>JFJP01041364.1_pt1 | contig 11890 bp, 9 predicted proteins | sample 431651 | NCBI WGS metagenome assembly JFJP01 (sample SAMN02602958, study PRJNA72255) | Microbial mat metagenome, whole genome shotgun sequencing project. | biome: fresh water; feature: sink hole; material: water; isolation source: purple microbial (photo- and chemosynthetic) mats found in... | reverse complement strand
CTTCCGCCACTACCCCATTTTTGTAACTGTAAAATACATCGTTGGCATAAGCCATTCCCATAGATACACTCACTTGGTTTGTTTGCGCCATTGCGGCAGATATAATAAGATACGAAAGTATTAATAAGTATATTTTTTTCATATGGTTTGATTTATATGTTGAAATTGAAAATAGAACCTCAATATATGCTAGTTGCAGCTTATAATGATAACTTATAGTATTAAATAAACTGTAAATACAATGATTTAAGTAAATATACGATAAAGAAAAATATAAGCATTATGGCTATAGAATAAAAAAAGGTGGGCCTCTGCGCAAATGCAAATCGATGTAAAAAGTGTGTCTGATAGCAAATAAAGGCCTATGATATGCCTTTCGAAGTTTTACCAGATCAATAGTATTGTATAAGTCTGTATTTTTAGCAATTGGCTGTGATTGCTTATGTATGTTCTGTTTTGATAAAGAGTAATAGTCGAAAAAGAGTTTTGTAGGAAAAGAGATATTCCGTTTGTCTGAATTGGAGATAGTTTGGTGAATTTGCGATATAGTATGTATTTCTTCAGATGTATCATTGGTTGGGAACAGATAATAAAACCCCACAGTAACCCATCCCAGTAGTATAATACTGTAAGGAAGTATACCGTTGATGGAGCTTAGAAAAAACATGAACATTTATTTGATGCAAAGTTAATTAAATAAAGACACACATATCTGATTTATATCAAATTTGTTACGAATACCTACTTATAGGTATAAAAGAATGATAGAATTGAAAACAAAACGTTTTATAACACAAAGCTTTAATAAAATAAAACAAAATTAGAACACCATTGCTTCAATTTTTATCATAAAGATTTTATAAAAGTTTTTGCTTATTTCGTTTACGATTTGCGCTTAGTATTTCTGCAACTATGAGCATTACTAGAATTGCCAATCCTACAATCGTAACAATCATGCTTTCATGTAAATATGCAGGCTGATATACCAATTCAATATCAAACTTACCCTGCTGCAATGGAATGCCCATAAAACCAATATTGGTAAGTATAGGATTTTGTCGTTTTCCATTAACCAAAGTATACCACCCCTGATCATATGGTATGCTAAAGAAAAGCATTCCGGATTGTGTCATGTTTATATTGCCGCTTATGTGATGTGGTTTGAAATCTGTGAGAGTAAGTGTATCGGTTTTTAGAGAATCTACAAGTTGACGATACACATCGAAACTAAAGGGAGATATGGTATCAGCTGCTGATAGAGCAGTAAGTTCGAATCCAAGGCTATCAGGATTCAGAGTGGTGCCATCGGCTACAAATGCTCGCAAAAGCATTATGTCCTTTTGCAAATTAGATAGCTTTTTGAACTCATCGATGTGAATGTAATTGCGATAAGTGAAACCGAGGGGCAAAGCATAGTTGTTACGAAGTATTTTTACGTTTTGTATCTGATGTATTTGCGAATAGCCGGCATTGAGGAAGAAAGGAGACTCTTCTACCGACAGGTCGTACTTGACACTAGCCAGACTTTGCAAAAGCGGCCTTCCGGAGAGACCTGGCGACCAGCGAGTCTCATTTTCATATGCTGTACCCGACCTAATAATGCCAGTTTCCTTCAGAAAATTGATGTAATACAATTGATTGAACGACGAATACGACGTGGTTCCAAAATAACCTAGCACCATAGCATCGTTTAAACCAGCGTGTATGGCTATAGATGAGCTAAACTCTTTATTTATTCTGAAAAAAGAAGCATCTTGATTTTTTATAAAATCAACTGCTTCATATGAGGCATTGTAGTACCCATTCTGGTTGTACAAATCAGATTTGCGCAAAGCAGCGAATATTTTTGTGGGTTCACCGGTTGTAGGATTGGGCATATACCTCATATTGGCAGTACTATAGGCATTAGTCCCCAGCTCTATAAGGGCTATTAAAATAATTAAAGGCAATGCAATAGACTTGTTATCACGTTTTTGCCACATCCAAATTATACCCATATAAGCTAGAAGCACCAAAGTGGCCACCATTCGGAGATAGGAGCTGAATATTGATTTTTTTTCCCAGAAACAATGCATTGAGTACCTTCATAGCCATAAATAACAAAACGAGAGAACTCAGGAATGAAAACAGACGATAATAATCGCCGGAAAAAAGCCAAAATGCATAACGGAAATACGGAAATATGAGCGGAAGCAACCAAATAGCCATGTATATACCAAATAGCCATTTCTCACGCTTTTCAGCCAAAACAAAAACTTGAGGAAAAAGCAAAAGTGTAAATAATCCAATATACGAAGCAGGTGATTCAAAATAGTTTTCCCAGTTTCCGACTATGTCTTTTGCAAAAATGCCGTTGCCGAGTATATCATTTGAATAAAATCTGAATATTTGGGTAATATATTTTTCGGTGGGCATAAGTGTAAAGACTCCACTGGAAGCAAGATTTGTAAAATAGCCTGAATCACCGCCTATACGAGGGCTGTTGTATAGCGCAAACATAACGGGAACAAAAAATATAGCAACCAGCATTCCTCCTAAAACACCTAAACCTATCATTTTGACTGGTGCAGCCCAAAAACTCCATTGCCATGGCGTGAGTTTTTCTTCCAACAAGCGAAACAGGGCATAAACGGCTATAAAAACGGCTATAAACGCCAAACTAACAGTTGCATAGAAAAAGATACCCACCAAGAACAACCACCACCGGTTGCGCTTAAAAATTTGCTCAAAGGCCACCAGAAACAATACTGCGTACAAAACCTCAACAGTAGGTCCGTACCATCCACTTCCAAGAATGACATAACCCGAGAAACTAATGAAGAGCGCCCCCAAAATAGCTACTGCATTGGCATAATTTACAGATTTGAAATATGTAAAACTCAGTAATGCAACGATAAAAATTTTAGCCAGTTCATAAAAAACCACCATGCCGACTATCATCTCCTTACTGAAAAACACCAAAGTGCCCAATGGATTTAATAAATTGCCATATACACTCTGGCCCATACCAACATTGAAACTCCAAAGCGGATAACCAAACTCTCGAATGAGCTCTGAGTTCATGACCCAATATGGATAAAATATGGTAACCGAATCGCTACCAATATCCTTAAACATATAATAATAACGTCCACTAATAAACTGTCCGAAGACAATAAATGAAAGCAATAAGAATAATGCAGATAAAAAGCCAAATGCTACCCATCTGTTTTTCTCAATAAATCCTATAAAATCAAACAATTTACTGCCATCCTTCCTTAAAGAAGTAGTTTGTTTTGGAACAGTTTTTTTGACATTGCTTTGCGTGTTTGCCTTACTGATATGTTTATTCTTAGACATATGTGTTTCAAAAAAATATTTTTGAGCAAACATACGTAAAAAATTCATACCCATGCCTCCATAACAAAAATAGTTACTTATCTGGTTTGTAATTAAAACATTCTATATTTATATTTAGCTCATAGTTTAAATATTAATTCAGTCATACAATACGTTATTTACTTTACTAGTCGTAAATCTGTGCCCTAGATGAAGCACCATAAATAAAATTTCATACTGCAGGATTTATATTATATTTATCAAATGAAAACCAAATTACTATACATATTAAAGTTCTTAGCAATAATCACTTGCTTTAGTAACTTCGCAAGTCTTCGGGCTCAAACGAATATCGAAAAATGGCATGCCAACATGACCGAGGCACAAGGATTTTATAAACAAGGCGAATATACCAAAGCAATGGTTAAGTTTAAAAAGGCCTCTCAGATAATTCCCACAGACACATTGGCTTATCACTTTATGCTCGATTGCGGAGCACGCATACCAGATGCCACCAATGCTCATTATGCTTTCAACCAAATACAGTTTATAAGTTCACCAAACGAGCTCCACTACAGAATGCTCATAGATGCTTATAAATATGAGAGAAATATACCTCTGGCATTCAAATATCTTAATGAGGCAATCGCCAAATTTCCGCAATCGCAACAGCTATTGTATCTGCAACTCTCATTGTTTGTTGCCAATGGAAATACGGTACAAGCCGATTCGGCTGGTAGACTGTACATACAAAAGTATCCAAACGATGCACAAGTTCACGCTTTGCTCATCAGTTACGACCTGAATGAGAAATCTGATAACCATGCGGCTATTCTAAAAATAAAAAATGCAATCTCAATTTTCCCAGATTCTGTTATGTTTCGTAAGCTTCTTTATACCATTTACCTCAAAGAATCAATATACGACTCGGCAGAAGTAGTAATAAACGATGCCATAAAAATTGCACCAAATGATCCGGAGCTATATTACAACCTTGCTCTTATATATTTCGAGAAAAAAGATTTCCGGACCTCGGCAGAAATTTGCCTCAAAGCCATAGAAATAAAACCAGATTACCTTGAAGCGCTTTACAACGTTGGCACATTTTATTATTATGAGGGACTAGAAAACAATGAAATAGTAAACGTAATGACTTTGGAGGAATACAGCCAGGATGGGAAAATATACGAAAAACAAGCCCTGGAATCGCTCAAAAAAGCAAAGCCTTACTTTGAAAAAGCCATACAGCTAAACCCAGACGAATTGGATGCATACGAAAACCTGAATACCATAAAATCGCTCATTGATAACCTTGAGCAAAACATGGCACAAGAACTGGTGGTAGATGTAAACCAAACTACTAATAACAATAACAAAAATGTGATAGAAGATTTGCTTGCACCGGAAGTAAATATCGATACTTTTGAATTTCAATATCCCACCGACAGAGGCGGCTCCCAAACACTTACTGAAGGGCAGACTGGTTTTTTGACCATAAACCTGAAAACCAAGAATATTTCTAAATCCGATACATTCCAATTGGTACTCATACAGCCAATCATCACACCGGGGCTTATATTCAATACATACAACCCTGTGGTACTTAGCTCAGATTCTACACAGATAACCTACAAAGTGCCCATCACCTACTCTCTCACCAATGCCGAAACACAAAGTATAGAACGGGCTGAAGATGCCGAATCAAAACTCAGGTTCTACATTAGAAGCGCATCTCAACAGATTTCCTCTATTCAGGAAATTACCCTCAAATTGGGTAAAAAGCAAATAGTAGCTATGGTAAGCGAAATACCTGATATAGTAACCGAAACCATAGTAGAGACTGAAGATTTTGTATTCGTTCCTTTCGAGCAAAAAAAAGAGTATCTGATAATATTGGCAGCCAACGATTATAAGTATTTCAATCCCCTCTCAAATGCGGTAGCCGACGCCAAAGCATTCAAAAAACTGATGGTAGACGAATACGGAATCGATTCAATGGCTGTTTACGAATTGTACAACCTCGACCTGACGCATGAAAAAATACGTAACCTCATCATCAAAGTAAAAAACATTGCTTTACCTACGGATAATGTAATTATTTATTACGCAGGGCATGGCATGTACGATGCTGAATTTGATGAGGGTGCATGGATACCAGTAGATGCACGTGAAGGGCAAATTGATGACTATATACCCAACTCGCGTTTGCTTAAATATCTCAATTCATTAAATGTGAAACACCTTGTGCTTATAGCCGATGCATGTTTCTCAGGATCTCTTTTCGTTTCAGGTGAGCAATCCAATTTTACCAAAAACGATGAATCTCTGCCATCGCGCTGGGGATTCAGTTCGGGAAACATAGAATATGTAATGGATGGCACCCCCGGAACACATAGTCCATTTGCTGATGCACTACTTACTGATCTCAAAAACAATTCAAATTCTGAGATTCCTATTTCTGAGCTTATTAGCGGTGTCAGTACAAAAGTCCGGTCCCTTACACAACAAAGTCCAATCGGACGCCCGCTCGATGTAAAAGGTAATGCAGGAGGTGAGTTTATTTTCCATAAAAAGAATTAAGATTTTTATCTTTGTACCTATAACAAATTAGAAACAAAGCCATGAAGAAAAAGGCAATTATTTTATTATTTATACTGGTTTTATCGTTCCAATTCAAATTGCTTGCCCAGCAACCGGTAATGGATTTGAGAGAATACTTGGGAACTATGGATTTTACTGTTATTGGTAATGTGATAGAAATTCAACTCGATAAATCTGTTTATCCTCTTTCTTCCCAGTCATTTATTGTACTTGATTATATGCTCGACGAAAAGCATGTGAGCAAAAAAATTGGCTTCAAAGGGCAAAGTATTGTGATAGAAAAAGATAAACTCTTTTTTGTAGATAGTGTTATTTATGAAGGCAAAACCCTGCCACAAGTAAAAGTTTATTACCACAATCAGACTGCTTTGCAAACTGATTTTATCACCCGCATTAACCTCAATTTTTTGGATGCCGGAAAATTACTAAGAGAGTTTTCGGTGATTCGGGATATTCTTCGGAAAAATGATAAAAACAATTCATACATCAACCAATTTATAAAAGACTATTTCAACGAAATATACGGAACTACCTCAGAGACTCAGCTTAAATCAATGATAGATCAAGTTCTCAATCAATAATTTTCATTTCACCTTTCTCGCATTTTTAAAATTATCTTAGGTTTTATCCTGAGCATAACTGAAAAATGCCCGACAAGGGTTCAAAAACCTTGACGAGCCGAGTATGTATAAGACATAATCCCGTTAAGTCAATACTTCGACTAAGTTTCAGATAACAAGAAGCTGTGCCTCATACATAAAACTACGCCCTTCCTTTTTTTTTGATATAGGTGTGTACGCCAACCATACCAATGGATATCTGGAAGCAATACACGACATCAAAAACGGTATCCGATTTAAAACGCAAGTCTTGCAGAGACTAGTTTTTACAACAAATAGTGCAATGTAGCTGCGGCTCGCCATACTTTGTTCAAAAGTAAGGCGATGTTGGAGTTGCGGCGAATGTGAGCGTACCATTTTGGGTGGAAACTATGTACGCGAAGAACAGCCTGGTAATTATAAATGTACGTATTTGCACAGAAATGTAAGTCCAAAACCAATCTCCTTGCTCTTGATTGGCGTAGGCTTTGACTGCGAGTAAATACCATATCAGGTTCCACTTCTGCTTACATTGGACTTTGTCAGTGTTCGTGTACTTAGTTTTTACCTCTAACAGCAGTGCAAGTGTGCAATGGTTTTATATTCTATCCCCATTCCTTTAAATAATTATTCCCCGAATGCACTTCAGATATCCTGCATGTGCAAACGGGGAATACAATTTATGAGTGAAGGATGTTTATTTATTCTTTCTCTTTCATCTGATTCAACATATTAACCAAGTCATTTAAATTATTGGAAACTGCTACACCCGGCAATTTTAGGGTAGCTCCTAGTTGAGCGAGGAAACTACCTTGCACTTCGCCAGTTTTGTAAGTGGTAAATCCAATTCGGTACAATCCTCTTACAAGTGCTTTTTGAGGATTATTTGTATCGCTGCTTATACGCATCAACGAATTGTAAAAACTACCGGAAGGTTGTGATGGCATCTCACCAGAATCGTCGTTTACCCCATATTGAGTCCAGGTTTCGTTTCCGGCATTGGCTATTCCTTCTACGGTAACTACCATGTCGGCACGCTCAAGTGTTATCCAAGTGTCGAAATAGTTGCTTCGTTCTTGCGCATTTGCCGTAAAATCGGCACCCACAAAATCGCCCTCTTCAGGATTCATGCTTTTGGGTACCGGCGATATCATACGCACTCCCAACTCAGGTATGGCAAGCGGTATCCATAGATACAAAAAATACATTTTCTTACCATTAATAACTGCATCGGGTTCCGACCCTGTTTTTATATATCCATAGTAATTTGTAACACTCAGATAAGGTGCTCGTACCTCTTTTGTTTTGCCTAGTACTTTTACCGATTTCTTACCCAAGTCGGCATCAAACGAGCCAAGATCTTGTGCTATCAATGTATTGCTAAATAAGAATATAGCAATCAGACCAATTAAGTACATTCTATTCATAACATTTATATTTAATACTTTGTTCTACTCATATGGCTTTTCGATTTCGCCCCGTTTTTATGTGGTTGCTGGTCTCCATTAGTTATAATATGTATTCATTCGGTTACTTTTGTGCACCAATACATTCTAAATTACTTCTTATAATACTAAAACATAATAGGTACAATTTATGTAAAATTTTTAATATATCTGCTATCTATCAATTAAATGTTGCACATCAAGTTCATTTTCACCTTTTGCATTCATATTTTCAGTTCTAAAATTGGCAGCAATATTTTCTAGGGTGGTTTTTCATCAAAGTTAACCTAGGCTAGTTTATTGTGTAAAGGTCACAGCATGCCCTTTCGTTCGGTGCGGGCACTGCTTGCGTTTTCAGTATGAGGCGAAGTCACATGGGATATATGAAACCGAGGCGAAGTCTGGGCTTAACGGGGGTAAGTTCTTCAATCTTCTTTTTAATCAATTTAATTTCTTTGGAATGTTGATTTTTTTTGGGTTGCCATTCCGTATTTTTTCATATTAATTATTTTGCGCTAAAATGATAACCAGAACAAGTATAATATGCAGATATGTGACATTTATTACACCCCAATTGGTAGGCTTTTAAAACCTGTCAGTTCGGGTAATCATATATATATTTAATTCTCGATCTTTCTAAAGTTATAGGAATAATGAACATATGGCCCTATATCCCCATTAAAAAAATAGTTCCCTTTTATTAACATTAATCTGCTATCGTTATCATACGGAAATGTAACGGTATAATCCAAATTGCCAATTAAAGGCCGTACCCTTGGACTTCTGTGCTTACCCATATGATTTAGAATATATTCGCCGGGTGAAGCATCTGATGCATACCAGTTCGATTTTAATTCCCCTTCAACGATACTATTTTTCGAGTAATTTCTATAATACTCTTTGATGCTGAAAGTATCGTTATTACTCACTTCCAGTATGACCGAGTAATAGTATTCTTGATTACTTCTACGGGTAATGAGCTCATAATTTAATCCTTCGGATACATGCACGTATCCATTGAAGTAATAATAAAGATTCATCAGATTTTCAGCCCCTTTTATAATTGTAGTATCCTCATACCAATAAAGCCCGCTGCTTCCATATTCGAATGCACCATAAAATTCAAAATGAGTGAGTTGCCATTTGCCAATTAATTTGGCTGACTATTCATCAGCTTCTTTCTTGCAGGTAGCATGCAAAAGCAGAAAGCCTAAAACAATGTAGACGAATGCTTTTTTAGGAAAAATGAAAGTTTTCATGGATGAATTTTATACATAAAAGTAGCATTTTGGTTCAATTAAAACAAAAAGAGTAGTTGTATTTCAACCCTGTCAGCTTTCGAAACCCTGACAGATGGGGTGTAATGTATCATAGATAGTAAAAAAATATGTTCACCCAAGTTCGGCATAGGCTATGCCAGCGTATTTGGTATGAGTCGGAGCTTCAGCTTAACGGTGGTCGTAAAAATCATTCATCAGTCGGACCTGTCCGATCTGCGTTCCATTCTTTCCCGAAATAGTTTTAACCGCAAAGGATCGCAAAGTTCTGCGCAGAGTTTCGCTGAGGTTTTAAAGATCAGTGTTAATCAGTCGGATCTGTCCGATCTGCGTTCCATTCTTTCCCGAAATAGTTTTAACCGCAAAGGCACAAAGACGCAATGAGGAAAGTATAAAGGTTTTAAAGATCAGTGTTCATCAGTCGGTTCTGTTCGATCTGCGTTCCATTCTTTCCCGAAATAGTTTTAACCGCAAAGGCACAAAGACGCAAAGACGAAAGAATAGAGGTTTTAAAGATCTGTGTTAATCTGTCGGATCTGTCTGATCTGCGTTCCATTCTTTTCCGAAATCCGAAATCGCACATCCGAAATAGGTATAACCGCAGAGGATCGCAAAGTTCTGCGCAGATTTTCGCTGAGGTTTTAAAGATCAGTATTAATCAGTCCGATCTGTCGGATCTGCGTTCCATTCTTTTCCGAAATCCGAAATCGCACATCCGAAATATTGGGTTGCCACGAAATCACGAATTATTTTCGAATAACTCATCATTCACTACTCATAACTAAATCTGCGTTCCATTTAACTGTTTACTCGGGATAAATCCCAAGGTACATTTCCGAAATCAGAAATCGCATATCCGAAATATTTGGTTGCCACGAAATCATAAATTTTTCTCGAATAATTCACAACTCATAATTAAAAAATTTTGTCTTTACGGTTGTTTTTTTAGAATCAATGTATATATTTGCAAAGATCAAAGAATATGATTTTAACAGTGAACAAATATTGGTTTTATTTTTATTACCGAATGTTGCATAAATAGCCGGGAGGAAAAACCATATATGTATCACAAAATATAATAATGTAACCCGGCGGAGAGCCGGGTTTTTTTGTTTATAACCCCAATGATTATGAGAATGAATAAAGTAAAATCGAGCCAAAGGATAAACCAAACGGGAGAATACTATTTCTCTATGCGTTTGAGGCAATTGGCAGAATTGAAACTACAGGGGCACGATATACTGAACCTGGCCATAGGTAGCCCCGATTTGCCACCTGCTCCCGAAGTGATTTCAGCAATGCAATCGGCTTCTGCCGAACAAAATATACATGGGTACCAGTCTTATCAGGGACTGCCCGCTCTGCGTAGCGCTATGGGCGCATGGTATGCACATCACTATGGCATCACCCTGAATCCTACCAACGAAATACTTCCGCTCATGGGAAGCAAAGAGGGACTTATGCATATAGCCAATGCCTTCCTGAATGTCAACGATACGGTACTTATACCCAATCCCGGATACCCGGCTTACAAATCGGTAGCTCAGATGGTGGGCGCCAATACCATTTATTATGAAATGGATCCCATGACAGGTGAAGCTATTTTTGACCATTCTGACCATGTGCTCGATGAGGCAAAAATGATATTTGTGAATTATCCGCATATGCCTACCGGGGTAGTAGCCAGCCACGATGTGCTGCGCAAAATGAATGAAAAAGCCAGGAAGCACGATTGGATAGTGGTGAACGACAATCCATACAGTTTCCTCACAGATGTAGCACCGGTGAGCATGCTACAGGTAGACACCCATATGGAAAATACCATAGAACTGAACTCGCTCAGCAAATCGCACAATATGGCCGGATGGCGTGTGGGCATGGTGGTTTCCAATCCCGAATACATTTCGTATATACTCAAAGCCCGCAGCAATATGGACAGCGGCATGTTTTATGGTTTACAAAAAGCTGCCATAGCTGCCCTCGAACTTCCGGATAGCTGGTACCACACCCTGCGCACTACATATCAGAGCCGTCGAAAATTGGGTGTACAGCTCATGCAGGCACTCGGATGCCATGTTCAACCCGGACAGCAGGGAATGTTTGTATGGGCTTTGGTTCCCCAAGGTTTTGAAGACGGGTATCAGTTTTCGGATCATCTGGTAGATAATGCAGGCATATTCATGGCACCAGGAGGAATCTTCGGCACAGCCGGAAATCAACACATACGCCTGTCATTGTGCAGCACTGAGCCGGTATTACAAAACGCCATACACAAAGTAAGTTCTATCAAAAAATCTTTGTCATGAAAAAAGTGTGTATCATAGGACTTGGACTTATAGGAGGCTCTCTGGCCATAGAACTGCGCACCAACATGATGGCAAGTACTATATATGGGGTAGATAGCAATCCCGAACATGCCAACACTGCCATGCAACTGCAACTTGCCGACCACATTAGCACACTCGACGAAGGCATAACAGAGTCCGACCTTATCATACTGGCTACTCCGGTAGATGTATCTTGCCGATTGCTGCCATATATTTTAGACCGTATCACCCCAATACAAACAGTAACCGATGTGGGCTCCATAAAAGGAGATTTACTGGATATAGCCGAAAAACACCCCATGCGTAGCCGTTACGTAGCCGCT
>JFJP01011175.1_pt1 | contig 11890 bp, 10 predicted proteins | sample 431651 | NCBI WGS metagenome assembly JFJP01 (sample SAMN02602958, study PRJNA72255) | Microbial mat metagenome, whole genome shotgun sequencing project. | biome: fresh water; feature: sink hole; material: water; isolation source: purple microbial (photo- and chemosynthetic) mats found in... | reverse complement strand
AGGCGGCGGCCGGGAACGACCTCACCAGCCGACCCTGTACATCGTAGACCGTCAGCGCCGCATCCCCCGCGCGGTCCAGCGCGAAGCGCAGCTGCGTCGACGGGTTGAACGGGTTCGGCGCGTTCGGCAAGAGCCGCGCAACGCCCGGCAAGGCGCCGGGTCCCGGCACGGCGGAGACAAAAGTGCCGATCGTGAAATCCGCCACGCGCGGCGCATGGTCGCTCGCGGTGGGGATGTCGAGCGCTTGCAGGCCATTGGCGCTGAGCGTCGTCGGCAGCATCGTGCGCGTTTCGAGGATGTAGTGGTTGTGCAGCGTCAGCGCGCTGTCCGTGTAGAAGATCCAGTCCAGCAGGCCCGGATAGAACGTGCTGGAGTCGCTGCGCCAGGTGTAGCCGGCGCGGCCGTCGGGGTGGCGCGACGGCGGCACGGCCGTGTAGCCGGCGCGGCCGTCGGGGTGGCGCGACGGCGGCACGGCCAGCGAGGTGCCGTCCCAGTCGGGTGGCGAGTCGGCGCCGTAGGTGGCGTTGTTGACGATGTCGCCCGTCACGATGGTGTCCAACTGCTGGCGCCAGCCGACCAGGTTCATGTCGCCGGCAATGACGATCGGCGTGTCGGCCGGCAGGGTGATGGCGCCGCCGCTGGTGCGGGCATCGCGGATGAAAGCCACGATGCGGTCGGCTTCGATCTGGCGGCTGGCGTCGTCGGTGCAGCAGCGCAGGTGGGCGCCGATGAAGAGCAGGTCCTTCGACGACGAGGGCCCGAGGTCGAGCAGCGCCGCGGTCTCGCGATACGCGGTGCTGCTGCCGACCAGCCACGTCTGAAGGATCGGGAAACGGCTGACGATCACGTTGCCGTCATCGACCTTGGCCGCGTACCACTGCTCACCCACGCCGCTCGGCAGGAACGTCTCGACCTGGATCCGCGTCTCGTTCGCGGTGTGGTTCCAGACTTCGCAGAACAGGATGACGTCCGGATCGATGGCATCCAGGATCCGGTTCTGGGACGGCTGCTTGGCGGTGGTGAAGATGCCGTCGCTCAGGATGTTCCACGACATCACGCGGAGGTGCGACGCCTCGTCCCGCCCCAACGGCAACGTCGGCGCCACGTCGCTGCCGACCGTGAACGTGTAGCTGATGCTGCCCGCGTTGGGGGCCAGATCGCCGGACGTCGCATCGCGCAGGATGAAACGCACCGACGGGCCCGTCAGAAAGGCCACGCCGCCCGCCGGCACGGCACCGCGGCGCAGCGCGATCTCGAACTGGTCGTTGCTGACGGTGGGCCCCATCATCAGGCCGACGTTGTCGTGGTACACCGTGTAGTTCGTCGAAGCCGGCCGGAACGTTCCGCTGCGCACGCCGAATTTCCAATAGAGCTCGGCGCCGATGCCCCCGAATGACGTTCCTGTCGCCGCGTTCAGGTCCGTGTCCAGGTACAGTTCCATCGACTGCTGCTCGTCCGGCTGCACGTTGCTGGTGACCTCGAAGCGGATGTAGAGGAAGTCCTGATCGTTGGCTACGGCCACGGCGCGGAAGTCGACCGTGCCGCCATCGCCCGCCGGATCGGTGTGCAATGGCGTCACTTCGGCCCAGTCGTCGAAATACCCGTCCAGCTGGATGGGCATCAGGTCGGCGCGGGCCGCGCCCGCCGGCAAAGCCGACAACATCAACAAAACAAACAACTTAAAAAAACGGGGCGATGGCGAAGGCACGGCGCTCCACTCCTCAGGCAGCAGAAATGACCACGGTTTTTGCAATTATATCACATCGGCGGCCGCCGCGCTAACCGAGGATTTCTCCCCAATTTCGACTTCGGGCTGTCAATCGTCATCCCAGGCATGGCATCATGAGTCGCATCATTTCATGGGCACGCCCGGGAAGCAGGAATCGATGAATCCGACACCTGGGAAGACGCCACCCAGCGGCGATGCCGACGGCGGCCCTCGCTTTTCCGCCGAACACGCCCACGACGCGCTGCGCTCCACCCTGGGTCTGCTCCATATCATCGAGCAGGCGCCGATCGACGACATCATCCAGCAGGGGCTCGATGACGCGGTGCGGCTGACCGACAGCCGCATCGGCTATCTGCACTTCGTCAACGCCGACCAGGCATCCATCCGCCTGCACACCTGGTCCACCGGCACGAAGAGGATCTGCACGACGGTCGAGGCGACGCACTATCCCATCGCCCAGGCCGGCATCTGGGTCGACTGCGTGCACCGGCGCGAGCCGGTCATCCACAACGACTACGCAGCGGAACCGCACCGCAAGGGGCTGCCCGCGGGACATGTCACGCTGACGCGGGATCTGGGCGTGCCGGTGTTCGAGGACGGGCAGATCGTCGCGGTCATGGGCGTGGGCAACAAGGAAGCGGCGTACGATCAGTACGATGTCGAGCTGACGCAACTGCTCGCCAACACGATCTGGAGCATCGTGCAGCGCAAACGCGTCCACGAGCATCTCAGCGAGCAGATCGCCCTGCGCACCGCGGAGCTGGAGCAGCGCAACCGCGAACTGCAGCAGGCGCTGGCCGACGTGCAGATCCTCAGCGGCATCGTCCCCATCTGTTCCTACTGCAAGAAGATCCGCGATGACCAGGGGTACTGGAACCAGCTGGAATCCTACCTGTCGCGGCGCACCGAAGCGCGATTCAGCCACGGCATCTGCCCCGCGTGCGCGCAGAAGGAATTCCCGGAACTGCTGCCGTAAGCGGCGAAAGGGACGCTACTCGACCGCGATCGGAAGACCCGCCGCCTCCCAGGCCAGCATGCCCCCGCGCAGTGAATACACGTCCTTGCGGCCCAGATCGAGCATGATGCTCGCGGCCAGCGTGCTGCGCCGGCCGATACGGCTGACGAAGACGAGGGTCTGATCGGCCGGCAGGGCGAGGCCCTCGGCCGCCAGCAGCCGCAGCGGCAGATTGCGAGCCTGGCTGAGGTGCCAGTTCCGGAATTCGCCCGGTTCGCCCACGTCGACGACCAGCGTGCCGCCCCGCGGATCGTCCAGGCGCGCGCGTAGGTCCCTCGGCGACAGTTCGGGCGGCGTGCGCTGCGACAGATGCTCGTAGTCGGGCAGGTGCGCCGCGTGCGGATCCTTGGGGATGGACTGGCATTCGCCGAACACCCGCTCGGGGCACTCGTAGACACAGAAACCCGGGTTCAGCACCTTGTGGAACAGGTGGCTGATGGCGTTGCTCTGGTCCAGCACGTTGCCCTCGCCCAGCAGTGCGTCGAAGCCGGACAGCGCGCACATCTGCCGCACGCCCGGGCGCACGCCCTCCATGAAGACGTCGCCGCCGCGCCGGCGGTACAGGCGCACCACCGATTCGAGCATGTGGATGCCGCTGACGTCGCAGTGGTCGACCATGTGCATCCGCAGCAGCAGGTACTTCTGCCGCGGGTTGGCCGTCTGATTGGCGCGGATGGCGTCTTCCACATGGTTGACGGCGCCGAAGTAGAGCGGGCCCTCGATTTCGATGACGCCCAGTTGGGGACAGACAGGCATGTCGTCGGCGCGCACGAAGTGGCGGAAGTTCTCGTCCGGCACCACCGAGTGCACGCCTGGAGTGGAAGTCTTCAGGAGGAAGCGGCCGAACGACACGAGCACGCCGGCCAGAATTGCGAACTGCAGCGGCATCGTCAGGGCCGAGACGAACGTGGCGACCATGATCGAGGTGTCGCCGCGGCTGGTGCGCCACACGCGGACCATCTCGCGCCGGTCGATGAGCGCGCCGGCCGTCAGGATCAGGATGCCCGCCAGCGCCGCGCGCGGCAGATAGGAAGCCAGTGGAGCCGCGGCCATCACGATCAGCAGCAGCCAGACGCCGCTGCTGGCGGCGGCCACCGGCGTGCGCCCGCCCGCTTCGCGGTTCGTGGCCGAACGCAGCCACGAGCCCGTGCAGGCGAAGCCCGAGAAGAGGCCTGAAGCCAGGTTGGCCAGGCCCTGCCCGACGAACTCCTGGTTGACGTCCAGACGCTCGCCGTCGCGGGCGGCCAGCGTGCGGCCCATCGAGATCGATTCGACCAGCCCGATGGTCGCCACCGCGACGGCGCCGGGCGCCAGCCGCCAGATCAGTGCCATGTCGAACAGCGGCAGGTGGGCCAGCGGCGGCGGCGTCCGCGGGATCGCCCCCAGCACCTGCACGCCCTGATGGTCCAAATCCAGCAGTGCGGTCGCCACGCCGGCCGCGACCATCGCCACGAACGCGCCCGGCACGCGCGGGCCGCCGCGCTTGAGCAGCGCCGCGATCGCGAACGCTCCCGCCGCCAGGATCACGCTGGGCCAGTGGGTATGCTCGATCTGCAGCAGGATCATGCGCACCGTCAGTCCGGCTTCGGGCACGCTGGGAATGTCCAGCCGCAGCACGTGCCGCAGTTCGCTGACGGCGATCAGAACGCCGGCGCCCGCGGTGAAGCCGACGATGACGCTGTCGGCCACGAAATGCACCAGCACGCCCAGTCGCAGCAGGCCCATCGTCAGGCGCAGCAGGCCGACCATCACCGCCAGGTAGCCGGCGGCCTTCAGGTAGTCTTCCGTGCCCGGCGTCGCGGCGACCAGCAGCGTGGCGAAGATCAGCATGCTGCTGGTGTTCGTCGGCCCCGTCTGCAGCAGGCGCGAACTGCCCCACAGCGCGCCGACGATGGCCGCCACAACGCCGGTATACAGGCCCATCTGCGGCGGCAGTTCGGCCAGCGTGGCGAAGGCGATGGCCTGCGGCAGCAGCACGACCGCAATGGTCAATCCGGCCAGCAGGTCGGGCTTGAGGTCCGAGCGGTGATCGTAGTTGCGCAGTACGGCGGCGGGCCGCGTGAAGAACACCGACTCGCTGACCAGCCAGCGGCGCACGGGTTCCAGTCGGGCTGCCAGATTCATGTTCAACGCAGGCGGTGCTCGGTGGTCATGAACCGTCGCGTGCCGGTCTCGTACCGCAGAACCAGCGACTGCGTCTCGGCCGTGTCGCCCAGGAAGCTGACGCCGCCGAGCATGGCGCCCTCGGTCACGCCGGTGGCCGAGAAAAACACCTCGTCGCCCATGACCAGATCATTGGTGGTCAACACGTGGTTGAGATCCATGCCGGCGTCCAGACAGGCGCGGCGTTCGGTTTCGTCCTGGGGCGTCACGCGGCCGAGCATCGCCCCGCCCAGCGCCTTCACGGCGCAGGCGGCCAGCAGCCCCTCGGCGGCCCCGCCGACGCCCAGCATCAGGTCGATGGACGAGCGCGCGTCGGCCGCCAGCAGCGAGCCGCCCACATCGCCGCCGCCGCGCAGCACGACACGCGCGCCGGCCTTGCGCAGTTCGGCGATCAGCGTGTCGTGCCGCGGCCGGTTGATCACGAACACGGCCAGGTCGCGGATGTCCTTACCCTTGGCGCGAGCCACCGCGGCCAGCGTCCAGCCGACGGGGGCATCCAGAACCTCGGGCCCGAGCGTGCCGGCCACCGTGCGGTCGACGACCAGCTTGTACATGTAGACAGCCGGGCCGGGCCGCCACAACGTGCCGCGGGGCGCCAGAGCGGCGGCGGCGAGTGCGCCCGGTTTGCCCTTCGCCACCAGCGTGGCGCCGTCGATGGCGTTGACCTCGACATCCATCTCGGGGCCCTCGCCAGTGCCCACCGCCTGCCCGCTGTCCAGGGGAGAGGTGGCGTGCAGCCGGCCTTCCTCGCCGCTGACGATGCGGCCGCGCATCGGCAACATGTTCAGCGAGCGCGCCATCGCCTCCTGGGCCGCCTGGTCGGCGGCGTCGCGGTCGCCGCGGCCCATCCAGCGGCCGGCGGCCAGCGCGCTGGCCTCGGTCACGCGCACCAGGCCCAGGCCGGGGTGGTGCGGCGGCTCGCGGTGGCCGAACTGGGGCTCGTGGTTCGGTTGCGTCATGGCGGTGTGCTCCGGGGCTGGGGGTGGACGCCATGATATCGCCCCGGCTGGCCGGGGTCAGCAGAATCATGGGGCGCGTCCAGGTCCGAAAACGGCGAGCCGCACGCGCGCGCTCCGGTTATCCTCCGAATATGGAACTGAATCCGGAAATCTGCTACCGCGCAGTCCAGAGCCGCGACGCGCGCTTCGACGGGCGCTTCTTCACGGCCGTGCGCACGACCGGCATCTATTGCCGGCCCGTGTGTCCGGCCGTGACCCCGCGGCGTCCCAATGTGACGTTCTACGCCTGCGCCGCGGCGGCCGAGCAGGCCGGTTACCGACCGTGCAAGCGCTGCCGGCCGGAGACCTCGCCGGGCACCCCGGCCTGGCTCGGCACGTCGGCCACCGTGTCGCGGGCCCTGCGGTGCATCGCCGAGGGAGCCCTCGACGACGGCACCGTCGGGACACTCGCCGCCCGGCTGGGCCTTGGTCCCCGCCAGCTGACACGGCTGTTCGAACGACATCTGGGGGCGACACCCGTGCGCATCGCGCAGACGCGGCGCGTGCACTTCGCGAAGTCGCTGCTCGAGCAGACGGACCTGCCGATGACGCAGATCGCGCTGGCGGCCGGCTTCGGGTCGTTGCGGCGCTTCAACGCGTTGCTGCATACGGTGTACGGCTGCGCGCCGACGGACTTGCGCCGGCGCAAACCCGCCACTGAAGCACCATTCGGCACCGCCCTGGCCTGCCGCCTCCCCTACCGTCCGCCATACGATTGGGATCAACTGGCCCGGTTTCTGCGCGGACGCGCCATCCCCGGCATCGAATGCGTGACGGCCGACGGCTACGCACGGACGCTGGCGCTGCCGGATGACGGGGCGGGATTCATGCGTGTGGCGCCCGGCGACGGTCCCTGGCTCGATCTGCATCTGGATCTGCCGCGCGTGGACGGCGCCATTGCGCTGGCGGCACGCGCCAGGCGCATGTTCGACTGCGGCGCCGATCCGGCGGTCATCCACGAGCAGCTGGCGCGCGACCCGGCGCTGGAGCCGCTGGTGCGCCGCCGCCCGGGCCTTCGCCTGCCGTCGGCGTTCGATCCGTTCGAACTGGCGGTGCGGGCCATCGTCGGGCAGCAGGTATCGGTGGCCGCCGCGACGACGGTCACCGGCCGCGTGGTCGCGCGCTGCGGCACGCCGCTGGCCGAACCACGGCCACCGCTGACGCACCTGTTCCCGGCGCCGGCCGCGCTGGCGGTCGCCGACCTGGACGGGCTGGGCCTGACGACGCGGCGGGCGACGACGCTGCGCACATTCGCGGCGGCGGTGGCAGACGGGGAACTGGTTCTGGACACCCCGCGCGGCCCCGACGAGTTCGCCGCGCGCCTGATGGCGCTGCCGGGCATCGGCCCCTGGACGGCGCAGTACGTGGCCCTGCGCGCGTTCGGCGAACCGGACGCGTTTCCGCTGGGCGATCTGGGGCTGAAGCACGCGCTGCCCGGTGTCGACCTGGCCGTGCGCAGTACGGACTGGAGCCCGTGGCGCGGGTACGCGGCGCTGCACCTGTGGGCCGGCCTCGGCGACAAGGCCACAGCCGAATGAAGGAAGGAACGACCGCGATGGCGACCGTCTACTACACGGAGATGAAATGCCCGCTCGGCACGCTGGTGCTCGAGAGCGACGGCCGGGCACTGACGCGCGTGCGGCTGCCGGGCGAACCGAAACCGGCCGCGGGCCGCGACAACCACGACAGCGACGACCGCGTGCGCGACGCGAAGCCCTTCCGGGAAGCCACCACGCAACTGCGGGAGTACTTCGCCGGCACGCGCCGCACATTCGATCTGCCGCTGGCTCCGCGCGGCACGCCGTTCCAGCTGAAGGTGTGGCGCGAACTGAGGAAGATCCCCTACGGCAGCACCATCACCTACGCCGTGCTGGCGCACCGCGCCGGCAACGACAAGGCCTGCCGCGCGGTGGGCGCCGCGAACGGGCGCAACCCGCTGCCGATCATCGTGCCGTGCCACCGGGTGATCGGGACGAACGGCTCCCTCACTGGGTTTGGAGGCGGGCTCGCGGCCAAGCACAGGCTGTTGAAGCTGGAAGGCGCGGCCGACTGAACGGCGGGCGCGCCGCGCCTAAAGGAGTCATTCCGCGGCCGGCGGCTCGTCTCCCGGCGCGTGCTCGGTCGGCGCCGTCGTCACCCCGTACTGGGCGGCCCAGTCGGCGGTGTGCACGCGGTACCAGGTGTCGGCCGGCACCTTCAGCACCTGGCCGGGGATCATCGTCGCGATCACCGGGCCGTCGGCGCCGTGCATCGTGATCTCGGCGCGGCCCGACAGCTGGTGCATCAGCGCGTCACCGCCCGCGTGGCGCGTCCACGGTCCGGCCCCCCGGAAGTGGCCGATCCACAACTGACCCTGGTTGAACGGCGCCGGCACCCAGAACTGGGACTGGCCGTCATCGCTGGTCCAGTCGGGCTTGCTCTTGAGGATCTCGACAAGATCGAACGGACGCACGGCGGCCCTTTCCGGACGTTCAGTGATCGCCACCTGTTTTGCCCATCGCGGCGCGCAGCACGGCATATCCCAACAGGCCCGAGAGGATCGTGCCGGCCAGGATGCCGATGCGCTCGAGCCCCAGATAGGCCGTGTCCCCGCCCTGTTCGAAGGCCAGCGAGGCGATGAACAGGCTCATCGTAAAACCGATGCCGCAAAGCAGGGCCACGCCGTACAACTGCCGCCAGTTCACCCCGTCCGGCAGCGTGGCGATGCGCAGCTTCGTGGCCAGCCAGCAGAACGCCATGATCCCGATCTGCTTGCCGAAGAGCAGGCCCAGAACGATGCCCAGCGGCACCGGATGCAGCGAATCGGCCAGCGACAGACCCATGACCGGAACGCCGGCGTTCGCGAACGCGAAGATCGGCAACACCCCGAAGGCGACCCACGGGTGCAGCGAATGCTCGAGATGCCGCAGCGGCGCCTCCCCTTTTTGGGCGCGCAGCGGGATGAACATCGCCAGCACGACGCCGGCCAGCGTCGCGTGCACGCCGGACTTCAGCACCGCCACCCACAGCGGAATGCCCACCAGGATGTAGGCCGCCGGCCGCATCACGCCGCGGCGGTTGAGCGTGAGCAGCACCAGGATGAGACCGGCCGCGATGGCCAGCGACAGCATCGACAGCTTGGCGGTGTAGAACAGCGCGATGACGATGATCGCGCCCAGATCATCGAAAATGGCGACACTCAACAGGAACGCCTTCAGGCCGGCCGGCACGCGTTTGCCCAGCAGCGAGAGGACCCCCAGAGCGAACGCGATGTCCGTCGCCGTCGGGATGGCCCAGCCGCGCATGGCGGCCGGATCGCCCCAGTTCAGCGCCGCGTAGATCGAAGCGGGCAGCAGCATGCCGCCCACGGCCGCGAATCCCGGCAGGCTGGCGCGGCGCAGGCTCGACAGGTGCCCTTCGAGCACCTCGCGCTTCAGTTCCATGCCGACCAGGAAGAAGAATACCGCCATCAGGCCGTCGTTGATCCACAGCAGCAGGGGCTTGCCGATGCCGAACGTGCCGAGCCGGATCTCGAAAGGCAGATCCAGCAGCCGCGCGTAATGGACGAAGAGCGGGGAGTTGGCGATGACCAGGGCCACGACCGCCGCGGCCATCAGGACCAGGCCGCCCGCGGCTTCGAGCTGCAGAAAATCCTGCAGGGGCTTCAGTAGGCGGTTGCCCTCGGCGGGCGGTCTCTTCGGTGCGGACACGGCGCAGGCCTCCTCGGCGACCGGGCTCGGGGCCGCGGCCACTTCAGCGGTCTTGCCGATGAGGCTCAGCGCCTCGCCGGGAACCGCTCGGGGTGGTTGGTGATGACCGCATCGACGCCCAGCTGCTGGAAATGGCGCATATCGGCGGGCTCGTCGACGGTCCAGACATGAACGGCCTTGCCGGCGGCGGCCGCGAATTCGCAGAAAGCCGCGTCGACCAGCGAACGTTCGGCGCTCAGCACTTCGACCTTCGCGCTGAAGGCCCAGCCGGGCAGATCGTCGGCTCCGAAAATATAACCGGCTGCCTGCCCGGGCGCCCGCGCCTTGAGTTCGTCGACCAGGTCGGCGTCGAAACTGGTGACCACGCAGCGCCGGTCGAGGTCATACAGCGCGAGCTGCCGCAGCAGTTCGTCCAGCATGGCCTCGGGGCGGTCGTCGGGTTTCAGTTCGATGTTCAGGCGCAGCCGGCCCCCGGCCAGGGCCAGCACCTCGCCCAGTTCGGGGATGCGTTCGCCCGCCCATTCGGGGCCGAACCAGGAGCCGGCGTCCAGCTTCTTCAGTTCGGCCATCGTCCTGGCCGAGACCGGCCCGCGCCCGTCGGTGGTGCGCTCGAGCGTCGCGTCGTGGATCACCGCCAGCAGACCATCGGCGGTCAGGCGAACGTCGATTTCCGCCATGTCCGCACCCAGGGCCAGAGCCCGGGTCAGGGCGCCCAGGGTGTTTTCCGGGGCCTGCCCCGAAGCGCCCCGGTGGGCGCAGTTGATGGTTTGCACGCCCGGCAGTATCATGGGCCCCACTTCCGCACGATTGAATAGCCAGCCCGGCCCGCACGGCCACGGGCGAAGGCGGCACGGAGCGACAATGGGCGATGCGACGCCGGCAACAGACCCGGCAAGTCACCGGGCAAGATACACCGACCGACCGCTCCCGGACTACCGCCATATTCCGGGTCGCACCCCGCACCCGACACGCGATCCGGCCGGCCACTCCTACGGTCGGGCCGGGGAGCCGCTGCCCGACCTGAACCTGGTTCCCTGGCGATCCTGCGACGAGTACCTGTACGGCCTGGACCTCTTCAACGAGGGCTACTGGTGGGAATGCCATGAGGTGCTCGAAAACCTGTGGCATGTGGCCGGCCTGGGCACCGCGGCCGGACACGCGCTGCAGGCCCTCATCCAGTGCGCGGCGGCCCACCTGAAGGTTGTCTGCGGGCAAACCGTTGGCGCCAGAAGACTTGTCGACCACGCCCAGGCGCACGCCGACTGGGGCGGCGCCCGCGGGCTGGGGCTCGACCTGCGGGCCGTGGTGGCCGCCTCGTGCGCACACGTCACCGAGGGCGCACCGCCCGTGCGGCTGGAGTTGACGCCCCGGGCCGGCGGCGACAAATCCGACGATCTGTAGTATCGTGGATGAAACTCCCGCCGATCCGGCAGGAGATGGGCGCGGCACCCGCCGCACCGCGGGCCGAACCGAAGAGATGGTGATGCGACCGCATCCGCTGCTCCCGCTGCTGGCCATCATCCTGTGCCTGGGTTCCCTGCTGCCGGGGACGGCCGTCTTCGCCAGCAACTACGTGGGCGACGTCATGGACGACTTCACGCTGCTGGACGTGAACGGCGCGCCGGTGTCGCTGTACGATTTCGCGGGCGACATCATCGTTGTGAACTTCTTCGCCACCTGGTGCCCCGGCTGCAACGAAGAGGCGCAAAGCCTCGAGCACGAGATCTGGCGCGCCTACCGCGAACACGGCGTGACGGTGCTGGCCATCGACCTGCAGGAACAGGTGGCCACGGTGCTGCCGTGGATCGCCGCGCAGGGCATCACCTACCGCGTGCTGATGGCCCCGAATTGGACCGTGTTCACGCGCTTTCCCTACGCCGGGGGTCTGCCCTACAACGCGATCATCGACCGCGACATGGTGCTGCGCTACGGCCATGTGTTCTACGAACGCGAGGTCATCCTCGGCCTGCTCGATGAATTGGTGGGGCTGGCGCCGGTGACGACCGAGACCACGACCTGGGGCTCCGTCCAGGCTCTGTTCCGCTGACGGCACGCGCGAAGCCGCGCGTGACTGGATGGTTCACAGAGCCGCACGCGCGAAGCCGCGCGTGACTATCAGCCCCGTTGTGCTAGATTTCATGGTTCCGAACGCCGTGATCCACGCCCACCCGTCGGGAGACCCATGACCAAGCCCCGCGCCCGCGTCGCCCTTGCCGGCGTCTTGTTCATGACCGCCACGATCGGCGCCGTGTTCACGGGCGGCTGCGGTGGCGGCAAGTCGGCGACGGGCGAGCCC
>JFJP01042057.1_pt1 | contig 11894 bp, 18 predicted proteins | sample 431651 | NCBI WGS metagenome assembly JFJP01 (sample SAMN02602958, study PRJNA72255) | Microbial mat metagenome, whole genome shotgun sequencing project. | biome: fresh water; feature: sink hole; material: water; isolation source: purple microbial (photo- and chemosynthetic) mats found in... | reverse complement strand
AATGACGATGGTTTCGGTTTTTTGATTTTGACCGATACGATGTATCCTTTTGAGGCCCTGCAAAAAGTGCTCAAGGTTATAAGTGGGAGATGCCCAAATCGTTGCAGTACCCTTCGTAAGCGTGAGGCCGTGGCCCGCTGATTGGGGGTGTGCAAAGAGAACTTGATATTTCCCTTCTTGGTAATTTTCCACGATAACAGAACGATTTTTAGTGGTAGTGGAGCCATCGAATACAGCAAACCTAATACCTCGTTTATTTGCTTCACGGATAAGTTCGTCACGTTGATGCGCCCATGAAAAGAATACAATTGAGTGTGCACGTTCTTCTACCAAGTCAAGGATAAGTGAATACCTAGAGCTATCAAGCAAGCTGTACTCACCATCATCGTTATACACAGCGCCCGAAGCAATTTGCAGGAGCTTTCCATACACGACAGCTCCGTTGACAGCAGTAACTCCGGTCTTTTTAAGTTCGACAAAATGATAGTCTTGCATGTCGTCATACTTGGCTTGCAAGGTCTTAGGCAACGTGAACGGTACGGCATAGCGAAGGTTCTCCGGGATATCGACACAATCATCGAACTGATGTCGTACGGTTATCTTCTCAAGAATCGTAGCTACGGCCAAATCAGCACCTTCACGATCCTCCCACTTAATCATGTTTGCTACAGGACCGATTTGCTTCGGCTCGCATACAGATGATCTGAAACCATAGAATGACTTGCCTAGTAACTGGCCCTCATCGAGGATGTATACCTGATGCCAGATGTCACATATACCGTTACTTGTCGGAGTTCCGGTCATACATGTCCGGTACTTGAAATTCTTAGCCAGTTTCGCAAGGGCTTTCGACCTCTGGCTCGTGTGATGCTTGAAGGCAGTGCTCTCATCGACGATGAGCGTATCAAAGCTCTTCCAAAAAGTGACTGGAAGTTTCGCAAGGTACTTCGCAGCATCATGGTTCGTAACGACCACGTCGCACGTGGTCCTAAGAGCTTGTTCACGGTTCTCTGCATACGCAAGCGAGATAACCATATCGGGCGCATAGTTCTGAAAGTCACGCTTCCATGCCGAGTCAAGCAGACTCTTGGTTGCGAGAATAAGTGCCTTGCCACCTCTTTTTCTCCTTCGTTCAGCAAATGCGTCAATCTGGACACGGGTCTTTCCCGTGCCCGGATCACTCATGTCGAACATCAAGTTTGATTTACGCGTATGAGCCAGACTGAAGTCCTGATGCTTATAGCGCGGAGGAATTTTCATCAGTCAGCTCCTGCGAAAAGTGCTTCCCACTCCTCGTCGGTAATACCGGTCTTGATGAACTCCCGCTGACCAGCATCCAGATGTGGCATGGCATTTTGAATAAGCTCACCACTTAACCATGCTTCAAGCTGCTCGTTCGTTATCGGGATATCCTGTACAACAGACTTACCACTGAAAGGTGATGTACGGTGTATCAGCATGTTTATTTCCCTCCGAATTTACGTTTGTAAAAGTTCTTCGTAGCTTGCTCATCTGTATGGCGTACTTCACAGTGACCTGTGTCTCCGTATGGACACCACTTACATGACAGAATATTCGGCTTAGGTGGAAACTCTGTAGCCTCTGTCATAGTACGCAGCCGTCGGTCAAATACCTTCTTGTACAGCTCAAACTTTTTGATAGGCACCTCTACTTGAGACATCTCATCTATGTCTAGGTACCACAACTCTGTAGTAAGTGACTTCCACTCCGGGTGCATGATGAATGCAGCAATCGAATAGAGCTGCGTCTGTTCACCGTGCTTAACCTCGTTGCCGAACTTCTTGCCTGTCTTGAAATCTACGACTAGCCCTTTACCGGGTTTGATCTCGCAGCACAGGTCTATCTTCATGCGGCCCCATGTCTCAGGGCCACGATAGCTACAGGGGTTCCAGTCGTTATCAAAGCCCCACTCTTCTTCCATGCGTAGCGTGCGGCCAGAATCTCGCAAGCTATGAAACTCTTCTGCAAACTTCGAGAGTTCGACAGGTAATGGGTCAATGTCTCCGCGCAAGTAACTCTCAGCCAGCGCATGTATGGCGGTCCCCCGGTCAGCCGCAGGTTTGGGCTTCGGGTCTGGTACACGCTCTGCGTGTTTCAACCACGCTTTATACGGACAGGACTCGTAGTCTGATAGTCGTGAGAACGACCATGTATCAATGGTTTTCATCGTGAACCTTTAGGTTTAGTAATAGCTCGATGTTCCCCGTGACGAGCATGACGTACCCCACATATATAAGCCTTTTTACAGGCTTCTTCTACAGCGCTCAGTAAGTCAAATCTATCGGTAGGAGGATCGCATAAAAATTTTAGAGCATCTGAATGCCCTATCCAAGAATAGAAACCATGTCTAACGCTTTTAAATTTCATCATATAGCCCTAATTTTTCTGCGAAGTCGTGAGCAATGTCGTCTTCCTCGGTATGTGAATATGTTTCGAGAAGTACTGCACTTAAGGTTTCTCCATACTCAGCTATGTAGCGTGATGCTATACGATTAGAAGTACGAGCAGCTTTCAATCTGTCTTGGAAATAAGTATTAGGCGCAAGAAGCTCAGGTCTCATTTTTCAGCTCACACGTTTTAGTTTATGGGTCGTAGGAACTACCGGGCGATACTCGGGTTTGTTTTTCCACTCTACTTCAATACCGTATACAGACCCCAATGGAGTCCATATCTTCTTCGTAACAATTCCCCTATGTCGCAAGAACGAAGTAAATTTGTTCGGTCCTTGCTTGATATCTCCTATGGCATAACTGAATAACAGATGCAGTTCATCGCGGCTGATCTTGCTCTTGTCTTCCATAAAGAACCGCTTCATTATCGTTGCATACGCTGTAGCATTCGCGGAGATAATATCGTGGGCAAACTCGTCTATAGACGATACTCCTAAAGCTTGGATAGCAGCTCTATCTGCGGTCTGAAGTACCTGAGCAGCCTTGTTGATATCTGCTTCTCGTGTAGATAGGTAATAAGCAAACGCCTCGATTTCCGTAGGTAAGACTTGCTCAACTTCCTCTGTGGTCGTCTCAAATCTCTGCGTCTGGTAAGTGCCGACATTGAACCTCCTGTCATTAAGTGGTATCTGTGTAGGCTGCGGCTTGTTTGAGCCGAAGATTATGTTGATGAAATTCTCAGGGTTTATGGCATCCGTACGCATCTTGCGTACTGGCATAAAACTATCTGTGATACTTTGCTTAAGCCGTGATTCGACTGCGCTCATGTTGATAAACAAATCAACATCAATCTCGTTAACGAACACCAGCAAATTCTTTTCCAGCCACGAGTTAAATTGGCTGCTTACTTCATCCGGTCTAATGACCTGTTGATACTGGCTCGTAAAGATTGGTCGTAGTATGTGATTGACGAGAAGGTCTTTGCCAGTGCCCTGAGTACCGTGAAGTATCCACGCAGTACCGGTCTTGCGACGATGCTGGACAATGACTGCGAGCCAATTAAGGAAATGCTCTTGGACGATGCCCACGCCAACTGCACTATCAAGTACTCGTTGAATCGTTGGATAAGTAGTTTTCCTCGCATGTATGTTCTCCCGACCACGCAAATATGGTGGCGGTACAAAACTGTTAATGGTATGGGTGTCTTGATCAATTACAAATTTCTGTCGTGGATCGTAAATGATATGCCACTCTGGTACATACGGGCCTACTGTACGTCCGTGTCCTTGCATGAAATCTTCAAGGTCAATACGCGCTCCAACAGTATGAATATCCAGTGTGTAATTCTTCTCGTTCCAGATTCCCTTGTAGTACCGGCTGGTTACTTTCTCACGAAAGGCCAGCAAAATGTCGCCTTGGTCGTTAGGAGTGGCAGCAGCGTCTGCCTGCATCCTGCACAGCTCTGCATACCGCTGAGGCAGAATCTCCTTCATATACATGGAGGGTTCGCCTTTGAAGTTATGCAGCAGTTCAAAGCTGTTGCGCGAATGCCAGTATGCCTGACTGTCACCACCATTGATGTTGTAGCGAATAAACTCGCCGCCATCATCAATGACCTGATAACGCGTAGCGGCTCCTACACCGGCTTGTACTTCCCACTCGCCTACCTGCTTGGGAGCACCCTTTAGAGCGGTCAAGCCTTCTGCCAAACGCAGGGTCTTGATGTGTGCACGAGCCTCGTTACGCAATGCTTCAAGTGAATATTCAGCGATACGGGACACATTAAGCGCCCCGGATTTCTTGGTAACAAGCTGGATGCGCTCATCTTTCGGAATAGGAGATTCCATATTCCTGAATATAGGCTCACCTATATACACCATCCTGTTGTTATCACTGATTACAATATCCAGTGTCCAGCTAAGAGCTTGTTTACCTTTTGATAACGTCAAGGCATTTTTCAATACATCAATATGCAGGTTTGCGTGCATAAACCACGCCTTCAATACCTGTGGATGCAATGGTGCGGTTAACATAATGAACGCATGGCCGTTCAATGTTTTACGCGCAGGATCAAGTCCTGCACTTGAACTAAACTGCCATACATATGACACATCATGCAGCCCAAGTGCTCGCATGGCTTCTTCATGTGATGCAAACGGTGCATCATCAAAATCCAGCACTGCATAATCCGTAAGCGCATCATCTTTTCCCATGCCACGACGAGCTTCGTTGGCAAGGGGGCTGGTCAGTTCGCCTTTGAATATGCAGGGAGGATTTGGAGCGAGAGCCATCTCGCGGATAACGTGATACATGTCCTTGATATTGGCTACATCATAGGTCTTGCTGGTGACGTGTTTCACGTCCGGGTACGAGTGTTTTACGATAACGCCTTCGACCATGTCGAAGCGTTTAACCAGCGGCACAGCCGCTGACAAAAACGTCAGTGTTGACATACAGGGACTCCTTAGTGGGAACGACCAGTCTAGAACTTTACGTCCCCGGCTGCAACGTGAGCAATCACTAACTTCTAGTTGATTGATAAATCAGCAAATTTAAGAAGGGTATTTTCATGCCCGAATTCCACTGCATTTGTGTACATCTTAATGAGTTTCAATCCGATCAATTCTGCGGAATCAGCATCATCATGCTCTACAGCTTCGCACAGGTTAATCATAAGCTCGACAAAATCCAGTACACTTTCACGTTCCGGCAAGATTGCCATTTTTAAGCTCCTTCGCAACTACAATAAGCATGTTGATAATTTCCGGATACAACTTGAGAACGCCCAAGACTTCTTCAACCGGAACTTCAATATTGATCTCGGCATCACCGATGGCGATAGCCCCGACGTTAACTGCCGTACACTTAACCACGAACTTGCTCATCTCGTTCTCCTGAAACTGTTGGCGCCCGCCTTGCGGCGAGCGCTTGCGTTAGGCCAGCAGTCGCAACCCTGCATCAAGTAATCAGCCCCATGTACGATGGTCTTCTGCAATGTGCTCCATTCCGTCGTATTCGTCGATATCCCAACGTCCTTGTACATCGTCAGGCAGCTCGACAATCTTGAGCTGAGCATGTTGTCCGTTGGCAGCATCTCCAAATTCTTCAATGACAGCAATCATGTCCGGATCATCACGGGCAAATTCATCAGGCAGATGATGCTTCTGATAGAACTCCCGGTACTCCGGACGTTCATCATAAGGTGCCGTTGAAGTAGCTTGTTTGACAATCTCTTCACTGGGTTCCACATCGAAGAACCATGTCATCCAGCGTTCCTTGATCGGGTATACCTCGATGCCTTTACGTTCGTAAATGGCAACTACAGCTTCATCAGACAGACCGAAGCCACCAAAACACTTGTTAATAGCAACCTTGAAGCCCATGCTCATTCTCCTTAAACCATGTCAAACATGAAGTCCATGTCATCCGTCCAATGAAAGTCGAACATAATGACCCCCCGCCGTCTATATACGGCGTACCCCTTCAAGTACTCTTGCGAGTACTCGAAGTTGTACTGATCCCGTATAAACATGACAGCTACGCCTTGTCGAACTTGTTGTAGTACTTATAGCTGGTAGACACGTTGTCTGCAAACTCACTTGTGCTCTGAGCTACGCCTGAGAACAATGAGCCGACACCACAGCCGGTTTTCTTCGCACGGCTCAGCATGAAGCCAATGCGTTCACCCATAGTAACCGGCGGCTCAGTAGCCTTATCTGCCTTGGCCTTGGCCGGTGCCTTGGCCGGTGCCTTGGCCGGTGCCGGAGTGATAGCCTTCTTCATGGCGGCGATACGTGCGTTACGAACATCTTGCATGGTAATTGTCATGATCAGCTCCTTTGACGAAATAATGTATTCCCTGCGATAAGTGCGGCAATCATGGCGGCAAACCCGCCAGCCATGCTGCCACCGTGAAGCGTAAACACAAGTACGAACACGCCCACCTCGCCAGCAAAGCTGCCGAAGTGACCACGTGTCAGCTTGTGCCACATGCTCCAGATACCAATGAACATGATTACGCCGTAAAACAGCGGCATCATGTCAATGTGTCCAAGACCAAACATATGACATCCTTTCATGGAAAGTAAGGTGGGACAGCCGGTGCTAGGTCACCGACTGTCCCGTACTACACGGTTCAATGAACCGCTTGCTGTGCTGCCTGTTCCTTCGTCACACGACGCATACGCTTGCCCGTATCCGGGTTCTCCAGCTTCTCGTCACGTCCGGTAGACGTAGACTGCTTCGGCTTGTAACTCGCCTCCGCTGCCGCGTTGATAACTTCCTTGTCCTTCGAGGCCAGTGACAGCAAGTCACTGTCCGGTTCTGCAATGTAGCTGCCCGCCAGTGCCTTCTCACGGGCACTGTCCCGCGCCTTGTCTGCTATCTCCATGAGCAGCTTCGGGATATTCAGGCCAAGGTCTGCGCACATTTCTTCGATGGACTCATGCAGCGTCTCGGTAGACAGGTTCTTGTAATAGTGCGTGTCAATATAGCCACGTACCATATCGACCTTCATCTCCACCTTCTTCATCAGCTCCGCTGACTGTACCTTCTCGAACTTGTCGAGAGCTGTCTGGATAGTGGCACTGTCCGTCAGCCCAAGCAGCGCCATATTGGCACGCTGCTTGATAATGCTCTGTTTCAGGGCATAGGCTGCATCATGCGTGATCATGCCTACCGGTGTACGGAGCAAGTCCTTCATCCACGCATACGGATGCGATTTCTCGCCACGGTCGTTAGCCTCGGTAATCTTGGCTACGTCCATGCCCAGCACATAGGTGATCATCACCCAGTTCACGGTCTGCGACAGCGTGTACTCCGGCAGGTTGTCGAAGCCGAACACCTGCGCGACCTCATCCTCGCTAAACTTCGCCATCAGCTCGTCCATATCCAGCTCGTCATTCTGGACCTCGTACTTCAACACCGTGCGCAACTGACGCTGCGCGATGAAGTTCAGGTTATAAGCCAGACGACCCAGTACGTTACTACCGTATTCACCGTTCAGGGTCTGCTTGAGCTGATCAAGCGTGTGGTGCTTCAACGGCCCCGTGTTGGCCACGCCGTCCGTTTCAGCAACGTACGTTTCTACTACCTGCTCAGTGAGCATCGTTCCAGTTTTCTTAGTCATTTGTGTCTCCTTAGTCGTTGTAGTCATCGCTGCCAGACAGCGCAGCCTCTTCCAGCATTTCAAGTATGTCAGCCGGATCAGCCGTCATACTCCATACAGTCTCTTCGTTCTGCACCTCCATTTCCGTCATTAACCGTGACTGCTCACGCAGCCACAACTCAAGTGCAGGCAACTCACCATCCGAGTCACCTACTCCGTAGAGGCACTCTGCTGCCTCATCCCTTACAGCGAATGGATTCTTACTCATACAGCACACCCTCCATACACATTACACACACCCGGCGAAAGTTAAGTGCCATAGGTGTAGGTCAGTCCGTCTAACCATCACCGGCAACTAATTACAACGTTGCCAGTGACACCATGCGCTACGAGCTGTTAATACGCAGCCCTAACAGTGTTGTTAGCCAGCCATACCATGCGATACGGCTCACCCTGCTTATCCAGCACATTCTTCGAGTTGATCTTGTAGGTCACCGACTTCTTGCGACCAGAGACCACAATCTCGCCACGCATATACTTGGCAGGATCGTCAATCTTCGTGTCGACAGCCAGCCAGCCAATCACGCTAGAGGCCTTCATACCATCCACAGTACCCACAAGGGTAACCACGCCATTGGCAGGCGCAGGCCCGCTCAACAACAACTTCATACCCTCAATAGGGGTAAACACGCCAGACACACCTACAATTTCACCAGTGTCAGCATCAGCCTTGAAGAACAAGGCACCAAAGCCAGCTTTGTTTGTCATGACTATCTCCTAGTTTTGACTACGTTAAACAGCAACGAAACGACCTTCCGCATACACCCACTCTTCATCAAACTCACACACATAAACCACTATGCTGGAGTTGATGGGATTCACAACCGTCAACTGACGACTGAGTACACAGCCCAACATGCCGTGCGGCAAAGGGCGGATTTCATGAGCTTTAAGCTCAAGCAATCCAAAACGTAAACGCAACATATCCACCTCCTCAAACACCTGATAGCTCACCATGAGCCACCATGACAAAGAGCGCTGCAAACAACGCAACGCCCTTGAGCATGGATTACTTAACGATAATCCCTAAACCAATCCTTAGTCTTGTACTCAGTTGTTTCCACAACCAAGGACACAAACAACGTCTCAGGATCGGTCTCTTTAGACCATTCATCGTTCCACTGAGGACGCGGCTCGACACCAGTCTTATCCTCGATACGGAACTCCGCGTTAAGACCAGCCTCGATATCGCCCTGAATAGTCCAAGGGATATCGGACACGTCCTGTGTGGACAGTTGATGATTACGCCGGTTATGACTAATCGGATGACGCCGCTCGGCGCGGTTCATATCTATCTCCTCAAGTTAAAGTAATACATTAACAAACGGTCCTAACCCGCATTCTGAAATTCATTCTGAAATTTCGGAAGGAGTTAAGAAACAACTACAAAAGGTGAGCACTCACTAACCAACGTCGCCTCCGGCGACAACGGGGAAGAGGCAAACGAACTTTAGAATACTCACAGGAATTAGAATGGTTTTAGAATAATTAAGTACTTGATTTATATATACTCTTCTAATCTTCTAAAGTTTTTACTATGTTCACTGTTGTGAAGAAAAAACGCTCATCACGTTTTTGCTCCAACCGTGAAAGTTAAAACTTTAGAAGATTAGAAGAAGCACAAACCATACCTGCTCGCAGATATGATGTGTGCATTCTCCTATCTGTCATAAATCAATGCCGAGTGAACTCAACACGGCACTGTCCGTTGGTATACCAAGCCACCAACTTGGCCTCCCGCTTCAGTGCGCAGTACATGCGCCACGCCACCATATAATCAGTGTTGCGGGCCAACACCACGTCACCGTGGATAATTTCATAGAAGGCCACGTCGTAAAACTGATGCGTGTCCACCAACGCGGGAGTAGCGCTATCCATGTGGCTTTCGCCAATCCGGTGGTACGCGATGTCTTGAGTAATGACGCCGTCATCTAACGCAGTAGACATAACGTGCGCCACATTGGCGCGTTGTGTTTTATTAAGCATGTTCGTCTCCTAGTTAACACAGGGACATCCCCTGTCCTATGTATACCTACATAGGACAGGAGGCTGGTTACCCAGCCCCTGTCTACTCAGCTACTAGAACTTGTACCCTTGGCTGATACGCTCAGCCTTGAGCAGCTCGCGCAACAACTGCGCATCCTGCGCAAGGCGCAGGGACTCATCTTCCTTGCGGATCAAGCGTTCGCGCCACGTGGGCTTGGGGGTAGGCTCGGTAGGTTGTGTACCAATGAGACTACGACGGGCAGCAGCAACCATTTCCATTGTGATAGCTTGTTTCATGACAATCTCCTAGATGTACTACGTTGGACTACGAAGGTGAAACCGAATCCGAAGTCACCCACTGTTTGTGGGTGAGAGGGGATAGGGTACCGACCCCGTAAACCTCACTCTTTCTCCCACTCTTTTTCATATTTTTATATTTCTTGTATACTTTTCTCCATGCCGTTCTGAATCCGAAGTGCCCACCCCGTATGACTTTTTTCGTAACTCTGTTATTATTTTGAAAATTCGTGGGGGTTTTAATGCCAGCGTCATCGAAAGCGTCGAAAAAGCAGCGTCCACCTTCAGCCGCGCTCACGGAGCGAGAGGAAGTGCTGGTGGAGGCAGTCTTGGATGGGAAAACCATGAAAGCGGCTGCGGCAGAGGCTGGGTGTTCGCCCAAGACAGCCGCTACCATCGTGCGCAGCAGCGGGTCGGTGAAGATGAGTATCGCGGATAACCGCAAAGAGCTGTCCACAGCCTCGCAGTTGAAGCGGGCTGACGTACTGGCCGGGTTCATGGAAGCGATTGACGTGGCCAGACTGGCCGCAGACCCCGGCTCCATGATTCGCGGGTGGACAGAAATCGGGAAAATGCTCGGTTTGTACGAGCCAGAGGTGGTCGAGGTGCGCATGACCGCTGGCCAGAGGGCTATCCAGTCGAAATACGAGGTCATGTCGGACGCGGAGTTACTGGCCATCGCGGAAGGCACTGTAATTGATGGCGAGTGCCACACCGTACAATGACATTTACCCTCGTAGACAGCGCCGCCAACGCCCCAGACAACGACGATCACTGGGTAAACTGCCCGCACTGCAAGACAGAGCGGCTGGTAGCGAACTTAGAAGCCGGAAATTGCCCCATTTGTCATAATTTTATCGGTATACAGGAAGCCGCGCCCCCGCACGAGCCTGAACCAGCTCCCGTACCCCCGCCAAAGCGCCCTGCACCCACTACTTCCGATGCGGAACGCCTTGCCAGCGAGGAAGAAGCCTACCGGATGCCGTATGACGCGCCACAGGTAGTCCTAGACCCGTCACCGGAGCGGGAACTGGCGTCCAGAACCCTCTGTCGGCGTCGGCTCATGCCGTTTATCAAGAAATTCAGGCCGAAGTACACCGCTGGCTGGGTCCACGAGGACATTTGCCGCCGCCTTGAGCAGTTTGTGCTGGATGTAGCGGCTGGGAGAGAGCCACGGCTGCTCCTTATGATGCCGCCGCGCTCCGGAAAGTCGGAGATTGGCTCACGGCACTTCCCGGCATGGGTGCTCGGGCAGTATCCGGAGTGGGAAATCATCGCAGCGAGTCATACTTCCAGCCTGACGATGAGTTTCTCGCGCTACGTGCGAGACCTCATGCAGGACCCGGTGTACCAGAAGATGTTCCCGGCGACCCTGCTTGACCGGCACTCACGCTCGGTGGAGAACTGGAACATACTGGGCGGTGGCGGTTACCTCGCCGCTGGTGTCGGCACTGGTATTACCGGGCGCGGCGCTCACATCCTGCTCCTTGACGACCTTGTGAAGGACATGGAGGCGGCGGACTCGACGACCATACGCGACAACACGTGGGAGTGGTACGCGTCGACGGCGTATACGCGCTTGGCTCCCGGTGGCGGCGTGATTGGCATCATGACGTGGTGGCACGACGATGACTGGGCCGGTCGAATCCAGCAGGTCATGGAGACTGGTGACGGGGACAAGTTCGAGATAATCCGCTACCCGGCCATCAACGACAAGGGTGACGAGTACATTCTTGACGGTGTACCGCACAGGCCTATCGTACAGGTGCCGCCGGAAGACGGCCCGCCGCCGGAGTACCAGAAGCCACGGCTGGTACGCCCTATAGGCACCGCCATACACCCGGCGCGGTATACCACGGAGGCCATGCACCGCATTCGGAAGAACCTCTACGCCGCTGGCCAGCAGCGCGTGTGGAACGCCCTGTACCAGCAGAACCCTGCTCCAGACGACGGCTTGTTCTTCACGCGGGACATGTTCCGCCACTACCCCGTGCTGCCCCACCGCAGCAAGGTGCACGTGTACCAAGCGTGGG
>JFJP01027485.1_pt1 | contig 11894 bp, 8 predicted proteins | sample 431651 | NCBI WGS metagenome assembly JFJP01 (sample SAMN02602958, study PRJNA72255) | Microbial mat metagenome, whole genome shotgun sequencing project. | biome: fresh water; feature: sink hole; material: water; isolation source: purple microbial (photo- and chemosynthetic) mats found in... | reverse complement strand
TTCCAACACTAAATTTAAAAATTATATTATATTATACATAAAAAAATAAAAATATTAAATATATTTAATTTAATTTATTAATTATTATAAAAATTAAATTTACTTGAAAGCTATTGCAGTGTAAATTCAAACAATCTTTATAACTATTTTTACAAGAATTATCCGAACATTTGATTTGATTTGTTGGACATTTGATAAAGTTTGCGAACAAATTGATATAAAAAGACATAGCTCTACCACAAGTTTCCCTGCAAACATTATCTTCACATAATGAATTGTAATGATCACATGTAATACTTTGAATGTAGAATGATGAGGGAGGTGAAACGCAAGCATCTTCATTTTCTACGCATTTTCCATCAGGACAAACCATAAAGTTTTTCGAAAAGCAGGTTTTAGTTGTTGGACAATCAAAAATATCCTCTACACAAAGATTAAAATCTTGGGGACATAAATTATTAGAACAATTTTGCGAAATAGGCTGACATAATTCCATATTTAGCTTGCATTCGTTATTTGGACACAGGAAATAGCCAATAGGACAAATGAGTTGTGAACTACAATCAGAGCTTGTTTTTCTGCAATTTCCATCAGAACATTTATAAGGAAAATTATCAGGACATGTTGTATTGATCTCTGGACATAAAGAAGAAAATTCCTTCTGTGGGAGACATTTATTGTTTAAGGGACATTTAATGTAGTTTTCAGGGCAATCACATTTAAATAAACGATTGACACATTGGAGAATTTTATTGACGAGACAGTAATATGGTGTGGAAGAGTCACAATAATCTGAAAACACTGGCATTTGGCATTCTTTTATCGAATTGACACATTTTGTATTTATGTTTGGACATTGCAAGGGGTTTGATGGGGAACAAAAGGAAGAGCCGATTTGCTTTGTAAGGGAAATGTTATGAACATATGAAGAAACACCATTGGCAATAAAATAAATCAAATAAGAACCTTTTAAAAATATAAATTGAAAAAATATTAGAAAATGAAAAATAAAATTAAATGAAATCTTACCTTCGAATAAAGGAAAAAATAGAAATCGAATAATGTTTTCACTCTTTATAAAATTGTATATTGAAATTTCATTTAAAGATTCATCAGCACTAGCAATGGCATAGAGCTAATGATAAAATTTATAAATATAAAAAAATATATGATGGTTTTCAAAACCTTTAAGTCATCATTTATCTGTATTCTATCATTTTGATCAATAGAATTTCCATATTCATCAAAGCAAAATAAATCAATTTGACATAATTTTTTTATTAAGCATAAATCATCTAAATATTTATAATTATGATTGTTTTCTTTCCCACAACATTTTACTTGATTTTATTTGACTGAAATTCGGATTGCAAAGATAAGCCAAAACATGAATCTGATTCGTATTAGTGAAATTAAAAGGAGGAATAGATCTCATGAGCTTAGTTTCCACGTGATAAAAACTAACATCTATTGTAAAATTTCCTTTTTTAAAACATTTCATATCAATAGAATATGTTCCATTTATATGATCTTTGACAAAATACTCAAATGAATCATTGAAATTTAAGATGGAAACTGTAAAAAACTCTCCTCCAATATTCATGCTATTACCATTATCATCATACGAATTTATATGCAAAGTAAATTCTTTTGAAGCATATATTGTTTCACTAATTTGAGTGACTTTAAAATTGTAAAATTTGCTATAATCTATCAAAAAATTCTAATAGATTCAAAAGTGTAAGCGATTTATTTACCTGATATAATCGTTATATTCTGCAAAACTGCTAAATTTCTCTTTAAAGATCTCGAAAAAACACTAAAATCGTAAATCCCAACCAAAGAAATAGAAGAAATACTCAATTCGAAAATATAATGATCATTTAAAATTCCTGAACAATCTTTTTGTATATTTCAAAATAAAAACTCTTTAAATAAGAATTCAAGTACTTATTTGAATCAAAGCGGTTGAAATTGAAGTTGAGAGCAAAGCATATAAATCTTCAAATGAGAAGCTATAAGGAAAATCTTTTCTTTGTGTAAAAATTTAAATATTTTATAAAAATAAATTACTTAAATTATTTTTTGAAAAAAATTTGTAATCATAGGATTTGCCGCTTTTTTTCAAAATCAAGAGTGGGCCAGTTATATATGAATAACTTGAGTTATAATTTTCTTTAAAGTTTTTATCTAAGATTTATCACTTCTAAAAGAAATATACCTAATAAATCCATTTGAAAAACACTGGTGTTCATCTTTTGGTCGAAATACAAGTTTTCATTGATTGAAATCGAAAAAATGCATTTCTTTGCTATATTATTATCTGGAATAAAGCTTAGCTATATAAAAATCAACGAATTTCAAATGAAGAAAAATAGATATTTACTTTATAACTCTGATCATTTCCATCAAAGTTAATTCTTAAACGAGGATCTTTCCTTGAATTTTCTAAAATAATCTTGGTTTGTTTCAATATTATCTCTTTATTTTCATCGAATTCATTGCCGAAAACATCGAAAAACCTCATGGAAAATGAAATCCAAGTTTCATTTTCCAAATAAGCATAGAAATTCGATTTCAAATAAGATTTTTTCGAATCGATTTTTGAGGAAATAACCTTAAATTCCATTTGCTCGCCTATTAAATTCCCATCAATGAAAACTTTGATTTTCCCTTGTTTCAAGGTTTGATCACATTTTAAAACAATTCTTTTAACTCCACCATTATAACCATTCATGATATAATATTGATTTTCCTGACTGTTTTTCATGCAAAAGGGATCAATTTTCAGTTCGATATTAAATTCAATAAAATCTTCAATTAAATTACCTTCAGTATCCATTATATATAGAAAAAAAACGTTAGAGCTGAAGACAGTATCAGAATAGTAAATCCCTGCAGGAAATTCAATGTTTGTAAGTGAATTTAAATGGCATTTTTTATAATCGATAATGGGTTTTGTCAGTTTTTTGGTGAATGTGACTTTGCTGAAAGAAATATTGAAGAAATAGAAAGCTTTTTGTGATTCAAAAGAAAGATTTATTGATAATTGAGCTGGGATTAAAATTAGGTTTTGTGGTTTCAGAGTAAAAAGAGAATTTAAATCGGTAAAATTAAAATAAAGTTTGTTTGAAAATTGATTCAAAGTGAAATTCATTATAAAGCTTTGAAAATTTACCAAGATAATCCCATTGATTTTAGGTGGGTTGGCAAGTAAATTTACAGCTGAATTTTCTTCATTGGGAAAAGAGAAAAAATTTACTGACACATATGGGATCATTCCGCTATCAATCTAATATTATTAAATTTTTTATAAATTATAATGATTTTTACAGTTATATTGCTAGTTAATGGTTGAGAATAATAGTTCATTTCTAATGATAATTCAGTATAAAGCAAGTTGATCTTTGAATTTTTACAAGAAGGAACACAATTATAACATTGAATTTCCATTTGGTTGAGATTTTTCTCAGGCATAGGGGGTATTTCAATGCTCAAATAATAGTCCTTTTGACAAGGAAAATTTGAATATTCAAAGCTGATATTATAAAATTATTAATTTTTTTTCAAATAAACAAAAAATAACCTGTATAAAAATGGATCAGAGGGTCTGTTTCTTGTTGGCAAAAGTTCTAAATCTAATTGAGTTTCTTTTTTTAATCTAACAAATAACTTCAACACAAGAAAATCATCGAAATAAATAAGATTATCATAATCATCAGCGAGATTAAAATTAATGATTAAATTAGTTTTTGATAATGATTCATCTGTTTCATAAATAAATTTGGCGTTTAAAATTTTTGCAATTGTTTTGGCTTCAAAATTTATTCTAAATGAATCAAATTCTCCTGAAAAAAGACTAGACCTTATCTCAAAAATACCAGCCATTGTTGAATTTATCAAAATTCTAACTGAAGAATCATTCACAATTAAGATTTTCATCATTTCATTTGAATTGAAATCATTAATAGCTGAAAAAATTCGATGATTTGGGTCCTCAATATCAATAAGCAAATCATTGTTATTTCTATTATTTTAAAATGTCTATTTTTTTAAAAATAAATTTACGGTTTTTCAGCTCTATTTCCATATTGATCGAGACAGAGAAAAACCAAAGAGAAAGGCTCGATCAACGGCCAGTTTATAAAACTCTCGTTATGTGAGATTATTTTATAATAAACAGGTTTCAGGCCATTAACTTCGAATTTAAAAGGAGAGGAATAAATTGAATTCTTGTTGAATTTTGTATAGAAAGCAAAAAACCCCTTTTTAAGACATGTGAGCGAAACTGATAGATATTTGATTGAATTAAAGAAAAGATTTGATTTTTGAAAAGAACAAAAAGAAGATTGATCGATCTCAAATGAATAAATTTCAGGCAAAACAATATTTCTAAAAGGCCACCCACAACTTTTTTTTATGATTTATAAATAGATTTTCTATATAAAATGACAATTCTCTTACTTATCACAAGGAACAAAGTGAAAGACAATGGCATCCCATGGGTAAAAAACCTTTAATTCTCTATCATAGAAATAATTCGGGATCACATCCGTGTTCATATAATCAATTTTTCCTTCAAAAAGAAAGACTTTTTTATAAATATGAGAGTGAGAGAATTATTAATTACTCACAAATAGATTGGTATCAATAAACCTTATATTCTCTGATTGATTTGAATCAGAACTGTATGTAAAACCATAATAAGCTTCTTCACTTCCCATATAAAATTCAATTGGCTTCTGCAAATTTACTTCTAAAATCAATTCTTCATCAAGAATCACACTTAATTTGCTAAGATTCAATGAGCTGTTTGTATAAAAGGATGAGAAGTATTTAATCGAAATGTTATAAGAAGGTTTAGCAAAGATCTTTTGCATTTGTGAAACCGTTCCGAGAGAATCAATTTCTTCAGCATAATTAATTTTATTGCTTCAAACAGAGGATGCTTTTATAAAAGAGTCAAAAAATAAATGAACTTTGCAATAACACTGAGATGAAATTGATCAGGATCTCCTTTAGAAAAAGACCGTTGATAATCAAACTCTATAGCAAAAGCTGAATCTATTCCCGAATAGCCCAAACCTTCTTTTCCTTCTCCAATAGCATCGAATCCTTTTTTGGAATTCTAAATAAATAAAATAAGAATAGAGTTTTTTATTAATTTATAACATGAAGAGCAAAAGCAAAACCCTCTCCTTCAAACTTTTCATTCTTGAATTCAATGAAAGTTTTTAATTCAAAACCTCGTGTTAAAGATAATTTTTTTGCATCCCTTTAATATTTTGCGCTTTTTTTATTTATTAAAAGGGTTTTAAAGGACCATATCACGAATTGAGATGAATTTTCCCTTGTAAATGAAATAAATTTTGAGTTGTTTAAGTTCTTCAAGATTTTTCCGGATCCAAAATTGATGAATGAATTTGAAAAGTTGGAATAAACTAATAAAACTCTTATATAAATATAGATAGTTTTTCTTTCAACGTTCATTTTCAATAACGCAAGAGAAGTCCTGTTTCTGAAAAGATTGGAAAACATATGTAAAGAAAAAAAGAAATAAAAATTTCATTTTTTTAACAAAAATTTATCAAATATTTTATTTTTAAAGAATTGTGTTATTTAATAAATTGTTTTGATAGTTGAGTTTTTTGATGTAGAAAAGCAATTAAAAAATAAATATTTTTCATTTGTTTATCATAAAAATGAAGAGGAAAAAAAACATATTGCAGTTTTTTAATCTTCCTCTTTTCAAAAATTAAGCTGCGCGAATGTCTTGATTGCCATTTACAGACTAAAATTACATTTCAATTTTTAATCCTCAGTTTAAAACTGAACAGCCCTTTTTATAAACTTAAAAAAAATTTATTAATTTAAAGCGCATTTTTTAAATTATTTTATGGTTCTTTTTTATAGATTTTTTTAAAAAAACTTAAAAAAAAATTATTTTTTTTTGAAAAGAAATTTTTCAAAAATTATTTCGCTGACAATTAAAATATAACTTTTAAACAATCCCAATTTTTAATTTCCCTGCACATCAATATTAGCGGCAAACTTCTTGATTTCATCAACCTGCGTTCCTTTTTCTTTGGCTGAAATAAATTTCAGAACCCCGTCACTCATCCCAAAGATCCTGACATAATTTTGTTCATTGAACTCATCGCTCAAATTAAGCACCTTGCTATAACCTTTCAAATCAATGGAGAAGATCTTCAGATTGCTATTGACTTGATTTCGATATTCATTCAGAAGATTCGAAGTTGATTGCTGTTCTTTATCCATTTCTGAATACCCTTGCGAAATCATCATATCACTCAATATCACCATATTATCAACCTTAATTTTTTTGTCAATAAGTTCTCTGATGCATTTAAATGGGAAATCAGTGCCTCCACCCAATTTTTCCGCTTCTTTTTTCAAAGTTTTCATATCTTCTAATATATCCTTAGAGTTCAATTTCACTTCTAAATAACAATCCTTATGTTCTGGTCCAGGTGATGAAAATATAAAGAAGGATGACTCTTCACATTTGCTTTTGATCATCAAACCTAATAACAGCGCCACTTCTGTGCATTCCCTAACAGAACCATATTTCTTCCCTCCGCTCATCGGGCAACTCATTGAGCCAGACACATCAGAGAAAATCAAGGTACGTCCTGTAATTTTTTCAAGGTTTTTATCCACAGAAATTTCTATAGCTTTTTTGATAGAATCTTTGTAGTCTTCAATCAATGAATCTATTGTGTATTTCTCTGAAGGCTTTTTTTCTATCTTCACTTCTTTTTCTTCTTCCTTCACCTCTTCTACGATATTGGCAGGAAGTTCATCAACTTCAACCATTTTCTCTCCAATCTGAACCAAATCTTTTTCTTTCAAAGCGTCGATTTCACTCAAAGCTGAGAAATATTGAAAAGGGAACATTTTCGCATTTTGAATGGCTTTCTCATTACGAATCCTCGCGATGATCTCCGCATGCAAATGATCATTCAAACCAACTTTGAGCAAATTCCTTAGATTCCTCATCATAGCCATATAAGGCAATTGATTGCTGCTAACCAATTTCGCCCATACTTCTGACTTATTTCCTTTGGAACTTAATTCGGTTTCCCAAGTCTTTGGAGTGTCAATCTTCATCCTTTTTGTGGCTTGAGTAGGGTCGAACTTAACATCTTCGCCTTGGAAAGCCTGCTGGAAAACTAGTTCATTTTCAGGGTATCTTTTCCCAAGCACTGAACGAACCAAAAATTGTGGATTCTTTATATGGGCAATTCTTATCACATCCTTCATGGTGATAAAAGGAATCTCAAGCATGGTTTTTGGCCCTGATTTATTACCACCATGTTTCTTCATGAATTTGTTCTTTTTGGAGAGCATTTTGCCAAGTTTGCCTCCTCTGCCTCCTCTTGCACCTACTTCCACAAATTGTTCTTCTTGTTTTTCTTCAAATTTTGCTTTTTCTTGGTTTTTTTTCTGTAGTTTTTCTTTTCTTTGGGTTACTCGTTCAGGCTTCAGGACGTCTTGATATCCATTTAAGATTTTTTTTCTACGAGATTCTGAACAGTATTTGCCTAACTGAAACAAGTTAAATGTTGTGAACTTTTCCTTCAACACTGTGATCAAAACCTTTTTAAATCGGAATTTCTTACGGAAATCATGAGTTTTCAGCTCAGCCAGTTTTTCGAAATCGAATTTATGCTTCTTCAGATAATAAATTATCTGGCTCCATTGGCAAACGTCCAAAAAATCTGAAGGCAAAAGCACTGATTTATTAAAATATTTCTGAAGAAAAGGAGCAGTTTTCTCATCAATCGAAGCGAAAGCCAAAATAAAATTAGTGGTTGTTCGTATATACAATTGGTTTCTGAGATAATAGGCCAATTGAAGCACAAATTCGGGATCAGTATCAGCTACTTTTTCCAAGGCTTTTATCAATAGATCTCTTCTCTCTTCAGAAGAGTCGTAAAAACGGAACTCTTTGAGAAGACAGGAAGAGACTAAGTTGAAGAGATAGAGGTTCGGGTTTTGTATTTGGACCACTGTTTTTTTTATTTCCATTGCGTTTTTATTATTTTTAGAGATAAATTTTTTAATAGTTAAATATCAGTGCAGAGAATAAATAATTCTGATGAAAAATCTATTATATTTATTATAGAAATTTATTTTCTATATTTTTTTAATTATAAATTATTTTTGTTGTTTTTTGTAATTATTTTTATTTTATTCTTAGTAATTTTAATTTAAAGAAAAAATTAAATTTTCTCAAAATATGAAAAATTTAAAAAAAAACTGAAAGAAATAAAAAAAAGTTTTATGAGTTTTAAAAGGTTTTTTTTCCGTTGCTTTGAAAGAAAAAAAAGTATTTATTTTTTATTGGTCTTTTCAGCAATAATTTGATTTATGCGCATTATTTTACTGAGTTCAACCTCTAATAATGAGAAAATGTTTTTCATCATGTATTTTTTATTTTTGTGATAGTTTTTCGCAATGAAATCTTGCCCAAATTCAAACTCATCATTTGTTTTGGTAAATTGACTGAATTCAAAAGGAAAACTTGAGAACTATCAATTATTATGAATATTTTACTTTTTAACAACCAGTGAAATTTTATTCAAAGAAGGAAACCCGTCTTTAAACAATTCATATGAATTGATTATGGCTTGTTCATTTATTGAATTTCTAATAAAAAAAATTTATTAATCAAAATAAAAGAATATTTACAGTTCAAAATCAAGAAATAATTCTTTTAAAAAAGGAAGTTCTGACAATTGATGAATTAAATCAAGAAAAATCTTCTCGTCAATCGGATCCCATGAATCTCTATCAGAAAATCATAAAACTTTAAAATAAATTAAAAAATAATTTACATTCTAAAAATTGACGTTTACTCCAAATCAATATTTTTTTTTAACCCGAAAAATCTATATATATTTTTTATAAATGAAAAAAAATAAATAAAAGAGAAAGAAAAAACTCATTGTTGTTTGCATAGAGATCTAAGAAATTTTCCCAGCTAACAGTGAAATAAATATTTATTTGATTAAATAAAAAGATCTTTTGAAAAAAATGATTTACTGGCTGTTCATAATTAATGATATTCGTTAATATGTTAAAATCGAGCAGGAATCATCATCGAAATAAGATAAAAGGTTGAAATGAAAAAAAAAATAAAGAATTGATTAAATTAGTTCATTACTTTCTGAATAGATTGGGCAAAAATTTTTAAGAGATTTCGTTAAATGGATATTCCAAATTGAAAAAAGACAAATTGAAAATAAATAAAAATTGAATCTAATTTACCGTCTAATATATTGTTGAAATTCATTTTAGTATATAAATTTAATTACATGCTAAATTGTTGGTAAATATGCAAGTGCAAACATTTAGATACATTCAGAGTAAAAATATTAAATAAAGGTATAATTTTTTTTATTACTCTCTAAATTTTTATTGTTAGCAATTGATGAATGTTCATGAAGAATATAAAATAAATAAATTTTCGAAAATTTATAATTTTTTTACCGACTAAATTAATGAAAAGAATGAAGGAAAAATTGTTTTTGTGATAAAAAAATAATTTTTTTACATGCTTTTTTGATTGATTCACAAAATGGAATGGGATTGAAAGAGAATTCGCAAAAAAATTATGAATATATATATTGTTGTGGTCGAGAATTTGTTGAAAAATTCATATTGAAAAAAAATAATTTTATAAGTTAAACATTGAAAAATATATGAGAAATTAATTACTAGCTAAAGATCCGAAATCAAAACGAATCACCAATGGAATTTGAAAGAAATATTCAAGAAATAAAAAAAAAAACTAAATAAAATCTTCAAAAGCAAAAATTTACATCCTATATTTTTAAAAATTTATTATTGGAATAAAAAATTGGATAAAATTACTTTTTGTTCTTCATAGAAAATTTGACGAATTCCAACAATTTTAATTCTGAAATACAACAAGTAAAGCTTTTAAAATCATTTGCAGATTTAAAAGTTCTATTTTCCATTAAAATTGCCAATTCATTTCAAAAATTTTAACCTTTCATTTAATTCAATTTGCAATGTAATTAGGGTTTTCACATTTTTCAATAAACTGAAATCCTCAACATTCTCATAAAATTTGCAATCATTACTAAAAAAAAATGTTTAAATAAACAAAATCACCATTAAAGCTTTCAAACGAATCAAATTTTTTGATTTCTTTTTGGACCAAACGAAAAGCATTTGAACTCATTTGATTTTTTATTTCTGAAAAACTGGCAATCTTTGAAATAAAATAGATAATAGTAAATGTAATTAAAGGCTGACTTCAGTCAAACTCAGCATTTTTTGTTTTTCTGCTTCTTTTTCCTCAAAATCTGCAAGCTTTTTCTCTAGATCCTTGAGATGATTTCTTAATAGACTATCTTCCTTTTTTAAATGATTGATAAGGATTTCAGACTCTTTCAATTGTTTTTTCAAGAAATTTTCATTTTCAGAAAACGAATCATTTTTTTTCTTTGTTGGCACAATCTCTTTTTCCAATATCTTCTTCTTTAGGTTTTCAACCTCTTTTGTTAAATCTTCATTTTTTTTGGTCCTTTCTTTCAAAGCACTCCCCACATCCATTTTGTTTTTATTATTTCTAAGATATTCAATCTCCTCATTCAAGCTTTTCACTTGTTCTTTTTCCAGCCCATCAACAAAAATATGTAACAAAGATTTCTCTTTACCTTCATGATAATCAATGAATTTTTTTAACAAAGTTAATGAATCTGGCCTATCATTTGCTTCAATTACCAAACATTCTTTTACCAAATCAAATATTAACTTGAATGAATTCTTCTCAGAGCCTTTCAATCCATGATATGTTTGTTTAAAAGTCTTCAAATGTGATTGAATACCTTCTAACAACAATTTCAAATCTTTGTTTTGGGCACTATTATGAACAATTTTTTTCAAAGTGCCCATTTCCAAGACTATGAGCCCAAAGGCAAATACGTCAGTTTTATAAACATTAATAGGTTCAGACTTTTGTAAAATATATGCATTCAACACTTCAGGAGCCATATAAGCCTCAGTTCCTGCAATAGTCATTTGGAATTTTGTTGGGATATTTGTGGAATTCACTTGTTTGATTAGCTCAAAAACATCCTTTGCAATGCCGAAATCAATTATCTTCAAATGACCTGCATCATCAAAAGCCATATTATCAGGTTTTAGATCTCTATGACTTAATTCTATCGCTTGCAGATAGGCTAATCCATGCAGTAAATCTTGAAAGAATGTGTTCAATTTAATGAAAGGCAGAAACTCTTTAGATTTAGCTTGATCTCCGATAAATGAGCGAAGAGTTTTGGGTAAATATTCAAAAACTAAACAATAATTAGCTTCACTGAATTTGTCAATTTCAGTGTAATAACCATAGTATTGAGGAATAGATGAAGGCTTTAAAGGATAGAGACGAAGCTTATTGAGGTTATTCATTTCAATGTTGATTTGATTGATTTTATTCTTGTTTTGATGGGAATTGTTTGGGGTTAGAACAAAACGTTTTATGGCGAAAAATTTGTCTTTTTGACCATTATAAATACATTTGTAGACTTTGCCAAATTTGCCTTGACCAACGAGTTCCAACCATTCGAATTTCTCTGGAAGGAGATCGTCGAAAAGATGGTTTTCTATTGCAGTGGAGGACATTTTTTTTGCAAAATAGTAAAAAAAGGAAGATGTAGGAAAAGTGAGCGAAAAGGCTTCGATTTAAACTGATAAAAAATTATTTGATGTAATTTTAATTTTTAAAATATTATATATGAGAAAAATGCTATTTTGTTTCATTTAGTTTACAGATAGAAAAAATTGCTTAAAAATTATTTTTTTAATTTTTGAATTAGAAAATTTAAGAAAAATAATTT
>JFJP01014056.1_pt1 | contig 11894 bp, 7 predicted proteins | sample 431651 | NCBI WGS metagenome assembly JFJP01 (sample SAMN02602958, study PRJNA72255) | Microbial mat metagenome, whole genome shotgun sequencing project. | biome: fresh water; feature: sink hole; material: water; isolation source: purple microbial (photo- and chemosynthetic) mats found in... | reverse complement strand
TAATTGGCAATTAATCGCTTTATCATCTACCGTCAAGATTTTGTAAGTCGGTTGTTCGGGTGCTAGTGCTAATACCCGTTGGAGATTAATTTGTTCAATTTTAGTTGATTCTTGACCTAATTCTACCGAAATCGAAAATTGAAAAGTTGCGCCTTTCCCTAATTCACTCTCTACCGTAATATCTCCCCCCATTAACTGCACAAATTGACGACTAATTAATAATCCTAATCCTGTCCCTTCTTGGGCTTCTCGTCCTGATTCGGTTTGCGAAAAAGCCTGGAATAAGTTAGTTAATTCTGCTTCAGAAATTCCTTTCCCTGTGTCCCTAATTTGAAAGTTTAAACTCTGATTTTGATTGTCTTTATTTTCCTGGCTGTTAACACTTAAAATTACTTCACCTTGAGATGTGAATTTAATCGCGTTACCTAATAAATTAAGTAAAACTTGACGTAATTTTACGTCATCAGTGTAAATATAACGCGGTAGATTTTCTTCACGCACAAAAATCAATTCTAATCCCGCATTAAACGCCCTTAAATGTAACATATCTTCCAAATCATCTAACAATTGATATAGGTCAAAATCCTTTTGATTCAGAGTAGTTTTTTGAGCTTCAATTTTAGAAAAATCTAAAACATTATTAATTAAGATTAATAAATATTCACCACTCCGATGAATAATACCCGCATTTTGATATTGTTCAGAAGGTAAATTTTTTGTGCGTAACATTAACTGAGAAAAACCCATAATTGCATTTAATGGACTCCGCAATTCATGGCTCATATTGGCAATAAAACTACTTTTTGCTTGATTAGCAACTTCGGCTTTTTCTTTAGCAATAACTAATTCTTCGGTTCTTTGCTCAACTTTTTGCTCCAGCGTTTCTGCATAGTTACGCACATCAGCAACCATTAAATTGAAAGTTTCTGCAAGTTGACCTAATTCGTCTTTACGTTTTAGATCTATTGTTACATTATAATTTTGAGATTGTACTTTTTGAGCGGCGATTTGTAGCTGTTTAATCGGATACCCTAAATAACGAGCCAAGAGAATCGAAAGTAAGATTGAGAGGATAAAACTAATGGCAATTATGCCGAGGCTGATGTATTTCAAATTACTGAGTTGGTCTTGCTGACTTCCTGCTATATAATCTAAGCCAAGAAGGGCGATGGTTTTGCCTTGTTTATCCTTAATGGGGATAGCGACTGTAATAGAAGTATAAAAACTATCTGTATAATAGTCTTTGGCAACAAATATTTCACCTGCTTTAAAAGCCATATCAAAGACAGGAGAATTTGGAACATAGAGATTGCCGATGGGATTACCTTGCCACCAACCTTCTGGCTCTTGGGTATCTGAGGCAATAAATTTTAAAAACTTGTGATCAGGCGACTCTGGAATTGTAATCAGAATATAAGGTAAAATTGAATCGCCATAATCTGAAATATTTTCAGAAGCTGAAATAGTTTGTGGATAAAAGTCTTTTAACGGGGCTATTTTATTATTATTATTTAGGTTGGCAGTATGAATTTTTCTAAGAATTTGAACGATATCTTTACACTCTTTTGTGGACTGATATTTACGAATATTTTCAGGAGTCAGACTATTCAATGTGCCACCTGGTGGTACTTTTTGTAGCTCTGCCATGGAAAATTGAGCTTGCTTGTCAATTTCAGCTTTTAACCTGACAATGCTTTCACGATCTTCATTGCTGAATAAAAAGGCACTGGTACTACCAATATCTTTAAGTCTTCCTCTAATTTGTTCCATCACTAATTTAGAAGTAATTGAATAAAAATAGTATAGACTGGCTGTGCTAATTCCCAGGGTTAATAACGTAATTGAAATACCTAATTTTATACCAAAGGAAATACGCATTGTTAAATTTATAAGAGAACTCATTCTATTAATTGAAATGATCAGCAAAGCCCATCCTACAATTATAAAAAATCCCAGGTTGACCTGGGAACATAGCAATATTAACACTGATAACTGGTACGGACGGGTTCTTTTATATCTGTTGTTAATCACCGCGCATCTCGATGAACCCGCCCCTACAACTAATTACGCCCCACCGCGCAATTTTTCTAATACACTCCGATCCTGTAACGTAGAGGTATCTCCGGTAATTTCCTGACCCGACGCCAACGATCGCAATAACCGCCGCATAATCTTCCCAGACCGGGTTTTAGGTAAATCATCCGTAAACCGAATTTCCCCAGGACGGGCTAAGGCCCCAATTTCACCGACAACGTGCTTTTTGAGTTCCTTGGCCAACTCATCGGACGCTTCCTGACCTTCTTCCAAGGTGACAAAGGCGACAATATCCTCACCCTTAATATCATCGGGTTTCCCGACCACCGCCGCCTCAGCTACCGCCGGATGGGACACCAACGCTGACTCAATTTCCATCGTCCCTAAACGGTGTCCCGACACATTGATCACGTCATCCACCCGACCCATAACCCAGAAATAGCCTTCCCGGTCTTGATGGGCTCCATCCCCGGCAAAATAGAGGGGAATACCATCTTTGGGTTTCAAATATTCCCAATATGTCCGGCGGAAACGATCAGGATCACCATATATCGTCCGCATCATTCCCGGCCAAGGATACCGCACCACTAAATAACCACCACTGTCATCGGTTACGGGTTGACCTTCCGCATCCACAACATCCGCTAAAATCCCGGGGAAAGGTAAGGTTGCCGAACCGGGTTTGGTGGGAATTGCACCAGGTAAGGGGGTAATCATAAACCCGCCCGTTTCCGTTTGCCACCAAGTGTCTACAATGGGGCAGTTACCGTTACCAATTACCCGTTGATACCACATCCAAGCTTCCGGGTTAATCGGTTCTCCAACGGTTCCTAATAGCCTTAGAGACGATAAATCACGGGACTTGGGATGGTGTTCGCCCATCTTCATAAACGACCGAATCGCGGTGGGGGCGGTATAGAATATCGTCACCCCGTATTTTTCCACCACATCCCAGAAACAACCAGGGTTAGAAGTACGCGGTGCCCCTTCATACATTAAGGTTGTGGCCCCATTGGATAAGGGCCCATAGACAATATAACTGTGTCCGGTGATCCAACCGACATCGGCCGTACACCAATAGACATCGGTATCTTGTAAGTCAAATGCCCATTTATTGGTAATGTGGCTGTAGAGGTTATACCCACCTGTGGTGTGAACAACGCCCTTGGGTTGACCTGTGGTGCCACTGGTGTAGAGGATGAACAGCATATCCTCACTATCCATCGGTTCGGCGGGACAGTCGGCGGAAACCCCTTGTCTGAGATCATGCCACCAATGATCCCGTCCGGGTTCCATGTTAATTTTTTGGTTAGTTCTTTGTACCACTAAAACGTTATCAACGCTGGTCGCCCCGGCTTCAATGGCTTTATCGACTTGTTCTTTTAACTGGACAATGGCATCTTTTCGCCAGCCACCATCGGCGGTAATCACTAATTTAGCTTGGGCGTCCACTAACCGATCTTTGAGCGCTTCTCCACTAAACCCCCCAAAGACAACGGTATGGGGCGCACCAATTCTGGCACAGGCTAACATCGCGATCGCAGCTTCGGGTATCATGGGCATATAGATTCCCACCCGATCGCCTTTTTGCACACCCAACTGTTTGAGGACATTCGCCATTTGGCAAACTTCCCGATGCAGTTGAAAGTAGGTTAAAGTTCGAGTATCACCTGGTTCTCCTTCCCAAATTAAGGCAGCTTTATTTTTCCGCCAGGTGGTTAAATGCCGATCTAAACAATTATAGGAAATATTAATTTTGCCATTGACAAACCATTTGGCAAAGGGCGGTTGCCAGTCTAAAACCTGATCCCATTTTTGAAACCAATGCAACTCCGTTTCTGCTAGTTCTGCCCAGAACGCTTCCGGGTTGGCTTTGGCTTTTTCATAGAGTTGTTTGTAATCTTCTAAGCTTTTAATGTGAGCATTCTGGGAAAACTCAGGACTAGGTTGAAACAACCGATTTTCTTGCAAAATCGATTCTATCGTAGGTTGTGACATAATCAGTAATCAGTAATCAGTTATCATTTATCAGTGTAAGAGTTAAGAGTTAAGAGTTAAGAATTGCCTTGATAATTCTTAACTTTTTGTGATTACTGATAACTGATTAAGATTTCAAGCATTTAAACCCTATAATTTAGCGAGGGAGGGCGCTCGCACTGCTTATGTTTAACCATCATTTTGGCATCAGAAATTTAGACACCGCGCCCAGATAACTGATAATGCAGACACTTGATTACTGATTATGGAAATGATTGGTCAACTATTAGATCGAAGATACCGCATTGTTCAAGTCCTAAGTTCCGGGGCGTTTGGACAAACCTATCTCGCGGCTGATACCCGTCGCCCTGGCCATCCTCAATGTGTGGTTAAACAATTGCGTCCACCTAATAATAATTCTAATACTTTAAAAACAGCATTGCGATTATTTCGTCAAGAATCAGAAATTTTAGAACGGTTAGGAAAACACGATCAAATTCCACAGTTATTAGCTTATTTTGAAGACCATAATCAATTTTATTTAATTGAAGAATTTGTCAGTGGACATCCGTTGATGAAAGAATTAGTTCCTGGCATTTCTTGGTCAGAACAACAGGTGATTTTATTAATCGAAGATATTTTAGAAATTTTAGTCTTTGTCCATGAAAATCAAGTCATTCATCGAGATGTCAACCCCTCTAATTTAATTCGTCGTAAATCCGATGAAAAATTAGTATTAATTGATTTTGGTTCCGTCAAAGAAGTGAGTACAAGACTTGCTGATGGTAATGGACAGGGGTTGCGAACAATTGCTACGGGAACTCCTTCTTATATGCCTATTGAACAGTTCCAAGGTCATCCCCAATATAATAGCGATATTTATGCTGTTGGCATGATTGCTATTCAAGCAATTACGGGGTTAGAAGCTTCAGATTTACCTAAATTACAAGATCCAAGTTTATCCGATACCGCAGAACTAAGTTGGCGAAATCATGCCAAAGTCAGTGCTGGATTAGCCAATGTTATTGATAAAATGGTACATCCTTATTATAGCAAACGCTATCTAACTGTGATCGATGTTTTAGATGACTTAAGAAAGACAACAGGACGCTCAGGATTTAATATTAATAAGTTAAAAAGCTTTCCTATTTACCAAGAAGAAAAAGTCCCGATTCCCTGGGCTAAAATCTTAGCAATTACTATAACTGGATTAGTCGGTTTAATCGTGATTTTCGGGTTACTCCAAGTTTTCAATCGTCCCGACCCAATTAAAGCTGAAAATGCCTTAAAAAAAGGCATAGAAAAAGTAAATCAAGGCGATACAAAAGGTGCAATTCGAGCCTTTAATCAAGCCATTAAATTTAATCCTAATAATCCCGAAGCCTATCATAAACGCGCTAATGCTTACTATGACTTGAAGGAATATGAACAAGCTGATTCGGATTATACAAAAGCTATTGAATTGAATCCTAACTATATCAATGCTTATTTTAATCGGGGTTTAACCCGTTATGATATGTCGGATTTATCGGGAGCTTTAGCGGATTTTAACCAAGTATTAAAACAAGAACCGCAAGACGGAGAAGCTTTCTATAAACGAGGTTTAATTCATTATGATCTCGAAGATTATACCGCCGCTATTAATGATTATAACACGGTTTTACGACTGCAACCTAAACAAGCTAAAGTCTATAGTGCCAGAGGAACTGCACTGGTAAAATCCGGGGATTTACAATCAGGAATGGCAGATTATACCGAAGCTATTCGCCTAGAACCAAAGAACCCGATAGGATATTATGATCGAGGTCGAGCCAGATTTCATTTAGGTGATTATCAAGGGGCTTTAGCTGATTATAATACAGTCCTGCAACTTGATCCAAATAATTCTGAAGCCTACGCTAATCGTTGTAGTGTTTATATCAATTTATGGGACTATAATCAAGCGATTAAAGATTGCACTGAAGCGATTAATAGAACTCCCAATGAAGTCGCCTATAATAATCGTTGTATTGCCAATTTTAATTTGAAAAATTATCCGAAAGCCATTGAAGATTGCTCAAAAGCTATTGAAATTAAAGGAGATGATTATAAAGCCTATAGTAATCGAGGATTAGCCCGTTCAGCCGCCCATGATTATGAAGGCGCAATTGCTGATTATACCAGTGGAATTAATATTAATCCCAATGATGCTGAAGGCTACGGAAATCGCGCCCAAGTCCACGTTCAAATGAAGAATTATGATCAAGCGATCGCCGATTATGCCCAAGCAATTCGTCTGAAACCTAACTATGCAGCCGCTTATTATGGACGGGGATTAATTAGAATTGAAATCGGCGATAAAAGCGGTGCAATTAGTGATTTTGAACAGGCGGGAAAACTCTATTTGGAACAAGGCTTAACTGGAGGTTATAAAGATGCCCAGTTCCAAATTAAACGCTTACAATCCGGGGGTTAATTGAGTTTATCTACCAATTCGATTTTTAAAACCAGAGGCTTTAAATTGTTTTAATTGTAGGGGAGTTTCCAGATTAGAAGGAATCGAAATTCTAAATTCAAAATCACTAATACCCGGAGGAACTGTATCAATATTGCCTAACCGTCCTCGATTTTGCATCACCGGGTTATTGGTAGCATCATAAATCCGACCAAAAATATCCGCATCTACAACAACTTTTCCCGATGTATTATTGGCTTTTCCGGTAATAATAAAACAGTTGGCATCTTGACTAGAACCACTAGATACCGCCCCTTCTGCTAATTCAGGAGGACAGTCTTTGTAACTTAAATCTTGCAGTTGAATCGGAATTAATGCCCAAGCTGGGGGAGTCCAAAAATTGGTGATTAAAACACAAAAACAAAGGCAAAAAATAACGGGTAAAATTTTGAATTTCATACAATTTTTGAGTTATTTTATATGCAGATATTCTTGGAGAGACTGACGCATAATCTCGACAGGAACAGGTTGCTGTAACCACAATTCTAAGGCGGCGGCTCCCTGAATTACTAACATTGGTAATCCATTTAAAATTATCGCACCTCTGGCGGCTGCTAAAGTCAAGAATTGGGTAGTTTCAGGAATATAAATTAAATCATAGGCGATCGCACCTAGTTTAATTTTATCCATCACCGACGCCTCAACGGTCGATTCCCCAACGTGAGGATACATTCCCACCGGGGTCGTATTTACCAATAAGTCCGCTTGGGGAAGTAGACTCGATAATTGTTCCCAGGGACAGGTTTTGACCGCCACCGATAGGGGGGAAGTCACCCAACTCTGCTGAAATGTGGCCAATTTTTGGGGATCACGACCGACAACATAAATTTCCCTGATCCCTAATTGGGCACATCCAGCCACCACCGCCCGCGCCGCGCCACCATATCCCAGAATCACAGCCACCTGATCATTCCAGTTTTGATGATACACCTCTAGGGGAGTCAGAAACCCCACCACATCGGTATTTGTGCCACTCCAACCCCAATGATTCCGCCAAACGGTATTCACCGCCCCGACGGACTGAGCTAGAGTGGTCACTTCCGATAAGAAGGGTAAAATCGCTTGTTTGTGGGGAATCGTAAGATTAAATCCCTGAATTCCAATCGCTGCGAATCCCTCCATAGCGACCTTTAAATCGCTGGGAGAAACCGCAAAAGGCAGGTAAACATAATCTACTCCTAAATAGGCGATCGCGGCATTGTGCATCACCGGAGAAAGGGAATGCTCAATCGGATCACCGATTACTCCTAATAGTTTAGTTGTGCCTTTAATCATCCTTTCTCCTGTTTAATCAATTCTTGCCATTCTAAAAGAATAGGAGAAGGAAGATTTAGAGTGCGTTGTTGACCCTCTAACGGTAAATGTAACCTCACCTGTTCTGTTGAGGGGAGTTGAGGCAAAATTTCCTTGAGGTTATATTCACCAACATTAGCAGCTGGTGACTTTTTAGCAAATTGATCCTCAGCTTGAAACAGTCTGCCTTGAGAAGTCATAATTTCTAACCCTTGAGGATGAAGAAATGCAGCCTGATTCGGAAATCCCACTAAACGTAAATTAATAGTGTCAATCTGATCATTCTTGACTCGTTTAAACAGAACAACTTGCCAAGCAGTCCCGGTTTCGTCTCGTAAGCTATGACGGGATTGATACAAAATTTGTCCAGGGGCTTCCTGTTGCTGCCTGATAGTCGCGTTGGCCGGTTCTAGGATGAAAAATTGGCTCCCTAGGCTTAAAAACAACAAAGTCATCCCGATGACTACGGCTTTGGTTAATAATCTCAACATCATTCCTCTCCTTATATAGCAATCCTCTCCTAACCGGAGAGATATAGCCATATATTAGCATTTATTATCTCTTTCTTCAAAAATTGATATTTTTTTGATTCTAAACCCCTATACAAATTTAAAAAAATAAAATAATATAACTATATGGTTTTAAAACGACCTAGCGAAATATCGCACCTTGAAAAATACATACGCAATACATAACTCCAATGACAACAATCATTCAACGGCAGTCAAGTGAAAACTTGTGGGAACGGTTTTGTAACTGGGTCACAAGTACCGAAAACCGCCTGTATCTGGGCTGGTTTGGGGTTTTGATGGTTCCCTCCTTACTGGTAGCCACCATCTGCTTCATTATTGCCTTTATTGCCGCACCTCCGGTTGATATCGACGGTATCCGCGAACCTGTGTCCGGTGCACTGCTTTACGGAAATAACATCATCACGGCGGCAGTTGTGCCCAGTTCCAATGCCATTGGTCTGCACTTCTATCCCATCTGGGAAGCCGCAAATATTGATGAGTGGCTTTATAACGGTGGCCCCTACCAAATGATTGTGTTTCACTTCCTGATCGGCATCTTTTGCTACATGGGTCGGGAATGGGAATTATCCTATCGTTTAGGGATGAGACCTTGGATTGCTGTTGCCTATAGTGCTCCTGTCGCTGCTGCTACTGCGGTGTTGCTGGTTTATTCCATCGGTCAAGGTTCTTTCTCCGACGGTTTACCCCTCGGAATTTCCGGCACTTTCAACTTTATGATCGTCCTGCAAGCCGAACATAACGTTTTAATGCACCCCTTACATATGTTAGGTGTGGTCGGTGTTTTCGGTGGATCATTGTTCTCCGCCATGCACGGGTCGTTGGTAACATCTTCTTTAGTTCGTGAAACTAGCGAAAATGAATCTCTAAACCAGGGTTACAAATTCGGTCAAGAAGAAGAAACCTACAACATTGTAGCGGCTCATGGTTACTTCGGTCGTTTAATCTTCCAGTACGCCAGTTTCAACAACAGCCGGAGCTTACACTTCCTGTTAGGTGCTTGGCCAGTAGTTGGGATCTGGTGTGCATCCCTAGCGGTGGCTTGCTTCTCTGTCAACCTGAATGGTTTTAACTTTAACGAGTCCTTACTGGATGCAGAAGGTCGAGTGATTAATACCTGGGCTGATGTGATCAATCACGCCAACTTGGGAATTGAGGCAATGCACGAACGCAATGTCCACAACTTCCCCTTAGATTTAGCTTCTGGTGAATCTATTCCTGTAGCTTTAGTTGCTCCTAAAGTTAACGCTTAGTTCTTAACTTAAATCATAAAAAACGCTTTCCGAAAGGAAGGCGTTTTTTTGTTTCATCAGGACTTACGCACCCAACCAAAGAAACCGGGTTTTTTTCCGAAAATACTTGGTTGTGACCGACTTATGCTCTAAAAAAACCCGGTTTCTCGGGCGACCTGCGTAAGTCCTATCCGTGATCAAAACTCTTTAGCTTCTGCTAAAATTGGGTTAATATCATACCAAAAATGTTCGGTTTGATGATATTCAAACACCCATAAACTTCTTAATAGGGTTTGATATTCCATTTGACCACTTAATTTTTTAGTCACTGCTACTTGACGTAACATTTCTCTTTCATCTGCTTCAATAGCTAAGGTTAATTGATGGCGACGTTGTAAAATCACCTCCTCTAAGGATTTTCTAGTTAATGGAGGATCTTCTTTTTGCAAACAGCTATATAACAAAATTAATAAACTGCGAACATGACCGCCACTAATCGTACAAAGTCGATCTAAAGTGTCAGGACTATCAAAAATACTTGTTACTAAGTCTGGATATTCTTTCGGATCAATACCCGGAAATGCTCTCGCCATTACCATTTGGCGTAATAGTTCAATTCCGGCTTCGCAGCGTGTTCCATCTTCAAATTTTACCGTAACCATGGGTAAGGTTTTCGGGTCGCTACCAAAGCGATTCATCAGTTGTCCTAAATTATTAGAAAAAATCAAACCGAGGGGAATAGTATAGACAACATGACAATTGAGTTTATTTAGTTGTTCACCTCGATCAATAAATAAATATTCCGGTTGCGGACGTCCGGTGCTGCTTTGGGTATCAAGAATTCGATCTAAATTATCAACAATTACGACTAAACCCTTTTTTTCCATTTGTTTCAATTGTTGGATCGAAGGTTCCAATAATTCTTTATTGATCGCCTCTAAAATATTATTGGTTCGAGGTTCTAAATATTGACGTAATAAAGACCTTAAATCCCTACTATCTTTGGTTTTTGCGGTAATATTACCAATTCCCGTTGATAGGGAAAACTCTCCGTCCGTACCAGCACGAACTGTGCCAATTCCGGGGACAGTAACATCTCCTTTTAAATCAATTTCTGTATTTAAAACATTAACAACTCCACTGAGTAAATTTTTAAATCCTTTAGGTTTTAATTTAATTTGCAGGAGTTCAATACTTTCACTAACCTGACGGGCGATCGCTAATAAAATATCTGTAATATCCACATCCGCCATATCTAAGTCCTTACTTGACTCAAAATAAACGACATGGAATCCTTCTTTTTTGAGTTGAGCTTGAAGTCGGAGTAATTCCGTTGATTTTCCCGAACCAACATGACCTGTAAATAGTTGACAAGTAGGACGATCAGGAGATAAACGAGTAATTGTTCGGGAAATTTGCTCAATTAATTTACCTCCGCGTGCGGGAGAAAAATCAATATAATATTGTTGATCTTCCGGGTTTTCCACATTCAGAGTTTCAGCCGGATTAGAAGCTTTAAAAAAGCGAGATAAATCAAGTTCCATTGTTATTGAATGAGTTTGAATATTGAAAGATTAATGGGCTAACCACAACCCAAAACTAAAACCAAGACCGGAGGTAATCCCTAAAATCAAAAAGGTATAAAACCCATTGTACGACGCAAGTAATTTTTCTCCCGCTACCATTTGCGCCACCACCCCGGCAACCAAGGCGATCACACCCCAAGCAGCAATAATAACCTCTGGCTGTATTTGTTCAATCACCCGCATGATGGCTTTCTGACCCGCCCCAATGCCAGCACCGATCCATCCTCCTAATAGTAATCCAAATAAACTCCCCGTTCCTAGTTTGGCTCTCGATTGAAATATTGCATCCAAAATAATCCCTAACATTAATCCCATAATTACCCCAAAACCCCCACCGAAAACCGAACCTAACCAGTTTCCTCGACGAGTTCCGGCGATTAACCCAGCAATAGCAGCAATTCCCATCACCGTCAACAGTCCAATTACCGATTTAGAGGCTGTTTCTGAGCCTGCGATCGCCCCTAATCCGATGCCGACCATCCCCCATACCGTTGCGGTAATTACCCCCCCAGCTTCGTTTCCTAGCAGCCAACCAGCGATCGCCCCAGCAAACATCAACGAGATTAACCAAGGTTGAGACGAATCCGAATCTTCACTGGCGACTAAGGTAATCGTAAACCAAGCAATTAGACCAAATATCCAAACCCAGAAGGGAATCTTCAAAGTTATTAAAATCCAAGCTATCAGCGTATAACAAATAAACACCCCCGTTAGCCAGCCTAGAGGGATAGCAGGGGGAGCAGGGGGA
>JFJP01048551.1_pt1 | contig 11895 bp, 10 predicted proteins | sample 431651 | NCBI WGS metagenome assembly JFJP01 (sample SAMN02602958, study PRJNA72255) | Microbial mat metagenome, whole genome shotgun sequencing project. | biome: fresh water; feature: sink hole; material: water; isolation source: purple microbial (photo- and chemosynthetic) mats found in... | reverse complement strand
CTTTGCACGGTCCATTCGTCTAGTGGTTAGGACGTCAGGTTTTCATCCTGGTAACAGGGGTTCGATTCCCCTATGGACTACAAATTTTTAATTAGTTAGCAGTTAATTCATACAGTAGCATGGCAAATCATAAGTCGTCCGAGAAAAGGATAAGGCAGACCGAGGTAAAGAAAGACAGTAATAAATATTACGCAAAAACTACCCGTAATGCTCTTAAGACACTTCGCAGTTCAACGAACAAGGAAGAGGCTGCAACATTGCTTCCTAAGTTAACTTCTATGCTCGACAAGCTTGCGAAAAAGAATATCATTCACAAGAAAAAGGCATCAAACCTGAAGTCCTCACTTGTAAAGCACGTAAATAGCTTATAATATTTCAGATTTATAAAACGAAAGGCTGTATCGCAAGATATGGCCTTTTTTTATTATATTGCAGTTGCATTTCAAATTTCGTGCTGCATGTCTATTAAAATTACCGACTGGGCTGTTGAGGACAGACCCAGGGAAAAGCTCATTCAGAAGGGTACTTCAAGTCTGAGTGATGCCGAACTGCTTGGCATATTAATCAGTTCAGGCACAAAAGATAAATCAGCTGTTGATCTCGGCCGCGAACTGCTGACTATTGCAAATAACAACCTGAATAGCCTCGGAAAGCTAACAATTGCTGACCTGAAGAAGCTTCATGGAATTGGTCCTGCAAGAGCAGTTACAATTGCTGCTGCTCTTGAGCTCGGAAGAAGACGAAAACTTGCAGAGTCACCGGAGGTACTTCAGATCAAATGCTCCAAAGATGTTGCTGATATCTTTCAGCCTATCCTCTCCGACCTTGCCCATGAAGAATTCTGGATCCTGTTTCTCAACAGGTCTAACAGAGTGATTAACCGGATGAAACTTAGTCAGGGTGGTGTAAGTGGAACAGTGACTGATGTCAGAATGGTGATGAAAAAAGCGATAGAATATCTTGCTTCAGGAATAATAGTATGCCACAACCACCCTTCCGGAAACCTCAACCCGAGTGAATCAGATTCCAAGATAACGCAGAAGATCAAAGAGGCAGGAAACCTGATGGATATTCAGCTTCTCGACCATCTGATAATTTCGGATAAGGATTATTATAGTTTTGCGGATAACGGGTTACTGTAAATTGTCGTGCGGTCTTGCAGTCGTGAGGTCTTGCAGTCTGACTAAACTAGGGTCTTCACACGAATTGAGCAGGGAGCCAATACTTATCTTCAGAACAGGATGAACAAAATTTTTAATGTAATCTCATCCATAATCAGATCATCAAAAAACAAAATATCAATGTCAATAATCCTTGATGAATACTGCTTTTCGGTACGTATCCTGCCAAGCTGTGCCTCAATCATTAGAATTGCTCCCAGTACACCGGACGGAGTGTGTGTTGTCACAACTTCAACCGCCATGTTGAGAAAGTTATTCTCTGCTTCAAAACCCCATGGCTCTGTTTCATATACTGATGACACCTTCAGAATTTCGCCAATATTCACGCCTATTTGGGTAACTGCCTCTTTGAGATTGGCGTCCCTGTTTCCAATGTTAGTACCTATACCCAGAAATATGTGATGCATATCAGAGTCTCCCCATGATCAAAAGTATTAAATAGATACGTACCTTTACAAATTCAACCTGTTTTTTTATATATTTAAAATTCAATCTGTAAAACTAACTGCTGATGAAAGATTTTCTGAAATACACCCTGGCAACTATAACAGGAATTATCCTGGCATCTATTCTCTTCTTTTTCGTGATGCTTGGAGCACTAAGCGCAATAATTGCCTCAGGTGACAAACCTGTTTCTGTAAGTGAAAATAGCGTTCTGATTCTAAAAGCAGGTGTTTCAACTCCCGACAGAGGCAATGAAAATCCTCTGGCAGGATTTGATTTTTTCGACATGACACTGGCTCCGGTTCCCGGTCTGAATGAAATTCTTAAAAACATTGAAAAGGCATCGACCGATACCAGGATTAAAGGAATTCTGATTGAAAACGGACTGTTTCCTTCAGGCTGGGCGACAACTTCTGAGATAAGAGGTGCCCTTGCCAAATTCAGGGAAACAGGAAAATTTGTTATCTCCTATTCTGATTATGTTTTAACCCAGGAGTGCTACTACTTATCTACCGCTGCCGATAAGATCTATATAAACCCGGAATCAATGGTTGATTTCAAGGGATTGAGCAGTGAGGTTATGTTCTACAAAAAAGCACTTGAGAAGATAGGTGTTGAGGTCCAGGTTATCCGTCATGGTAAATTCAAAGGCGCTGTTGAACCTTTTTTACTGGATAAACTGAGCGAAGAAAATAAAGCCCAGATCAGGGATTATGCCGGATCAATATGGAAGAGCGTACTTGAAGATATATCTGTTTCGAGAGGAATACCAACTGCAGAGTTAAACCGTATCGCTGATAATCTTGACGGAAACATAGCATCCAAAGCTCTTCAGTCAAAACTTGTTGATGCGTTAATGTATCGTGATGAATTAAATGATACTTTGAGAAGCCTCACAGGAATAAGCCTTGAAAAGGAGCTTAACACTATATCTATGTTCAGGTACAGCAAGGTTCCAGACCATAACAAATCTATAAATATTAAAAACAGAATAGCAGTAATTTATGCTTCAGGCACAATAGTAACCGGAAAGGGAAATGAGACTAATATCGGTGGTAACCATTATGCTGATATCATAAGGAAAGAAAGAAAAGATACTTCCGTTAAGGCTATCGTTCTTAGAGTAAACTCCCCCGGAGGAAATGCCATTGCATCTGACATTATGTGGCGTGAACTTGAGCTTGCTGCAAAGGTTAAACCGGTTGTGGTATCAATGGGGAATTATGCCGCTTCCGGAGGTTATTACATTTCTGCCCCTGCCACAAAAATATATGCGAATGCCACAACAATCTCAGGATCTATAGGGGTATTCGGACTAATTCCGAATGCAGGAAAACTTCTTGAACAGAAACTCGGATTGTCAACCGAATTTGTGAATACAAACGAAAATTCAGAATTCCCATCGGTATATCGCCCTATGAACAGTTACGAACAGGAAGTAATGCAGCGTTCAATAGAAAACGTTTATACCGGATTTGTTGGTAAAGTTGCAGCAGGAAGAGACATGACTGCTCAATCTGTTGATAGTATTGGACAGGGAAGGGTTTGGAGCGGTACAAGTGCAGTCAAAATTGGCCTCGTAGATGAATTGGGGGGACTCGAAGATGCAATAAATGGGGCTGCTGAGCTTGCCGGTATTGACTCCTGGTCAGTAAGAGAACTGCCTGTTATTGAGGATCCTTATTTGAAATTACTTACACAACTCAGCGGAGAAGTAAAAATGAGTTTCCTAAAAAAAGACAGGCCAGGCTACCATATTTCCTGGAAATAAGATGATAAATAACAAAAATATTTTACTCTACCCACTTGCTCTGATCTGGGGAATTGTAACAGGTATCAGGAACTTCTTATATAACTCGGGAGTTCTGAAATCTGTTGAATTTCATCTCCCGGTAATTTGCGTCGGGAACATTACCGTTGGCGGCACAGGTAAAACGCCTCATACAGAATATATTGCAGATCTCCTGAGAAAGGACTTCAAAGTAGCAACTTTAAGCAGGGGATATAAACGTACCAGCCGGGGCTTCCGTATTGCATCACCGGCATCTCCGGTTAAGGAGATTGGTGATGAGCCGATGCAGATCTTCAGAAAGCTGCCTGATGTTCTTGTAACTGTCGACCGGAACCGGGTTAACGGCGTAAACAGAATTCTGGAAGAAGCACCTGAAACAGAAGTTATAATTCTAGATGATGCCTTTCAGCACAGAAGGATAACTCCGGGTTTTTCAATTCTTCTCACTGATTATGAAAGACTTATAGTCAGGGACCATTTAATGCCTTTTGGAAATCTGAGAGAAAGTGCAGGAAATATGAGAAGGGCTGATATTATAATAGTCTCAAAATCACCTGAGAATATCTCCCCGATCCAAAGAAGAATCATTGTAAAAGAGATTGATAAACCGCCATATCAGAATCTTTATTTTACATCGATGGCATATAAAGATCCCCTCCCTATATTCGGGGAAACCTCAAAGAATGCTGAAAAACCTGATCTGTCTAATTCTCATAACAGCGGAATAGTATTGGTAACCGGCATTGCCAATCCGCAGCCCTTTAAAGAATATCTTCAGAAGAGTTTTAAAGAGATAATACACCTCTCATTTCCTGACCATTATACCTTCAGGGAAAAAGATCTTCAAAAAATAGCGTCTGAATATCAAAACCTGAAATCAACAAACAAATACCTTATTACAACTGAAAAAGATGCTGTAAGGTTGCGGGAATTTACTAATATTGCAGAACCATTTAAATCGGCGTTTTTTTATATCCCAATCGGAATACATTTTTTAAATGACGATAAGGATGAGTTTGATAATCTGATAGTTGATTATGTTAGAAAAAATAAACGAAACAACAGAGTTTCTGAGAGCCAAAGGGATAAAAAATCCTGATGTAGGCATAATTCTGGGTACAGGTCTTGGCGGACTTACGACAAAAATCAAAAATCGAATAGAGATCGATTATAAGGATATTCCTAATTTCCCGGTATCAACAGTTGAGGGTCATGACGGAAAGTTCATTTTTGGTGAACTGGGAAAGAAAAAGATTGTTGCGATGAAGGGCCGGTTTCACTATTATGAGGGCTATGGTCCGGAACAGGTTGCTTTGCCTGTCAGAGTAATGAAATACCTTGGTATTAAATGCCTTTTCCTTTCAAATGCAGCGGGAGGTGTAAATCCTGATTTTCAGATTGGGGATATAATGGTAATAACTGACCATATCAGCCTTCTGCCAAATCCATTGCTTGGTCCGAATGACGACCGCATTGGTCCTAGATTTCCCGATATGGGCGAAGCATACGACAGGTATCTCATAAAAAAAGCGTTACTGATTGCTGCAGATAATAAAATCAGAATACATAAAGGTGTTTACCTTTCCACCAGCGGACCTACTTTCGAAACTCCCGCTGAATACAAATATTTCAGGATTATCGGAGCTGATGCTGTAGGTATGTCAACCACACCTGAGGTAATAATTGCACGTCATATGGGATTGCCATGTTTTGCGGTGAGTATTATAACTGACCTTGGAGTTGAAGGCAAGATTGAGTACACAACTCACGAATCAGTACTTCAGGAGGCTGCCAAAACCGAAGACAGAATGACAACTATTATGACTGCGATGATTTCTTCCCTTTAGTAAATATTTAACCACAAAGGGCACAAAGGGCCACACTAAGGAACACAAAGGATTAAATAATTACACGTTTGATTCCTTCTTTTAGATGGAGCACATTGAAATTAACAAGTAAACCCAACCTGCAACTTGTCAATTTCATATATGTAAGTATTTGTGCCATATGTATATCGCCTAATGCCTCTATAGATTTTATTTCAACAATTATGTTGTCATCGACGAATAGATCCAGTCTATAACCAACATCTAATTTTACTTCATTATAGATCAGGGGTAATGGTTTTTGTTTTTCAACTTTTATCCCAAGACTCAGTAATTCGTAATACAAACATTCTAAATAGGCACTTTCAAGCAAACCGGGCCCTAATGATGTATGTACTTTAAAAGAACAATCTAATACTTTCTTAAATACCTCTTCAGTTGTCATTTTTTTGAATTTTACTTTGTGTTACTTTGTGTATCCTTTGTGTCCTTGGTGGTGAAAAAAGATTTTATCTTATTACAGTGCAAACTTTTTTCCATTTTTCGGTTATACCGGAATCGTTATATAATGTAATATAAATGATGTAGATGCCGGTTCTTACAGGAGTGCCGTCGTCTGCAGTCCCATCCCATAACAGAGTTGATTCAGGAGCTGCAAGAAGATTTGAGGCAATCTTTTTAATATAATTCCCTGACTCATCAAAAACAGCAACTGAAATTATATTTCCGCTTCCCGCAAGACTGAAATTAATTATCAGGAAATCTTCATTTCCATCATTATCGGGCGTAATCTTAGTAGATGAAAGTGTTATTTTATCAGTTGATACCGGCTGTTCGGTATATAAAGAATTTGGTGCTCCCGGAGTACCCCAACCTGAACTCTCTGCTGCCGAATGCCAGTTTACAGTTTCCATCTTCTCATTATAGAAAACTTCATCAATCTTGTCAAGCTCCCTGTTGTAGAGTATCAGATGCCCATTGTCATCATTCATCGGAGGCATACTGCCAATTTCATAAACAAATTCGCCATCTGACGAGTAGTATCTGTTAGTAAGCAGTTCTTTTTCAGTAGTTATGGTATAATAGTCCCCGGGAAGGAGACATCTGGTTTCCATGGAAACGGGATACAACTGAGACGTATCACCTGCCTCATCATTTATTGAAACTATCTGCAACCTCGAAACATCAAGTACTTTTCCTGAATTATTGTATAATTCTATATAATCGTAATATCCCGGTAACGGATTAAACATTAGCTCATTAAATAATATGTCGCCCGGATGGGATGGCTCTGCAATTCCAAAACTGAATGTCGGTTTTTCAGGGGTATTTCCGGCAAAATCAGTTATTTCATCTGAGATCTCGACCCCATATATCTTCCCCGGCTCAAGAGATGCCCCGGGTCTGATTAAAAACTCCCTTAACAGTGGATCAGCCTGACTGATATAAGAAATTTCATTCCCTTCAATACTGATAACACTGCTTCTGTTTTCAAAGGCAAAAACCGGCTCTGAAAATCTTATCCGGATATTGGCACTGTCATCGGCAAACACATTCTGAATTCCGTAAAAACTCCGGTCCGTATTTTTCCCGGCAACTGAATTAACAGTTCCGGGAGTACCCCCTTTACGGGAGTTGGAAGCGATCCAGTTGCCTTCAGCAAAAAAAGGATTGTTTATATCAATCATCTCCAGCGACCATCCACCATTTGATTTAAGCTCATCTTCATACCATTCCGATGAGTATTCCACTCCATGAATCAGGGAGCCAGTGCTGTCAGCGAGACATAAAACCCTTCCTCCATCAGTCAGGGCAGGAAACTGCTTAAGTCCCAGCACTCTGCCAAACTTCGTAAAATGAGGTACATCAGCCAGGAGACATAAAATAATGATTTCACCCGGATCCATAACCTCTTCAGTTAATCGATAATTCTGATCACCCGAAGCAAGAATCCAGTTTTTCAGATTAAATGAGTAAGTAGTTCTGTTTGTAACTTCAAGGTATTCTTTAGAAGGCAGAGATATCTCCGGAAAAGGATCAGCCATTATCTCTGAAATAAGTATATCGCCGGATTCTGCCCATACCGGAGTAAAAGTCACTGATAAATCAGCCGAACAATTCCCCGATTTATCACATAACATGTTGATTTTCAATTCATTTAATGACTTGTTAATCAAGGCATTAGCAAAGATAATCTCATAAATGAGAGGACTTCGTTTTAATACTTTCAGCCCCTTGTTTTCGACAGAATTAAGTGAAAAATTATCAGGGCCTAGTGATTCATCAACTGGCTGCTCACTTAAAACCAATAAAACAGAATTCTTCCCTGAATCCTTAGAGGATATTATATATGGTGCTTCGGTATCTTCATAGAAGACTCCTTCAATTTTAACCTCATCAATCCATAACAGTCTGTCGCGGGTTGATGAATATTTATACCACACTGAAAACCAGACTGGAGAAAAGATTTCAATATCTGCACCATAGACCTGCTTTAATAATGTTCTGTTTGATCTGTAAACAGACACTTTCCAGTTACCGTCCGGGGACCTCTCAACTTCTATAATTGCTGATTCAGCTGTACCAATTGATGTCTGCCAGTTCAGGTGGCAGTTTACAACTGTCGTTATTGCTGATCCTTTTACTTTAACAAGTCTTAGAGTGTCATCATAACCGGTCAGGTTAACTCCCAAAGCATATCCGTTTGTCCCACCGTCGATTGCCATAGTGCCGGGATCTCTTTCAGACATCAGGAATACTGCCCAGTTATTTGATGATGAAGGATCATATCCATGTCTCACCTGAAAAGTCCATCTGGTTATCCCTTCCGTAAGATGAAGGTTTTTAACCTGCATTCCTATCCTGTCGATTCCCGCATCAGCATTATCGTAAGAGTGGTGCAGGGAGTACTTTCCTGAGAGGGCTCCTACAGTATCAGACTTCCACCTGTTTTCAGAGTTTTGAATCCAGTTGTTAAGAGCACCTGATTCAAAATTTTCAATAACCTGGCCGTATGCCGTAAATGGCATAAACAGGACCAGCAAAATAACTTTTTTCATGCAGCGCGACGAATTGAAAAAAAAGCTAATTTTGACCGCTTTAACTTAAGAGTAAATTTATAAAATACTAAACATTATTCCAAACAATTAATTATGAAGATAGCTGTTGTAGGAGCCACCGGTATGGTAGGCCGCACAATGATGAAAGTGCTTGAGGAAAGAAATTTTCCGGTTTCGCAATTACTACCTGCCGCATCAGAGAAGTCGGTAGGTAAAGAAGTTATCTTTAAAGGTAAGGCCGTTAAGGTAGTAAGTGTTATGGAAGCTGTAGAAGCAAAGCCGGAATTTGCCATCTTTTCAGCAGGAGCCTCAACTTCTAAAGAGTGGGCACCTGTATTTGCCAAAAATGGTACTGTAGTAATAGATAACTCCTCTTACTGGAGGATGGATAAGAACATACCCCTCATTGTTCCGGAAATAAACAGTCACGTGATTAAGAAAGGCGACAGGATTATAGCCAATCCAAACTGTTCAACAATACAGATGGTTATGGCACTTGCACCTCTTCACAGAAAATATAAAATCAAGCGTCTTGTAGTTGCCACTTATCAGTCTGTTACCGGTACCGGTGTAAAGGCAGTAGCCCAGATGGAAAATGAGAGAATGGGTATAAAAGGAGAAATGGCTTATGCTCATCCTATTGATAAGAACTGCTTCCCTCATGGAGGTTCATTTCAGCCCGACGGATACACAACCGAAGAACAGAAACTTCTTGATGAAACACGTAAGATCCTTGAAGACAACACTATACAGGTAACAGCAACTGTTGTAAGAATCCCTGTTGTTGGTGGCCATTCAGAAGCAGTAAATATCGAATTTGAAAATGAATTCAATATCGACGATGTAAGATTTCTCATCAGCCAGTTCCCGGGAGTGGTTGTTTATGATAGTCCGGCTGAAAACAAATATCCCATGCCACTTATGGCTCATAACAGGGATGAGGTTTTTGTCGGCAGGATCAGAAGGGATCTCTCAAGGGAAAAGTGTCTGAATCTCTGGATCGTTTCAGATAATATCAGAAAAGGTGCCGCAACAAATGCAGTTCAGATTGCAGAATATATGTCGGCTAATAAATTATACTAGAAATCAATTAACCACAAAGGGCACTAAGGAATTACACAAAGGGCACAAAGAACTTTTTAGTATAGGTTTACTTTGTGTTCTTTGAGATCCCTTTGTGTTCTTTGTGGTTAAATGATTTAAACTAACATTAACCCCTCTATTGGGAAAAGGGCGCTTCATACAGGAATTCGTTATAAGGATACCTTTTAATATGTATCTTTTTCACCTCTTCGTAGAGAACCTTTCGAAGTTCCTCGACATTTTCTTTTGTCTTGGCTGATATGAAGACAGTCTTGTGGTTTTTATCCGATGCCATCCATGTTTTCTTAAGATCATCGAGTGAAATATTCTCTCTCAGCACTGGCGTCAGATCATCATCATCCTTGGCAGTATAGGTAAAAGCATCTATTTTATTGAAAATTATAATTGTTGGTTTATCTGTTGATCCAAGCTCCTTAAGTGTTTCATTTACAACAGTTATCTGTTCCTCAAAACCAGGATGTGATATATCCACTATATGAATAAGAAGGTCCGATTCGCGGACTTCATCGAGAGTTGACTTGAAAGACTCCACCAGATCATGGGGCAATTTTCTGATAAATCCTACTGTATCGGAAAGCAAAAAGGGCAGGTTCCCGATAACAACTTTTCTTACAGTAGTATCGAGAGTGGCAAAAAGCTTATTCTCAGCAAAGACATCAGATTTGCTGAGCATATTCATAAAGGTTGATTTTCCAACATTAGTATAACCAACAAGTGCCACACGTACCATTTTCCCGCGATTCTTTCGCTGCGTGGCCATCTGGGTATCGATCTTCTTAAGCTGCTCCTTTAGAAGAGATATTCTCTCCCTGATAATTCGTCTGTCTGTCTCAATTTCAGTTTCACCCGGACCTCTTAATCCAATACCTCCGCGCTGACGCTCGAGGTGGGTCCACATACCCGTTAGGCGTGGCAGCAGATACTGATACTGAGCCAGTTCTACCTGTGTACGAGCATGTGAGGTGCGTGCCCTGTGCGCGAATATATCAAGTATCAGGTTAGTGCGGTCAAGAATACGGCAGCCTAGAGCTTTTTCTATATTCCTGATCTGACTGGGAGAAAGCTCATCGTCAAAAATGGCAATATCAATATCATTCTCACCAACAAATAAGGCGATTTCCTCAATCTTACCTGAACCGACAAATGTACGTGGATTAGGTGTATCAAGTTTTTGGATAAACCTCTTCACCGGCTCAGCCCCTGCTGTCTCAGTCAGAAAAGACAACTCCCCCAGAAAATCCTCAACTTCACGTTCATCCTGTCCGGGGTAATTTATCCCGACCAGAATTGCCCTTTCCAGTGGCTTATTGGTTTCTATCATTAAATATTATTAAATACACACTTATACTATTAACTGAAAGGCTTGAAGACCGAAGTCCGAAGACCGAAGCATTAAAACTTCCGACTCCGGACTTCTGTCTTCCAACATCTTTCTTCCGTCTTCCGTCTTCGGTCTTCCGTCTTTTAGTTTATAAACCTCCTGTTATTCTGAATTGCGCCCCTGATAGCCATCTTAAGCGACTCTGAGCATCTGATAACCATCTCTATATCGGTCGGAAACGGTACAATAGATGTCTTGGTTCTTTCAAGCTGTTTCGGGGTAAGTGCCTGTACATCTCCGAGTGCACGGGAAGAGACATTTTCAAAACCCGACTGAGCACCAATAGGGTCTTTCTTAAGCACTTTATTAGGATTCATTTGTATAACCTCAACATCACCATCGATGCGGCATGCTTTTGACTGAATTGTTTCTATAAGAGCACACTGGAGGGTTTTATATTTTTTCTGTTTGATATCATTCCCGAGAGAATCCCTCATTACGTTTCCTTTCTTATCGAGGACATAGGTGAATCCGTCCTCTACATCTCTCTTGATAACTGTATCTTTCTGCAAAGTACCATCAGGACTAACTGCAACGTTCTTTACATTTACATTAACAAAATAGTCATATTGAGTATTGGCATTAAGGTTCTGGGTATGATACTCAACCCATTCTGAATTGAGACTTGGAAGATCGAGAGCCAACAGGTCCTGCTCAAATTCTTTCGGAAATTTGTCGATCCCCTCATAATCGCCAACATAATTTTTTGCCCGCACGAATTCGGCAAAGGCCTGACGGTAATTTTCCTTGATATTTGTTTTCATAAGCTCTGTGCCATGAGCAAAATAGAATTCGGCTGCTTTGCGCTTTGCATTTACCATTTCAGGGACATAATCCACGTATGGAAAATCCACTGTCTGGCTCTTGCTTCTCAGAGGAGTTACTGTTCTCACCAATGACTGTCTGTCATTTAAAGCTTTATAAATCAGGTAGATCTCGTCCCAGTTATTTGGACGTCCTTCCATTTTAAGAAATCTTATTCTCTCATTATCAAGATCATTAACTACCTTATATGATTGTGAAAGAATTGCAATCTGTTTTTCATCGTCAGGATCTCTTCGCAATTCCCGTACAGCTTTATCAATTGCTGCGTCGTAATTACCTTTTT
>JFJP01040103.1_pt1 | contig 11895 bp, 9 predicted proteins | sample 431651 | NCBI WGS metagenome assembly JFJP01 (sample SAMN02602958, study PRJNA72255) | Microbial mat metagenome, whole genome shotgun sequencing project. | biome: fresh water; feature: sink hole; material: water; isolation source: purple microbial (photo- and chemosynthetic) mats found in... | reverse complement strand
TTCCGGTTTGGCATCATTGTTGCTATGTTGTTCTTTGAGTTTTTCGGTAGCTATTCTGTATTTATCGCATTGAATCTGCTTTGAAAAACTAAAAATAACCCAAAATAACACTTAAAAGAGAGGGGAAAACCATGATCAGAAGAATTCTCACTGTCAATGGAGTTGAAAAGACCGTCGTCGTCGATCCCGGCGCAAACCTTGCCGAGGTGCTGCGCGAGAACCTTTTTCTCACCGGCACCAAGGTAGGTTGCGGCAAAGGAGAGTGCGGCGCCTGTTCGGTGATCTTGAACGGCAAACTTGTCCGCTCCTGTGTCACCAAGATGAAACAGGTTCCCGATGATGCCGTTATTACAACTATTGAAGGGCTAGGAACGCCGCAAAAACTCCACCCGCTGCAGGAGGCCTGGATCAATCACAACGGTGCCCAGTGTGGTTTCTGCAGTCCGGGATTTATCGTTTCGGCGAAGGCGCTCTTAGATGAAAAGATCAGCCCCAGTCGGGAAGAGGTGAGGGATTGGTTTCAGAAACACCACAATGCCTGTCGCTGTACAGGCTATAAGCCCTTAGTCGATGCAACGATGGAGGCGGCTGGGGTGCTGCGGGGAGAATTGAAGGCGGAGGATCTCGCCTTTAAAATGCCCGCTGATGGTAAGATATGGGGTACGAAGTATCCGCGATCGGGCGCAGTCGGCAGGGTGACGGGAACGATCCGTTACGGTGCCGATATGATCCTGGGGATGCCGAAGGATACCCTGCATCTGGCTCTGGCCCAAGCCAAGGTTGCCCATGCGAAGATCTTGGCCGTCGACACTGCCGAGGCGGAAAAAATGGCTGGTGTTTATAAAGTTCTTACCCATAAAGATGTGCAGGGGAAAAACCGTATCACCGGCCTCATTACCTTTCCGACGAACAAAGGAGACGGCTGGGATCGCCCCATTCTCTGCGACACCAAGATTCATCAATACGGTGACGCGGTGGCCATCGTCTGTGCCGACACCCTGGAACATGCCCGCGCCGCCGCCGAAAAAGTGCGACTTGATCTGGAAGAGTTGCCGGCATACATGAGCGCCCCGGCAGCCATGGCAGCCGATGCCATCGAGATCCACCCGGGAACTCCGAATGTCTATTTTACCGTTCCCGTCAAGAAAGGAGAAGAAACCGGACCGATTATGGAGAGAGCTGCTTATGTCGTCGAAGACGAATTTTATACCCAGCGGCAACCGCATATGCCCATCGAACCGGATGTCGGCCTCGCCTACTGGGCCGATGACGGGAAACTGTTTATCCATACCAAATCGACCGCCCTCCACCTACACGCCGCGATGATCGGTGAAGGCATCGGCATTGCCCCGGACAAGCTGATCATTGCCAATAATGAGGCGGTCGGCGGCATGTTCGGCTATAAACTCAGCCCGACAACCGAGGCCCTTCTAGGGGTCGCAGCCATCGCCACGGGTAGGCCGGTGGCCCTTCAATATGACTGGTACCAGCAGCAAACCTATACCGGCAAACGCTCGCCGTGGTGGATGAAACTGAAAATTGGTGCCGATAAAAACGGCAGGCTCCTTGCCCTGGAAAGCGATTGGACGGTGGACCATGGGCCTTATTCGGAATTCGGTGATCTGCTCACCATCCATGGAGCCGAGAATATGTTCGGCTGTTACAGCGTTCCGCACATCCGTGGCGAAGGACGGACGGTTGCCACCAACCATGCCTGGGGCTCAGCGTTTCGAGCCTTCGGGGCTCCGCAGAGTGAATTTGCCACGGAAGTTCTGATGGACGAACTGGCGGAGAAAATGGGGGTTGATCCCTTCGAACTGCGCTATAAGAACGTCCTTCGCCCTGGAGATACGACCCCTACCGGTTGCCCGCCCGATGTCTACGCTCTGCCGGGCTTGATGGACATGATGCGGCCTATGTACCGGGCGGCAATGGAAAGGGCGAAAAAGGCGACAACTGCCGACAAGAAGCGCGGTGTGGGCATCGCTTGCGGCGAGTACAACTGCGGCGGCTGTGGACCTGATTCCGCTGAAGCATGGATCGAGTTGACCGCAGATGGTGCCATCGCCTACACTTCCTGGGAAGACCCTGGTCAGGGTGGTGATTTGGGGACCCTGGCGACGGCGCATGAGGCGTTGCGTCCCCTGGGCATTGCTCCGGAGAGCATTCGTCTGGTTATGAATGATATGAGTCGGGTGCCGAACAGCGGTCCGGCCGGTGCCAGCCGAGCCCAGGTGGTCATCGGCCAGGCGATTAAATCTGCCTGTGAAGGACTCCTCGACGCCATGCGCAAAGCGGATGGAAGCTTCCGTACCCATCGGGAAATGGTGGCGGAAAATATTCCCGTCAAACATGTTGGCAAATGGACGGCACCGGCTGAGTTTCCCAATTTTGTCGACAATATGCAGGGTAATCCCTATGCCGTCTATCAGTGGTGCGTTTTTCTTGCGGAGGTGGAGGTCGAGGTGGCAACGGGCAAAACCACGGTGCTGAAGATGACCTACTGCGGCGATCATGGGGTGATCGGCAACAAACTTTCCGTGGACGGGCAGATTTTCGGCAGTCTGTCGCAGGGGATAGGCCTTGCCCTCTCCGAGGATTTTGAGGATATTAAAAAGCACTCCACCCTGCACGGCGCGGGCTTTCCCTTTATCAAGGATGTGCCAGACAATCTCGAACTGCACTATCAGGAAACCCCGCGACCCCACGGGCCATTCGGGGCGGCCGGTGTCGGGGAAGGTCCCCTGACCAGTCCCCATGCCGCCATCATCAATGGCATATACAATGCCTGCGGTGTACGGATCACCCATCTGCCGGCATATCCGCAAAAGGTGTTGGCAGCCTTGCAGACTATGCGGACGTAATTTGGTGCTTTATAGCTAGGTTTCTTGTTTTTTAAACAAGAAACCTAGCTGGGGTAGGGGTACTTTGTCGAGGCAACCGGTAGAGAGGAATTCCCTTTATCGTATTGGTGTAATGCATCCATCTATTTAATATCATATATTTTAACAACACAGGGGGCGTGCTCAATCGCACTGGAATCTCTTGCCGAAGGCCCGCCAGCCGAGCATATACCTGTCTTTGAGGATCCTTTGCACGTAAGTATTGCTGTTCGGTCCGGGCCATGGCTGGTAAGTATGCAGCCAGGGGTAGGTAAACGGTGAATTTTCAATACGGGTTATCAGTGTTTCGGCTGTATTGCCATTCCATTCCTGCTCTCGTTTTCCCGGTTCGCGGTCCATGCCCTTATCCACGGGCATGAGATTTTTATGGAGATATCCCCAGCAGTCCGTGCTGCAGTTGGTTCTGTGCCATATTTCCCATCTATCGGTCTTTTCACCATCGACAATAACCAGCCAGTGATGTTCGGCGAAGAAGCCGATGCCCGGTATGGTTGTCGACCATAATTCGATTTTTGCCATAAGTGGAGGTCGTTTACGGTACGAAAAGGTAAAGTTTTTCAAGAATGAACTTCGCGCAGGATACCAGTGGGCGCGGAGGCAAAGAATCATTGCAGCCACTGAAGCGAGATAAATCACATGGTGGGGACTGCGCCAAATCGGCACCGGTGTGTATCTTCCAGAAAAACGCTTAGCCGCATCATGTTTCAGTTATCCCCAAGATTTCACGGATGATTCAGTCATAACCGGTCGCGAGATTGAGATGGGTGTTGCGGCTCATTCTTTTATCCACTGCCTCAGGCTTTAATGGAGATAATGCTAACAATGAGAGCTGCAGTTGGTTCAATGCAAAGTTTCTCATCTAATTGGTAACTCTATGAAATCATTTGTACTCATATTTCACCATTTTGTTTCATCAGCTGGAAAACAAGCAGTATCCTAATATTTTACTAACGATATCCTAATAATCAGATTGTCTCCAGCCCATAATTATAGTAATTTTTATCAAAACAAAGTTGAAAAATAACCAGTTACCATTTTGTAAAAGAGTGAGCCGCATTCGGCACAATGTTTAAAAGAGAAAGGATATTTTTATGATTTCAAAGTTGAAAATAAGCACTCGCTTAGCAGCAAGCATGGCTTTTATTTTGCTCTTTCTTGTGATTGTTGGAGGTTCTGGCTACTGGGGCCTTGGGAGAATGAAACATGAAATTACCAACCTGTCTCAGAAGAGCGACAAGCTGGTGGAATATGCACAGCGTTTGCGGGCCAACATTAATATACTACGACGCTATGAAAAAGACTTGTTTATGAACATCGGGGACGCAAGCAAGGCAGAGGACTATAATAAAAAATGGACTGATGCCCTTGATCATTTCCAAAAACGCAGTGATGCGATACTGAAGTTAACGGACGTGCAGAAGGACAAAGATACTGTTGCCACCATTAATAAGAATATGTCCCTGTATGCCGAAGGTTTCCGCAAAGTATATGCAAGGATAAAGGCCGGTGAGATAAAAACTCCTCAGGAGGCAAATAAGGCTATTGGCGAATATAAAGATGCCACCCACCAGTCAGAATCCTTGACCAATGATCTCGCTGCGCAGTTCGACAAGCAGAGTGACATGCAAGTCCATGAAGCGCTTTCGAACAGCAACACTATTCAAAGGTCAATGATGATTTTGGCTGCTGTAGCCGTGGTCCTTTCCATCCTGTTGGCTGCAGTTATCATACGTTCCATCTTGAAGCCGATGAATGCACTGCGTTTGATGCTGCTGGATATATCTCAGGGAGAAGGTGACTTAACCAAACGTCTTGACGATTCGGCCAAAGACGAACTTGGGGAAATTTGCAAATATTTCAACCTGTTCATCGAAAAACTGCAAGGCATCATTCGGAAGGTTGTCATCGACGTCAAGACGCTCTCATCCTCATCAATCGATCTGGTTGCAGTTTCCAATCGGTTATCGTCTGCGGCCCTCGACACTTCGAATAAATCGAGTGCAGTTGCTGCAGCAACTGAAGAGATGAGTGTCAATATCCAATCGGTCTCAGCGGCGATGGAACAGTCATCGAGCAATGTGAACACAGTAGCATCCTCCACCGAAGAGATGACCGTTACGGTCAACGAAATTGCTCAGAATGCTGAGCAGGCCCGTGCCATTTCCGAGGCAGCTGTCAAGCAATCGCGGCAGACATCTGAGAAAATGGCCGTGCTGGGTGATTTGGCGGGCAAGATCGGCCGGGTCACCGAGACCATCACCGAAATCTCCGAGCAGACCAACCTCCTGGCCCTTAACGCCACCATCGAGGCGGCCCGGGCCGGTGAAGCGGGCAAGGGTTTTGCCGTGGTCGCCAACGAGATCAAAGAACTGGCTCGCCAGACTGCAGCCGCAACAGTAGACATTAAAAATCAGATTAGTGAAATACAGGACACTTCTGCCACCACGGTGGAAGATATCGAGAAGATCTCAGCGGTTATCAGCGAGATCAATAACGTCATCAACGGCATTGCCACTGCCGTGGAGGAGCAGTCGGCCGCATCCAGTGAGATCGCCAACAACATCTCCCAGGCCTCCCAGGGTATCGCCGGGGTTAATGAAAGCGTTGCCCAGAGTACTGTGGTGATTGCCGATATTTCCCGTGAAATTGCTGGTATCAACCAGCAATCAACCCAGGTAGGTGACGGGAGCAGCCAAGTGCAGCAGAGTGCCAAGGGCTTGGCTGAACTGGCGGCGCAGTTGGAGCAACTGGTGAAGCAGTTCAAGGTCTGAGTGGAGCACAGAATTTGCTTGTACTGGTCGATTATCCCCAAGCGAGGCGGTGGACAGGACAGGCCTGTGGTCAGTCACACTGGAATCTCTTGCCGAAGGCCCGCCAGCCAAGCATATATCTGTCCTTGAGTATCCACTGCACATAGGTGTTACTGTTGGGCCCCGGCCATGGTCGGTAGGTATGCAGCCAAGGGTAGGTAAACGGCGAATTTTCTATATGGGCCATGAGCGTTTCGGCCGCATCGCCATTCCACTCCTGCACCCGTTTTCCCGGTTCGCGGCCCATGCCCTTATCGATGGCCATGAGATTTTTATGGAGATATCCCCAACAGTCAGTGCTGCAGTTGGTTTTGTGCCATATTTCCCATCTATCGGTTTTTTCACCATCGACAACAACCAGCCAGTGATGTTCGGCGAAGAAGCCGATACCTGGGATAGTTGCCGACCATAATTCGATTTTTGCCATAAGTGGAGGTCGTTTACGGTACGAAAAAGTAAAGTATTTTTCAAGAATGAACTTTGCGAAGGTATTTATACCCCTTTGCGGGGCTTTAGTTGAGTAAAAACGTGTTGCCTTGGCAAATTTGGCATGGATAACTGAAAAAAAGAATGTCGATGGGAGGAGAAGGTGAAGCGGCGGGGTGTAACAGGGGGAGAAAGGGTGGCTTCTCCCCCTGTGGTGAGATGACGGTAAGATGCTATTTCAGACCTTTACAATTGGCGTAATAGGTGACGGTGGCAGGCCAGTCGGAGAAGATTCCGCGAATGCCGACGTCCTTTGCAAGGACATGGAGAACTTCCAGCATGTCGCCGGGGTTATTGGTGACCTTGGCAATCGACTGGTAATACCAGCCGCCGCCATCGGTGAGCGGGCCGGAACGCTCAAGGGTCCAGGTAATGATATCGAGCCCGGCGCCCTTTGCCTCTTTGGCATAGGCGGAGGGAACGACCTTGCCGTTTGCATCGACGGTCAACAGCATCCACATCGGCGGGGCAATGATCTTCACACCCTGGGATGCAAGTTCTTTCATACTTGGTTTCCAGGTTTCCGGTTTGTTGTGGTCAAAGGTCTTTTCCGTATCGCGTTCATCAAGGAAAACCGCTTGCTTGCCGAACTCGGGGGCGTTTTTCAGCCAGTAGAGAATGTCCGGCAGATGAAAGGATTGGGCAAATACCTGGGACGGAGGGATGCCGGCGGCCTTGTATTCATCAAGCATCTGCTGGGCATAGGCCTCCTGGGTGTAGTCGCCGCCAAAGGGCATCTTGACGCTGGGGGTTTTCAGTTCCGGCGTCATCTTCACGCCCAGGGATTTGAATAACTGGATGCTCTCGGCGTGGGTCATGAGGGTTCCCTGGGACGAATACAGCTCGGTTCGCCAGGGAGGAGTTCCCTTTAAATAGTCTTCAACCGTCACGGCATTTTCGTTGGCGCCGTCCATCTTGCCCTGCAGACGTTTGAAGTCAGCAAGGGTAATATCACTGGTACAGCACTTGGCCGAGGCCTTTTTCACCACCTTGCCGGTTTTGGCGTCGATTTCGGCCGGTTTGAAGGGCTCCGAACATTTTGCCGCAAGTTCCGGGATAGTCAGGATATTGGTGGTGCTATGCAGATCGCACTGGGAGTGTCGACAAACGAGAGCCCGATCCTTGGTAAAAGTTACGTCACACTCGACAATACCAGCCCCCATCTTCGCCGCCGCCATATATGATTCTTTCGTATGTTCGGGGAATTGCATGCAGGCGCCGCGATGGCCGATGGAGAAATCGGAGGGAGTAAACGAGCTGTTGCTGCATTTTTGCAGCTCGGTTTTCAGGGGACTGTCCGTCATTTCGTTCACCAGGTAGAACGGACGTGGTCCGAGCTGGACGTTTTCAGCAGCAATAGCCGAGGTAACGACCGCTCCGGTCATGAACAGGGACAGGGTCAGGGTTTTAAGACGGGGGTAGTTCATAGCATCTCCTTTCTTGGTTGAAGTAGTCTGTAACGTTGTATGCAGAAAGCACAATTACCAACAATTTTGTCAAGTTTGTGTCAGGAAAGTGTCATGAAACAGTACAGCAGGTGTAACAACATGAGTGAGAAAAGCAAAAAGCAAACATTGTGGCTTAACACTCGACCATATACGGGTATAAGAATTTATATTTGTATAGAGCCCGGTGCTGAAAGTCAGTTTGACATGTGTACCGTTACGAGTTACCGTTTACCATGATTAAAAATTTCAAGCACAAAGGACTCAAAAAGCTCTATGAGAGCGGGAGCAAACAAGGTGTCAAGGCGGAACATGTCGCTCGCCTGGAGGTCATTTTGGCTAGGTTGGATGCCAGTTCCACCCCCGAAGACATGAACCTTCCTGGGTTAGGGCTGCATACGCTGAAGGGGTCGCTGAAAGATTTTTGGTCGGTGTCGGTTTCCGGCAACTGGCGGGTTATCTTTCGCTTCGAGGGCAATCACGCCATCGATGTCGATTATTTGGATTATCATTGAGGGAAAGAACTATGGCTATGCACAACCCCCCACATCCCGGAGAAGTGGTCCGGGAACTTTGCATTCATCCTCTGGGATTGTCCGTCACCAAGGCCGCCAAAGGATTGGGTGTCTCCCGCACGGCATTATCAGAACTGCTCAACGGCCGCCGGGGCATCTCCCCTGAGATGGCAATTCGTTTGTCGATGGCCTTTGGCGGCAGTGCCGAGAGTTGGGTTACGCAGCAGGCCCAATATGATCTCTGGCGGGCGAGACAAAAAGAAGATCTCATCAGATGCCAGGTTCAGGCGTTCGCGTGACCCCAAGTATTGCCCCGGCCCGTCACGCCCCTTGCAATAGTTACCTTCCCTGCATCTTGCTATATTGTCACATTTATCATAGGTTACTTGCAACACCTCGTACCCAAGAGAGGGAAGGGCATAATTCGAGCCTCTAAAACCGATAAGACAGCCCCAACCCGCAGAGCAAGGATTCGGTATTGTAAAAATCTTCGTTGGCCTCCCCCCGGCTATAGCCGACAAGAGCCATAAGGCCAAGAGATTCGTTGTTAAAGAGACCGTTATATTTGGCGATGAGGTTGAAGCCAAAGCCGTTTTCCTCGCGGGTTGCATCAAAGATCGGGTCCTTTTCGTTATATTCTTTGTAGCTGTAAAAGACAGTCGGCAGGAGGAAAAGGCGTCCGGCGAGATAGCGGCCGGAAATCTCTGCCTTAACCTTGCTGAAAGAACTGCTGTCACCGTCGTATTCCCCTTTGCGAAAACTCAGTTTAGGTGTGAGGGGGAAAGCACTTTTTGGGAAAAATCCATAGCTTGTCGAGATATGATAAACTTCGCCATCGCGGCCAAGTTGCGGGAAAAGTTTCGCCAGATCATCATCTTCCACATCTTCACTGAGGGCGGCGATCTGCAGCTCTAATGGTGAATCGAGAATCCGTCCGGCGGTAAATTGCCCGCCCCAGGTAAGGACATCGGTTTCTTCGCGACCTACGTTGACGAGATAGGGGTTTTTCCATACCTCGGCAAAGGGCACGTAAAACAAACCGAAATCTAAGGTGGCGATACCCGGAAGCTTGCTGTTCATACCGGTGGCAAGGGCAAAACTGCCGGCCTCATCCATTGGCGGACGGCTGTTGAGATACCAGGCGAACTGCTTGTCGCCGCCGAATCGGTACGTCAGCTCCGGCACCAGGGCGGGGATGACGGTGAGTTCACGTTTGGGGGCATCGTCAAGGCTTGACAGATACGGCTTGGAGCCGTTCGGGTTAAGGTTGTTGCCGCTATCGATAAAGAATATGCCGGCGGTCAGCTCAGTGCTGAGACCGTCGGCCGGAGAATCCTGCCCGAAAGAAGTTGCCGGGAGAAGCAGGGATGGAAGAAGAGCCAGCAGGTATCGTGTTTGCATGTGTTGTCCTCGATTTCTTAATGGTGGAAAAATTGTGTTGTTAATGACTGTCCTTTGTGTCTTGCCCTGGTTGCAGGCCTTCCTGCAGATTTGCCCGCAAAAAGTCGAAGGAACCGGGAGCGGCCCCCAGCTGTCGCTCGATTAAGTTCGGCATTGCCTTGATCCGACGTTCCAACTGGTCCGGAGTCCAGGGGTAGAAACCGATATCGGTGAGAAAGGTGGTGGCGGCAAAGATAAACTCGGCGCAGGCGAGGGGATCATCAAGGCGGAAGATCCCTTCTTGCCGCCCCCTTTCGAACAGTTCGGCGAAGAACGGCGTCAGCATCAGCAAGGTTCGCGCGTGCAGGCGGATGTGCATACCGGCGTTGGCCGGTTTATGCAGATTCTCCAGCAATTCGGTGTCGTGATTTTCGTGGCTGATGCTGAAGATAAGTGCCTGCAGCTGTTCCAGAGCATTCCCCTGCAGCGTGTCGAAGACCCGTTGAATGCGTCGCTCTTCACCATCGGTAATATACAGAAGCACACCATCGAGCAGTTCTTCCTTCGAGCGGAAATAATGATAGATGGTACCTTTGGCGATGTCCAATCGTCGCATGACATCGTTCATGGTCGTCGATTCATAGCCTTTCTGCAAAAAGACCTCGCAGGCTGTTTCGATAATCTCCAGACGCCGCTGCTCGGGATTTTTGACTATTCTGACCATAAAACCTCAAGAAGATCGTCTTTCGACAAAAAAATGTCGGAAAAAGTCCGGCGGGAAATGGCTGTTTCCCGCAGGATGTCTTCGAGGCTGGTCTGGTCATAGCCCCGGGTCTTGAACAGTTGCCGGGCACTTTTCAAAATGTCTTGCCGGACCTGGGTGGGTATTTCTTGCATAGTCGTAGGGGGTGATGGATAAGGGTTGTTTGCTAACCTGCAGCGATGGCGCCCTTATAGCATAATGACCGACCGTCGGTCAATAGTTTTTTCAAAAGAATTATCGCTGAGTGAAAAGATAATTCTTGCTTGCGTCTAAGGTGTGATACACTGTTCCGATAAGAAAGGCATGGATGAATACACGCTGTTTCCCCTTCATGGCAGACAAAGCCTCTGGGGCACTGTTCATTCGCTGAAGAACCGAAGGATCGACAGTCATATCGAGAAGGAGAAGAAATGCGAAAAATTACATCGATGACCCTGGTGGTCTCGTTTGTCCTGTTGCTTTTGAATTCCGTCGTCCTGTATATCGTGCCGGAGGGCAGGGTTGCCTATTGGGCCGATTGGCGTTTCTGGGGCCTGACGAAAACCGAATGGGGAAACCAGCACGTAACCGTTGGTTTTCTTTTCCTCTTGGCAGGTTTTCTTCACCTGTATTATAACTGGGCAGCGGTAAAAAGTTATCTGAAGAATAAGATGAAGGAAATCAAAATTTTCACAATGCCGTTTAATGTCGGCCTGCTGCTTACCGCCGCAGTTGCTCTTATGACCTATTTTCATATACCTCCGGTCGATTATATCATCCAGCTCGGGGCACATTTTAAAGAGATGGCCGCAGAAAAATACGGGGAGCCACCCTATGGTCATGCCGAGACTTCCTCGCTGAAGATGTTTTGTCAAAAGGAAGGCATCGACCTTGAAAAGGGTATGGAACTTCTTGGGCAGGCTGGCCTGCAAGGAGTCAAGGCGGAGGAAACCCTTTTGGCCATTGCCAAAAACAATCGCATAACCCCGCAGCAGCTTGCGAAAATCCTGGCACCTGCAAAAAAGAGTACGACAGCCGTCGGTAAGGACAAAAACGCACCACCACCTTTTCCGGACATGCCGAAGCCGGGGTTTGGCCGAAAGACCCTTGAGAATGCCTGTGCCGAGCTGCAAATCGATTATGGCACCGTTGTCAAAGGTCTACAGGCCAAAGGTTTGATCATCGAAAAAGAGAAAACCATTCATGAAATTGCCGCTGCCAACGGCAAGGAACCGATAGCCGTTTTTGAGGCCATCCGTGCTGTCGTTCTTAAGGAATAGCCGACAAATGAGGTAAATTTTACGAACGGCCGCCTCCGCCGCCACCCGAACCGCCGCTGCCACCGCCGTTACCGCTCGCGCCGCCGCTGTCGCCTTTGCCGTCGCCCATGCCGGATTTTTCTCCGCTGCTGCCGCCGCCAAGTCCCTGCAGTTGTCCGGCATGCGCTCCTTTATCAATTGCTGAGCCGAAGTGTTTGGCGATGCTTTCGAGATCGCCGCTTTTCGCCGAGAGACTTTGGCGGAGGGAGCGAATACCATCGCTGTCGTAATTGTTGTTAAGGGCGCTCTGCAGCAGGTCGCTGGTCGTTGACGAGGAGATGCTGCGGCGCAGCAT
>JFJP01023587.1_pt1 | contig 11895 bp, 8 predicted proteins | sample 431651 | NCBI WGS metagenome assembly JFJP01 (sample SAMN02602958, study PRJNA72255) | Microbial mat metagenome, whole genome shotgun sequencing project. | biome: fresh water; feature: sink hole; material: water; isolation source: purple microbial (photo- and chemosynthetic) mats found in... | reverse complement strand
TCATACAGGGGCATGGCGGTCAGCAGCACGTCGTCGCCCCGGGGTGGAAACAGGGACGCGACCTGGCGGGCGTTGGTGATGATGCCGGAGTGACCCAGGCGAACGCCCAGGGGCAAGGGATCCTGCCTGGGCACGAAGACGATGGCCGCGGTGGCATCCTTTCCGGCATGCAGAGGCAGGAAGAAGCGCAGCAGGGCCACGGGCAGCAACCGGATCAGCACGCGGGTCAGGGCTTCGCTGCGCAGGATAGCGCCACGCAGGGAGGGGCAGTCCTCCAGCAACAGGCAGCCCATCCCGTCCTGAAGGCCGGGATATCCCTGGCCGCGCAATCGTTCAAGATGCTCGCGGCTGCTCAGGATGGTTTCGATTCCGGCCTGCTGCAGGCAGCTCGTGAAGGCCAGTGCGGACAAGCCGGGATTGAGGTTGACGACGGTCTTGCCGGCCATGAGCACGGCCATGTTGGCCACCGTGCCACTGACTCCCGGAGGCAGCAGGATGCCCAGCGCTTTTCCGGGCAAAGGCTTGAGCTGGCGGGAAAAACGCAGGGCAAGGAGGAAGAGCTCTTCGGCGGTGAGCCGGGAGCCGCCCGCATCGGCCACGGCCAGCCGGACCGGGGCGCGTTTGACCGCACGCAGCCATTTTTCGGTGATGGAGGTCTGGGTGCGGGCAAACTCCTGCCAGGCCTTTATGGACTGGCGATGCACGGCGTCCTTGACTTCCTGCGGCGGGGCCGAGGGTGACAGGGCGGGGCCGAAGCAGAGGTTGATGTCCCGGGCCAGGAGGCCGTTGGTGCTCTGGCGAAAATGCCTGCTTACGGCGGACCACCGGCTGCCCCACAGACCACGCAGATAGAAGGGCACTATGACGCAGCCGCTCTGTACTGCCGGGATTGAGTAGCCGCGCCTGAAAGCCCCGAGCTGGCCGTTGCGGCTGATGGCGCCCTCAGGGAAGAGGACCACGCATTCCCCGGCCTGCAGGGTCTCGGTGATCGTACGCAGAGCCGTGCTGCTGGCGGAGGATGAGATGGGGATGACCCGGTAGAGGTCCAGGAACCAGCGCAGGTACCAGCGGGTGTAGTAGTGGCGAGACATGACGAAGCGCACGGGCCGGGGCACGGCCAGATGCAGCACGGCCCAGTCGATCCAGCTGGTGTGGTTGCCGAGCAGCAACACGCCCCCTTGGGAAGGAATATGGCTCAGCCCGCTCACTGCCAGTCGGTAGCGTTGGGCAAATATCACGCGCAGCAGGAAGCGCATGAAGGATTGGGGCAGCCTGCGCAGGGTGTGGACCGAGCCCAGGGCCATGATGGCGGCCAGGGTCAGGATGATGGGGACGCTGGAAAGTCCGGTCAGGGAAGCCAGCACCGTGGCGCACAGAAAGGAGAGCATGAACACGTTCTGCAGGAAGTTGTTTCCGGCCAGAATCATGCCCAGGTCGGAATCCTTGGCGTTGAACTGAATGAGCGCGTTGAGCGGTACCACATAGAGACCGCCGAAAAAACCGTATACGGCCAGCAGGCACCCCAGGGCCAGGATATTGCTCATAACCGGTATGGTGGCCAGGCAGACCGTCATGCCCAGCGCGGCCAGGGGGATGATGCCGGTCTCGATATAGGTCCGCGAAAGCCGCCCGGCGGTAATGGAACCGGCGATGATGCCAACCCCGCCGATGGCCAGGAGTCCCTGGGCGACGACGGTGGAGGTCACCCCCGCGAAGTCCTTGAGGTGCGCGCCAAAGGCGGCGAAGAGGACCTGGTTGACGGCCCAGAAGAGCGACAGGGCGAGTACGCACAGCCAGATGGTCGTGTTGCCGTGGATGTTCTTCAGGTTATTTTTGAGATATGTGCCGCGTACGTAGGTCCCAGGGTCAAGACGCAATGCAGAGTCGCCGGACTTGTACTTCGGGATGCGCATGGCGGCCAGGCTCTGTGCCACTGCTCCGGCGATGAGGAGCAGACCGCTGGGGGCGATGGCCCGCAGGATGTCTTCCTTGCTTTGCGCGTCGCCGATGAGGGCTTCAAAGAGCAGGGAAAAGAGCACGCCACCAAGCAGGATGGCGACAATGGTCACGGCCTGGACCACGCCGTTGGCCATGCCCAGGTTGTCCTTGCCGGACATCTCTTTGATGTAGCCGTATTTGGCGGGGGAGTAGAAGGCGGACTGTGCGGCCAGGATGAGGGTCAGGGCAAAAGCCGCCTCGAACCAGCCCAGCAGGTAGCTGCCGTATATGAGCACGGTCAGGGGGATGGCCAGGCTCGCGGTCCAGCGTATGACCAGGTGCTTGGAGAAGCGGTCGGCCAGGAATCCGGCAGGGGTGAAGAACATGATGAAAGGCAGCAGGATGAGGGCGTTGACCAGTGCGGTCAGGCCGATCTGCGTGGACCCGTCATAGCATTTGAAGACCGTGTTCTGGATGATGATCTTGTGTCCGAGATCGAGCATGGCGTTGATCAGGACCACTGAGAGATACGGCAGAAATCCCCGAATCCCAAGCAAAGGGCGGTTATTTGGCTTGATTGTATCCATGCGTCAACGCAGCCCCAGCATGCGTAGGCAGGACGCGGTCACCAGGGCCGGGGTTTGCGGGGTCAAATCGAGTTTGCCGTAGCGATGCAGGACAAGGGGTTGCATGATGGCACCCATGAGCAGGCCTGCGTGCAGGTCGGCGTCACAGGGCGGAATCTCGCCCGCGCCAATGGCCTGGCCAACGAAGCGCTCGGCCATGGCCATGGGTTCAGTCTCGCGGCTTATGAGCTTGTCCTCCGGAAATCCATGCTGCGTCAGCAGGATGAAGGCGAACTGATCACCACTGTATGCATAATAGTCGTATATGGTCTGGATGGCCAATCCCAGGCGCAGGTCGAAGGGCATGCGTTCGTCAAAGAGAACCTCGCACACGAGGTGCGTGAACTGGTCCAGTTCGCGGTTGAAGAGTTTCCAGGCCATTTCCTCTTTGCCCGAATAGTAGCGGTAAAGGGCGCCCTCTGTGACTCCGGCCTCGGTTGCGATATCCTTTATGGTGGTTCGCGCGAGGCCCTTGGTGGCGAACAGGCGAATGGCCGATTCCTCGATGGTTTCCCGCTTCATGACCGGTCGTGACATGGGAGTCCTCCTTGATTACGTGAGTATGTATTTACTTATTTTCTCTTCACGTCAAGAAAAAGGGCGTGCTCTTTCGAACACGCCCTGAGGAGGGAGAGGCCGTCGCCTGGGGTTAGTTATGGCGGCCGGCTATCAGGTCTTGAATGACGGAAGGATCGGCCAGGGTCGAGGTGTCTCCGAAATCCTCCAAGGCCGTGGAGCCCGAGGTGATCTTGCGCAGTACCCGGCGCATGATCTTTCCGCTGCGGGTCTTGGGCAGGCCCACAGAGAACTGGATGACTTCGGGAGAGGCCAGCGGTCCGATCTCCTTGCGCACATGGTTACGCAGGGCCTTGATCAGATCGTCGGATTCGTCCACGTCGGAGCGCAGAGTGACGTAGGCATAGATGGCCTGGCCCTTGATATCGTGAGGCATGCCGACCACGGCGGCCTCGGCCACAGCCGGATGCGAGACCAGAGCGGATTCGATCTCGGCAGTGCCCAGACGATGACCGGATACGTTGATGACGTCGTCGAGGCGGCCCATGATCCAGAAATAGCCGTCCTCGTCTTGACGGGCACCATCTCCGGCCTCGTAGCGGCCGGGAAAGCGCTCAAAGTACTGCTGCTTGAAGCGCTCCGGGTCTCCGAATACGCCTCGCAGCATGCCCGGCCAGGGACGCTCGATGATCAGGTGGCCACCTTCGTTGGCGGAGGTGGGGTTGCCTTCGGCGTCAACGATGCGGGCATGCACGCCGGGCAGGGGCCGGGTGGCGGAGCCGGGTTTCAGCGGCGTGGCGAAGGGCAGGGCGGATATGAGGATGCCGCCGGTTTCCGTCTGCCACCAGGTGTCGACCACGGGCAGCTTGGAGTGGCCAATGTTCTCATGGTACCACATCCACGCCTCGGGGTTGATGGGCTCGCCGACACTGCCCAGCACGCGCAGGGAAGAGAGATCGTTCTTCTGCGTCCACTCGGCGCCGTCGCGCATCAGCGCCCGGATGGCCGTGGGGGCAGTGTAGAAGGAGGTGATCTTGAATTTCTCCACCATCTTCCAGAGGCGGGACGGATCGGGGTAGGAGGGCACGCCCTCGAACATGACCGAGGTCACGCCGAGCGCCAGGGGCCCGTACACGATGTAGGTGTGTCCTGTGATCCAGCCGATATCCGCCGTGCAGAAATGGATGTCGTCATCATGCAGGTTGAAGACCAGTTGCGTGGAATGGGCCGCGTAGGTCAGATAGCCGCCGGTGGTGTGTACCACGCCCTTGGGCTTGCCCGTGGAGCCGCTGGTGTAGAGAATGAAGAGCAGGTCCTCGGAGTCCATGGGTTCGCAGGGGCAGGTTGCGGCGATGTTGGGGTCGGCCACGGCGTCGTGCCACCACAGATCCCGGCCTTCGACCATGTTGATGTCGTTGCCGGCCCGCTTCAGGACCACGCAGCTGGTCACGGAGGGGCAGTCTTTGAGGGCATCGTCGACATTGCCCTTCAGTGGAATTTTTTTGCCTCCGCGCAATACCGCGTCGGCGGTGACCAAGACCTTGGCCTCGCAATCCTGGATGCGGTTCATGAGGCTTGCGGCCGAAAATCCGGCGAAAACAATGGAATGGGTGGCGCCGATGCGGGTGCAGGCCAGCATGGCCACGGCCAATTCGGGCACCATAGGCATGTAGAGTGCTACGCGATCGCCACGTCCGACGCCAAGTTTCTTCAGGATATTGGCAAAGCGGACCACTTCGCCGAGCAGTTCGCGGTAGGAGATGTGACGGACGTCGTCTTCGGGTTCGCCCTGCCAGATGATGGCGGTCTTGTCGCCAAGGCCTTTCTCCACATGGCGGTCAAGACAGTTGTAACTGACGTTGAGCTGGCCACCCACAAACCAGTTGATCTTGGGGATGTTGAAATCACAGTCCATGACCTTGTTCCATGGCGTGCTCCAGCTGATGAGCTCCTTGGCTCGGTCGGCCCAATAGCCTTCGGGGTCTTGGTCGGCACGGCGGTAGTGCTCTTCGTAGGTGGCCATGTCGGGGATGTGCGCCCGTTTGGCGGCGGGGGGATTGAAAAGGCGCTGTTCTTGCTGCAGGCTCTGGATATTGTCAGGTTTCATGGTGATTCCTCCTTTGCTGTTGGTAGGCGATGTCCGCATAAGGACGTGGTCTGGCAATAGGGTGTAGAAGAAATGAATTTTGTTTTCCCCCCTTTTCTGGTAAATGGCTGATATTGGCGGTTAACGGAAACGCCACCACCTTCACGTCGGTAAACGGAGCTTTTCGGACGATGAGCGTCAAACACCTGGATCTGTTGTTCAAGCCCAATTCCCTGGCTATCATCGGTGCATCCCGCGATCCGAATTCAGTCAGTGCAATCCTGATGCGCAACCTCATGTCCGGCAAATTTCTGGGGCCGGTGCTGCCTGTTTCCGGAGCGCAGGAGGCCATTTTTGGCGTCCTGTCGTATGTGGACGTGGCCTCCCTGCCCCTGACTCCGGATATGGCCATCATCTGTTCCCCTGCGCACGAAATTCCGGACCGTCTGATCGAGCTGGCCGATAATGGCACCCATGTGGCCGTGATCATGGATCCCGGTTATGCCCTGCTTGAGGCCAAAGATCGAGCGCAAATGGATGAAAAGATCCGCAAGGTGCTGCGCGAGAAAGACATTCGCGTACTCGGTCCTGGCAGTCTGGGTATGATCGTCCCGGCGAGTGGGGTCAACGCGAGCCTGTCCCGGGTGGGCGCCAAGGAGGGCCGCATCGCCTTTGTGACCCAGTCCGACAGTCTGTTCGAATCTGTTCTGGACTGGGCCAGGACCAACAACGTCGGTTTTTCCCACTGCATCTCGCTCGGCCGCCAACTGGACGTGGATTTCAGCTGCGTTCTTGATTACCTCGGTTCCGACCCGGCCACCAAAGCCATCCTTCTCTATGTCGAAAACATCCAGGACGCGCGCCGGTTCATGTCCGCGACTCGCGCCAGCGCACGCAACAAGCCCATCCTGGTCATTCGTCCGCGTCGGTTGCCCTGTGACCTGCGCGATGCGGCCAGTGATCTTACGGAAATGGATCAGGACCAGATCTACGACGCAGCCTTCCGCCGCGCGGGCATGGTGCGCGTGGACGACATCGACTCCCTGTTCGAGGGGGCCCGCACCCTGGCCAACTACAAGCCTCTGCGCGGCAATGGCCTGGCCATCATGACCAACGGCCAGAGCATTGGCCTCCTGGCCGCCGACACCCTCATCAACGGAGGGGGGGAACTGGCGGCCATCAACGAGGAAACCCAGCTCAAGCTGGAGGAGATCCTGGGCCAGGAGCGCTGCTCGGACAACCCCGTGACCCTGCCCTACAATGCCACTCCCGAGACCTATGCACGAGTCTTGAGTGTTTTGGTCCGCGCGGCGGACGTGGGCTGCGTGCTGATCCTGCATGTGCCGTTTCAGGGTACTTCAAGCCTGGAGATCGCCCAGGCCGTGACCCAGGTGGCCAAGACCAGCCGTTGTCTGGTGCTGGCCAACTGGCTGGGCGAGGAAACAGTGCGCGATACCAAGGACGTCTTCGAGGAGGCGGCCATCCCGGTTTTCGACCGTCCGGGCAAGGCCATCATGGCCTACCTGCACATGCTGCGCTACAAACGTACGCAAAAGATCCTGATGCAAACTCCCGATTCCCTGCCGGCAGACTTTTTTCCGGACACGGAACACGCCCTTCAGATCATAAGGACCGCCCTCGACGAAGACCGCAACCACCTCACCGAGGACGAATCCAGGCAGGTCCTGGCCGCCTACGGTGTACCCGTGGTTGAGACCAGGATCTGCAAATCGGCCATGCAGGCCGTGGACGCGGCTTCCGAGATCGGTTTTCCGGTCGCACTCAAGATCCGCTCTCCGCAGATCACCCAACCCTTCGACATTGGCGGCATCGCTCTCGACCTGACCACCCCGGATCTGGTGTTTGAAGCGGCGGCCAACATGTCGGCGCGTGTGCATGCCCAAGTGCCCAACGCCTACATCGAAGGCTTCACCGTTCAGAAAATGGGGCGCAGGCCAGGAGCGCACGAGCTTTTCATTTCCATCTTCACGGACAAGGTCTTTGGTCCGGTACTGCGCTTCGGACATGGCGGCGTTTCCGCGCCGGTCATCAACGACCACTCCGTGACCCTGCCGCCCCTGAACATGGGCCTGGCCAAGGATCTCATTTCCCGCACCCGCATCTACAAGCTGTTGCAGGGGTCCCGGCGTCAGGCCGCAGCGGACATCGATGACATTTGTCTCGCCCTCATCCAGATCAGCCAGATGGTCATCGATCTGCCCCAGATCGTGACCCTGGAGATGAATCCCATCTTCGCCGACGACCTTGGCGTGCTGGCCCTGGGCGCCAGGATCTGGATCCAGGCCACACAGGTTTCGGGACCGGAGCGGCTGGCCATCCGGCCCTACCCCAGGGAACTTGAAGAAAGTATGCGGCTTAAAAACGGTGAGCAGGTCCTGCTGCGCCCCATTCGGCCCGAGGATGCCCAGGCCCATCTCGACTTCATCCATAACCTGTCCGAGGAAGACCTGCGCCTGCGCTTTTTCGGTCTGGTGCAGAATTTTGTCTTGAGCGACATGCCCAAGTTCACCCAGATCGACTACGACCGAGAGATGGCCTTCATCGCCACTCAGACCGTCGACGGTGTGCCCAAGACTCTGGGCGTGGTGCGCACCTCCACCAAGCCCGACAACTCCTCCGCCGAATTCGCCATCATCGTCAGTTCGGAGATGAAAGGCTCGGGCCTTGGTTCGCTCCTGTTCGAGAAGATGATCCGCTATTGCAAGGGGCGGGGAACCCGCTACCTCGAAGGGCAGACCATGCCGCGCAACAAGGGCATGATCGGCCTGGCCAAGCGCTTTGGCCTGAAGATATCCCATAACTATGAGGAAGAACTGGTGGAGATGCGCCTGCCTTTGTGGGAATGGAAGCCCGGGAAGTAGCCTTTTGCCTTCTGGATAATCCAATCGATTTCCGTTAAACGATTTTTTCGCATGCATCGTGTCCTGTCTCCGCGCGAGTCTGGACAGGACCGGGACGTGCTCATGACTGGTCTTTTTCCTGGCGAGGGGAAAGATTGCAGGAGGTTTTATGCAAAAAAAAGATACGGCCACTCTGACCATTGATGGCCAGACCTACGAGCTGCCCATCGTGCGCGGCACCGAAGGCGAGGTCGCGGTGGACGTGGGCTGTCTGCGCAGCCAGGCTGGGGTGATCACCCTGGACCAGGGCTACGCCAATACAGGATCATGTTACAGCGCCATCAGTTTCGTAGACGGAGAGAAGGGGATTCTGCGTTATCGCGGCTATCCCATCGAACAGCTGGCCCGGCACAGTTCCTTTGTGGAAACGGTCATGCTGCTGGTCTTTGGCGAATTGCCCACCCAGGAGGAACGCGCGGCGTTTCGGACCATGCTCGGCGATCAAGCCCTGCTGCATGAGGATCTCATGCACCATTTCGAGGGTTTTCCGCCCAACGGCCATCCCATGGCCATCCTCTCGGCGGTCATCAACTCCCTGGGCGCCTACAACCCGGATTTACTGGACATCCAGACCGAAGGGGAATTCCGCAAGGCCGTGGCCAAGCTGATCAGCAAGATCCGCACCATCGCGGCCTTCAGTTACCGCAAGTCCACGGGCCTGCCCATCATGTATCCGGATCCGAGCCGTTCGTACTGCGAAAATTTCCTGCACATGATGTTTTCGGTGCCCTACAAGGAACACGTGCCCACGCCCGAGGCCCAAAAAGCGCTGTCCCTTTTTTTGCTGGTCCATGCGGATCATGAGCAGAACTGTTCCTGCTCTACCGTGCGCATGGTGGGATCAAGCGAAGCCAACCTTTTCGCCTCGGTCTCGGCCGGCATCTGTGCCTTGTGGGGCCGCCTGCACGGTGGGGCCAATTCCGCAGTGGTGCACATGCTCGAGCACATCCGCGACGGTGAATTCACGGTCAAGGACTGCATCGAGCAGGTCAAGAGAAAGGAATTCAGGCTCATGGGCTTCGGACACAGGGTCTACAAGAACTTCGACCCCCGGGCCAAGGTCCTGAAGGAATGCGCCATGAATCTGCTTGGCACCCTGCAGATCAGCGATCCGCTGCTGGACATCGCCCAGGAGCTTGAAGAAATCGCCCTGCATGACGACTATTTTGTGTCCCGCAAGCTGTATCCCAACGTGGATTTTTATTCCGGCCTCATTCTGCGCGCCCTGAACATCCCGGTGAACATGTATCCGGTCATGTTCGCCATGGGGCGCATGCCGGGCTGGATCGCTCACTGGCACGAGCAGCATCTGGAGGAGAACACGCGCATCCATCGTCCCCGACAGGTCTATGTGGGGCCGAACCTGCGGGATTACGTGCCGATGAAGGATCGTTGACGGCGCAACGAAGGTCATTGAACGATGCCTTGTCCCGCCGTCCCCTCGGCACGATGCGGGCCCGTAGAACGATGCGACTCCATACCGCCCAATCGCAGGGGCAGGCCCCCCGTGCCTGCCCTTTTTCAGTTGTGCGTCTGACATGTCGGACCCGCGTCCAGGGTTTTTCGTGGCGAGTGAAGAGGGCGGCCACGAGTGGCCGATCCTACAATTTTTGGGTCATGAGCACCGAGAGAAGGATCACGCAGGCGGCGGCCATCTGCAGTGGGTTCATGGTTTCGCCCAGAAAAGCGAAGCCGCAGCCCACGGCCACCACGGGAATGAGGTTGATATGCGCCGAGGCAGTACTCGCGGGCATATGCGTGATGGCCCAGTTGTAGAGGGAGAAAGCGCCCAGGGTCACGCCTGCGCCCAGGAAAATGAGTATGAGCATCAGCTGCAGGTCGAAGGTACCCGCAGGAACCTCCAGCAAGTACACCAGTCCCGGTGAAAAGAAGAGGCAGCCCGTGACGACCTGCATGACCGTCAGGGTCCAGGCGTCGTAACGTCTGCCAAGAATGCGGATGAGGATCATGTTCGCGGCCGCGCAGACCATGGCCAGAAATTCCAGGCTGTTGCCCAGGAGCGGGGAGGGGGCGGACTCCGTGGCCTGCCCGCCCAGGGTCAGCACCGCCACCCCGGCCAGTGACAAAAGGAGGCCTGCGGTGACGCGCGCGCTCAAGGGCTCTTTTAAAATCATCCAGGCAGCCACGGCGACGAGCAAAGGGACAGAGGCGGAGATGATCCCGGCCTGGGCCGAGGTGGTCAGACCAAGGGCCGCGGACTCCAGCCAGAAGTACAGACAGGGCTGAAAGATGACGGCGGGCAGGAGCAGCTTCCAGTCGCCCCGGCGGTACGCGGACAGGCTCACGGTCCGGTACAGGGGCAGGATGCATGCCAGGGCAATGACCATGCGCAGCCACATCACGCTCCAGGGGTGCAGGTTCCCAAGGGCGATACGCATGGTCGAAAAGGACGCGCCCCACAGTACCACCGCGCCCAGCACTGCCAGGCGGGGCAGCAGGGCGACAGGGTTGGCGGCGGTGACGGCAAGGGATTGGGATTTCATGAACGCTCCTGATATCGCGAAAGACGCGCCGGACAGAGGGCTTCAGGGCTGAAGCGCATACTGGCCGGGCGTGGCTCCGGTGTAGTGTTTGAAGGTGTTGCCGAAATGGGATTGATCCGTAAATCCTGAGCTTGCGCCCTCATGCATGAGCCCGATGGCGTAGATGTCATCATGGAAATGGCGGGGAAAGACATGACTGCTGCGTGCGACCCGGCTCACTTCAAGACCAGGCTGGACAGGTACGAAATTGATGGACGCAGTGGGCATGGGCACGCTGATAGAACAGGCGGGGGCGGGTCGTCTTGGAAAAAATTGCGTTTTGTCCGTTTTTCCGGGGTGGCATCAGGCCTTCCGCTACGCGCCGCAAACAGTCGTCGCCTTGCTGATGGCGTAACAGTCATTGAACTTCTTGCGGAAGATCTCTTGACCGGCGGCGTGCAGGCGAATATTTGAACGATTGTTCAAGTATTGTTTTTAAAGACCCGCCTCCCATGGTCAAAAGGAGATGTGATGATCGATGTCTGTCAAATCCGCTGCATCCACCAGGACAACGTTAAAAAGGCCCGTGAGGGCAGAACCGACGACAAGGTGCTGGAGGAGGCCGCCGCGCTGCTGGGCGTGATTTCCGATCCGACACGGCTTAAAATCATGGACGCGCTTCGCTCGGGTGAACTGTGCGTCTGCGATCTGGCGGCGGTGCTTTCCATGTCCATTTCGGCCGTGTCCCATCAGCTGCGCCTGTTGCGCACGGCCCGACTGGTGCGGGGCAGGCGGGCGGGCAAGGTGATTTTTTACACCCTCCTCGACGCGCATGTCGAGAAGCTCATGGACATGGCTCTTGAGCACTGCAGGCAGAGGTGTGGGGAATGAACGAATTTCTTCAGGCCTGCTGGGACATTCTGCTCGATTCTTCGATATGGATGCTGCTTGGCTTTTTCATGGCCGGACTGCTGCGCGCGTTCGTGCCTTCCGACCTGGTGGCCAGGCATCTGGGCAAGAATCAGTCCGGAAACATCTTCAAGGCGGCTCTCTTCGGGGTGCCGTTGCCGCTGTGCAGCTGCGGGGTCATACCGGCTGCCGCCGGGCTGCGGCGGCAGGGCGCGGGCAAGGGGGCGACGGCCTCGTTCCTGATTTCCACCCCGGAAACGGGCGTCGATTCCATGGCCGTGAGCTGGGCGCTGCTGGATCCGCTCATGACCGTGTTGCGGCCTCTTTGCGCCTTTGTGACGGCTATGGTCACGGGGTTTATCTCTGGAGAGTGCGGATTTCCTTGCCAGTGGTGACATCCCAGAGTTTGATGGTCT
>JFJP01018757.1_pt1 | contig 11896 bp, 13 predicted proteins | sample 431651 | NCBI WGS metagenome assembly JFJP01 (sample SAMN02602958, study PRJNA72255) | Microbial mat metagenome, whole genome shotgun sequencing project. | biome: fresh water; feature: sink hole; material: water; isolation source: purple microbial (photo- and chemosynthetic) mats found in... | reverse complement strand
ACTTCAAGAAGAGCGACGATTCCAAGAAATCGATCGATGATATGGTGGCCTTCTGGCAGGACTGGTGCAACCGCTACCCGATCATCAGCATCGAGGATGGCATGGCCGAGCACGACTGGGCGGGCTGGAAGAAACTGACCGACACCATCGGCGACAAGATTCAACTGGTCGGCGACGATCTGTTCGTGACGAACACCAAGTTCCTCAAGAAGGGCATCGACACCGGCACCGCCAATTCGATCCTGATCAAGGTCAACCAGATCGGCACCCTGACCGAGACGCTGGAAGCCATCCAGATGGCAACCCGCGCCGGCTACACCTCGGTCATCAGCCACCGCTCCGGCGAGACGGAAGACTGCACGATTGCCGACATCGCCGTAGCGACCAACGCCGGCCAGATCAAGACCGGTTCGCTCTCGCGCACCGACCGGATCTGCAAGTACAACCAGCTCCTCCGCATCGAGGAAATGCTGGGCAAGGACGCCATTTTCGGCGGCGTGATCTAAGCCCGAGCGCACAGCGATCAAAAAGGACCGGCGGAGCAATCCGCCGGTCCTTTTTTTGTGCAGGTGAAGTTGCCTGAAACGGTTCGACGAACGGATGACGAAAGAACCGCGCCTTTGCCATGCGGAGCGAAAGGATTCTCACCCATCTGGCAACCAACGCGATGCGCAGAATGACGCGATTTTAAAAATGGGAGGACGAGCCGCCTGTCGAGCCGTCGGCAGGACGTTTTTTAAGACTTGACCGGAAAGAATAATTTAGGCTAACGTTTGTCCCGAGTGTGGGGGTTCCACATAAAGTCGTTAACAAGATGGCAGGAGGTGTAGATGAAGAAAATGGCGTCGGCAGTGTTGGTGTTCGTGTTTGCAGTCTCGTTGTTTGCGGCGTGCCCGGTTCAGGCCAAGGAAAAGGGTGGAGCGGCACCTGCGATTCTTTCATTCTTTCTGCCGGGTGTCGGCGAATGGTACAATAGTGAATACCAGGGTACCTTCCCGTTCGGCGAATGTATCGTGGGTTCTTTCTGCTTCCCCTTCATGATCAGTTCCGTGATTGATGCATCGAATGGCGCAGATGACCAGACGATTCGTTTTGACTTCTGGTCCTCGCCGAATAAGAAAACCGAATAAGTAATTCGGTTATCGAATGCAAGGGTGAAGGGCTGCGCGAAAGCGCAGCCCTTTTTCTTTTGCATAGGCCTCAGGAACGGTGCTGCAGGACGAAATGGGTGGTGATGTAGTCCACCGCTCGTTCCAGCGAGGGCAGGATCTTGGTGCAGAAGCGCACCATCCAGGGGTTGCAGTTCTGGAAATCGAACGGCGAGAAGGCGACCACGAATTTGCCCAGGTCATGGGATGCATAGAAGACTTCCATGGCCGTCCCGATCGAGGCCTTGTTGTAGTTGACGAGGATGATATCGGCCTCGCGCACATCCTGCAGGTCGAATTCGACGATCTCGTTGGCACTGTCGACCTCGCGGTCCTTGAAGTTGCGGCGCATCGGGTCCAGCAGGATAAAGTGCTTGCCGAGCTGTTCAATGGCGGTCTCGCGCCATTCGCGCGCCTGGTTGTTCTGTTCATCCATGATCGGGCCGCAAAGGTAGATCTTCTTCATCGGGTTTCCTTTCTTATTGCAGGAGTTGGTGTTGCGCGTTTTCAAGCTGGGTATCGATGGTGTCGTCGATCACGACGTCGCCGACACAGACCCGCATACCACCCAGAATGCTGTCCGTGATACGCGGTGTCAGGTGTACGGTGCCATTGAGAAGGCGGCCGACCTCGGTTTCGATCGCGGCCACCTGCGCCTCCGAAAGCGGGACGGCGCACTGGATCTCGCCGGCAAGCGCCTGGGATTCCTCGTTCTCCAGGGTGTTCACCGCATCACGGATGGCGGCGAGCTGGGCAATATCCCCGGCCGCCGTGAGCAAGAGGACAAACGGGAACAGCAGGACGTGGATCTGGCTCCCGATCAGCTCGGCAAGGGCCTGCTGCTTGCCGGGAATAGTGATGGCGGGCGATCGCAGGAAATCAAGCAGGGCGGGCGTTGCCTGCAGGAAGGTGACCAGATGCTCCAGATCGGCCTTCAGGGCCTCCGTGCAGCCGTTTGCCAGACCGATGGACAGCAGGGCATTGCCGTAATGTTCAGCTTTGGCGTTGGCGGATTTCATTGCGGTTCTTCTTCAGGCGTTCAATAAACTGGTCGGCCAGCTCGGCATGACGCTTCTCATCGAGATTCTCGCGGATGACCTGGCGGGCAATACGGACGGAGATGGAGGCGACAGTAGACTTGAGGTCGTCAAGGCTTTTGCGGGTTTCGCGGTCGATTTCCGTGCGGGCCTGTTCCAGCAGGATCGCGGTTTGCTCACGCCCCGCCGTCTCGGCCTCCTTCCTGATACCGGCCACCATGCGGCGGGCCTCCTCAATCGTGGCGGCGGCCTGCTGCCGGGCCGTCGCCATCTCGGCGTGCTGGGCGTCGAGAAGCTGGCGGGCCTCATCCCGGGCGCGTTCAGCCCCCCGGATGGCCTCGCGAATGGCATCCTCGCGTGCCTTCAGGATCGTGCGCAGCGGCTTGAAGGCAAAGCGGGAGAGTAGCAGCAGCAGTCCGGCAAACGTGGCCAGCGCCCAGATAAATAAACCGGCATCGAAGTGAAGCATGGCAACCTTGCAAGAGGGTTCGTCAGGGCATCGGATTATTCGGTCGTGGAGGACTCCAGGGGGACCGGGGCCTCCACGCCATCGGCCCCGAACGGGTCGCTACGGATAGGCGGAGCGGAGGTCTTGCCTGTCAGGGTAAAGGCGATCAGCAGGGCATAGAGACAGAGCGCCTCGATAAAGGCAATGCCCAGGATCATCAGTTTCTGGATCTGCGGGACGGCTTCAGGCTGCCGGGCGGCGGCTTCCACGCTCTTAGCGGCAAGCAAGCCGATGCCGATGCCGGTGCCCAGGGCGGCCAGCCCGATGGCCAGGCCCGCGCCGAGCCAGGCGAATGCTTCAGGCTGCATGGTCACTCTCCTCACTGGTTGCAGGGGTTGTTGAAGGGTTCAGACGATTCAGGATGGCGATCTTGAGCAGATCGAGCCCATCCCCGGTGCGGGCACTGATGCGGATCGCCTCGGGCAGCAAGTCCCCCAGGGCAGCTTGCCGGGCGGGATCGGTCACGCTATCCCACTTGTTCAGCACGACCAGAGTCGGCACCCGGTCCGCCTTGATCTCGCGCAAGGTCTCGGCAACCACGGCCAGGTGATCCGCAATACGGGCATGTCCGGCATCCACCACGATCAGCAGCAGATCCGCCTCGGCGGCCACCTCCAGCGTGGAACGGAAGGAGGCGACCAGCCCATGCGGCAGGTGACGGATGAAGCCCACCGTGTCGGACAGCATGACCTGGCGGTTCTCCGCCAGGTACACCCGCCGCGTCTTGGTGTCCAAGGTGGCAAACAGGCGGTCATCGACATACGCATCGGCTCCGCTGAGCGCATTGAGCAGGGTGCTCTTGCCCGCATTGGTATAACCGACCAGACTGACCATCGGCCATTGGCGCCGTCCACGCGTCTGCGCGCGTTTCTGCCGGATCGCCTCCAGTTTGACCTTCAGTTCCTTGATGCGCCGCCGCATCGGGTCATTACGCAACTGCAGCGGGCTTTCGCCAGGGCCGCGCATCCCGATGCCGCCCTGGAAGCGCTGCTGTTTCTCGGAGGTCGGAATACGCTTGACCAGGTACTCGAGCTGTGCGAGCTCGACCTGTGTCTGCGACTCGGACGAACTGGCCCGGCGGGCGAAGATCTGCAGGATCAGCTCGGTCCGGTCAATCACGCGGATCCCCAGTTCCAGATCAAGGGTGTTGACCTGGACGGCGGTCAGGTCATTATCCACGATCACCACATTCGCGTTGGCATGGCTGCAGGCCAGCTTGATCTCCTCGAGCTTGCCCTCGCCCACCAGATGCGCCTTGTTCACTTGCGGCAGGCGCTGGGTCACCACACCAACGACCGTGACCCCGGCCGTATCGGCCAGGCGTTCGAGCTCGCGAACCGACTCCTCGGCCTCCTCGACGTGCTGGCGATGGGTGATCACCTGGACCAGCATGGCGCGTTCCTGAAGGTCCTGTGCAGGGCTGAACGACGTTTTAATAGGTGGCCTCTTTCGTTTGTTCGTTTGGGTTCGGCGAAGGGGACGCACCAGGCTTCGTCCGCAAAGGCGGCAGCGTGGCGCGAGGGGCATCGAAAACGACCCGGAAGGGTTGACGTTGCAAGGTTTGTATGGAGTCCGGCTGACGATCGAAATCAAACTCCCAGATCGCGGTCTGCTGGCTGGTCCGGAAGGCCGTTGTCGACAGGATCCGGCCGGGCAGCGTCACCTTCACAAGGGTCTTGAACCCGGCAAGGATCGGTGTGATCTGCTCCAGCTCCTGCGCGGAGAGGGGCTTGGGCAGATTGCCGATGTCAGCACGAAGCGCGGTGCGGCTCCAGACGTAATGGCCATCGGCATCCTTGTCAAGGTCAAAGCCATAGACCTGGAAGAAGGAATCGTCCGCCAACCGGGACACGTCATCGATCTCAAGCTCCAGCGCCAGCGTGCGCCATGCCGGCCTTGAGCCTTGCTGGAGGGAACGTAGCGTGAGCCCGCGCTTGACCAGAGGGTCTAGCTGCTGGCGGAGGGAGGGACCATCGGGATCCATGAAAACGGCGAGCAGCGGGTGCAATTCCAATCCGGGCGCCGGTTCACCGGCGGCGATCGCCAGATCATCCTTCAGTTTGAACATGGCGCGGAACTGGGTAATGGCCTGCTCGGCAATCGCGTAATCCAGGCGGTAGGTGGCCGATCCGTCCTCCTTGATCTGGAGGTCATGCTCCATCTGAATGCAGCCGGCAAGGGATAGCAGCAGCGCAAGGGCCGCCCCTTCCCGTGCAACCCGCCCGGCGATCCAGGCAACCCTGTCTTTCAAGAAAACCTCCATGATGGGACCCCCCTGTGAAGACGGTTATGGCTGATGAATGACGCCGGGGGCATTCGTAAATCGATAGACGATCTCATCCGGCGCGATCCGCCCGGCCTGACGTGCGGTGTGCTCGACAAACTCGGGGTCGCTATTGAAGCGCTCCTGCTTGATCTGCAACGCCTTGATCTGTTCGGCCTGCTCCGCATTACGGGTTTCCAGTTCCGTCTTGCGTACCTGCAGATCCCCCAGGCGGCGCAGCCGGGGAATGAAAAGAAGGATGCAGGCGATCACGATGATCACCCCCACCAATCCGAAGCACCACTTATAAATGTTAGACCATATACTCATAATTCCCACAGCATCCGAATATTATCCCGTCATCACGATCGTTCCCCAGTCTTACGATTCAGGGCGACATTGTCAAGGGTTGTTATAATCAGTTCTTGACGTTGGGATACCATTCGATATATTAATGACCCTCGAAAAGACATACTGCTGGATTTTTGAAAGGAGCGGGTGAGTCCCCGCTCTTTTCGTTGGTAGACAACTTAGAACCTTGAAATGCGCGAAAGTGGACTATGAACAACGAACTCATCGCTATATTGAATTATATGGAAAAAGAACGTGGCATAGAGCGCGAAACCCTCGTGGAAGCGGTCGAATTCGCACTGCAATCCGCCTTGCGTAAAGCGTCGCCACAGGAACATGGACTGCGGATTTCGATTGATCGCAAATCCTGCGACATCAAGGCGTTCGCGATTGCCACCGTGGTGGATCACCCCACCGTTGCGCGGGACGAGATTGTGCTGGACGATGCCCGCAAGATCAACCCCAAGGTACAGCCGGGCGATGTGGTCGAGCGCGAAGTGACCACGGCAAACCTCGGCCGCATCGCCGCCCAGACCGCCAAGCAGGCCATCGCCCAGCGGATCCGCCAGGCCGAGCGGGATCTGATCTTCGACGAATACAAGGACCGTACCGGCGATATTGTCAGCGGGGCGGTGCGCCAGTTTGCACGGGGGGATATCGTGATCGATCTCGGGAGGGCCGAGGCCGTCATCCCGACCCGTGAGCGGGTACCAACCGAGGAATACCAGGTGGGTGACCGGATTCGCGCCTATGTGGTCAGCGTGCAGAACAACCCCAACGGCCCGGCGATCGTCCTGTCGCGCAGCCATCCCGAGTTTGTCCGGCGGCTGTTCGAGCTGGAGGTTTCCGAGATCGGGGATGGGATTGTCTCCATCAAGGGCATCGCCCGCGAGCCGGGCTACCGGACCAAGATCGCCGTGACCTCGACCGATGAGAAGGTCGATCCGGTGGGTGCCTGTGTCGGGATGCGCGGGATGCGGGTGAAGAATATCGTCCGCGAGTTGTCCGGCGAGAAGATCGATATCGTTCGCTGGAGCCCGGATATCAAGACCTATGTGATCAACGCGCTGGCCCCCGCCAAATTGTCGAAGATCGAGATCAAGGAAGCCGGTGAAAGCCGGATGATCAGCGTGATCGCCGATCCCGAGCAGCTTTCGCTGGCGATTGGCAAGCGTGGACAGAACGTCCGGCTGACAGCCAAGTTGGTGGGCTGGAAGATTGATATCCACAAGGACGACAGCGCGATTTCCTTCGAGGAGAAGGTGGCGCAGGCGGTCTCGGAACTGGCGTCCATCAAGGGTATTTCCAAGGATATGGCGCAGCGCCTGGTGGCAGCGGGCTTCCTTTCCGTGGAAGGCATACTGGCCGCTGAACCGCGCGACCTTTCGGAGATGCTGGATATCGAGATCGCCGAGGCACGGCGGTTGTATGATGCCATCGTGGCCACACAACCGGACATTGAGGACTGATGACGAGGCGTTTGGATGTTATAACGGCGGGCGATGATCGCTGACCTGGAGGGATAGGAATCATGAGAGTTCACGAACTGGCAAAAGAGCTTGGTGTAGCCAATAAATTACTGATTGAGACGCTTCGCTCGCGCGGTGTAGAGGCGAAAAACCATATGACCGCACTCGAGGATGATGCCATTATCGTGATGCGGGCGATCATTCCACTGGCGGCCGAGGAGGAGCGGCGCAAGGCCGAGGAATCGCAGGCGGAACAGGCTGAGCTGGCACGGCGCAAGGCCGAGGTGGAATCCCGGCGCACCGAGGCCGAGAAGCAGGCGGCCGAGGAGGAGCGCAAACAGGCGGAAGAGGCCCGGCGCAAAGCCGACGAGGAAGCCGCCAGGAAGGCGGAAGCCGAGCGCGTGGCCGCCGCCAAGAAGGCGGAGGCCGAGCAGAAGGAGGCGCATCGCAAGGCCGAGGCGGAACGTAAGGCGCTTGAAGAGGCCGAGGAGAAGGCGCTGGCCAAGGCCGAGGAGGCCCGGCGCAAGGCCGAGGAGGCCGAGCTGCTGAAGATCCCGGATGACGATTCCGTCCGCCGCGAAACCAAGACGGTCAAGCACGCCAGGAAGCCCGAGGATATCGAAAAGCCGATCGGCAAGCCAGCAGGCGCCGGCACCCGCTCGAAGTTTTCGCCGTCCGCCGCCCCTGCGGCACCCGCGCCCGCCAAGCCTAGCCCGGTATTGAGTCCCGAGGAGAAGGTCATCAAGATACGCGGTGGGATTGTTGTTCGTGAGTTCGCCGAGCTGATTGGTGAAAAACCCAACCGTGTGGTTGCCGAATTGATGGGTATGAACGTCTTTGCAAATATCAATGCCAAACTTGACTTTGATGTGGCGGCGGCAATCGCCGAGAAATTCGGATTCCTGGTTGAGCATGACAAACGCAGCAATGATCCGATCCCGGTCATGGTACCGACGGATGATCTTCCTTACGTGGATAAGCCCGAGGATCTTCGGCCGCGGCCGCCGGTCGTCACCTTCCTGGGACATGTCGACCACGGCAAGACCTCGCTGATGGACCAGATCCGCAATGCCACCGTGGCCAAGGGCGAAAGCGGTGGAATCACCCAGCATATTGGTGCCTATACCGTCGAGATGAGCGGCAAGCCAATCACCTTCCTGGATACGCCGGGCCATGCGGCCTTCACCGCCATGCGTGCCCGCGGCGCGAATATGACCGATATCGCGGTGATCATCATCGCCGCCGATGACGGCATCATGCCACAGACCAAGGAAGCCATCGCTCATGCCAAGGCGGCAGGCGTCGCCATCATGGTGGCGATCAACAAATGCGATCTTCCGGCAGCCAATCCCGACCGTGTCCTGCAACAGTTGCAGGGCGAGGATCTGGCTCCCGAGGACTGGGGCGGCTCCACGATCTGCTGCCGGGTCAGCGCCTTGACCGGCGAAGGTGTGCCGCACCTTCTTGAAATGATCCTGTTGCAGGCGGAAGTGCTTGAGCTGACGGCCAATCCGGACAAGCGGGCGGTGGGGTATGTGATCGAGGCCCAGTTGCAACCCGGGCGTGGGCCGACGGCTACCCTGCTGGTGACAGGCGGCACGCTGAACGTTGGCGATCCTATCCTCTGCGGCGGCCACTGGGGCCGCGTCAAGGCCCTGATCAACGATCACAGCAAGCAGATCAAATCGGCCGGGCCATCCTGCCCCGTCAAGTGCCTCGGCCTCTCCGGCGTACCGGACGCCGGGGCCGAATTCATGGTCATGTCGAGTGATCGCAAGGCCAAGGAGGCGGCCGAGAAGACGGCCATGGCCCTGAAGGCGGTAGCCCTGGAAGCCCCGCGCAAGGCATCGCTGGATGATTTGTTCGACCAGTTGAAAGCCAGTGCCGGACTGGAGCTGAATGTGATCATCAAGGCAGATACACAGGGGAGCGTCGAAGCCATCCTGCATGCCTTGAAGGAGATCAAGAGCGAGAAAGTATCGATCCGCTTTATCCACAAGGCGACCGGCAATATCACGACCAACGACATCCTGCTGGCCAGTGCATCGAATGCCGTCGTGCTCGGTTTCCATGTGTCGCGCGAAACCGGAGTGGAAGCACTTTCCAAGCATGAGGGCGTCGAGGTTCGCATTCATCAGATTATCTATGAACTGATCGACCAGGTCCGCGATGCCATGATCGGGGTTCTCGGACCGCGCATGGAGGAAATCAATCGTGGCCAGGCCCAGGTACGCCAGATCTTCGAGGTGGGCAAGGGCGACCAGGTCGGTGGCTGCCTGATTCTCAAGGGCACCGTCAACATCAAGCACCACGTCCGCGTGAAACGCAAGACCGAGGTTATCTTCGAGGGTAAGCTGATCTCCCTCAAGCACTTCCAGGATGATGTCAAGGAGCTTCGCGAGGCCCAAGAATGCGGTCTGCGGATCAAGGGATTCTCCAGTCTGGAGGTCGGTGATATCATCGAGACCTACGACATCGAGGAACGGGAACAGACGCTCTGATCCCCGGGTTCGTACTACAACACCGTGAGGAATTGCCATGTCCGTAGACCGCATTGAACGCGTCAACGCCCTGATCCACCGGGAAATCGGCGAAGCCCTTTTCCGCCTGATCACGGACACCCGTTTCGATCGCAGTACGGTCATGGTCACGCAGGTCTCCACAGCGCGTAACCTACGCACCGCCAATGTGCAGATTTCCGTGCGCGGCGATCAGCATCACCAGCAGCAGATGCTCAGTATCATCCGGAAGTTCCGGGCTGACCTGCAGCAGGCGGTGAATCGTGACCTGTCGCTGAAGTATACCCCCGTGCTGCATTTCGAACTGGATTCCTCGATTGCCAAGGGTGACCGGGTGCTTGACATCCTCTCCCATCTCGACACAACGCCAGCGGAGCAAGAGCCATGAGCACGACAAAATCATTCGGCTCGGCCACCAGTGGCCCTGAGGGTTCCCCGGATAGCCTCGATGGCATACTGCTTATCGATAAGCCCATCGGACCGACCTCTCACGATATCGTGGCACGGCTCCGCCACTACTGCCGGATTCCAAAGGTCGGGCATGGCGGTACGCTCGATCCCATGGCGTCAGGGTTGATGATCCTGCTGCTAGGGAAGGCCACGAAGCTCTCGGATCGGTTCCTTGGATCGGACAAGACCTATGAGGGCACGATGCATCTCGGAATTGCCACCGACAGCCAGGACGCCATGGGCGAGGTGCTGCGCACGGCGGATGCCAGCGGCGTGACCGAGGATGACGTCCTGCAGCAGATGCAATCCCGGCTCGGGGATAGTATGCAGATGCCGCCGATGGTGTCCGCGCTGAAGGTCAACGGGGTTCCGCTTTATAAACGTGCCCGTCAAGGTATCGAGGTCGAACGCAAGGCCCGCCTGATCCACCTGTACCGTTTCGACCTGCTTTCATTCGCCCCGCCCTGCGCGGATTTCTCCGTCGCCTGCACCAAGGGTACCTATGTGCGTACGCTCTGCGCGGATATTGGCGACGCCCTGGGCTGCGGAGCCCACCTATCCCGCCTGCGGCGCACCCGCTGCGGGGCGCTTTCGATTGATCAAGCCGTCCCTCTTGCAGAGGTATTAACCTTGTCGGCAGCCCAGTTGGGCGCCCGGATCATCCCCATGAGGAATTTCCTGTGATCGTCCTCGATGATCTCCAGGGACTGAAAAGCCGTTCCTGTCCGATCGTCCTGGCGGCCGGGTTCTTCGACGGGTTGCACAACGGCCACCGGAATGTGATCCAGACCGCGCTTGCCACCGCCCGCCAGCTCGGTGGCGAGGCCTGGGTCATGACGTTCGACCCGCATCCCCTGAAGATTCTCAAGCCGGCCTCCGCCCCGCTGCTGCTGACATCCACGGCGCACAAGCTGGCCTTGCTGCGCCAGGAGCGTGTGGATGGCTGCATCCTGCTGCCCTTCACCCACGCCCTTGCAGCCATGCCACCCGAGGCGTTCACGAGCTGGCTGTTCCACTGCGCCCCGACCCTCAAGGCCGTCATCACCGGCGGCAACTGGCGTTTCGGGGCAGGCGGGAAAGGCACGCCCCGGATGCTGGCCGATCTGGGGCGCGATATGCAGATCCGCGTCACCACGGTCCCCCCCCTGATGCATGCCGGCCTCCCCATCTCCAGCACGCGCATCCGCAAGGCCATCACCTGCGGTGACCTCGCCGATGCGGCCGCCATGCTCGGGCGGCCGCCCAGCGTGCTCGGCAACGTCATTCATGGCCGTGCCATCGGCCGCACCCTCGGCTACCCGAGCGCGAATATCGATCCGCACAATGAGGCGCTGCCTCCACTGGGCGTTTATGCCGTCCAGGCCGTTGTCGATGGACGCTTCCACGATGGTGCGCTCAACTTCGGAACTCGCCCCACGTTCGACAAGGACAGGTCCATGCCGCCGCTGCTTGAACTTCACCTGCTCGACTTCTCGGGCAACATCTATTCACAGGAGATCGAGGCGTACTTCATCGCACGCCTGCGGGATGAGTGGTACTTTGCATCCATCGATGAGCTCAAGGCACAGATTGCCGACGACATTGTCAATACACGCAGCATTCTACGCACCCATGGATTGACCCCCTTGCAAATGCAATCCATGCTTCGACAACCCTGATAAGCGGGGTCTGTAATGCAACGAATCCCTGCATATCGCATGGCCAACGGATGTGCGCATCATCGGGGGAAACCTTATAAAAACCTTTGATTATCAGGGTGTTGCAACATAGCGTTGAAACCGCTTGCACTCCATCCCTGAAAAATAATCAGTATTTATTGAAAATAATCACATTTTCACTTGCATTCGGTTTTTGTTAGGTATAAGGTTTCCCATTATAACTAAGGAGGTTTGGGATGAGGAAAGAAGCATCATTGCCGGTTCGGCTCGATACGGAGTCGAAGGAACGTCTGCAGGATATTGGCGACAACATGGGTCTCACGGTCTCCGCGATCGTGCGCCTGCTGGTGAAGTCATTCGTGCAGGAATATGGTCGTAGCGGTGGTCGCATTGTTCTCCCGCTGGAATGGAAGACGGCCGACCAGTACAGCAACGAGCCTGTTGTGCAGAAAGCCAGACCGGCTGCTGCCCCTGCCGCTGCTGCCCCGAAAGC
>JFJP01043470.1_pt1 | contig 11897 bp, 8 predicted proteins | sample 431651 | NCBI WGS metagenome assembly JFJP01 (sample SAMN02602958, study PRJNA72255) | Microbial mat metagenome, whole genome shotgun sequencing project. | biome: fresh water; feature: sink hole; material: water; isolation source: purple microbial (photo- and chemosynthetic) mats found in... | reverse complement strand
TCAAACGATGACTTTCAACAGTGTTATTAACATTAATTTTAAGATCAATTCGTTGTCCACTCTTAGTCAGGGTAATAAAAAGATTGATATCGACAATTCCATATTTTTTTGATTTTGCTTTCCGTTCTTTTAGATTGATCGGTAATTTTATTCTATGTTGAATCTTGCACGTTGCACTTAAAGGACCATTCTCAATAAAGGTGATCTTCGGTTTTGATTTTAGTGTATCGACGAAAGGTGCTACCTTTTCGTGTACCCACGCATGGCCCCCCTCACCTTCATCACTGAAGAATCCTATTTCCTTGAATATTGATTTGTTGATCTTATCCTGAACAGTGAAAGTTCCGTTAGGATGGATTTTGATCGAAAGTGAATCATTCTCCAAATGAGGAAGCTTGTTTTTGACTTTGCCAATTGTTGAAATAATTTTTGTTATTGATTTCTTTGCCGGAACGATCTTCAATGTTGTAAATCCAAATGGTGGAATATTCTTCAATTGAAGAAGAGACCGATATCGCCGCATATCAAAATACATCGGGCGGTCGATCATTTGCTCCAATACCGGCTGAAAATCAAAACTTTCTTTGTGCTGGATAGTTACTTTGTTACCATCGTTATCGATGACTTCAAAACTTCCCAAGTCGAATTCCTTTGGAATATCGATGATAGCTTCGATGATCTCTTCCCGCTGATAATTGTTCGGATTGAATGCGACAAGGAACAATTCATTATTGACCGATTCATTCTTCGGAATAGTAGACATATCAATATTCTTAACGATATGTTTTACCGAACGTTCAAAGATTCCCTTTGAAATTTCAATCGATTGCTTGCTGCGATGCATCATATCTTCATGGATCTCATCCAGACTGCATCCGCCGATCGAATCGTGCGCAGAGTTTTGGAGGAGCAGTTCCCATGCAATATTGATGTATTGATCATTGGTATCTCTCCCGACCATCCCCGAAAACATCGTAAATGGTTCAGCATAGAATTGAAGCCAGCGTTCAGCATCAAAGTTCTTCTGTTTCAAGAACATTCGAGCCGAAGTGGTATATCCATACAGATTTCCGCTGCGCCGGTCAAATTGTGCGCTGCGACGTTCACCGGTAACAATTTTTAATTTGTCTCGATCGATGCTTTCTAGTACCGCTTTAGCATATTCACTCAGTGTGCTATGAACAACATCTATCTGCGGCATCATTTTTTTGATATCCTGGAGAATGCGAACGGTCTTATGGTTTGGTCCGCTGGAATCATGTCCTTCCATCCAGATTACATTCTTTGTGGTAAAATCTCCCGCCTGATCTTTGATGATTGCATTCACTTGAGTTTCAATCAGTTCAGGATGATACGTATCTAAAGGTTGAATTATAAAAAAATCTTCATCGTGTTGTTGTCCATCCGCAAAATGGTAAGGGATTCCTCCTTTTGACCATTTATATTCCACATCATAGAATCCTTCATTATGAATGACGGGACGGTAGATATAAAAATAAAAATTATATCGCGGCATTGTGGAAAAACGAGAAGTCACCGATGTAGTTCCATCGGCACCTTTCCACAAGAACTCTGCCTTGGGGCTATCAAGAGAATTGACTCCACGATAGAACATGATCAGATCGATGCCAAATTCTTTGTACAATTGAGGTAATTGTGAAATTTGTCCCCACGAAAAAGGGGAGTATCCAACTTTTGAGACACCGCCGTGTGCCAAACTAATTTTATGGCCAAGCAAAAGATTGCGGATGAGATTTTCACCGCCGACAAGAAATTCATCGGGTAGGATATACCACGGTCCGATCAACAAACGGTCTGCTTTGACAAGATTGATGAACCGTTCTTTCATGAAGGGTTTTGCTTCAAGATAATCCCGAACAACGATCGATTGACTATCCAGATGGAAAGCACGGTACGAAGGATCTTTTTCAAGTATCGAGATCACTTCGTCGATCATATCAACAAGCATCTGTCGATTTCGCTGGAATGGGAAACGCCACTCACGATCCCAATGAGTATTTGAAATAACATGAAAAACTTTTTTGTCCATAGTATGATATCGATATCTTATTTTTTGAAAAATATATTATGAGATAAAATCACTTCCGGAACTCCACCGGTGCAAATATATGTCGCCGCATCAAAATTATGTCCTTTTGTTTGTGCAAACGGAACTGCGACACATCGTCCAATCCCCGCAGCGCGGATCGCGATTGTACCGCTTTCACTATCCTCAAAACCTATGACATTATCAAAATCTGTCGTAGGGACATTTAATTGATGAAGTGCAATACTATACAGATCGCGATGCGGTTTTAACCGCATCTCCGTTGAATCGCTCGCTGTTACAAATGCATCATAGACATTTCTGTAACTCGCAAATTTTTGTCGAATAAAATCTTTCAATTCCAAAGATAATGGAAGACCGGAAATCTGGGATGTTAAAACGGAGAAAACCTCACTCATCACAATATCTGCTTCATAGAAAATTGATGAAGTGACGATTGCAATTTTTGCCGGGTGTTTTTTGAACTGCTTGCTGATTACTGCAATTCTCTTTCGTAATTCACCAATTTCAATTTGCTCAAAATTACGACCAGATTTTAATCGATATTCCTCGATAAGCCGCTCAACAAGCACTTCGGCTTCATTTCCAAGCCATCCTTTCACAAGACAAATAAAGAACAGGATACCAGGCATCGGTTGAATTAAATGTTTGTCCGGATCGTTGAATAATTCAGTGGAGATGTTCTTGCTTTCACCTCTTTTTATTCTCTGCAATATTTCATGATACCGTTGATAATAGACATCTATTCCGATCTTTACCAGATCGGTTCGTGAGAGTGCCGGAAATCGATCCGAAAACCGTTGGGAAAAGTATTCCGAAATTTCATGTTCTGATTTAACAAGAGAAACACTATCAATTTCGAGCCGTTTGTAAAAGCCATCTCGAAAGATTTCTGTAAGATTTAGATTTGTAAGATTGATGGTTACTTCTTCTTTTCTTTTATCGTCATTACCGATTAGAATCGTCCAAATGGCCGCATAGAAATACGAACTTTTAATATTTTCGTCAATAAAAAGATATTGATATTTGTTGATCAGGTATTCAACGTGCTTTGTCGTGCTATTGCCGATGATATTCGGATAATCAACAATATGATCCAGACCGATCCACGATTCGACGGTCATTTTTCCGCTCAATTTCCTGATCATATACTCGAGTGAATGGATGCAGAGTTCTTCCGTTGTTGTTGTTGTGCCGTCCATATCCATTACGGCTGCTGTAAGATTTGCAAGCGGGGATGTGAGTTTGGGAGCAAGCGGAGCCAATTCAAATTCCGGAAGGATATATTCCGGGTTCTTGATGACAGCAAATTCATCGGATAAATTCTTAAAAAGTTCTACTGCTTCATTTTTAGAAATTATTTTTTTCATCTATAATTGTATGCATTATGTTGTGATGAGAGCAATCCCCGAATTGAGGATCTGTTGTACTTCATTGTGTGATTCACCTTCGGCGTAAATTCGAATCAACGGTTCAGTCTCAGATGACCGTAATAAAAGCCATCGTGTTTTCCCTTCAAGATAAAATTTCAATCCATTGACAATTCCTCTGCTGCTGTAAAATACAGCAACATCGCGAACCGAAAAATTTGCAATAGTTTTTGGGGAATGTTTTTCCAGCGCCGGCAGTTTATCATCACGATCATCATTATGATATATATAATCGATTCTGTCGTAAAAGATTTCTCCAAACTGTTTTCGTTTAGACTGGACATAATCGCTTAACAATGTATATGACGATGATGCCAGCATTTCGATGAATAACAGCGCCGAAAGGATTCCGTCACGTTCAGGAATATGATCTTTAAAACCATATCCGCCGCTTTCTTCTACTCCAAACGCGGCATTTTTTTCGATCATCTTTTCGCAGATATATTTAAAACCAACCTGAACATCGTGCACTTTACAGGAGTTCGATTCAAAATTAGCTTTAAGAAGATTCGTCACTGACGATGTTTTGATGATATCTCCGGCGATCTTTTTATTGTTCTTTAGGAAATCCGCTAACAATAAAATTGTTTCTTGACTGCTTAACCAATTGCCGTTATCAAGCATTACTCTAATGGCAAAAGATTCTTTTCTATCGGTTCAGCCAACCTCCCGGAAAAATTATCGTTGGGAGTTCCATAAATTGTGTTGATGTTGATGCCATATCGTGATAATAAATCTTGCAGCATCGTTCCACCGGCACCGCTCATCGAATCAACAACAACTGATAGTTTACTCTGAGCAATCTTTTTAAAATCAACAATCGTTTCTAAATGATCTTTATAGATTAAACTAAGATCGGTCGTTTTGAGTTTATTAATAGCCTTTTTAACTGCTGTTCTTCCAATCAGTGCTTCTACTTTATGTGTTTCTTCGGTGAAGAATGGTCCGCCGTACGATGCTTTGAATTTGATCCCATTGTATTCCGGCGGATTGTGCGAAGCGGTTATCATCACTCCAAAGTTCAACTGTTTAGCGTTAACATAATATGAAACGATCGGGGTCGGGATCACTCGATCCGACAAAAAATAGGTGATTCCATTTCCTTCAAGAACTGATGCAAAGAGCTCTGCGAATAATTTTGAGTTTCGTCTTCCATCATATCCGATTACAATGGAAGGATGTGCGGTAACGCTTGTCGAATAATCAGAGAATGCCTGTGCAACAAGTGAAACGGATTGCTCATTGAATTCGCTGTCAAGCAACCCGCGCCATCCATCAGTTCCGAAGGTGATGTTCATTGATAATTACAATTATTATTTGGAGATATTATTTGAGACGAGCTCTTGAACTTTTTTATATCCGATTGATCTAATGAGTGAATTCGATTGAACTGCCAGTGCCGCCAAAGCTCCGCACGCCTCACCTGTTGCTGAGGATGTTGGTTGTATTCGTAATGCACTGTGCCCTTCACGGGTAGAAGAGATACATCGTCCTGCAACCAAAACATTGTCAGCGTTCTTAACCAACAAAGCTCTCATTGGAATTTCATAATAATCACCATCGGCAAGATGTTCCATTCTGCTGTTTTCATCTTTTTGACCGTGAATATCAATACCGTAACATCCGCGTGCAATCGCATCATCGAACTTACTTCCACGTTTGATATCGTCACCGCTTACGATATAATCTCCCACTGCTCGGCGAGTTTCTCGAATGCCGACCTGCGGTGCAGTCTCTAGTAAATAGGAATGCTCAAATCCCGGAATTTCATTCTTCAGCAATGTTACGACTTGATGTACTTGATTTCGACCTACGAGTTCTGCTTTCGTCAAATCAATCGATGATGAACCGTCAAGTTCCAAAATATTGGAAGTATTGAATGATCCCTCTCCCGATTCCGGCAGCGTAGTAAAAAATATATATTGAACTTCAGGAGAGAGTCTTTTTTCCTGTATTGCTTTTTTTACATTGCTGAAATAACCTGCAACAGAAATGATCTTTGTAAAATCAAAATTGTAATCCATCCAATCAAAGAAATCACTTTTATTTCTCGCAGCGTACTCGGTTACCTTTTTAAGGTTGATATTTCCCATTCGGAAAAATAATGTCAGCGCTTGCAGCAATCCTGTCTTCTCATCACCTTTTACCCATGGTAAATCGGCAAGGAATAATAACTGTGCATCACCTGAAGTATCAATGAATATTTTCCCTTTGATTGTGAACTCTCTGCCGTCAACAAATACAGTAATAGATTCAACTCTATTATTTTTTTTCGTTACACTAGAAATAATACTGTGAAGTAAGATTGTGCATCCGGCTTCTTTTAAGAGATGATATGATGCAGATCTAAAAGCATTTGCAAAGAATCCGTTATCGATCATCCCATGCTGTTTCCGCATTTCACGTTCGATATCCTCAAACACGCCGCGAACCAACACTTCACCATTCACTTCATGCTTCATGAAAGGAGAGACCATACCGGCGGTAGACATCCCTCCAACAAAACCATATTGTTCTATTAATAAAACAGAAACGCCGGATCGACCCGCTTTTACTGCGGCACTGATCCCGGCGATACCGGCACCGACTACAATCACATCATATTCAGAACATAAAGACATAGAAATTATTTATTCTTCATTGATTGAACGAACCATCTTGTGATCTCAGTCGGTCGTGTAATTGCAGAACCGACAACAATACTCCACGCACCGAGTGATTTCATTGTTGCAGCGATTTCAGGAGTATTGATCCGTCCTTCTGCAATGACCGGAATTGAAAGTTGTTTGGCAAGTGATTCTAGTAATTCATAATCAGGCGAATCACCTGAAGAACGTGTCTCAGGTGTGTATCCGCTTAATGTTGTTGAGACGCAATCAGCGCCGGCGACAGCGCATGCAATCGCTTCTTCATCGGTGGCAATATCTGCCATGACTACACAATTAATTTTCTTTTTAACTTCGGCGATGAATTCCGGACCTGTCAAATTTTCCCTTTTCCGAAATGTCCCGTCAATAGCAATGATTGATGTTCCAATGGACTGAAGATCTTCCACATCTTTCCATGAACCGGTAATTCGAACATATCCATCATTAAAGGATGATTTGATAAGACCGATCACTGGTAATTGGATCGAATTGATGATCGTTTTTGTCTTTTCGATTCCTTCAGATCTAATTGCTACAGCACCGCCTTGGTAAGCTGATTGCGCAAAGAGTAATACTCCTTCAGGAGAATTGAACGGTGAATTTCCTTCTGCCTGACAGGAAACGATCAATCCATTTTTAATCTTTTGAAATACTTCATTCATTGATAATGCCGTTAATGGAAATTATTGTGGACAGTTTCAATTAGTGTTGCTTTAGAAAATTGTTCGGACGATTTGAAAGTAGTTCCAAGGATATCGTCGATGGTGACGAAAAAATTATTGAGATCAGACACCGTATTCATCGCGTACATTGTCTGAACGCCAAGTGGAAGCACTTGAATTCTGCATTGTGATTTTTCTAAAAATACCCGAAATGTATCCATCACCATGTGTGATTCACTCTCAACAAAAAGATCATCACTTGATTCGATCTCTAATGACAGCCAATATCTCCCATCTGATAATTTTACCGCTGTTCGTATCTTCTTGTAGGATAAAAAGTCATCATTGCCAGGAGGGGAGATGAAAATATTGAACCGCCGTTCAACGATTGTCCTCTTTCTATTGAACAAAACTGCGCCATAATAATCATCGGATGCATCGACAATTTTCTTTCCTTTGATCTTCATTATTCCTTCTTTTGCAAGGAATGAAACTTCCAAGATTCTATTTTCAATCACTTCGATATTCTTTGGAACTGTGTGAAAATAGAGCTCAACATTTGTTTGTTCGATCGTTTGCTGAAGTATGAATTTTAAGGACTCAGGATTGACGATTGAATGTCCAAAATTATCTTTTAATATCGATTGAAAGATGTTCTTTGCAATACCATTGAGTTGGCCTTCGTTCACTTCCTGCAGACAGTTCAAATGTTCTGTGATACTTCCTCCCGGGAAGCCAAATATATTTGTCAACAGTACAGATTTTCCTTCGAGGGATTTTCTGATCGCAAAAACGATCCCGGGAATTGTTGCTCCAAGCACTATAAAATCATACACTTTGTTTTTCATTCAACTCTAATATGCTATTTTTTTGGAGAGGCAATCACAACGATCTCTTCCGTTGGAAGTGCTTTTGATATTTCAAGATCGACCAACGCCATAATTTGCGATTCTTTTATCAATCCGGTGAGGTCAATAACTTTTGCTGAGATCAAAAGATAAATGTTCGGCACCAAAGCACCTGCATCTCCGAATGTTGTGAGTGTTTCAATCATCTCTTTTATTTTCGATTTCACTGACCCATTCTGAACTGAATCGACGATACAATCTTTGATCTGCAGTTTTATCGTTCCTTCTTTGTCAATCACACGCAGTTGCTGAGTCTGTTCCTTCACAAGACCGAAAAATCGTTTGCGAATTTCGGTTGCAACAACAGCGTAAAGGAATGTAGTTCTTCCCGCTATTGAAACACTATCTTTTTCTGCTCGAAGTGATGATGCACAAATTGCGATGAGTTTTTCTTCACTCAATTTTTGGATCTCAATATCTTTTGTTCGTAATTCGCTTGTTCCCATCGCGGAAGCGGTCACTTTTTTATTCTTGCTGTCAATTTCAATGCTAACTTCAATCGTTTCGGGAATTGCTCCCATTCCTATCACTGAGTTCACTGCTTCCTGGCGTAAAGCAATAATATCGGATTCCGTCGGATTAATAATCGTTTTTTCTACGGAATCTCTGATCATTCCTAACGCAGCACCAATTGCAGAGATCACTTCAGAGTTCTCTGCAATGAAGTGCGGAACATTCATATATTGAGCGGTGAACGGTACAATTGCCGATGCACCGCCCCCGCCCCCAACAAATTGGATCAAATCCATATCGAGTTTATATTCTCGAGTTAATTGATGGATGACAGGTTTTATTTTTTCAGCAGCGATCTTCAGGATTTGTCCGGCAATATCTTTTGATCGTTTGTCGATTCGATGTGCAAATGTTTCAAAGAAGGTTTTGTTGGAATCGGAATTTGCTTCTCCATGTCCGGTAACTTTTACCAATCCTAAATAATTTGAAGCCTCGGTAGGAGTGAGAGCAAATTTATCTTTTTGTCCTTTAACAGAAATTGCCAGATAATCATCCGGATCGTCGTGCAGCGGTTTTATTTTTCCAATTTCCATGTGATGAAAGTCAACACCATTGCTATAAGCGATGTAGAGAAGATTTGCGATATGTACACTTCTCGGACCGACATCGACTATTTTATTTTCGTTCATTCGGACCATCGATCCTCCGGCGATGCCCAAGGTACGCACATCAAGTGTCTGAACGTATAAACGATTTCCCCCGATTTGTGCACTTTTGATCTGCGGCTTTCCATTTTTGATCACGGAAATATCGGTTGATGTCCCGCCAACCTCCAAAAAGATTCCATCCGAAACTTTTGCATACATCAACGCAGCAGTAACTCCGGCAGCTGGTCCGGACAACATTGTAAGGATAGGCCGTTTATGCATTTCCTTAATGTCCATAATACCACCGTCAGAACGCATCACCATCAATGGAGCTTTGATCCCGCTTTTACGGACAGATTCTTCTGTCATCACTGCAGTTTCGAGCATCTTTGGGAGCATGCTTGCATTGATGATTGCTGTTCTTGTTCGCACTCTCAATCCGTAAAGTTTTGATATTGAGCTTGCAGCCGTTGCTTTGTAACCCATTGTTTCGGCAATTCGAACAACAAAGTCTTCATTCGCCGTATTGTCAACTCCGAATGCTTCCGTAGAGACAATTACTGTTGCGCCTGCCGATGTCACTTTGTTGATGGCATCGGTGATGATTGTTTCGGTGACCGTATTTCCGGTATCGATGAATTGAAAATGTGTATGAAGAAATTTTCCGGGAGCAAGTTCTATATTTGTTAGATTAGTTTCACTCTTTGCTCGTCTTCCTTCAATTCCTTTTCCCATTCCAATGATACCAACGGTAGCAACATCACCTTCAAGTAACGCATTTGTTGCCTGTGTGGTGGAATGAGCGATCAGAATGACTTCATCAGGATTGATCTTCGCTGAAGCGAGAAGCTGTTTCATTGATTCGACAACACCCTTTGCAACTCCTTCGTTTGCTTTGTGAGTGGTTAATACGCATGCCTTTCCGATGATCTCGAAATTTGTGATTTCAATTGCAACGGCATGAGTGAATGTTCCGCCGACATCAATTCCAATTTTAATCTTCCGTTTTATTTTCATCGATTCAAATTACATAAACATGATTGCCGAACATATTAATCCAAGCAGGGCGAGGATCCATGTGTAGGGAATAGTATTCCATAGTATTTTTTGAACATCAATTCTCATTTCATTGGCAAGCCAAACATTTTGGGTGTTAGTAGGATCGCTGACTCCTTGAATATGTCCAACTCCGAGCAATAATCCCATTACTGCACCGGGATTCAATCCGCTTGCAAGGAAAACTGCCGCTAATCCATATCCCATTCCCCAAACATTCAACGGTCCTCTATATAATGCCAACGGCGCAGCAAGTGTAAAAATGAATACATATTCAAATGGATTGGACGGAACAATTTTCATCATCAATGGCTTTAGAATAAGAAGAACAGGCCACCCATTCGGGTATGCTTCAACCGGTGTGCCAGGTCCCATAATTGCAACTAAGAGCATTCCAATTCCGAACATTAACGCAACTGCCGGCATAACCACAGCGCCGCCTTCGAACATCGATTGAATAAAAATATTCAACCGTCCCTTTTTATAAGTTGCGATAAAAGTAAAAATAAGTCCGACAACAAATGATGCTATAAAATCCATATCGTAGAGAAGAATAAGAAGCAATGGAATTGTGGGCGCAAAGATCGTTATCCAATGAACTTCCTGAGAGCGTTCATTTTTTTTCAAGATCAATCGAAAGATTGCAGCAATGAACAGCAGAATGATACAAACAGTTATCATCCATTTAATAATTTCACCGACCGCAGAAAATAAAATTGCAAGGCTATTCCGTGCATCGTTATTCAATAGAATTGTATAAGAATACAGAATCAATCCGACGATCGTTAGAAAAATAATGTTTCGAGAAATAATTTTTTTGATGTTTAATTGATTTCCATCGCGGTATAATTGAATAGTGATGTAGACAAGCGCAGTGATAAATGAAATAATAAACATTACCAACGCGAATGGACGAATTTGTTCGACAGTCAATCCCATCACAGAAATATACACCGCCCAATTCCCGACATTCAAAATTCCACCGATGCTTAACCCGAACAGAAATATTCCAACTGTTGTCAACGGACCGATCCCAACCGAAGCCATGATCGGGAGAACAATTGTAGCAACCATGATGATCGCACCTAAACCACCGAGAGTACTAAAGAGAACGATGATCAATGAGAGCATGATTACGGCGATGGTCCAAGGATTGTCTCCTGAAAGTTCAGCCCCTTTTTTTATAAAATTTTCTGCAACTCCGGTCTTTTGTAAAAGAACACTCAACATGCTTCCGAAGATGGAAATAGTATATGCTGTGGAAAGTTTTATTGAACCTGTTCCAATAACGTACCGAATAGTATCATTGATGGAAATGCCGCCTGTTACGGCAATGAGTACTGCCATAATGGGCAGAGCGATAATCGCAGGAAGTTTCCGAAGAAACATCAACACTGCCATTATTAAAAAGAATGCTATTAGCATTATAACTTGTAGCAATTCCATTCAGATAAACCCTGTCTATATTGACATCAAAATAAACAATTAGTCATGGAAAGAAAACTACACCATGATGTAGTTGAACTTCTGAAGTATATTCGACAGTTTTAGGTATAAATAATGGTAATGGGTTAGTATAGCGAAAACAAAACCGCACATTTAGTGAACGTATATTTAATTCTAAAACACTACAAACAATAATTGTGGAGAGAAGTATGATTAAAAAATTACATCCTTTTATCATCATGATAATGATGATCGTTTCGATGGTTGAGTTGCAGGCGCAAAGCTGGAGTTATACCGGAGCTATAAAATTCCCAGTAAAAGACAGCATTATTGCACGTCCTTATTTAAGCGCAATTGATAACAATGGTCGATTGTATGTGATTTCATCAAAAGTGGATGATGCAAAAGCACATAACGCAATTTATTATGCAAACCAAGGAGATACAGTTTTTACATTATTCGTTGATTTTGATAACAATGGCGATTCCGATACAAGTTCTGGTAACATTGGTGCATTGCGAGGAATAACTGTTTTGGAGAAAGATGTTTTTGTGATTGCTTCACAACCGTATCCAAAAA
>JFJP01040102.1_pt1 | contig 11897 bp, 10 predicted proteins | sample 431651 | NCBI WGS metagenome assembly JFJP01 (sample SAMN02602958, study PRJNA72255) | Microbial mat metagenome, whole genome shotgun sequencing project. | biome: fresh water; feature: sink hole; material: water; isolation source: purple microbial (photo- and chemosynthetic) mats found in... | reverse complement strand
ATATTGGTCATAAAGCATGGAGACTTGAAAAGGAATATGGCAACGGACATCTCACCGATTGGGGAATCCATCATATTGATATCATACGGAATATAATGAGCGAGAGTATGCCTCAAGAGTTCTATACAAGAGGCGGCAATTTCGCATATGAGGGTAAAATAACAACACCTGATACTCTTACTGCTAACATGGCCTTTAAAAAAGCTCCTGTTGTTTGGCAACATCGCTTATGGGGACCTGGTGATCCTGTAAAGGAATTTAACAACGGGATCTTTTTCCATGGCGAAAAAGGGACGATTTTTGCAGAAGACAATAAAGTTGTAATCTTTCCGGCAGGAAGAGATGCTAAACGTGAAGATCTGAGCCTACCGACACCATTAATGCAGGAAAACCATGTTGAAACATTCCTTAAAGCAGTGAGAGCCAAAGACAAAAACATGATTGCATGTACACCTGAAGATGCCTTCCAATCTACAGCTACTGTTCAGCTGGCTATGATTTCATACTATACCGGAACACTCGTTAAATGGGATCAACAAAAGAAAGAGATCATTGGAAATCCGGAAGCATCCAAATTACTTAAGAGAGAGTACCGGGGCAAATATATACACCCCTGATACTGTTACCTATTTACTTTCAAAATAGGGAAGAAACTCCTTCAGGTTGTAAGCATTGCATAAACCCTGAAACTCTTTCAGCAGCTGATCATTAAAGGGTACACCCTTGTCTTTTCTTGAAAGCCATGTTTCATGTTCTTTTTCACCAGCTGTATATATGCGGTCCTGTCCGGGCATTTTCTTTGAGGCCCTTAGTTCACGGAGAATATCACCTGTAGTCTTTTTGAAATTATCAGGCTCCGTAAATGCATTTATATCAATAACTATAAAAAAGTGACCGATAGGATAGGGCACTTTCTTACCATTTTCAAATCCAAGTAACATCTTCATAAATGCACCTTGTTGTAATGCAGCAGAAAGTATCTCTACTACAGTGGCATAGCCATATCCTTTATATCCTGCCGTTTCATCACCAACTCCGCCAAGAGGAGTGAGTGCAGCACGTCCTTTAATAAAATCTTCCAACACTTCAATCGAATTGGTCTTGCTCTCGCCACTCTCATCAATCACCCATCCTTTTGGCATCTCTTTGCCTTCTCTGGCATATAGTTCAACTTTTCCACGCTGGGTTATTGAAGTGGCACAATCAAGCAAGAACGGAAATGGATCATCGCTCGGCATCCCAAAAGTAAGCGGATTGGTACCAAGCATGTTTTCTACTCCAAATGTCGGTGCTACGGATGGACGTGCATTGGTTCCTGTTATTCCTATCATGTTTTCTTTTACGGCCATAAGAGGATAGTAACCTGCAAAACCATAATGAGTTGAATTACGGACAGTTACCATGCTCATTCCGAACTCTTTGGCTTTCTTAATAGCCAGATTCATTGCCTTGAATGCTATAACGTGACCCATGCCGTTGTGCCCGTCAATTACTGCGGTTGTAGGACCTTCCTTTACTATTTCAAACTGCGTTACGGGATTAAGAATACCCTCATTTATTCTGTCGAGGTATATTGGTTTAAGCCTGTTTACTCCATGAGAGTCAAATCCAAGCTTGTCTGCCTTAAGCAGAACATCGCCGATAATAACGGCATCCTCAGCTGGAATACCTGCTTTAATCAGAATGCTCATCATAAACTTCTCAATCACTTCAAAGGCAATGTTTTTTTGTTTCATTTGATTATGCTTATTAATTCAGGAGTATACTATATTGATTATGAGGGATTATCTTAAATAGTCACTGACTTTCTTCGATATCCCTGTTTTAATGCCATCCCAGGTTTGTCCTTTAAAACTAACCGGAGTTTCGCTTTCTTCAGCTTCGACAAAATAAGAAATCGCATTTGGAATGCTTATAGCCAGCATCTGACTTGGGTATTTCTGTTTATGCCAGTCAATCATCTGTTGAAGAGAATAGTGCTGGAGAAGTTCATACAAATCCCAAAAATCCTTTTTCCTGGCTCGCCCCAGTATTGCCTGAATTTTCATTGCCGATATATCAACGCTGCTATACATTCTGATTTTATCTTCAATGACAACTTCCGCAATTGGAGGATGTGGATAATAAATGATATCGACTTTTATTCTTTGGATATTGCAGAATATACCGATGTTTTTGTGTCCGCTTTCAAAAACAAAATTATCACCAAATTCAGTTTTTAATTCACTCTCAATTGTGATATGGTCAAATTTCTCATGGCAAAATAAATCCAGGTCAATTGAACTGCGATGGCCATATCGCAATGCCAGTGCAGTTCCTCCTACAAGTGAAAACTTTTGTAGAGAAGGAACCTTAATCAACTTTTTTAATAAGGAAAGAGTCCCGGGTTCAACTGTCTTAGTATATAACATCTGAATTCACTTAGTGGTTTACCTATTACAGCGCTGGCAAGATGAATCCTGTGCTCCGGAAGAAATTTTGCATGTAACAGAGCAGCAGTAACTTTTTCATCACCATAATACCTTCTGCACTGACGAATGTCTTCCACATCACCACGCTCAAAGACCCTCTCAATTACAAAGTTAGCTTTGGCGTCATAGTCAATCTGCTCAAAGTTGACATCCCAGAAAATGCATTTTTCAAAAATAGGTCTTGCTTTTTCTTTCATATTGTAAAATTACTAAAAGCGGACAATAGTCCCTCGGATTTTATATTATTTCCCTATACAAAAGTTTTTAAAAATATTACCAAGAATCTCATCTGAAGTAATCTGCCCTGTTATCTCACCAAGATAATGAATTGCCTGCCTTATATCTATTGCAATAAGGTCCTCGGGAATCTGATTATCCAGTCCGGTTAAAACGCGGTCAAGACTTTCAGATACATGTAGCAATGCTTCATAGTGTCTTATATTGGTGATTATTACATCATTTGAATCCAGTTTTTCCTTAACTATCACTTCTGCAAGTGTCAGCCTGAGTTCCTCAAGTCCTGATTTCTCCTTTGCAGAAATAAACAGCAGGTTTTCATCTTCTTTAAGAATGATCGCATCAACTAAACCTTCTTTTTGTCCGTGTTGAGATTTATCACACTTATTAATGATAATTATCAATTTCTTTTCTGACTCCTTTGTCATTTCTCTGATTGCCCCGATCCGCATGTTAATTGATTCAGGAGAATCTGAAATTTCATCAATAAGAAGAATTACAGATGCCTGCGATATCTTTTCATGTGTTTTCTTAATCCCCATCGATTCAATAACATCTGCCGTATCGCGCAATCCTGCTGTATCAATGAATCTGTAAGCCAATCCATCAATTGTAATAGTATCCTCAATTGTGTCGCGGGTTGTACCCGGAATGTCGGACACTATTGCTTTATCTTCATTTAATAAGGCATTAAGGAGTGTGGATTTACCGGAATTTGGTTTGCCAATTATAACGACAGGAATTCCATTTTTAACGACATTCCCCAATGAGAAAGAATTGGTAAGTCTGTCAGCCAGATCTTTAACCTTTACTATTATAGACTTAAGATCATTTCGATCTGCAAATTCTACATCCTCCTCACCAAAATCGAGCTCAAGTTCAATAAGTGATGCAAAATTGAGAAGTTCAAATCTCAACCGTCCTATTTCTTCAGAAAAGCCGCCACGCATCTGATTTACAGCAATTTTATGTGCTGCCTGAGTTGTTGATGATATAACATCTGCAACGGCTTCAGCCTGCGACAGGTCAATTTTGCCATTTATGAATGCCCGCTGGGTGAACTCCCCGGGATTTGCAGTAACTGCTCCGTTTTTGATTAGCAGTTCCATAATCTTCTTGACGATATAAGGGGAGGCATGACAGGAGATCTCTGCAGCATTTTCACCGGTGTAAGAGTGGGGCGAACGAAAAACGCTAAGGAGCACTTCATCAACTATTTCTTTACCATCTCTGATTTCTCCAAACAGAATTGTAAAGCCCTTCTGATCAGTAAGTTTGATATTTTTATCCGCCGGAAAAAAGATCTTCTCACAAATACCGAGACTCTCCGAGCCACTGACTCTTACAACTGCAATAGCACCTCCCAAAGCAGTTGCCGGTGCACATATAGTCTCTCCTGATCTGATCATTTTGCTTACTCGATATTCAGCAAATGTATGAAACTTAATTGAAGTGGAAACTGCGGGATCTTGCTAATTCTACTTAAAATGTGCCACCAAGACGCTAAGGCGCAAAGGGTCACCAAGTGCTATCAATAAAATGCAACTTCGTGTTTCTTTGTGTCTTTGAGCCTTGGTGGCAAAAAATCACTTTTCGAGATTCTGAAGGCTGAATACAGAATCATCAACCTTGCCGCCTTCAACTATCTTACTCATTATTATCTCAGATTTTCTTTTATTCAGCAGATTCTCTGCAGCCATATCCTTAACCATGTATTTGCCATCGGGCAATTGATGTATACCTCTTATTTCAATTATTTTAAATAGCTCATTATCAAAATTATAAAACTCCATTTTCTCTACCTGATATTTTTCCATCTTTAAGTAGCTGATTTTCCTGGAATAACCATACTCATCAGCCTTCTCTTCGTCTATTGGCTTGCTTTCAATTATCCATTTTCCATTTTTGCCTGACCCTTCCAAATGTTTATATGTAAAATCTGTAAGGGCAGGGGAGCTCATATCTGCATTGGAAAACTCTGAGCTCATGAAACTTTTGCCTTTTTCTGAACTTACTATTCGTCTGGTCTTCTTGAGTGCCGGGAGATAGATCCACATCTCATCAGCACTATTGCTATTATCAATAATAAGCATCGCTGTGCCTCTCACATCGGCAGGTTCAAGGAATTTAATAAATCTTTTTTCCTGACCCTCTGCATAACTCTTAGTTGTCATTGAGATTGTTCTGGACCTGGAAGTGCCATTCTTTTCAACTATAGTGAGGTTAATATTTGCACTCATTGAACCTGCGAGGCTTAATTCCCGGGTTTTGTTCATAATAACTGATGCATCAGGCTCTTGTGCAGCTGCCCTGAATACCAGAAATAGCAGCAAAACTGCAATTATTTTTGTCTTCATATTATTCCTGTTTTAGTTTTAGAAATTCCTTTTCAATAAATTTGGGCTTGAATACCAATAAAAATGCCGGGATGATAAGCATGGCACCAATCAGACATGCTCCTATCGATATAAATACCAGATACCCGAAGAATCTGATAGAAGTAAATCCTGAAAGCATCAGGACAGAGAATCCTGCCATCACGCTGATTGCATTTATAATGATACTTCTGCCAATAGTGTTTATTGCAGCTGTTGTAGCATCTGAATATGATAAGCCTTTCCTGAAATTCGAGTTGAAACACCATATATACTGAATTGTAAAATCAACTCCGACACCTATCATAATCGAGCTCAGAAGAGCAGTGGCCCCATCAAGGGCGATACCTGTTATCCCCATGAAGCCGAAGAGTATAAGAATTGAAGCAGCCAGGGGTATTGAACCTGTCAGTCCTCCCTTAACTGATTTAAATATTATTGCAAGAAGGACAAAGACAGTAAAAAGAGCAAATAATAGTGATTTCACCTGACCATCAATAATTGAGACGGCGAAATCCGCCATAATTATGGCATAACCGCCTACCGTTACTTCAGCGGGAAAGTCAGCGGTGATGCGAGTAAGCTTTTGATGGACCTCTGTTATTGTACTATTGTCTGGTTCAGAAAGCCTTAATAAGATATGAGCTTTGGTATTGTCAGTATTCATAATCTGCTTAAAATCATCCGGATCGCCGCTCATATTGTATAACTCAAACATTTGGGCTATAGCCTCTTTTGTGTCAGGTATAGCATCATATCCCGGTTCCTCCTTATCATATATCGCTTTACTCATCTCACGAACTACCTGGGATATTGAAAATACATTACCGACACCATTCTGGTTTTCCATTGCAGTGGTTATATTGTCAATACCTTTCAGTACTTCCGGACTCTTTATATCTCCTGTTAACATTACCGAGATTGTCTGAGAACCACCGAATTTGGAATTTATAAGGTTCGAAGCAAGTCTGACAGGATGTTTCCCGGGAAAGTAGTTCTCAGTATTTGTATCTGTTTTTAGAAGCATAATTCCGGCAGCAAACAATAATGTAGACAGAGCAGAAATAATGAGTATTTTTCGGGGATGCTGTATAATAATTCCGGTAAGCCGTGATAAAAATGAATTGAACAGTCTTCTGTTTGCTTTTTTCTTTTCGATAGTTATTTTATCTGTCGAAAAACTCAGATAAATTAATCCCGGTATAAGCAACAGGCTAAGAAATAGAGCAATTGTGACTCCTGTTGCGGCAAGTACACCCACCTGTCTGGCCGGAATAACAGAGTGCGTTAATAGTCCCAGAATACCTGCAATTGTAGTGAGTCCGCTAAAAAGTATAGGCATATTCAGCGATCCCAGTAATTCTGAGATCAGCGAATACTTTGAGATATCATTGTGTTGATTTTTTATTTCCTGATATCTCGCCACCAGGTAGATCCCATAGTTGTTTGCAACTCCAACAAGTATTATTGGAACCAGAAGTGTCATTATCGATAATTTCCAGCCCAGAAGGGGAATCATTCCCATACTGATAAGAGTTGAGATTAAAACAACTGAAAAAGGCATCATAACACTTTTCCATCTGCCCAGAGTAAGTTTAAGAATCAGCAGCATGATCAGCAGTGCTGAAGGCACCAGGATTAACCCATCTATTCTCACATCTTCCATAATATACCTCCGTATATAAGGCAGGCCCCCTTTGGCTATTACTGTAGTACCCGGATGAGCAATTATTACAGAGTCAATCCTTTCCAGTGTTTCATTTTCAGAAATATTATTATCAATAGTGGCTGTAATTGCAGCAGTTGTCATATCTGAGGATATTACAATATCACGTGCAAACCTGTTATTCAGGATACGCTCTCTGAGTAATCTTGTCTCAGAGCTGTCAGAAGGAATTTTATCTATGAGTTTTTCAGCAACCATCATACCGTCTTCACCCTTTATTCCGCTGATTGTAAATGGAGATAAATGGTCTGAAATACCTTTAAGTCTTGATATATCCCTGTCGATTGCCTTAATCTGTTTAAGATTCTCCTCTGTAATAACTGAACTATCGGAGAATATTATTACAACCATATCCTGCACTCCAAACTCGCTTTCAATTTTATCTGTCTCAACCCTTGAATCCATTTCAGCAGGAACATAATTGCGGATCTCCGGGTCGGTTTCAGCAAACGGGATCAGAATACCGAAACTAATCCCGAGAATAACTGAGATCCCGACTATCAGCCATCTGTACCTTATTATAAATTGTGTCATATTTTTAAAAATCTACTCTGAGTGAGATATAAAATGAGTTCATAAAGTCATCGGTGATAGCAAAAAGTGAGCTCTTCTTTCCGTTATAGTATTCTCCTCCTGCTGTAATCGTGAATCCATCAGACGGTTTATACTTTATCTCAGGTATCAGCAGGAAGTCCCCGGAAGTGAAGTTGTAAATTGAAAAAATAGAAGGCAATAGTTTTCCATAAGCAAGTTCTGTTTCGATTCTGACAGCTCCGGTATGGTAATATCTTTTGAGCTGGTAAGTGTAAAGACGGTTGAAAGCTCCAACCTGAGCTCTTACATAACCATAAAGATCAAATCCCGGATCAGCCAACATTTGAGCTAGTAAGGCATAGTCTGGTTCAGAGCCGATAAGGGGATCAGCAGCAGATGCTGTAAACTTATTTACCCGCTTCCCTGAATATTCACCAATAATCCTCCATACTCCTGATGACCAATCAGTTCCAAGAACCCATTTTAATTCAGGCAGCGGAACATACTCATGAGATTTAAATGAGAGGTGGGGATCAGACAATGCGGCCTCTCCTCTGATACCAAAGCTGCCGACGGTGGTTTCAAAGTCCATTCCAATTATCTTTGTTTTATAGGGAGTCATCGATAATTCTGTATATGGGGTTGGAACCTGACCTGACATATTTAGTCTGAAGTCTGTAAGGGCAATCCCGCTCATAGGATCATAGCCATCAAACCATGATAATCCCCAGTCAATAAAGCCCATATGTATATCGGCTCTCAAACCATAACTGAACATCCCTTTATTCGTTAAGAGCGACTGAATTTCGTTGATTTTAACATTATCGGGCAGCGGGATCGGATCAATAATTAAGACAGATGATCTGTAAAAGGGAACAGCAATAGCTTCAAAATTAAGATATTCAGAAGGATACCAGTTAAAAGAGGAGAGGAGGTTACCCATATCAATGTCCTCGCGGTCGGGTGACCGTGAAAGAAGATTTTGCGGACTAAACTTTGATAGAGTACTGGTAAAATCGGTCCGTCCCCATTTCACAATTTTCTGTCCGGCTGAAATATCCCATTTCTTTCCATAAAACTTAATCCATGCTTCCCTGAGATCAAGTAGGTTTACCGGTTCCTGGAACTCCGCTCCATATCTGAGACGCAGATCAGCAAATGCCTTAAAGTTCATTCCGTTCTCCAGCTCCATCTTTAGTCCGAAGTCTGAAAATGCACTTGAAACATAAGGTTTGTCGTTGTCATTATGATCTAAACCTGAATAGAATCCCGCTCTTACAAACCCGGAAAAGTTCTGAAACTTCTGAATATCAGCAGAAAGCACTTCTTCCTGGGAATAGACATTAATTGTAATACAATAGAATAAGAGCAATGAAATTTTTATACTTCTTCTAAAAATCATTTTAGTTTTTTCTGCAAAGTAACCGTATAGGAACCAAACTGTCGTCTGATCCGGCTATGCCGCACCTGTAGTTTACAATGTTATTGTCCGTGCCTGTCGGGAAGTACTTCCTAAGCAGAAATACCTGATGACTTCTCCCTGAATTCACTTGGAGTTAAACCTGTCTGGCTTTTAAAGATTGAATTGAAAGTTGTTTTGGAATTGAATCCGGCATCAAAAGCAATGGCCAGTATTGTATAATTGTTAAATCTGGGGTCAGAAAATCTCTCAATAACTTCCTTCACTCTGTATTCATTAATAAATGTAAAAAAGTTCTTTTTATGCTTCTCATTCAGAATCTGGGTAATATAATGGCGCGGAATAGAAGTCATTGTTGAGAGATCCTGAATGGTCAGATCACGGTCGAGATAAGGCTTTTTTTCTTCCACATATGCTATAAGTTTTCTGAGCAATTTTTCAGCCTGCTCTTCCTTTAAACCACTTTTAGCGTATTTTTCCTGATCAGTTTTATCAATATGTTCAGGTTTCAGCTCCTGATCATAAATAACAGGTTGCCTGATAGCGTAGAAACTGTAAACAAAAGAAAATAATGTAATGAATCCGAATGTCACAAAATAAGGATCGAATGGGATATAGTTGCCAATCATATTTATACCTCCAAGGATAAACAGAATAAAATATGCAGCATAAAAACTGACTGAAATAATCTTTAACCAGTTAAGAGTCAGAATACCTGAAGTATATGAAACCAGGTTCATAAGGTTATTCTGATGCCTCTTTATCTCAATGAATGCAAGGATACTATATATTGTTACAGACATAAAAAAACTGATACTATATATTATTCTGAGTGAAATAAACTTATCCGGTACAAAGAAACTTCTAAGGTCATCAACCAGCGGTTGTGATCTGAAAATAACAGATACTGTTAAAAAAATAACAAAAGGAATAAAGTGAATCAGAGAAAGCCAGTTGAATTTCATTTCAGGGTGAGTCATAAACTTAACATACAGAAATAGCAAAGGCCCGTAAGTGAATGCAACAAAAGGAAAAGAATACATCTCCAGTAGTGTATTATTCAAAAGAGTGAAAAGCAACTCGGCACATATAAGGAAAAGCCACGAAGCCATAAGCCTGTTCGCTACTGTAAAAGGTTTCTTTGTAGATATTAATAATCCCGAAAAAAATGATTGTGAGATACCGATATATAATACTGGATCTATATTCATCATTGCGGATATGATAATTATCACTCAAATATAACGAAAAGCCGATAATTATTCGGTATTTTTGAACCTTAAGTTTCTTAATATCAAGAGTACTTTTGTAAAATAAAACTTAATCAAATCATTTAATATCTGTTATTTATGAGCATTCTCTTAAACAGGAACTCTAAAGTTATAGTCCAGGGATTTACCGGAACAGAGGGCACATTTCATGCAACTCAAATGATTGAGTACGGAACCAAAGTTGTTGGTGGAGTAACCCCGGGAAAAGGAGGCCAGAAACATCTTGATCTTCCTGTATTTAATACCGTCAGGGAAGCTGTTGAAGCAACAGGTGCTGAAATCTCAGTAATATTTGTACCTCCATCATTTGGCGCTGATGCAATTATGGAAGCTGCAAATGGAGGAATTAAACTTATTGTGACAATAACAGAAGGGATACCTGTATCTGATATGGTTATCGCAAAAGAGTATCTTAAATCGTTCGATTGCAGGCTAATAGGTCCAAATTGTCCGGGCATAATTACACCCGGTGAAGCGAAAGTCGGCATCATGCCCGGTTTTATTCACCGCAAAGGCACAGTAGGAATAATTTCAAGGTCGGGGACACTTACCTATGAGGCTGTGGATCAGGTTACAAAAATGGGACTTGGACAGTCAACCTGTATTGGTATAGGAGGCGATCCAATTGTCGGTACAACAACTCTCGATGCTGTTAAACTGATGATGGCTGATGATGAAACGAAAGCGATAGTAGTTATTGGCGAAATAGGCGGTAGTATGGAAAATGAAGCTGCCCTGTGGATAAAAGATCACAGTACAAAACCGATAATAGGGTTTATTGCCGGACAAACAGCACCTAAGGGCCGCAGGATGGGTCATGCCGGCGCAATAATCGGTGGGAAGGATGATACTGCTGCTGCCAAGATGGAGATTATGAAAAAATGCGGAATTCATGTTGTTGAATCACCTGCCGAAATCGGAGCAACCGTTGCAAAAGTCTTGCGGTCTTAATTCAGACCGCAAGACCGCACGACCGCACGACTGTAAGACAATTAAACCATTTTATTATATTTGCACAAATTTAAAAACAGAACGACATGGGATTATTAGCAGGAAAAACCGCTTTGATTACAGGTGCATCAAGAGGAATAGGAAAAGCTATTGCATTAAGATTTGCTCTGGAGGGCGCTGATATTGCAATTACTAATATAGTTGATGATGAAGAGTTTAAAAATACTATAAAAGAGATTGAGAAACTTGGGGTTAAGGCAAAGGGGTATGTATCAAATGCCGCAAGCTTTGATGACTCTCAGCGTGTGATAAATGATGTTGTTAAGGATTTTACCCGCGTTGACATTCTTGTCAATAACGCCGGAATAACAAAAGATACACTGCTAATGCGCATGACAGAAGATCAGTGGGATGCTGTTATTGCTGTGAATCTTAAATCAGTTTTTAACCTTACAAAAGCTGTCTTGCAGACAATGCTCAAACAGAGAAGCGGGTCGATAATAAACATGAGTTCAGTGGTTGGCGTTTCGGGTAATGCCGGACAGAGTAACTATTCTGCATCAAAGGCAGGCATCCTTGGGTTTACAAAAAGTGTTGCGAAGGAAGTTGGCTCCAGAAATATAAGATGTAACGCTATTGCTCCGGGCTTTATTCTGACCGAAATGACAGAAAAATTACCTGAGGATGTAAAAAAAGAATGGGCTGAAAAAATTCCGTTAAAACGCGGCGGAACCCCTGAGGATGTGGCAAATACGTGTTTGTACCTTGCTTCAGATCTGTCTTCATATGTAACCGGACAAACAATTCATGTCTGTGGAGGTATGTTAACTTAAAAATATTTATTATCTTTACGAAACCGCAGGGCACCCATCCTTTTTAGCACGAGGAAATGCAGCGAGACATATTTATTCC
>JFJP01047759.1_pt1 | contig 11899 bp, 10 predicted proteins | sample 431651 | NCBI WGS metagenome assembly JFJP01 (sample SAMN02602958, study PRJNA72255) | Microbial mat metagenome, whole genome shotgun sequencing project. | biome: fresh water; feature: sink hole; material: water; isolation source: purple microbial (photo- and chemosynthetic) mats found in... | reverse complement strand
GGATTCTTCATTTTGAGATCCCACATTTTCAGTTTATCCCAATCCTCGCGATATTCCTGCTCAACTTCCATAGCACGGAAATCAACATCAATTTTAGGAACATCAATCTGGATATAACCTCCACTGGTGAAATCAAGCACCTCACCTTCAGGAAGTTTTACAACAAATTCCTTTATAAAAGTTGCCACATTATTGTTAGAAACCACTTCGCATTCCCATTTCTTAATACCAAAAACCTCTTTAGGTATTTCGATGGTCATATTTTCGCGGACCTTCACCTGGCATCCCAGTCGCCAGTCGTCGAGGATTTGTTTACGGGTAAAGAAACCAACTTCGGTAGGCAGTATTGAACCGCCTCCTTCGTGCACCTGGCATTTGCACATTCCGCAGGTTCCTCCGCCACCACAAGCCGAAGGGAGGAATAATTTGGCATCCGAAAGTGTTGACAATAAACTGGAACCGCCATTGGCAGCAAGTTCTCTTTCGTTGTTAATACTTATAGTTACAGGTCCCGAAGGAGCAAGTTTAGCTTTGGCGACAAGTAACATTACAACAAGTGCCATTGTTACCAGCAGGAATATAAAAGTTCCTACAAGCAAGGGGCCTGATAAAGTGCCAAGAAATAATAAGGTAGGTGTTATCATAACAAGTACAATTCTTTAGATTTTAATTCCCATGAAACTCATAAAAGCAATAGCCATGAGTCCGGTTAGAATAAAAGATATTCCCAATCCACGCAATGGTTTTGGGATATTTGAATACGTAATTTTTTCGCGTATAGCTGCCAGTGTAGCAATAGCCAGAAACCAACCCACTCCTGAACCAACAGCATAAACTGTAACTTCGCTAATAGTTGTATATTCACGTTCCTGAACGAAAAGAGCAACACCTAATATTGCACAATTAACTGCAATAAGAGGAAGAAATATTCCTAATGCATTGTAAAGTGATGGCGAGAATTTCTCGACAACCATTTCTACAAGTTGAACAATGGCGGCAATAACGGCTATGAAAATTATAAAACTCAGGTAACTGAGGTCGAGATCGGCAAGTTCAGGACTTATCCATGCCATTGCTCCGGCTCTGAGCAAATAATGATCAATAAGCCAGTTGACAGGTGCAGTGACCAACAGTACAAATATAACAGCCGCGCCCAGCCCAACTGAAGTTTTAACAGTTTTGGAAACTGCCAGGTACGAACACATTCCAAGGAAATATGCAAAAATCATATTGTCGATGAAGATGCTTCGTACAAAGAGGTTAAATAAATTTTCCATATGTTTTTCTGCGTTAATCGTTAATCGTAAATCGTAATTCGTAAATCGTAAATTGCGGGTCATCCATTACCCCTGAAACCAAACCCCCAATCTCTATTTCTCCTGCAATTCCTTTGTCCGGCTTCGTTGCACCCAAATAATGACCCCGATAGTAATCAGAGCCATCGGAGGCAGAATCATCAGACCATTATCCATATAACCCCATTCGTAAAACACTTTAGGGATTACTGACATGCCGTAAAATTTACCTGATCCTAAGAATTCACGGAAGAATGCTACAATTACCAGTATCAATCCATATCCAATACCATTTCCTATACCATCCACAAACGAAGGCCAGGGTTTATTAGCCATGGCATAGGCTTCGAGGCGTCCCATCAGAATACAGTTGGTAATGATTAAACCGACAAAAACTGATAGTTTCTTACTTACATCATATACATAAGCCTTTAATACCTGGTCAACAATTATTACCAATGCGGCAACTACAGCAAGTTGAACAATAATACGAATCCTCGATGGGATTGTATTACGAAGTGCTGAAATGATCAAACTGGCGAAAGCAGTTACAATTGTTACAGAAAGTGCCATAACAATAGCCGGTTTCATCTGTACGGTAACCGCCAGAGCTGAGCATATACCCAAAACCTGCACAGTAACTGGATTCTCAAGATTCAAAGGATTCTTAAGCAACTTAAGAACTTTAGCCGAGAACATGGGTTCCTTTTCTTTTGCTATTTTCTGTTCGCTCATTTTGTCATGTGTTTTTTAAAGTACGCTTCATAATTGGTCAGGTTGTCAAGCATCATTTTCTCAACACCTTTACTGGTAATTGTTCCACCTGATATGGCATCAACTCCGTGAATATCATCAGGTTTGGCACCTCCTTTAACAACCGATATAGAGACAAGTTTACCATCGCTTTCAAATATCTGCTTCCCAATAAAAGGTTTCATAAACCAATCCTGGTTAATTTCAGCACCTAAGCCGGGAGTTTCGCCTTTATGATCAAAAGCAGTTCCGAATATTGTATTAAAATCAGTTTTAAATGACATATAACCCCAAACCGGCCCCCAAAGTCCTTTACCCCGCAAGGGAACAATATTAGCTGAATCGCCACCATCAAGCACTGCAATGTAAACAGGGAGTATTTGTTGCTCAACAGGTTTTTTAAGTTCATTTGCTAATTCGATGGTAAAAATTTTAGCTGCATCCTGTTCAACAACTTCACCTTTATTATTTACACCCAATGCGACTTTGATGTATTTTTGATATACATCAATAACCTGTTTCTTAGGTATTTCGGTTGTAGAAATATTTACCGACGAAAGTATATTCTGCATTTTTTCGATGCGGATGTTATCTTCCTGAGCAGGTTTAAGTTTAACGGCCACTATGGTGAGTGAGACCGCTATCACCACCACCATAATGATGGAATAGATAAAAATATATTTATTACTGTGTTGCATAACAGAGGTCAGGATTAAGATTTAACAAGTTTTGCTGCCCTTTTAAGTCTTCTCTTTATGTTGGCTTCAACCACGTAATAGTCAATAAGTGGCGCAAAAGCATTCATAAGAAGGATGGAGAGCATAACTCCTTCGGGATATGCCGGATTAAAAACACGAATCATAATTGCTAACAAACCGGCAAGAAAACCATAAATCCATTTCCCACGGTTAGTTTGTGAAGCTGTAACCGGATCGGTTGCCATGAATACCATTCCGAAAAGGAAACTGCCCATCATCACTTGAGTGAGAGGGCTGAGTGTCATGTATGCATTTGCAGCAAATGCATTGAATATTAATGTCATAGTTACACCGCCAAGCAAACCTGCCAGCATGATCCGCCAGCTGCCAATACCTGTTACAATAAGGATAACAGCTCCGAGTAAAATTGCAAGTTTAGATGTTTCGCCTATTGAACCAGGGATGAAACCAAAGAATAAATCGTGCAAAGAAGGAATTTGATCGATTGCTCCTGAAGCTGCTTTTGAAAGTGGCGTTGCGCCCGAAAATCCATCAATAACGCCTTCGCCTTTAGTAAGTCCGCCGGTCCAGATTGTATCGCCGCTTATTTTTGCAGGATATGCAAAAAAGATGAATGCCCTTGCCAGCAACGCCGGGTTGAATACATTCATTCCGGTTCCGCCAAAGGCTTCTTTCCCGATTATCACAGCAAAAATGGTTGCTATAGCTACCATCCAGAGAGGAACATCAACAGGCATTACCAATGGGATAAGCATACCTGAGACGAGAAAGCCTTCATTAACTTCTTCGTGCCGGATTTGAGCAAAAATAAATTCAACACCCAAACCTGCAATATACGATACAGCAACTATAGGTATAACTTTGAGTAAACCATAACCGATAATCTGCATGAAATCAACTTCTTGTCCAAGAGATAGAAAATGCTGATAACCTGTATTCCAGATACCGAATAATAATGCAGGTATCATTGCGATTATTACCATCGACATGGTACGCTTCAGGTCGATTACGTCGCGGATATGACTTCCTTTAAAAGTAGTTTTATCAGGCACAAAAAGGAAGGTTTCAATTGCATCGAAGGTTGAGTGTAATTTCTCAAACTTCCCGCCTTCCTTAAATTGCGGCTTTATCTTATCCAGATAATTGCGTAGTGCTTTCATTTATTTGTATTGTAGTTTCTATTTCTATAAAATTGATAATTTTCAAATGCCGGGAGCTTGTTATTTAGCTCATCTCTTTCCGTATCAGATCCAGGCCTTTGCGAATGATGTGCTGTACCTCGGTTTTGGAAGTATCGATATACTCAATGAGTGCAAAATCTTCCTCATCCACTTCATATATACCCAGGTTTTCCATCATCTCAATATTTTCGGCAAGGCAGGCTTTTATCAGTTGCATCGGGTAAATATCCATTGGAAAAACCTGTTCATATTGCCCGGTCATAACATAAGCACGCTCGGCTCCATGAAAATTGGTATCAAGGCGGTATTTGCGGTTTGGTGTGAGATACGAAAAGAATGATTTTGAGAAGCTGAATTTATTAAGCCCGGGAAGCGCCCAACCAAAGAACTCAAAGTAATTACCTTCGGGAATTACGGTGAATTGATTATGATAAAATCCCAGATATCCGTCTGATTTAATCCGTGTACCCGTGAGCACATTGCCACTGATAAAACGAAGAGTACCTTCGGCAAGATTGTTTTTGGCTAATGAACGAACAGATGCGCCCTTAAACGTTCTGTAATATTTCGGATTTTTAATTTCCGAACCACAGAATGGGATTATAATAGAAGTATCATAAATTCCTTTGGTAAACAAGCGGCCGATTATGATTACATCCTGCGGATTAACAACCCATACTATTTCACCTTTGTTTATCGGATTTGTTTTATGAATCTGTATTCCAACATTGCCTGCCGGATGTGGACCTTCAAAATAAGTAATATCGGTATTGCTTACACTAGGGAAATCGTTTTTACCACCGGGTAATCCTAATTTAACAGGTGCACCACCCAATTTGGTTAGTACATCAATTCCTGCCTGGAAATCGGTAACACTATCCTTAACAATCATTGAATAATCAGGAGCCAAAGGTGCTGTATCGAATCCTGATACGTAAATTCCTTTCGGTGTATCAGAAGGATTTGCAATAGTTGTATAAGGACGCTGCCTGATCATTGCCCAGGCACCGCTTTTCAGCAGTTTTACAATGATCTCTTCACGATTTGATTTAGCAGGATCTGATTTCCCGAAATCTTCATAATCCGGTTTATCTGTTGATTTTATCCTGATTTCCTCCAAAACTCGTTTGTCACCACGGCTAATTTCCTCAATCACTCCACTTACAGGTGAAGTAAAAACGATATTATCGCGGTATTTATCAATAAACAAAGGTGTACCTGCTTTAACAGTATCACCTTCTTTCACCAGTAACCGGGGAAAAACGCCTAAAAAGTCAGTGGGTTTTATCGCAAAATTACCAGCTTCAATACTGGAAATCTCTTTTGTAGCCTCTCCTATCAAATTGATATTCAGACCTCTTTTAATTCTTATGGTGTTGGCCATAATGTATAGTATATGCTTGTTTTAGGAATGGTAAAGAATTGGCAAATATAGATAAATTTAGATGTATTTTATTCGTATATATCTTTTTTTTTAACAATTCGATAATATAATCAGCGCTTTCCATAAGTAGCCAAAATCAGTTCTGATTATAATTTAACCAGGCACTAATAATTAGTCAAATCTCTAATCCGGTTGAATTTTTTATCATTCTGTATTTAAATAATAATCCGGCATCATTTGTGTTATTACAAGGTATATCTTCAGATGATTTACTTTTGCGGAAGAAACCATCTCATTCCTGAAAGAAAAATAGTTGTTCCTGATTCTGTTGATTTCTATTCAGAGGATTATGTGAGAAACAATAATCATGTGTATCAGAAATTCATTCAGTCCGTTGAAATTTCGAGGGTTGGTTTTGAACTTACCGATCCTGTTATATCCCTTAACAGCGAAGAGCGATTCCGGGTTGGGTTTGATGATCTGAACAGAAATTTCAATCAATACTACTACCAGGTTACGCATTGCAATGCAGATTGGGAAAAATCACCCATCTGGACGAATGAATATCTTGAAGGGAATGAAGAAGAACAAGTAGAAAAATATGAACCTTCATTTAATACCCGAACTACATACACTCATTATGAATTTTATTTCCCCAATGACCGGTTTATTTTAAAGAAATCGGGAAATTATATTTTAAGAGTTTATTCACGTGATGATAATGGAAATGAAATAAATGCATTTACACGACGGTTTATGGTTGTTGATCCTAAAGTATCAGTAAATGCCTCAATCGGACGAGCAGGAACTTCGGATGATTATGAAACAAAGCAGGAAGTTGATTTTACCATCAATACAGCAGGATACCGCATTGATGCGCCATACCAGGATATTAAAGTTGTTATTTTACAGAATTGGCGCTGGGATATTGCTCTAACCAACCTTAAACCTTATATGGTCCGAAATGATGTGCTTGATTATTCATACGATAACGGGACTAACCTGTTTGACGGGAATAATGAATTCAGGAGATTTGATTTGAAGAGCATAAAATTAATTTCAGAAAAGGTTAGGGCTATTACCTATGACGATACTATGTTTTACGCTAAACTTTGGGAAAGCGAGAAACGTACTTTTAAAGAATATACTTTTGATGATGACATTAATGGGAAATTCCTGTTAAAAACAGATGATGAACCTTCTGTTTCAAATTCAGGCGAGTATGTGATTGTGAAGTTTTATCTTCCGTACGAGGCTCCAATTGTTGAAGGAAATTTATACGTTGCCGGTGGATTTAACGGATGGCAATATACACCTGAAAATAAAATGGAATATAATTTCAGGAAGAAAGCTTATGAAGCTAACATTCTATTCAAGCAAGGCTATTATAATTATTTATACCTGATGCTTCCAAATAATTCAAAATCAGGTGATGCAACCTGGGTTGAAGGAAACCATTCGATAACCCGCAACAGTTATACTATACTCGTTTATCACCGTTCAAGGGGTGAATTATACGATGAACTTATTGGAACCGGAAGTTTTGAAAGCGGGAAATAACACTTACATACGAATTGCTTTCAGCAAATCTAACTCAAAATTTAAGGAAGGATAAACTTAGATTTGTGAAGGATTTCCCCTTCATTTTCCATTACCAGTATGTACAAACCGGCTGGTAGCGAGCCAAGATGAAAAGTGAGTCCGGAATTAGCTGACATGAGGCCTTTATGCATAATCTGACCACTGGAATTATAAATAAAAGCTGAACCTCTTTGTTTTGATGATTTCACTGTTAATTGTCGTTGATCAATTGTATAATACTTACCATGACCCGACACGGATTCATCTTCAACTCCTAATTCTTTCTCAATGCTTTTTAAAATCTCCTGTACCCACTTTTCATACATGACGCCACTGGGGTGCAAACCGTCAGAAGCTACCAATTCAGGTTGTATCAATCCCTGCCTGGAAATGGATGTTATGTCAACATATTTTACCCGATAGCTTTCAGAAATTATTTTGTTGATGGAATTAAACTCATCGATCCTGTTGCTGATAATTGAACTTCCAGCACCAAAAGGAGTGTAAGCATAATCAGGAATTGAAAGCACAAAAACATGCTCTGGTTTATCTGATGCCAGAAGTAAAGCTGTTTTGAGTAAACTCTCAAACTCGGTGTAATAGGTTGCTGTGCTCCCACCCTGGTATTGATTGTTAACACCTATGAGAAGTGAAACCAGGTTATATCCTGTTAAAGGCTGTTGCTGTTCAATGGCATTTTTCAAATTGTCAGTGCGCCAGCCTGTTTGTGCAATAAATTTAACGTCAGCAACGGTATAACCCAGTTTTGTTAATTCAGTCGAAAGCTGATTTGGCCAGCGATCATAAATACTCACACTTTGACCGATGGTATATGAATCGCCAAGTGCCAGAAAACGAACAGGGTCCTGAATTTTAATTTTTTGAGCTTCAGCAGATTCCAGGATAAAAGCCAGCAAGAAAAGCAATATGAAATATCTCATTTTATAGTATGTATACCGAAAATAACAATATAATTTTCTTTTTGTTTAGATCCTGGCATAACAAAAAGTCCTTCCTGTTTCGGGAAGGATTTGATTCAACAGAGGAAATAGCGTGTTTCTATATTTTCCAGATATTAAGAACGGCTGAACCTTAAAAAAGTGCCGAGTGGAAGTTTTTTACCATACTTATCAGCCAGGTAAAGTTCTCCGAATTCATTTTTTTCACCCCGGTTAAAATAACTGTTTACCAGGTTATTTCCAACCAGAGCTGAGAATCCGATCGAATACATATTCAGGATAAGAAAACTGTTTTCAGGTGAAAGCAATTTACTGCAAAGCATGATCATTTCATTGAGATTATCATCGAGAATCCATTTTTCGCCATCCGCGCCACGCCCGTATGCCGGCGGATCGAGAATAATACCGGTGTAAGTATTGCCCCTTCGGACTTCCCTTTGCACAAATTTTAATGCATCTTCAACCACCCAGCGAATATTATCGAGCTGACTGTTTTCCATGTTTTCGCGTGCCCAACTAATAACGGGTTTTACGGAATCAACATGCACAACCTCAGCTCCTGCTGCGCGTGCAGCCAGTGAAGCTGCTCCTGTATATGCGAAAAGGTTTAGCACTTTTGGCTGCACATCTTTTGAGGATGTAACATGGTCATAAATAAAATCCCAGTTTGGCGCCTGTTCAGGAAATACACCAATATGCCGGAAGGATGTAAGTCCAAGCCGTACATTGAAATTCATTTGCTTGTACGAATAATTAATTCGCCATTGCTCAGGCATTCCTTTCTTTAAAATCCAACGTCCTTTTTCCGTATCATTTTTTTCCAGTTTAAAAGCTGCCGACGACATTTTGTCCCAGTCTGTTTCAGTCATTGACCGATTCCATATTGCCTGAGGCTCAGGGCGGATTATTATAAATTGACCAAAGCGCTCCAATTTCTCGAAACCGCCTGAATCAATAAGTTCGTAATCTGCAAAATGAGATGGGGTAAGAAGTTTCATAGTAGAATCTGGAAATGAATTATTGAATTAATTTGTGCCGGAACGGATTGATGATAATAGTTTAATTCTAGAAACTCCTTTCCCGGCAAAAAACTGAAATGACAAACTATTTCCGGTATTGAGCACTAAGATTAAATTTCTCGGGATACCGGGCTTCTTTATCGAAATAAAATTCTTCTATCTCTTTTAAATCTGCTTCATAATCACCGGAAGGAGTAATCAACTTACCTATTCCACCAGTTTTGGTTTTATGGTCAAGAAATCCAAGGGCTATAGGAACATTGGCATGTAATGCAATATAATAAAAACCACGTTTCCAGTTTTTACTCAGGCTACGGGTTCCCTCAGGAGCTATAGTTATTACCAGGCTATCGACTTTATTAAACATTTCGCCAACCTGTGTTACCACATTCGTACTTGCTTTCCTATCAACCGGCATTCCACCCATTGCGGTAACAAGTTTACCTAAAGGAAAAGCAAAGGCCTCTTTTTTAATAAGGTATTTTGAATCCAATCCAATCGACATATATCCTAACCAACCAATCAGGAAGTCCCAGTTACTGGTATGCGGAGCCATTAGAGTTACAAATTTTTTAGCATCAGGAGGAATATTATTAATTACTTTCCAGCCAAAAATGGTCAATATTAAATGTGCAATTTTTTTTTTCATAGATATGAGATCAGTTATTTACAGGGTACAATGAAATATTAAAAAATATTCCTTTATGCAATCAGGTCAAATTGACGATCAGTTAAACTTGAACTTTTTAAAGATCCAATTCCAGGTTCAGCTGATCCCTGAGTCGGTTCACATTGGGATTCTGCATTGCCATTGCATCCAGTTTATCCCGATCAGTCATGTATTTCTTTGTTTCGGTAGGTTGCTCGGTAACAACGATCTGCATTGTAATAAAGTCATTTTTTAGCTCATCGCGAAGAAATTCGAGCAGAATATTACGTCTGTCATTAAGTTCTTTTGCAAGAACCGTATTTCCCACTGTAAGCAGGAGTACATTATCCGGCTGCAATACAGCTTTATACGATGTAAGTGAAGCATAAAACAAAGCGGAATCTTCTTTCTTTAATTCTGCAAAACGCAACAAAGCTTCTTCAATTTGTTCAAAGGTAAAAGTCCCGGTTCTATCCTTTAATACATCTGCTTTAACCGATCCGGCTAACTGATCAGCCTGCATTACTGATTTTATCGAAAAACTTGATCTGTGATGCGATTGAACAGGAACATCATGTTCAGGAGTTTCTTCAGATACAGGTTCCGGAACGGCTAATGTTTCAGTTGGCGGTATAACTTTGGCAACGGGAGTTTCGGGCGGAGCAGGATGTTCTGTAACAGGAGCTTTAATTTCTTCAGGAACAGACACGTGAACAGGAACAGGAACAGGAGTTGGAATAGGCTCAGAAATTGCAGGTGCAGCAGCCACAACCGGATTTGCTAAGGGGTAGATTGGCGCAGCAATAATCTGCGGTTGGGGAGCGGGAGCAGGTTGTATTTCAGGAACTGCTGAAACCTGAACAGCCGGAGGCAGAATTCCTGCCTGCATTTGCATCTGGCCACTCAAACGACATATCTGAATCAGCGGAACTTCAAGTGCAAGTCTTTTGTTGTTGGATGTACGGTAAGTTATATCACACTTGTTAATAATATCGAGTGAATCAATCAATAATTGCATGGAAACAGTACGTGCCTGATTTGAATATTTTGCACGGATAGCATCGCTGGTTTCAATCAGTTTTACTGTTGCTGCATCAATACTCATCAGTAAGTTCCGTAAATGCTCTCCCATCCCGGTAATAAAATGCTGTCCATCGAAACCCTTTTCAATAACATCATTAATAATCAGCAAAGTATCCCTGAAATTTCCATCACGCATATAATCCATAATACGGAAGTAATATTCATAATCGAGTACATTCAGGTTTTCAAGAACCAGTTCGCGGCTTATAAACCTGTCGCCCAGGTTAACCATCTGATCAAATACTGACAATGCATCACGAAGTGCACCATCCGCTTTATGAGCAATAATATGAAGTGCTTCAGGATCGGCAGTAACGCCTTCGCTGTTAGCAACAAACAGAAGATGCTTTGCTATATCATCAACAGTAATGCGCTTAAAATCAAAAATCTGGCAACGCGAAAGTATGGTTGGAATAATCTTATGCTTTTCAGTAGTAGCCAGTATAAATTTTGCGTATGCAGGCGGTTCTTCCAATGTTTTTAAAAATGCATTGAAAGCTTGTGACGATAACATGTGCACCTCATCAATGATATACACTTTATATTTTCCCATTTGCGGTGGTATCCTTACCTGTTCAACCAGGTTACGGATATCGTCGACACTGTTATTTGAAGCGGCATCCAGTTCATGAATATTGAATGAAGCCGAATCGTTAAAAGCTTTACAGGAGGTACACTCATTACAAGGTTCAGTATCAGCAGTTGGCTGCAGGCAGTTTATAGTTTTAGCCAGGATACGCGCACAAGTGGTTTTGCCAACTCCACGTGGCCCACAAAAAAGGAATGCCTGTGCGAGCTGATTGTTTCGAATTGCATTTTTCAGGGTTCCGGTGATCGAAATCTGACCTACAACAGTACTGAATGTAACAGGACGATATTTACGTGCCGATACTATAAAATTATCCATATTTAACGGAAGGTTAAGTCATTATTCCCGAATCGGATTGGTTTGGTTCGATTCAGAGGAAAGAAAATTATTCAAATTCAAAAGTAAAACAATTCGGCTAATGAGAGCCCGTTTGTTAATAAAAATGAGTGAGTAGTCAACCCTTATGTGTATTAACTGCTTGTCCGGTTTTACCTTTGGTTCAATATTAGTGAAAGTGGTTATTTGAATTTTAAGTAAGACAGAATTCATCTAAATATGTTGCCCATAAAACATAATAGTTTTTCAAAATTGCTGTTTCCTGAATAAGCCTCAAAAATTATCTTTTAAAAAGCCTCAATAAAAACGTATTTTTGCTCAATATCTTTTGTCCTGATGTTATTGATCCTG
>JFJP01040101.1_pt1 | contig 11900 bp, 21 predicted proteins | sample 431651 | NCBI WGS metagenome assembly JFJP01 (sample SAMN02602958, study PRJNA72255) | Microbial mat metagenome, whole genome shotgun sequencing project. | biome: fresh water; feature: sink hole; material: water; isolation source: purple microbial (photo- and chemosynthetic) mats found in... | reverse complement strand
CGATGGGACAAAAAATTAATCCGATAAGTAACCGCTTAGGAATCATTCGTGGATGGGATTCAAACTGGTACGGTGGTAACAATTATGGTGAAACCATACTTGAAGATCACAAAATCAGAAAATACCTGAATGCCCGTCTTGCAAAAGCAAGCGTATCGCGTATCGTTATCGAACGTACGTTGAAATTGGTAACTATTACTGTATGTACTGCACGCCCCGGTATCATTATCGGAAAAGGTGGACAGGAAGTAGACAAACTGAAAGAAGAATTGAAAAAAGTAACCGATAAGGATATTCAAATCAATATCTTCGAAATTAAACGTCCTGAATTAGACGCAGTTATCGTTGCAAACAACGTAGCACGTCAGGTTGAAGGTAAAATAGCTTACCGCCGTGCAACCAAGATGGCTATTGCCTCTACCATGCGCATGGGAGCTGAAGGTATCAAAATACAATGTTCTGGTCGTTTAAACGGTGCCGAGATGGCACGTTCCGAAATGTATAAAGAAGGACGTACTCCTTTACATACTTTCAGAGCAGATATCGATTATGCTCATGCCGAAGCTTTAACTAAGGTAGGTATTATCGGAATTAAAGTCTGGATTTGTCGTGGCGAAATCTACGGAAAAAAAGATTTGGCACCAAACTTTACAGCTTCTAAGGATAATGCACCTCGTGGTGGAGATCGTTACAATGATCGTGGAAACGACCGTGGAGGCAAAGGTTTTAAAAAGAGAAAAAAATAACTGTTATTAATGAATTTGATTTAAGGAAATTATGTTACAACCGAAAAAAACAAAGTTCAGGAGGCAACAGAAAGGGCGCATGAAAGGCAATGCCCAAAGAGGTAATCAGTTAGCGTTCGGATCTTTTGGGATAAAATCTTTAGAGTCTAAATGGTTAACTGGCCGTCAAATTGAAGCTGCCCGTATCGCTGTAACCCGTTATATGCAACGTCAGGGTCAAATCTGGATTCGCATATTCCCGGATAAACCTATTACCAAAAAACCTGCAGAGGTTCGTATGGGTAAGGGTAAAGGTGCTCCCGAAGGCTTTGTTGCTCCTGTTACTCCAGGAAGAATGATTATTGAAGTAGAAGGTGTGACCTTCGAAATTGCAAAAGAAGCATTGCGTTTAGCAGCTCAAAAACTACCCGTAACTACAAAATTTGTAGTAAGACGTGATTATGATTCAACACAAAATGCGTAAGGAAATATGAAAACAAGAGAGATAAAAGAATTAACAACTAAGGAGGTTCAGGAACGTATGGATGCTGAAATAGAGCACTTAAACCGTTTAAAATTGAATCATGCCATTTCTCCGCTTGATAATCCATCGCAAATAAAAGTGGTACGTAGAACCATAGCTCGTTTTGCGACAGAGTTACGTCAGCGTGAAATTAATCAATAAAAAAATTAAACTCTGATGGAAAGAAATTTAAGAAAAGAAAGAATGGGTGTCGTTTTCAGCAACAAAATGGAAAAAACCATTACTGTGGCTGTAAAATGGAAAGAAAAACACCCTATTTATGGTAAATTCGTTAATATAACGAAGAAATATCATGCTCATGACGAAAAAAATGAATGTAACATTGGTGATACTGTTCGTATAATGGAAACCCGTCCGCTGAGTAAATTAAAAAGATGGAGATTAACCGAAATTATCGAAAGAGTTAAGTAATTATGATACAACAAGAATCAAGACTCGTAGTAGCCGATAACAGTGGAGCAAAAACTTGCCTCTGTATACGTGTATTAGGAGGAACCAGCAAACGTTATGCAACCCTTGGCGATATTATTGTTGTGGCAGTGAAGAGTGTAATACCTTCGGCCGACATCAAGAAAGGTATCGTTTCAAAAGCAGTTATTGTACGCACGAAAAAAGAAGTACGTCGTCCCGATGGATCTTATATTCGTTTCGATGATAATGCATGTGTGTTGTTAAACAGTGCCGGTGAAATCCGTGGAAGCCGTATTTTCGGCCCTGTAGCCCGTGAATTACGTGCTACAAATATGAAAATCATTTCACTTGCACCAGAAGTGCTTTAATCTTCGAAAAACAAATTAGAGATGAGTAAATTACATATAAAAAAGGGTGATACCGTTTACATAAATACCGGAAAGAACAAAGGAAAAACCGGTCGCGTGTTGGTTGTTAATATAAAAGAACAAACCGCAATTGTAGAAGGTTGGAACATGGTCTCAAAGAGCACCAAACCAAACGCAAAAAGTCCTCAAGGTGGTCTTAACAAGATAGAAGCACCAATTCATATTTCAAATTTGAATCCTGTAGAAAAAGGCAAACCGGTACGCGTAGGTCGCAAGCTGAATGCTGAAGGAAAATTGGTACGTATTTCTAAAAAGTCTGGAGAGGAAATTTAAGTATGAAGACAGCAAAATTAAAACAAGATTATAACGAACGTATTGTTCCGATTTTGATGAAAGAATTTGGTTACAGCTCTGTAATGCAGGCACCAAAACTTCAAAAAATTGTACTGAACCAAGGTTTGGGTATTGCCGTTGCCGATAAAAAAATTATCGAAGTTGCAATTAACGAAATGACAACAATAACAGGACAAAAAGCTGTTTCCACCATTTCGAAAAAAGATATATCAAACTTTAAGGTTCGTAAAAAAATGCCTATCGGTGTACGCGTAACTTTACGTGGCGAACGTATGTACGAATTTTTGGAACGCCTTGTAAAAGCAGCACTTCCACGTGTTCGTGACTTTAAAGGTATTGAAAATAAATTGGATGGACGCGGAAATTATACACTCGGTATTACCGAACAGATTATTTTCCCTGAAATTAATATCGACAATATAAGCCGTCTGCTGGGAATGAACATCACATTTGTTACCTCGGCAGAAACTGACGAAGAAGGTTACGCATTGTTGAAAGAATTCGGATTACCATTTAAGAAAAACTAATAAAAGATACAATGGCAAAAGAATCAATGAAAGCCCGCGAGGTGAAAAGAGCCAAACTAATTGCAAAATATGCTGCAAAACGTGAACAAATACTGAAAGATGGCAATTATGATGCTCTTCAGGCTCTGCCACGTAATTCGTCGCCTATACGATTGCACAACCGCTGTAGTATTACAGGTCGTCCAAAAGGTTATATGCGTCAATTTGGTTTATCGCGTATCCAATTCCGCGAAATGGCTTCAAAAGGCCTAATCCCCGGAGTGAAAAAAGCAAGCTGGTAAATCCTGAATTCCCTAAAGGGGACTTTTTATTACCAATTGAAAATGAATAATACTATCATTATCCCCCTTGAGGGGTTAGGGGTAGATTTTATAATTAAATATTGTCCCGACAGTCGGGATCAATTTAAAAAACAATTTTATGACAGATCCAATCGCAGATTATTTGACCCGATTGCGGAATGCTATTAAAGCAAACCACCGTGTGGTGGAAATTCCGGCATCGAATTTAAAAAAGGAAATGACCCGCATTCTAAAAGAAAAAGGTTATATCCTTAATTACAAATTTATAGAAGACGGACCTCAGGGCACCATAAAAATTGCACTGAAATACGATTCTGTAAACAAAGTGAACTCAATTAAAAAATTGGTTCGCATTTCTACTCCCGGTCTACGGCAGTATGTTGGCTATAAAGAAATGCCACGAGTACTCAATGGATTAGGAATTGCCATTCTCTCTACATCGAGAGGTGTTATGACAAATAAGGAAGCTGACGACTTGAAAGTGGGTGGTGAGGTATTATGTTATGTTTATTAATCGGAGGAGGAAAAAAGCATGTCAAGAATAGGAAAATTACCCATTAGTATCCCTTCGGGAGTGAGTGTAAGTGTACAGGATAACTTAGTAACTGTAAAAGGTCCAAAAGGAACATTACAACAGTTATTAAATCCTAATATACAGATAAAGGTAGAAGACGGACAAATTGATGTTACCCGTCAGGATGATGAAAAACAAAGCCGTGCAATGCATGGATTGTATCGTTCTTTGATTAACAATATGATTACGGGTGTATCAGAGGGATACAAAAAAACACTTGAATTAGTTGGTGTTGGTTACCGTGTATCTAATCAGGGAAATGTGTTAGAATTTGCTTTAGGTTATACACATAATATATTCCTGAGTTTACCTTCGGAAATTAAGGTTGAAACCAAAAGTGAACGTAATCAAAATCCAATTGTGATTTTGGAATGTTGTGACAAACAACTTATTGGTCAGGTTTGCGCAAAAATACGTTCGTTCCGTAAGCCGGAACCGTATAAAGGGAAAGGTGTTAAATTTGCAGGTGAAATACTTCGTCGCAAAGCAGGAAAATCAGCAGGTAAAAAGTAATTTACGTAAATTTGTAAAATTATGTCAGGAAAATTAGACAGAAGAACTAGAATAAAAGCACATATCCGCCATAAATTGTCGGGAACTGCTCAAAAACCCCGTCTGACCGTATTCAGAAGTAATGTTCAGATTTACGCTCAGTTAATAGATGATGTAAACGGTAAAACATTAGCATCTGCATCTTCATTAGGGTTAAAAGATAAAGCAACTAAAACAGAAATAGCTGCAAAAGTAGGAACTTTGGTTGCAAAGGCTGCAATAGAAGCTGGTATTACAGAAGTGATTTTTGACCGTAATGGTTACTTATATCATGGTAGAGTTAAACAATTGGCTGAGGCTGCACGCCTGGCCGGTCTTAAATTTTAATCAAGGCAACGAATATGAATAAAGTAAAAACAACCAACGATTTGGAATTGAAAGACAGATTAGTAGCCGTAAACCGTGTTACCAAAGTAACCAAAGGGGGACGTACTTTCAGCTTTTCAGCAATTGTTGTGGTAGGAAATGAAGATGGTATTGTTGGATGGGGACTTGGTAAAGCAGGTGAAGTTACAGCAGCTATCGCCAAGGGAACTGAAGCAGCAAAGAAAAATTTAATTAAAGTGCCAGTGCTGAATGGAACTATTCCTCACCAGCAGCTTGCCAAGTTCGGTGGAGCACAAGTATATATTCAACCTGCTTCGCAGGGTACCGGTGTAAAAGCTGGTGGTGCTATGCGTGCAGTACTCGAAAGTGTAGGAATTACCGATGTATTAGCAAAATCAAAAGGATCGTCGAACCCACACAACTTGGTGAAAGCTACAATAGTGGCATTAGGTGAATTACGTGATGCACATACAGTAGCTCAAAACCGTGGTGTATCACTAGATGTAGTGTTTAACGGATAAATCATAAAATTATGGCAACAATAAAAATTAAACAGGTTCGCAGTAAAATCAAATCTCCAAAAACTCAGAAACTGACTTTGGAATCATTGGGTTTGAAAAAAATGAATGCCGTAGTTGAACACGAAGCTACTCCACAAATTTTGGGAATGGTAAATAAAGTGAAACACTTGGTAGAAGTGATTAAATAATAAAAAGTAATTCTTTCATTTATAATAAAAAAGATATGAATTTAAGTAATTTAACCCCCGCGGCAGGCTCCGTTCAAACCCGTAAACGCGTTGGACGCGGACAAGGATCAGGTTTAGGTGGAACTTCAACAAAAGGGCACAAAGGTCAAAAATCGCGTTCAGGATATTCCAAAAAGATTGGTTTTGAAGGTGGTCAGATGCCAATTCAACGTCGTTTGCCAAAATTTGGTTTCAAAAACATAAACCGCGTTGAATATAAAGCAATTAATTTGGATACAATTGAAGCACTCGCTCAAAGCGCAAAACTTACTAAAGTTGGCATAGCCGAATTACGTGAAGCAGGTTTTCTTTCAAAAACCTCACTTGTAAAAATTTTAGGTAAAGGAGTTTTGACACTTAAACTCGAGATTGAAGCAAATGCTTTCTCAAAATCGGCTGAAGATGCAATCGTAGCCGCAGGTGGAACCGCAGTAAAATTATAATTACAGATGAAGAAACTCATAGAGACAATCAAAAATATCTGGAAGATAGAGGACCTTAGAACTCGATTATTAACAACAATTTTATTTGTTTTAATTTACCGTTTTGGCTCTTTTATTGTACTACCGGGTATTGACCCAACTGCTTTGACTGCATTAAAAGCACAAACAAGTGGAGGTTTACTTGCTTTATTGAATATGTTCTCTGGTGGCGCTTTCGCCAATGCTTCAGTTTTTGCTTTAGGTATTATGCCGTACATTTCGGCATCAATCGTAATTCAGTTACTGACCATTGCGGTTCCTTATTTCCAGAAAATGCAGCGTGAAGGTGAAAGTGGACGTCGAAAGATGAATCAATATACACGTTATCTTACTGTCTTAATATTAATTCTACAGGGTCCCACATACCTTATTAATTTAAGTGTTCAGTTGGCTCAGGCCGGATCAGCACTCCCAAGCGGTTTCTGGTTCAGTCTAACATCTACACTTATATTATGTGGTGGTAGTATGTTTGTAATGTGGTTAGGAGAGAGAATAACAGATAAAGGTATTGGTAACGGTATTTCATTTATTATCCTTGTTGGTATTATTGCCCGTTTTCCGGGTGCTGTTATCAAAGAATTTGCTTCACGTTTAGGTGATGCAGGTGGTGGTTTAGTAATGTTCTTAGGCGAGATTATATTTTTATTGTTAGTTATTGCAGCTTCGATTATGCTTGTTCAAGGTACAAGAAAAATCCCGGTACAATATGCAAAGCGCGTAGTAGGTAACAAACAATATGGTGGAGTTCGTCAGTATATTCCTCTGAAAATTAACGCAGCCGGTGTTATGCCAATCATTTTTGCTCAGGCAATTATGTTTATTCCATTAACACTGGCAGGATTCTCTCAATCAGAATCTCTGAACAGTTTTGTTGGTGTTTTTATGAATAATACCGGTTTTTGGTATAATTTCGTATTTGGATTATTAATTGTTGCATTCACCTATTTTTATACTGCAATTACAATCAATCCTACTCAAATGGCTGATGATATGAAACGGAATAATGGTTTCATTCCTGGAGTAAAACCCGGAAAGAAAACCGCTGAATATCTTGACGAAATTATGTCACGCATAACATTACCGGGATCAATATTCCTTGCTATTGTTGCAATAATGCCTGCATTTGCTTCTTTATTAGGAATAAATCAGGAGTTTGCTCAATTTTTCGGTGGAACATCTTTGTTGATTTTAGTAGGTGTGGTGCTTGATACATTACAACAGGTTGAAAGTCATTTGTTGATGCGTCATTATGATGGTTTATTAAAATCAGGTAAAATAAAAGGACGTTCAAGCGGTGCTTCTGCCTATTAATTTTTTGATTCAATGATTTTTTTAAAATCGGATGAAGAAATTGAACTTCTTCGAATCAGTAATCTGATAGTTGCAAAAACTTTAGCCGAACTGGCTAAGATAATTGAACCGGGAGTAAGTACAGAAAAGTTAGATAGGATTGCAACAGAATATATAAGAGATAATCAGTCTGTACCAGGTTTTTTAGGTTATAGTGGCTATCCAAAATCAATTTGCACCTCTGTTAACGAACAGGTTGTTCATGGCATTCCTTCAGAAAATGTAATATTAAAAGAAGGAGATATTATCTCGGTCGATTGCGGTGTTTATAAAAATGGATTTCATGGTGATTCTGCTTATACATTTTGTGTTGGAGAAGTAAAACCTGAAATAATCAATTTATTACGCACTACTAAAGACTCTCTTTACAAAGGTATAGAGGAAGCTGTAGAAGGAAAAAGACTTGGAGATGTTGGATTTGCTATACAAAATCATTGTGAAGCGCAGGGATATTCTGTTGTTCGCGAAATGATAGGACATGGTGTAGGAAGGCATCTGCATGAAGCCCCTGAAGTGCCCAATTACGGACGCAGAGGGAATGGTATAGTGCTAAAATCGGGAATGACAATTGCTATTGAACCTATGATAAATTTGGGAAAAAGGCAGTTGGTTTTCGAAAAAGATGGTTGGACAACCCGAACAATTGATTTTTTGCCTTCAGCTCATTTTGAGCATTCTATTGCTATAAGGAGAGGAAAAGCAGATATTTTATCAAGTTTTGAATTTATTGAACAAGTTTTAGGTAACAGAGCAATTTAAATAATCTATATGGCCAAGCAAACTGCAATTGAACAGGATGGAACTATTATCGAAGCATTATCGAATGCCATGTTTCGTGTTGAACTAGAAAACGGTCACGTAATAACCGCTCATATTTCTGGTAAGATGCGTATGCATTATATCAAAATACTGCCCGGCGATAGAGTAAAAGTTGAAATGTCGCCTTACGATTTATCAAAAGGCAGGATATCGTTCAGATACAAGTAGACCTGCCCCCTAACCCTGTTCGGCTGAGCTCACATCGAGGCGTAAAGGGTTAATCTGAGCAGTAAATTTGAAAGTTGTAATTTAGTTATTAATTAAAATTTATAAAAAAAACTCTTCCAAACTCCCACTTCAGGGGACTGGGGGGCATATAATTCATTTATCATGAAAGTAAGAGCATCAGTTAAGAAGCGGACCGACGATTGTAAAATCGTTCGAAGGAAAGGTCGCTTGTATGTTATTAACAAAAAAAATCCCAAGTACAAACAACGTCAGGGATAAGTAAATTTAATAAGAAAAATTAATTAAGTTTATGGCTATAAGAATAGTAGGAGTAGATTTACCCCAGAACAAACGCGGGGAAGTCGGATTGACTTATATCTACGGAATAGGTCGCAGTAATGCAAAAAAGATTTTGGAAGAAGCTGATGTTGATCTCAACATCAAAGTAAAAGATTGGACTGACGACCAGGCAGCTAAAATCCGTGAGATCATTGGTGCCGGATACAAAGTAGAAGGTGATCTTCGCTCGGAAGTACAATTGAACATCAAGCGATTGATGGATATCGGTTGTTACCGTGGAGTACGTCATCGTATCGGACTTCCGTTAAGAGGACAAAGTACGAAGAACAACGCCCGTACACGTAAAGGTAAAAAGAAAACGGTTGCTAATAAGAAAAAAGCAGCTAAATAAGGTTTAACTGTTAGCAAATTTTAGAAAAGCTAAATAATTATTTAAATAATATGGCAAAGAAAGCAGTTGCAGCCAAAAAGAGAATCGTTAAAGTAGATGGTGTTGGTCAATTACACGTACATTCATCATTTAACAACATTATAGTTACACTTACAAACGGTGACGGACAGGTAATATCATGGTCATCAGCTGGTAAGATGGGATTCCGCGGCTCAAAGAAAAACACTCCTTATGCTGCACAAATGGCAGCACAAGATTGTTCGAAAGTAGCATTTGATTTGGGTTTACGCAAAGTAAAAGCGTATGTGAAAGGACCGGGAAACGGACGTGAAAGTGCAATTCGTACAGTTCACGGAGCAGGAATAGAAGTTACAGAAATTGTAGATGTTACTCCACTTCCACACAATGGTTGTCGTCCTCCTAAAAGAAGAAGAGTATAATTATCATTTGATTATTTGATAGTTTGAAAGTTTAAAAAGTTCATAACTGAACTTGATGATTAGAGAACTGCAAGATTTCAAAATAATATTTACGACCTTGCATATCATACTTTGTTTAATTTGATTTAGAATTGCAGAATAGAAACCTCTCAGCAATCGCGGCAAAATCGAATCATAAATAAAGGACTAATGCAGACAAAAATTTAAAATAAACAAAAATAAAATGGCAAGATATATTGGACCAAAATCAAGAATTGCCCGTAAGTTTGGAGAACCGATTTTCGGACCTGACAAGGTGTTAGCGAAAAAGAACTATCCTCCCGGACAACACGGACAAAACCGTCGCAAAAAAACTTCGGAATATGGTATTCAGTTGCGCGAGAAACAGAAAGCTAAATACACTTATGGTGTTTTGGAAAAACAATTCCGCAATTTATACGAAAAAGCCCAGCGAACCAAAGGCGTTACCGGTATTGTATTATTACAATTCCTTGAAGCACGACTTGACAACTTAGTTTTCCGTTTGGGTTTTGCACCTACACGTTCAGGTGCTCGTCAGTTAGTAAGTCACAAACATATTACCGTTGATGGTAAAGTAGTAAATATTGCTTCTTATCATGTTCGTCCAGGGCAAGTTATTGCTGTACGCGAAAAAGATAAATCTATGGAAGTAATATCAGCTTCGTTGAATGGATTTAATCATACAAAATATCCATGGATCGAGTTTAATGCTTCTTCTTTATCGGGTACTTTTCTACACATACCTGAACGGGAAGACATTCCGGAAAATATTAAAGAACAGTTAATTGTTGAGTTATACTCTAAATAATAAGTGAAGTCATGGCTATATTAGCATTTCAAAAACCTGAAAAGGTAATCATGTTGGAAGCTGACGCATTTCAAGGTAAATTTGAATTTCGTCCGTTGGAGCCTGGTTACGGTATTACCATAGGTAATGCTTTACGCCGGATTCTTTTATCTTCACTGGAAGGTTTTGCAATAACTTCAATAAAAATTGAAGGTATTGATCACGAATATTCTACAATTCCCGGTGTAATTGATGATGTAACCAATATAGTTCTCAATCTGAAACAAGTTCGTTTTAAACAAATTGTTGAAGATATTGAAAACGAAAAAGTTACCATAAACGTTTCAGGAACTTCAGCTTTCAAAGCAGGAGATATTGGGAAATATTTTACCGGTTTTGAAGTGTTGAATCCCAATTTAGTTATTTGTGAACTCGACTCATCTGCAAATTTTCAGATTGATATCGCGGTAAATAAAGGAAGAGGTTACGTTCCATCAGAAGAAAATAGATTGGCGAATCTTGAAATTGGGGTAATTCCAATCGATGCAATTTTTACACCCATTCGGAATGTAAAATATTCAATTGAAAACTATCGTGTTGAACAGGTAACCGATTACGAAAAATTAGTAATCGAAATCAGTACAGATGGTTCTATTCATCCTAAAGATGCTTTGAAAGAAGCTGCAAAAATTCTGATTCATCACTTTATGTTGTTTTCTGACGAAAAAATTTCTTTAGAAGTGACCGAAGGAGAAGGAACAGATGAATTTGACGAAGAAATTCTTCACATGCGTCAATTATTGAAAACCAAATTAACAGATCTTGAACTTTCAGTTCGCGCACTCAACTGTTTAAAAGCAGCTGATGTTGAAACATTAGGTCAGTTAGCCGGTTATCACAAACACGATTTATTGAAGTTCCGCAATTTTGGTAAAAAATCGCTCACAGAGTTGGATGAAAAACTCGAAAGCCTTAATTTATCTTTCGGAATGGATATTGCCAAATACAAATTAGATAAAGAGTAACGAGATGAGACATAATAAAAAATTCAATCATTTAGGGCGTACTTCGTCCCATAGAAAAGCTATGTTGTCGAATATGGCTATTTCGCTGATTCAACACAAGAGGATTGCTACAACACTTGCTAAAGCTAAAGCTTTACGAGTTTATGTTGAGCCACTTCTTACAAAAGCAAAAGATGATACGACCCATTCACGTCGTACCGTATTCAGCTATTTACAAAATAAAGAAGCTCTTACTGAACTTTTTCAAAATATTTCACAGAAAATTTCCAATCGTCCGGGAGGATATACCCGTATTTTACGTACAGGTTTCCGTTTAGGTGATAATGCCGAAATGTGCATCATCGAATTGGTAGATTACAATGAAAATATGTTGAAAGATAAAGTAGCCAAGAAGGCTGTTCGTACTCGTCGTTCATCTGTTAAGAAGGATGCTGAAACAGTTCAGGCTGTTAAAGAAGCTCCGGTAGCAGCTGTTGAGAAAACAGAAACAGCAGAAACAGCAGAATAAAAGTTTTTAAATTCAAAATCAATAAAGAAAGCGAAATTCGAGAGGATTTCGCTTTCTGTTTGTATGGTTAAACAGCCCAAATTAACGTAAGCATCCCAAATCAGCCGTATACAATAAAATCAAAAGCGGATTTTCAGTATAATATATACTGAGAATTCGCTTTTGATTTTATGCAAG
>JFJP01041248.1_pt1 | contig 11901 bp, 10 predicted proteins | sample 431651 | NCBI WGS metagenome assembly JFJP01 (sample SAMN02602958, study PRJNA72255) | Microbial mat metagenome, whole genome shotgun sequencing project. | biome: fresh water; feature: sink hole; material: water; isolation source: purple microbial (photo- and chemosynthetic) mats found in... | reverse complement strand
GATGACATATTTTTTCAGGTTAGCCTTAGGCTAAGGTGTGTACTGCAACGTAGGTTTGACAACCATCGTGATGCCGTAGAATCTTGTGTGAACATGATTGTATATTTCATATCCCCTTCTGAAAAAAAAACACATATACTTCTTCAACGGTAAATTACTCTTTTTTCTTTCCGAACCCTTCCGGTATTTTTACGAATGCTGCAATGATAAATCCGGGAATCGTTGAGGCCATCACCCACAAAAAGAAATGCTGATAACCGATCTGATCCTGAAGCCATCCGCTGAACATTCCGGGAAGCATCATACCCAACGCCATAAATCCTGTGCAAATCGCATAGTGAGCTGTTTTATGCTCTCCTTCCGAGACCATGATCATAAAGAGCATATATGCAGTGAATCCAAATCCATATCCGAATTGTTCAATAGCAACAGCAGTTCCAATAAGATAAAAACTTTCCGGTTGGAACTGAGAAAGATAAATGAACATCGCATCCGGAAGATGAATAACACATACCATGATCCATAACCAGAATTTTAATCCGCGCTTCGCAATAACAACTCCGCCAAGAAGTCCGCCAAGCGTTAGTGCGATAACACCAACCGTACCATAGACAATACCGACTTCCTGTGTTGTCAATCCAAGTCCCCCATCGACCCTTGGATCCAAAAGAAACGGTGCTATTAATTTCACGAGCTGCGCTTCAGCAAATCGGTACAGCAATAAAAATCCGAGTATGATTCCGATATCCTTTTTCTTGAAAAATGAACCAAACGTATCAAGAAATTCTTTCAAAACATTATGATTTGAATCAGAGACAATCGGTTTATCGGAGACTGGATACGGGAGAATAAATTTATGATAAATTGCCAGAGAGAAAAACATACCGGCAAGAATAAAAAAAGTGATCGACCACGCCATCGCCAATGAACTAGCATGCGTTTCAAGATATCCTGCAAGATAAACCAACGCCCCTTGTCCCATGATCATCGCGATTCGATAGAACGTACTTCGAACACCGACGAACGCCGCCTGCTGATGCTGTTCAAGTGCAAGCATATAAAATCCATCCGCAGCGATATCATGCGTGGCAGAACTGAATGCCATCAGCCAAAAGACGGCGAGTGTTATCTGGAAAAAACTCGGGAGCGGAATGGTGAATGCAACTCCGGCAAGTGCCGCACCGATCAACATCTGCAATGTCACGATCCAAAACCGCTTGGTCCGGAACATATCCACAAACGGCGACCATAACGGTTTGATCACCCAGGGGAGATAGAGCCAGCTGGTATATAAAGCAATATCAGTGTTGGAGATTCCCATCTTCTTATACATAATAACGGAGATGCTCATCACGACAACGTACGGGATTCCTTGACCGAAATATAACGTGGGGATCCACGACCACGGATTTTTTGTTGATGTTTGCATGGTATCCTTAATTAAAAATTCGAATATCGAAATTCTAAAATCTAAACATTAAAATTGAAGTTTTGAGTTTAGAATTTAAGATTTAGAGTTTCTACAGTTAATATAATTTCTTCAACTCCGCATTCGTGAAATAATGTTTCACAATTTCTTCCGCCGTGAATCCTTCCACCGCCATCACCGCCGCACCGATCTGGCAGAAGCCAACTCCGTGACCCCATCCTGCACCGCGCAGTATGAAAGTATCGTTTTCTTTCTGAACTATAAATGCAGAACTGTAGAGATGGGACTTTGACAACCATCGGCGAATCTCCAGTTCTTTCCCAACCGTCAAACTTTTTTTTGTTGCTTCAATTTTTAACCGCGTAATTCTTCCCGAAGGACCTCGTTTTACCGGAGTTAACGAAAGGATCGTCCCAAAATCAAATCCTGATTTTTTATTGATGAGTTCAGAAAGTTCTGCGGTTGTATAGCGCACTGTCCAACGGAAAAAATCAGTCGTCTCCTGATCGAACGACGGAAGGATCTGGCGGAGAATATTGCCGTCCGTTGTATTGCAAAATGCTTCCGGAGAAGAAAGTATCCATTTCGCAGCGTCATCTTCATTGCTAATCGGCTGATACGAATGTTTTGTTGAACACGAGACAGGCATCAAATATTCAAACGGTGTCTCTCCCCATGTTGTATGGAACGGTTCGGAAATTCCTCCGCATGATTTTGAAAACCGTGCATCGCATATCTCATTATTATTGATGAGGAACATCCCGCGCGTTTGGCTGATCGCCTCGAATGCTGCGTTGGAAATATCTTTGGTGATTCCTTGATACCGCTGGCAATGATCATCGGCGCAGACATCGAAAATATCATGATCTTCCCTGTCATAATAGCGGACAAGTTCAGTATCGGACTGCTGCGTGCGCTGTGAAGGAATACCAAGATTCGAAAATTTCTTTTTCATTTCCAGCATTGCAACCAGCCAGCTTCGCGACGTGATCGCGTGAGCTTTTAACAATGCCATCGGTGCCGTTGCGCTCATTTCAGATGAGATCACGCTGGCAAGATATTTTTCCACTGAAACTTCATTGATCGCTGTAATTCCGTTTTCACGTGCAAGCAAACGGAGCGAACCTTGGAATGTCTGATGTTCTTTTCGTTCCCAATGAAAATTGATCCCGAAAATAACATCGTGGAGCGTGAACGAACCTCCATTCAACGGCTTTAATGTTATCTCTTTACCGCGGATCAGTTCGATTTCTTTTCCGCCATAGAGAATGATCTCGCCGTTCTTTATTACCGCTTTGAATCTGCCGGTCACGATAACGTCATCGGTCAGTTTGAATTGTTCCAGCAACTCGCCGCTGACCTCAGAATATTTTTCGAGAACACCGACTTTGATATTTGGTTCTGATGAGATCATATTTTTTCAATAATTGTGTTTAATAATTCGCGTGTGAGAGACACTTCTTCATAAATGTTCCTTATCATTTCTGCGTCAACAATGTGAAAATCTTTTTCCAACGGCGTCACGACTAATCCGCCGATATCGACCGATGCAGGGCTGATAAGAATTTTGTCATTTCCTTCTTTAAAAAAAACTGCCGGACGATGTTTACTTCGAATGAACACGATCAATCGCCACAGACCTTGTGCAAATGAACCGATCACATTCATCTTCGGCTCTTCGTTCGTATTCATCACTAATCTCATCGCTCGTGTAAGCCGCAAAAACGTCAGTTCCACATCCTGTTCAGTATCTCCTTCCAACACAATAACGCTGCGTCCGTAGTCTTTAACGGTTGAAACAGACACTCCGCCGATTTGTTTTTTCATTTCCATTCGTTCAACGATCTCACGTTCAACGGGAATTAATCCCGTTGGTGAAGCTTGAAAATGCATATGATCTGGTGCAGAGGCACCGCATTTCGGTCCATTGTAAAAAACGGAATACATCGGCGAAAGTTCTTTTGCCAGAGCAAGAAAGGTCAATATCTGCTCTTCAATGGATTGGGGAATATGATCGACATGGGAAATAGTGAAATGTTCTTTGAAGATCGGCATCGGATTACAAAGAACAAGGAATTTTTCCTTAAAAAGGACTCCCTGCTGTTCATCCGGAAGATTCCCTACGCACAAAAAACATTTTCGTTCTTTGATGGATGCAGTATCGACTTTCGCTCCTGTGCTGACAATACGTTTTGGATTGTATTGCAGGCGTACAGAGAATGTTCCGCAGTCAACGACTCTCGTTTGAACATTCTCTAACGCTGAAACTCCATCGGCAAGCAACGGCCACTGTTGCTGCTGATTGACATAGAGATCATGAGTGAGTTTGGAAAGAGCATCATGGACAGTATTAGGAAATTGAGAATAGATTTTTTGTGAGAGCATTCTTTAACATTCGATTTTGTCTTTCCATTTCGGTAATCCGAAGAAGAACGACAACGATTAATAAATGTGCGGAATCGGAAAGATTATTTGATATCTCGATAACCGATGAAATGATTCACTGTTGTTATACCCATTTGAAACGGCGATTGCTCAACGAATTGGAATCCTAATTTTTTATACCATTCCAATGATGGAACATTCTGCTCCATGACGCCAAGCCAAATTTGATTAAATGAAAATTGCAGTGCTTTTTGTTCAACCATTTTTAACAGGTCGGTACCGATCCCTTTTCCTTGAAATTCAGGGAGAACATAGAGTGATTCCAGATAGCAACGATTCTGTTCTTGATTGACCTTCATTCGTGCATAGCCGATAATGTTCCCTTTAATTTCAGCAACGAAACTTGTTGTATTCGGATCATCATACAAGCGAGCAAAATTGATCTCGGAATAATAATTATTGAAGTACCAATGAATATCAGACATCGGTATAAAATCAGCATATGAAGCGATCCACGTGTTCAACAAAACTTTTTGGATTTCGCTCGTATCGTCGAGTGTCCATTCGCGATAGGTAGTTTTAATTGACATTATTTCTTCTTATTCATTTGTATCCGTGCCATCATTTCAATGGTTCGAATCTTGTCTTTATAATAATCATTCCGATTGATCTTATCGATCGGAAGCGCGGCATCGGTATTCCCTTCCCATCGTCTGCAATGATACAGGGAAGTATATATTCTTCCGATCTGGTAATGACGGGAAATACGGATCGCTGCGGCATAGTCTTCACCGTAACTTGTATTCGGCAAAAGGATTTCTCTCAACACCGGAGTATAGAATGCGCGCGGTGCTCCGAGTCCGTTGATCCGTAATGCGTTGTTCCGGCCGTTCTCGGGTGTCCATTCTTTATGATCGATCAATCCCGGCGGAATCGGTTCAAGATTCGCATTCACTAATGTGTATGATCCGATCACCATCGCTACACCTTCTTTACGGAAGACATCCACAACCTTTTGAAGTGTATCATTTCCGGAATAGAGATCATCCGAATCCAATTGAACTGCATATCGTCCGCACTGTTCGGACAGAACCGCTTCATTCCAGCATCCGCCGATCCCGAGATCTTCCCGGTTTGGAATGATATGTTTTACCCGGGGATCGTTCTGTGAAAGTCCTCGAAGGATTTCTGTTGTCTTGTCCGTTGAATGGTTATCAACGACAATAATGTTAAAAGGAAAATCTGTTTTCTGCGAAAGAACGCTGTTCACCGCTTCGCCAACCGTCTTTTCCCTATTGCGGACAGGAATGACCACGCTCGCTTCAACCGGAAACTTCTCTTTTGAAACAGGTGCTTTGGTGAATTTTGGTTTCAGATACGCACCGATATTCTTCAAATGGTTTGTTGCAACGAACTCATTCTCTTTTTGAACGTTCTGGTTTCGCGGATCAACATAATCAAACATTTTTTCGCCGCTCTTGCGTATATCGGATTCCGTTTTCGTATAGAGATATTCTTGATTATGGAAAATTTGATGATCAACGGATACTTTTAGCCTTAGGTCATACAACCCGGATCGTTCAACTTTTTCGATCTTGCCGTATCGTTTCACAGCTTTTTTGATCGCTGAGACCGAGAACAACATCACTGCGCCAAAATCAAAATTATCACGGATGCTGCCGAGTTGATAATCGATCGTCGGATGTTCGGAACGTTTGCCATCCTTTATTTCGTAAAAATCAGAATAGACCATTCCAGCATTCGTATCCTTTGCAATATGAATAAATCGTTCTACTGCAGCCTGATTGAACGTGATTGATTGTGCTTGATGTACAAACAAAAGGAATTTTGTTGAAAGTTTTTCGATGACAGCGTTGATCGTTTTTCCTGAGGTCAACGAATCAACTTTCATTCCTTTGCATTTTTCAATCGCGCCGGAAAAATCTCCTCCGTGGAGGACAATAATTTTTTTGACAAGAGTTGATTGAACGAATTGCTGAAGCGTTGATTGGAAGTATGGTTCAGTGCTGTAGGGAAGAACAACGGTGATCATAAACGTTTTTCCTTTTTGATATTCATTCTCGGATAGAATTCTGTAGTAATATAAAAGGAAGATGAAGCGAAAGCAACCCGAAATGCTTGACATTACTCGTAAATTTTGTATCATAAAGCAGGTAATTTCATCAATTTATGGAGGAGAGTGCAATGCCTGAGATCGATCTGAAAGAATTTGAGAAAAATATTGTTGTCCGTGGAATTACGTTAGAGGACTATTCTAAACTAACTTCATTACAGGAAAAATGTTTTCCCGGAATGAAACCGTGGACCGTAGAACAATTAGAAAGTCAGTTACTGCATTTTCCGGAGGGACAGATCTGTGTTGAATATGAAGGCAAGATCGTTTCTTCTTCCAGCAGCTTGATCCTTGATTTTTCTTTGTATTCCGAATGGCACAGTTGGAAGGAGATTGCCGACAACGGTTTTATACGGAACCATAATCCGGAAGGAAATACACTTTACGGAATCGAGATCATGGTCGATCCCGAATACAGAGGAATGCGTCTTGCACGAAGATTGTACGATACCCGCAAAGCGATCGCTAAGAAATATAATCTGATGAGGATTATTCTTGGCGGAAGGATTCCTGGATATAGAAAATATGCAAGCGAGATGACTGCACGTGAATATGTCGAGAAAGTGATCAATAAATCATTATTTGATCCGGTGCTTACCGCACAGCTTTCCAACGGGTTTGTCCTGAAACGCCTGATCCAGAATTATATGATCTCCGATGCGGAATCGAAAGGCTATGCAACGTTCCTTGAATGGACAAATATCGATTATGCACCGGATACATCTAGGATATTTCTTCCGATCGAATCGGCACGGGTTTGTGCCGTTCAATATCAAATGCGCGAAGTAAAAAACTTCGAAGATTTTGCCAAACAGTGCGAATACTTCATTGATGTGGGCGCCGATTATCGCAGTGATTTTATTCTGTTTCCGGAAATATTTACGACACAGCTGCTCTCCTTTTTACCAAAAGATAGACCTGAAGGTTCCGTTCGACGCCTTTCAGAGTTCACACCAAAATACTTGGAATTGTTTCATGCGCTTGCGGTGAAATACAATGTAAACATCATCGGTGGCTCTCACTTTACCGTTGAAGATGACAGCTTGTACAACATTTCGTATCTGTTCAAGCGAGATGGTACCATCGGTAAACAATATAAATTACACATCACACCGAATGAAAAACGATGGTGGGGAGTGAAGCCGGGTAAATCATTGGAAATATTTGAAACGGATAAGGGAATTATCTCAATTCAAATCTGTTATGATATTGAATTTCCGGAACTGAGCAGGATTGCGGTTGAGAAGGGTGCACAATTGATCTTCGTTCCCTTCTGTACGGATGAACGGAACGCCTATCTTCGAGTGAGGTACTGCGCTCAGGCTCGCTGCATCGAGAATCATATTTATGTTGCAATTGCAGGCGGTGTAGGGAATCTTCCGTTTGTAGAAAATCTTGATGTCCATTACGCCCAGTCCGCGATCTTCACGCCGTCCGATATTCCGTTCACACGCGATGCCATCCAGTCCGAAGCGACACCGAATACCGAAATGGTCATCGTAGATGATGTCGATCTTGAACTATTGAAACGCCACCGTCAAAGCGGAAGCGTATTGAACTGGCTGGATAGACGAAAAGATCTGTATGAGATACGGTATAAAGGCGGGACGAGCGTTACAGTTCTTTGAAAAAAAAATGCTTTCTCGGTTCGAGAAAGCATTTATATTCCTTTAGTCAAAAATATTATACTGCTTTATTAGCATACGTATCTAACACTTTCTGAATGACACGTTTGTAAGTTGTTTTATTTTTTTTAGCGACTGTTTTATAATACGCTAAACTCGATTTCCCTAATTCCAGTGTAACTGAAACTTCCGGACGATTAACAGTCAATTCCGATGGACGGGGAAGAAAATCTTCAACAACTTTGAAGTCAATCGGTTCATCGCTATATGTTATTTTTTTTTTCATATTCGTTCTTTCCTTTTCGCCAATATCCGGCTCCAATAATACGAATCATCGAATTTCTAAATATAAACCGAACAGTAACTATTCCTTTTTCCGTTTTTCCAAAGCAATAATATCTTTTTTCGACATCACTGGAATGATTGATATCTACTGCAATGATACGTTGTTCATCCAAAAAGGCATATTGTGCTTCATCAAACGATATCTTGTGCTTTTTAATATTAGCACGATTCTTTGCATCATCCCATTCAAAGTTTGATTGCATATGTGAATATATAAAACGAATTGATTAATGGCAAAATCACATTTATTGTTTTGCCAGTTTTCTGAATACCAGTTTCCCTTCTCCTTCCATTCCCAGCTCAATTGCATCGCCATCGTTGATCTCTCCCGCTAAGATTTTTGTCGAAAGTGCATCAATGACATATTTTTGAATTGTACGTTTTAACGGGCGCGCACCATAACTGGGATCATATCCTAAACGGGCAATCCAATCTTTCGCATCATCGGTAACAACAATCGTCATCTCTTTTTTAGCAAGCATTTGATCAAGTCGTTTCAACTGAATTTCTACTACTTTTTTGATATCGCTTCGCGTCAGCGGTTTGAAAAGGATCACTTCATCAACACGATTCAAGAACTCAGGACGGATCGTTTGACGCAATAATTGATTCAACTGCGAACGCAAGTCACCGGCAAAATTCTCCCAATCTTCATCGGATTGTACTTGTGTCAATCGTTCTTGGATCAGCTGCGAACCAAGATTCGACGTCATAATAACGATCGTATTCTTAAAGTTCACAGTTCGTCCTTGCGAATCGGTCAATCTTCCATCATCCAATAGTTGTAGAAGGATATTGAATACTTCCGGATGAGCTTTTTCGATCTCATCAAGCAATACGACCGAATACGGTTTTCTCTTTACCGCTTCGGTCAATTGTCCCCCTTCTTCGTAACCGACATATCCCGGCGGTGCTCCAATGAGACGGGAAACAGAATGCTTCTCCATATATTCGCTCATATCGATCCGTACCATTGCATTCTCGTCATTGAACAACAGTTCGGCAAGTGATCGGGCAAGTTCTGTCTTTCCAACACCGGTCGTTCCAAGAAAAATGAACGAACCGATCGGACGTTTTTCATCCTGCAATCCTGCGCGGCTTCGTCTGATGGCATCAGCAACAGCCTTAACAGCTTCCTCCTGATTCACCATTCGTTCATGAATTTTATCTTCAAGATGAAGAAGTTTCGAGCGCTCACTTTCCAACATCCTCGTTACAGGAATTCCGGTCCACTTCGAAACGATCTCTGCAATATCTTCAGCATCAACCTCTTCTTTCAACATTTTTTGGGTTTTCTGAAGTTCGGAAAGATTTCCGGTTGCTTCATTCAATCGCTTTTCGAGTGTTGCCAATGTTCCATACCGCAGTTCGGCAACTTTCCCGAGATCTCCCTCTCGCTCTTTCTTATCCGCCATGATCTTCACATTCTCGATCTCTTCCTTCATTGTTCGAATGGATTGAATGAGATTCTTCTCATTCTCCCAATGAACGCGAAAAACTGTACGTTTCTGATTCAGTTCAGCAAGGTCCTTTTCGATCTCTTCAATGTGTGATTTGATCGCAAGCCGGTCAGCATCGTTCGTATATTCTGCAGAAAGCTCGCGCCGAACCGCTTCTCGCTCGATCTCAAACTGCTTCACTTTTCGTTCGATATCATCCAACTCTTCCGGCATCGAATCGATCTCGATCCGTAATTTTGCAGCAGCCTCATCAACAAGATCGATCGCTTTATCCGGCAGAAATCGATCCGAAATATACCGATGACTCAATTGAGCGGCGGCAACGATTGCACCGTCGGTGATCCGTACGCCATGATGCACTTCATATCGTTCCGCAAGTCCTCGCAGAATTGAAATGGTATCTTCTACTGTCGGTTCTTCAACCAACACCGGTTGGAATCGTCGTTCAAGCGCAGGATCTTTTTCAATATATTTTTTATACTCATCAAGCGTTGTCGCACCGATAGCACGCAGATCGCCGCGGGCAAGGGCTGGTTTCAGCATATTTGCAGTAAAGAGAATGATCTCGCCATTCGACTCTTCGACTTCTTTAAGGACTGCTTTCAATCGTTCTTCAAACTGTCCGCGGAAACTTGCCCCGGCAATAAGAGCCGCCATATCAAGCGCAACGATTCGTTTTGTTCTCAGACTTTCCGGAACATCACCTGAGATGATCCTATGCGCAAGTCCTTCAGCAATCGCAGTCTTTCCAACACCCGGTTCGCCTATAAGCACGGGATTATTTTTTGTGCGGCGTGAAAGGACCTGAAGCACACGACGAATCTCATCTTCCCGTCCGATGACTGGATCAAGTTTTCCTTTTCGTGCAAGATCGTTCAGATCACGTCCGAATTTTTCGAGCGATTGAAATTTATCCTCGGGGTTCTGATCGGTCACACGCTGCGTTCCGCGGACATCTTTCAGCGCCTTCATCACACCATCTTTAGTCACCCCTTGATCCAGAAGTAATTTTACTCCGCCGTTATTTTTTTGTTCAAACAACGCCAGCAGCAAATGTTCTGTGCTGACATATTCGTCTTTAAGATTTTCCGTTTCTTTTTGCGCCTGCTCTAAAACCTTCTGAAAAGAATTGGAAGCAAACTGCTGTGCACCGCTCACTTTCGGAAGCTTTTCAATCACTTCGTTGATCTTTATTTTGATATAATTGACATTCGCGCCGAGTTTTTGCAGCAGCGGTGTAACAATCCCCTGAGCATCCTGCACCAACGCCGCAAGCAGATGCTCCGGCTCCAACGATTGATTGCCATATGAAGTCGCAATCTCTTGCGCATTCTGGACCGCTTCTTGTGATTTTATTGTGAATTTATTGAAGTTCATTTTAGTACTCTCGATATTTTTTCTGTTTTACTGGATTCCCGCTTAAAACATGCGGGAATGACGTATATTTTTTATTGTTTCGTATAACACATGCACTAGATTATTTGTCTTCATCAGTTGTATGACCAAATTGTTTTTTCCCCGCTTTCATTTCAATAACAGTTTCCATCGCATTCCGTTTATCCTGATTCTGAAAATCGGCAAGAGCTGATGACGCGGCAGGATTCCCTCCATTACTCATTTTTTTATTAATGATCGCCATGAGCAGTGCAACTGCCAAAGCAATCAGGATAATCCAAACGAGTATATCCATCATATTATTTTCTTTCACCACAGAGTCACAGAGACACCAAGGATATTTATAATTCTCTGTGACTTCGTGTCTCTGTGGTTAATCATAAACTACAATTTCACTAACTGTGCTTGTATCACTTCACTGGTCCGCGCGGCAATCGATGCAATCGTTTTGTCAGGCGGCTGAGCATTCAGTTTTAAGGTACAGCAGGCGGTTTGTGTTCCTTCAAAGATCAAATTCTCGACTTCCTGAATATTGATCTCTGCCGATTTCAGATCGTTGAAGACATTGGCAAGCACACCCGGTTTATCAAAATGCCGAACGATGAGTTGATATTTTGCCGCCGTTACTTTTGCTTTGTTTACCCAATTCTTCACAGTGCCGCGTTCTTTGTATTGTTTAACGATTGCAACCGTTTCGTCCGCAATCGCATTCTGTGCCTGTTCAGTCGATGATGATTTATCTTCCGGCTCACCGGAAAAAACATCCGCTCCAACTCTGATCGCGCCTGCTTTTGCAGCTTCGAACAACGCTTCTTCATCAACAACTTCCCAACGCGACGTATTCAAGAAGATTGCATTCGGTTTCATCGATGCAATTAATTCTTTCGTGATGATCTTTTTTGTTTCCGGTTTGAGTGCAAGATGAACCGAAACAATATCACATTGCGGGATCAGTTCTGCCAACGACTCTGTTTTCTTCACCCCAAGCATATCAGCTTTTTCTTTTGTCAGTGATCGCGACCACACGACAACATTCATTCCAAATGCTTTCGCACGTTTGATGAACTCCTGTCCGATCTGACCTACCCCGATAACGCCAACTGTCTTCCCAAAAATTCCTTCAGCTTT
>JFJP01005874.1_pt1 | contig 11901 bp, 10 predicted proteins | sample 431651 | NCBI WGS metagenome assembly JFJP01 (sample SAMN02602958, study PRJNA72255) | Microbial mat metagenome, whole genome shotgun sequencing project. | biome: fresh water; feature: sink hole; material: water; isolation source: purple microbial (photo- and chemosynthetic) mats found in... | reverse complement strand
AACGTGCTTGAGGCCGTGAATTGCGTCACTGCGTCTGCAATGACGGCAAACAAAATTTAGCTCAAGCGCCGCAGTTGCTGGCGCAGCGCAGAGAGGCGACGGCGCAGGTCGCCGCGTCCGCTGTGGCCGGAGGGTGCGTAGCGCAGAGTCTCCAGGCGCAGCAGCCAGTCGGCCCAGGCGGGGCCTTGTGCCAGCGCCGTTTGCTGCTGCACCAAGGTGGCGATCTGACGCGGTGTGCTGTTGGGTGCCAGCGTGATGCCGGCGCGCTGCAGTTGACGCGTTGCCCGCGCCAGCAGGCGCAGCCAGGGGTCTTGACGTTGGCGCTCCCACGCGCTCCAGCCGGCGCCAATCAGGCTTGCCAGAACGACGATGGCGCACAACAGGTACACCAGGTCTTCCCAGCTTGGGGCCTCAAAACCGATGTTTTTCAGCAGGTCAAGCTGACGACTTTGGCTGTAATTCAGCACCCACTGGTTCCAGCGGTTGTTGGCGGCCTCCCAGACGGCGCGCAGTGTCAGCGCGAGCTCGGGGTTGACATTGCCAAAAATGGCAGTGGCGATCGCGCCACGCGGCGCGGCCAGCCGGTTGAACGTGCCGGTACGCGCCGGCGCCACGGCGCCAGTCGGGTCCACACGCACCCAGCCCTGGCCGGCCAGCCAGACTTCGGCCCAGGCATGTGCATCGCTTTGGCGCACCACCCAAAAGCCGTCCAGGTTGTTCAGGTTGCCACCCTGGTAGCCGGTGACCACGCGTGCCGGCACGCCAGCGGCGCGCATCAGCAGCACAAAGCTGGAGGCAATGTGCTCGCAAAAGCCGGCCTTGCGGTCAAACCAGAATTCATCAGCGGTGTGGCGGCCGTACACCCCGGGCTCCAGCGTATAGACGTAGCCACCGTTGCGCAGACGTTGCAGCACCGCTTGCACCAGTGCGCCAGCCTGCGCTTGGCCGGCGGGCAGATCGGCCAGCAGTTCTTGCGCCAGTTGCTGTGTGCGCGGGTTGTAGCCTGCCGGCAGATTCAGATAGGCTCCCAGCAGCGGTGTGATCTGTAGCGGGCCATGGCGAAACTGCGGGTAACTCACGGCGCTGTAGCGCAGCAGTTCGGTCACTGGTGTCGGCTGCAACCACACCAGCTCGGAGGTCATGCGGGCACGATCGATCGGGCTGCCTGCACCGCTCAGCGGTGCCTCGGGTGCGGCGTCCAGGGTCAGCAACCACGGCTGCTGGTTGGGCTCCAGCGTGACCTGGTAGCGCACCGGCGTCCCTTGCACCTGCAATTGTGCGTTCTGGCCGCGCAGCAGTGCCAGCCCCAGGCTGTCGGCTGGTCGCCAGCGCAGGCCATCGAAGCTGGACAGGACCGGCCCCCGAAAGTACAGCTCAGGTTGCTCGGGTGGCGGGCCGTCAAATCGGACCCGAAACGCCACACTCTCGTCCAGCGCCAGTGTGGCAATGTTGCCGACCGTCATCTGTGCGCTCAAGCCGCTGCGACCGGCCATGGCGTCGCTGGGCATGCCCCATAGCGGAGCCAGCCGTGGAAACAGCACGAACAGCAGCACCATGATGGGCGCGCCCAGCAGGGCCATGCTGCCGGCAATGCGTGCCGACTGCCACAGTGGCGGACGGCCCACCGGCATGTGCGCGTTGACCAGCGCGGTGAGCAAGCCCAGCAGCGCCAGCAGCATGGCCGCCGCCGTGGTGAGCGACTGTGAGTAGAAAAAATGCGTCAGCATCAAGAAGAAACTGAGGAAAAACACCACAAAGGCATCGCGCCTGGCCCGCAGTTCCAGCGTCTTGAGTGCCAGCAGCACCGCCACCAGCGTCACGCCGGCGTCACGCCCGAGCATGGTCTTGTGTGTCAACAGCGTCGCAGCCACCGCCAGCGCCAGCAGTGCCAGCAGCCAGCCGCGCGCCGGCAGGGGCCGCCCGCGCCAGGCCAGCGTGGCACGCCAGGCAATCACTGCCGCGGCCAGCAGACTGCTCCACAGCGGCAATTGAGCGCTGAGCGGCGCGATCACCCAGGCGATGACCCCCAGCATGAACAAGGTGTCGCGGGTGTCACGCGGCAGGTTCGACAGTCGGGGCAGGGGGGCGATGGTCACGGCTTTGCCTTCAAGCCAGCGCAAGCAGGCGCAGGCAGCGCTGCAAATGGGCCGGACCGGCGTCCGGTGCGATGTCGCTTTGCCCCAACTGCAGGCCGTAACGCAAGCCCCGCTGCTCGGCCTGCAACAACCAGGCGCACAGGCGACTGAGTTGTGCCTCGGGCTGTGTCAACTGGGTCAAGGCGCGCGTCAGCAGCAGTTCGCGACCTTGCAACAGGACGCTGTCGCGGCTGACCAGTTCGCCGGATTTGGCTGCCTTTTTCCACAAAATCATTTTGAGTGCGTCGCCGCGTCGGTAGGCACGCAGACCATCGGGCTCGCCTTGCGCGATGCGGCTGGGCGCTGGTGATTCACGCGTGCCATGCGCTGCGCTGGCTGGCAGCGGTGGTGCAGGGGCTTCGGGTTGTGGATAGACCAACACTTGCGCGGCTGGGCGCCACAAGGTCCAGACACGAAAGCTGCCAAGCGGAAACAAGGTCTGTGCCACCAGCATCGGCAGCGGGTGCTGGCCGCGCGCAGGGGGCTGCCAGCCCAGTTGCACTTTGGCACTGGCCTGCGCTGCAACGTCGGTGTGCGCGGTGCCGCTGCTGCCCTGCACCTGCAGCTCGATGGCGTGTCGCGGCCATTTTCCGGGGTTGTGGACTTGTATGTCAAAAAGTGCTGTAGCGCCCATAAAGACTGCGTCAGGCGCTATCAATCTGAGTGTTAGACCGCGCAGCGTGGCGTGGCTGACGTGCATTGCCACCAGAGCGCAGCCCGCCAGCAAAAAGGTCAGCAGATAGCCCAGATTGAGCTGGTAGTTGATCGAGGCCAACAGCAGCACCAGCAGCGTCACACCCAGCATCAGGCCGGCCCGGGTTGGCAGGATGTACACATTGCGCTGCGTCAACGTGGTTGTGTCGGTCTGCGGCAGGCGCGACTGCCACCAGCGTGCCAGCCGCTGGCGCAGATAGCGCAGCGGGTGCAGCCAGGGCATGGCCAGCCAGGTCTGCCGGCCGGACCAGGGCAGGGCGCTCACGGCAGCGGCACCGCATCCAGCATGGCGCGCACCTGCTCCAGGGCACCCCGGCCAGCCTCGGGTATCGGCAAGAGCCGGTGCGCGATGGTTTGTGGCAGGATGGATCGCACATCGTCGGGCGCCACATAGTTGCGTCCGGCCAGCAAGGCCTGGGCCTTGGCCGCACGCAGCAGCGCGATGCCGGCGCGCGGACTCAGGCCCTGAACAAACCAGCGGCCGTCGCGGGTGGCCGCAATCAGGTCTTGCACATAGTCCAGCAACGCAGGCGCAGCGTGCACCTCCTGCACCTGTTTTTGTAGCGTCTGGAGTTCATCGGCGATGAGCAGGCTGGGCAGGGCAGTGACCAGCTCACGCCGGTCAACGCCACACAGCAAGCCGCGCTCGGCTTCGCGGCTTGGGTAGCCCAGCGAGATGCGCATCAAAAAGCGGTCCAGTTGCGACTCGGGCAGCGGGTAGGTGCCGACCTGGTCGAGCGGGTTTTGCGTGGCGATGACGAAGAAAGGCGCTGGCAGCGCGCGCGTCTGGCCTTCTACGCTGATCTGCTTTTCTTCCATGGCTTCGAGCAGGGCGCTTTGCGTTTTGGGGCTGGCACGGTTGATCTCGTCGGCCAGCAGCACCTGGGTAAAAGCCGGACCGGGGTGGAACACAAAGCGCTCACTGCCGCGTTCAAACACCGACACGCCCAGCAGGTCGCTGGGCATCAGGTCGGCGGTGAACTGAACGCGTGAAAATTGCAGCCCGAAGGTGCGCGCCAGCGCGTGTGCCAGCGTGGTTTTGCCAACGCCTGGCACATCTTCGATCAACAGGTGGCCGCCCGCGAGCAGGCAGGCCACACAATCTCGGGTCTGGTCAGACTTGCCGAAGATGACCGTGTTAAGCTGATTCAAAAGCGATGTGAGTTTTGCTTGGATGTCCATGCACCAACCTTACCAAATATTTCTTCGAGGAGCGTATAGCAATGACAATGACCGGTTACTTTACCCACCCGAGCTGCCGCAAGCATGAAATGGGCCCGGGTCACCCCGAGTGTCCCGAGCGGCTTGATGCGATTGACGACCGTCTGCTGATGTCGGGGCTGGATGTGGCGCTGGACCGCCGCGAGGCCACGCCTGCGGCCACCTCTGACATTGAACTGGCGCACGGGCGCATGTATGTGGCGGCGATTCGCGGCCTGAATGCCGAGCTGAAAGAGGAAATCACCGCCGGTGGCCCGACGCATTTGCAAGTTGACCCAGACACCAGCATCAACATCCACACCTGGACGGCTGCGTTGCACGCCGCCGGGGCTGCCATCGACGCCACGGACGCGGTGATGGCGGGCGAGATGGAAAACGCCTTTTGCGCGGTGCGCCCGCCGGGTCATCACGCCTGCCGCGAGAAGGCGGGCGGGTTTTGCTTTTTCAACAACGTGGCGATTGCGGCCAAGTACGCACTGGAGCGACACAACTTGCAGCGCGTGGCGATTGTTGACTTTGATGTGCACCACGGCAATGGCACCGAGGACATCGTCAAGGGTGACGAGCGCATTCTGATGGTGAGCTTTTACCAGCATCCGTTCTATCCGCTGGACTGGCCGCACTCGAACGCGGCCAATCTGGTGAATCTGCCGGTACCGGCCTACACGCGCGGTGGCGACATCCGCGAGATGATCGAAGCGGCCTGGATGCCTCGGCTGGAAGAGTTCAAGCCTGAGATGATCTTTATCAGTGCCGGCTTTGACGCGCACCGCGAGGACGACATGGGTCAGCTCGGTCTGGTCGAGAACGACTACGCCTGGATGACCAGTCGCATCAAGGATGTGGCGCGTCGCCATGCCAAAGGGCGCATCGTGAGTTGCCTGGAGGGGGGGTATGTGATGAGTGCGCTGTCGCGCAGTGTGGAGACGCATATCCGGGTGTTGGCGGATGTCTAATGCCCCGGTGGACAACCTGCAGGAGTGGCTGCAGGCGCTGACGCGTACCTCGGTACTGATTGAAATGGCAGTCCTGCTGGGCTGTGCGCTGGCCGCCTGGTTGCTGACACGCCTGATTGCGCGTGCCTTTGAAGGGCGCGACAGCAAGTCGATCCTGTTTGGTCGGCGCATCGTCGATGGTGTGCTGTTTCCGGCCCTGCTGTTGAGCCTGGCTTATCTGACGCACCGGGTGTTGGCCGCGCAACTGCCAGTGGCTTTGTTCAAGCTGGCTATTCCGGTTCTGTTGGCGCTGCTGGTGATTCGTCTGGGCGTCAAGGTGCTGCAGGCGACCTTCGAGGAAACACCGGTGGTGCGACTGCTTGAGCGCAGCATTTCCTGGCTGGCCTGGCTGGCCATGGTGCTGTGGGTGAGCGATTTGCTGCCGCTGCTGCTCGAAGAGCTCGACCAGGTGAGCTGGAAGGTCGGCGCCAGCACCCTGACGCTGCGCAACATCGTTGAAGGGACGCTGACGGCTGGATTGGTGCTGATCATCACGCTGTGGATCTCGTCGGCGATTGAGGCGCGCCTGCTGCGCAATGCCACGGGAGGCGAACTGAGTCTGCGCAAAGCGTTCAGCAACGCGGCGCGCGCGCTGCTGATGTTTTTGGGCTTGCTGCTGGCGCTGTCAGCGGTGGGCATCGACCTGACGGCACTGTCGGTGCTGGGCGGTGCGATTGGGGTTGGGATTGGTCTGGGTCTGCAAAAGCTGGCAGCCAATTACGTCAGCGGTTTTGTCATTCTGGCCGAGCGCAGCATGCGCATTGGCGACACGGTCATGGTCGATAACTTCAGTGGTGTGGTGACCGCCATCAATGCGCGCTACACCGTGATTCGGTCGCTGGCTGGTCGCGAGTCCATTGTGCCCAACGAGATGCTGATTACCAGCCGGGTTGAAAACCACTCGCTGGCTGATACCCGGGTGTGGCAATCGACGCTGGTGTCGGTGGCCTACGACAGCGATGTGCAGCAGGTGATGCTGCTGCTGCAGCAAGCGGCGTTGGCGCAAGAACGGGTGCTGCGCGAGCCGGCGCCGTCGGTGGCTTTGTCCAACTTTGGCGTGGATGGGCTGGAGTTCACATTGGGCTTCTGGATCGGTGACCCTGAAAACGGCAGCCTGAATATCAAGTCGCTGGTGAACCTGGAGGTGCTGCGGCTGCTGCGCGAGCACCAGATCGAGATCCCGTTTCCGCAACGGGTACTGCATCAGCGCTGAGGTGAGGCCGGCAGTCAGCCCAGTGTGCGGCCAAAAAAGCGCAGTGTCCGGTCCCAGGCCATCTGCGCCCAGGCCGCATCGTATTGGGTGGCGGGCAGCCGGCTCGGGCCTTGTGCGGTTTCGTTGGCAAAGGCGTGCTGGGCCAGGTAGCGGTGAAACTCAAACCTGACCCCAGCCTGGGTCAACTTGCTCTGCAGCGCGTCCACCGCCTCGGCCGTAAAAAATGCGTCCTGCGTGGCCCAGTGGCCCATCAGTGGCGCGCGGATCTGGCTGCAATCAAGGTAGTCCAGCGGCGGGCAGCCATACCAGGCCACGCCGGCGTCGGCTTCCGGCGTGCATGCCAGTGCCAGCAAGGTGAGCGCGCCACCCATGCAAAAACCGGTCACGCCAACCCGGGGTGATTCGGTTTTCAGGTACTGCACGGCGCCGCGAACATCCTGCGACGCGGCCGTGCCAAAGTCCAGCGCCGACATCAGGTGGTTGGCTTCTTCAGCTTCCAGGGTCGATTGGCCACGGTACAGATCGGGCACCAGCGCCCGGTAGCCACAGTGCGCCAGGCGGTCGGCCACGGCGCGGATCTGCGCGTTCAGCCCCCACCACTCCTGAATCACCACCACGGCGGGCGCCCCGCTGGCCTGTGCGGGCTGGGCCAGATAGGCCGGTACGGTCTGCCCGTCCGGGCGGACAAATTCGATCATGCTGGCTGTGCTCATGCAGTGCTCCTTCAAAAGAGGGGTGGTGATGACGCGATTATGCGGATAAGTTGGGCGCCACCCCACCAGAACAGCAGCACCGATGCAACTGCAGCCAGCGTGAGCAGGTAGCCCAGCAACAACATCAGGCCATCGCGCAGGCGCAGCCCCCAAGAGATCAAGATGATGGCCAGGGCCGGCAAGACATTGTCAAAACTGACGATGGGCACCGGGACCACCATTGCCAGACCGGCAATAGACAACACCAATCCGTTGGACACCCGCCTTGGCGTGTCGCTCAATGGCAACAGACGCGGTCGCCCCAAGCGCGCCATGATTTGAAAGGCCCGCTGGGCCATGCGCACAAGCAGCGCTGTAAAACGCGCACTGAGTTGGCGCCGGGCAAGCCAGCGCGGCAGCGGCAACTCCTGATCAAGGCACAGTCCCACCGCAATGAACAGGCAGAAAACACCGACAGCCGAGGCCATGCCGGGTAAGGCAACAGGTATCAGAAGTGGCATGGCCAGCAGTCCCAACCAGACCAGCCGAGCCCGATGGCTGGTGCCCACGGTGTCACCCAGGGTGCCCCCCAGGCCAGCCAGGTGTGCCCCGGCAATCCGATCTGCGGCACAACGCCGCCTTTTCTTTGAGTTTTCTATGGCGTTCGCTGGCGGGCTAACTGGGTGTGACACGGTTGGGTGAGCAAAAAGTGGTGGGTGCAGGCATCCTGGGCGACGGCTGAGCTGGTTGTGAGCTGCATTGTCGGCGGCCGTCGCAACTTGTTTACACAGCTTTTGAAGAACGGAAACATCGAAAAAACCTGAACGTTGGGCCAGGGTTCGGTCGCAGAAGTTGGTCGTTTCCCGCTGGGGCGACCAGCCGCCTTGGCCTGCGGTATTGGAGTGTGCTGTCAAATCGCCAGTACAAAATAGAACGATCGTGCGTTTTGCTTGTATCATGGAATTGTCCGGCTTTGAGGGCAGCGTCACTGCGGTGCGCGCATAGAATCAGGGGCGTTGACGTGAACGTCAATCAAGCACACGTTCACGCAGGGTTTGTCCGTTTTTTCATCTTCCTTTTGGAGAATATCTAGCATGAAGGTCCTGGTCGCAGTCAAGCGCGTGGTGGACTACAACGTGAAAGTCCGAGTCAAGTCGGACCACAGCGGTGTGGACATTGCCAACGTCAAAATGAGCATGAATCCGTTTGACGAAATCGCCATCGAAGAGGCCGTGCGCCTGAAAGAAAAAGGCCTTGCCAGTGAGATCGTGGCGGTGTCCTGCGGTGTGGCGCAGTGTCAGGAAACCCTGCGCACGGCCATGGCCATTGGCGCAGACCGGGGCATTCTGGTCGAGTCAGGTGAAGACCTGCAGCCGTTGGCGGTAGCCAAGTTGCTCAAGGCGTTGGTAGCCAAAGAGCAGCCGGGCTTGGTCATTCTGGGCAAACAGGCCATTGACGACGATTGCAACCAGACTGGCCAGATGCTGGCAGCGTTGGCCGACCTGCCGCAGGTGACTTGTGCCAGCAAGATCACGGTTGAGGGTGGCGTCGCCCAGATCACGCGCGAGATTGACGGCGGGCTCGAAACGCTGGCGGTGACACTGCCTGCCGTGATGACGGCCGACTTGCGGCTGAACGAGCCGCGCTATGTGACACTGCCCAATATCATGAAGGCAAAAAAGAAGCCGCTGGAAACCCTCAAGCCCGAGGACCTTGGCGTGGATGTGACACCACGCATCAAGACTCTGAAGGTAACCGAGCCACCCAAGCGCAGCGCCGGCATCAAGGTGCCCGATGTAGCCACCCTGGTGGACAAACTGAAAAACGAAGCCAAAGTGATTTAAGGAGCCCGACATGACGATCTTAGTGATTGCAGAGCACGACAATGTGTCGCTCAAGCCCGCCACCTTGAACACCATCACGGCGGCGGTCCAGTGCGGCGCCGATGTCCATGTGCTGGTCGCTGGGCACAATGCCCAGGCCGCCGCCGCCGCCGTCGCGTTGGTCAGTGGCGTGGCCAAGGTGTTGCAGGTGCAAGCCGAGCCGCTGGCCCATGGTGTGGCAGAACAGGTCTGCGCCCAAGTGGTGGCGTTGGCGGGCAGCTACACCCACATTCTGTTTGCCGCCACGGCCTCGGGCAAGAACATCGCCCCACGCGTGGCGGCCAAACTCGATGTGGCACAGATTTCTGACATCACCCAGGTGTTGGCTGCAGACACGTTTGAGCGCCCGATCTATGCCGGCAATGCCATGGCAACGGTGCAAAGCCTTGATGCGCAGCGTGTCATTACCGTGCGTACAACGGCTTTTGACCCTGCAGCCCAATCTGGACAAGCGCCAGCAGCTATCGAAGATGTAGCATATGTGGCCGCTTCGATCAGCGCCAGCTATGTTGGCGCCGAAATCGCCAAGAATGACCGCCCCGAGTTGACCGCCGCCAAGGTGATCGTCAGTGGGGGTCGTGCATTGGGCTCGCAGGAAAAGTTCAACGAGGTGATGACGCCCCTGGCTGACAAGCTTGGCGCGGCAATGGGCGCCAGCCGGGCCGCGGTGGACGCCGGCTACGCACCCAATGATTGGCAGGTCGGGCAGACCGGCAAGATCGTGGCGCCTCAGTTGTATGTGGCGTGCGGCATCAGCGGCGCGATCCAGCACCTGGCTGGCATGAAAGACAGCAAGGTGATCGTGGCCATCAACAAGGACGCCGAGGCTCCGATTTTCAGCGTGGCCGATTACGGTCTTGAGGCCGATTTGTTCGTTGCCGTGCCAGAGCTGGTTGCAGCTCTGTAAGCAGCACACTCGGCCAGGACATCGGCGACAGGTGTCCTCTTTTCAGTTTTCCCGATTTCACGCAGCGACAGGCTGAAACACTTGTGGTTACCGGAGATACCAGATGAGTTACCAAGCCCCCTTGAAAGACATGCTGTTCAACATCAAGCACCTGGCGCGCATCGACCAGATTGCGCAGTTACCAGGCATGGAAGATGCCGGTTTCGATACGGCGCAGGCGGTGCTGGAAGAGGCGGCCAAGTTCAATGAAGGCGTGCTCAGCCCCTTGAACTGGGAGGGTGATCAGCATCCGACCTGGTTCAAAGACGGCGTCGTGACCGCCACTGCCGGCTTCAAAGAGGCCTTTTTGCAGTACACCGAGGCGGGCTGGCAGGGGCTGCAGCACCCGGTGGCTTACGGTGGCCAGGGCCTGCCCAAGACGATTGGCTTTGCAGTGGGTGAGATGCAGAACTCGGCCAACATGAGTTTCGCCCTGTGCCCCTTGCTGACCGATGGCGCCATTGAGGCTTTGTTGACGGCTGGCAGTGAAGAACTGAACGCGATTTACCTCGAAAAGCTGGTCAGTGGTCGGTGGACTGGCACCATGAACCTGACTGAACCGCAAGCTGGCAGTGACCTGGCTGCGGTGCGGACCCGAGCCGAACCCCAACCCGATGGCAGCTACAAGGTGTTTGGCACCAAAATTTTCATCACCTGGGGTGAGCACGACATGGCTGAGAACATCATCCATCTGGTGCTGGCGCGGGTGGTGGGGGCGCCTGAGGGCGTCAAAGGCATCAGTTTGTTTGTGGTGCCCAAGTTTCTGGTTGGGCCAGGGGGCAGCGTGGGTGCTCGCAATGATGTGCAGTGTGTCAGCATTGAGCACAAAATGGGTATCAAGGCCAGCCCCACCTGTGTGCTGCAATTTGGCGATGGTTTGGCTGGCAGTGTTGCCGATGCCGATGGCGCGGGCGCTGTCGGCTATTTGGTGGGCCAGGAAAACCGTGGCCTGGAGTACATGTTCATCATGATGAATGCCGCGCGCTACGGGGTAGGTGTGCAGGGTATTGCAATTGCCGAGCGAGCCTATCAAAGAGCGGTGCAGTTTGCGCGCGAGCGGGTGCAAAGCCGGCCGGTGGACGGGTCGCTCAAAAGCGCCGGCCCCATCATCCACCACCCGGATGTTCGTCGCATGCTGATGACCATGCGCGCTTACACCGAGGGCTGCCGGGCGCTGGCCGCGGTGGCTGCCGCCGCCTACGATGCGGCGCATCATTGTGAAGACGCCGAGATGCGTCGCCAAAACGAATTGTTTTATGAGTTCATGGTGCCCTTGGTCAAGGGCTTCAGCACCGAGATGAGCCTGGAGGTCACCAGCCTGGGCGTGCAGGTGCACGGTGGCATGGGCTTCATCGAAGAAACCGGCTGTGCCCAGTATTACCGCGACGCCAAGATTCTCACCATTTACGAAGGTACCACGGCCATCCAGGCCAACGACTTGGTGGGCCGCAAGACCGCGCGTGATGGTGGCCAGACCGGGTTGGCGCTGGCCAGTCAGATCGAATCAACCGAAGCCGAGCTTCGCGCCAGCGGCACACCGGACGCGTTGGCGATTGCCGAGCGCCTGGGTACGGCACGGCTGGCGTTTCTGGACGTGCTGCGTTTTGTTGCTGGCAACAGCAAGGCCAGCCCGAACGAAGTGTATGCCGGCAGCGTGCCTTACCTGATGCTGGCGGGCAATCTGATGGCCGGCTGGCAGATGGCACGCGCTGCGCTGGTGGCTCAGACGGCCTTGCAGCAGGGCGAAGAGACCGCGTTCATGCAAGCCAAAATCATCACCGCCCGTTTTTACGCCGACCATTTGTTGACCAAGGCGCCCGGATTGCGTGACGCCATCGTACAAGGCGCATCAAGCGTGACAGCCCTGGCGCTGGATGCGTTTTGAAGCAGCTCTGAGAACACGGCGGCGTTGCCGCTGTGTCCACCCCCGGGCGTGACGTGAATGACCACGGTGTGCTTGCCTTGGTCACCTGGCGCACTGGCTAGAATCTCTGCTCTGCGCAGCCACTGCTCAAAGGCTTGCAGCCCGTAGCTCAGTCGGATAGAGCAACAGCCTTCTAAGCTGTGGGTCACAGGTTCGATCCCTGTCGGGCTGGCCAATA
>JFJP01034848.1_pt1 | contig 11902 bp, 8 predicted proteins | sample 431651 | NCBI WGS metagenome assembly JFJP01 (sample SAMN02602958, study PRJNA72255) | Microbial mat metagenome, whole genome shotgun sequencing project. | biome: fresh water; feature: sink hole; material: water; isolation source: purple microbial (photo- and chemosynthetic) mats found in... | reverse complement strand
ACGCCTTTTACAAAATCACCATGCCCATGATGGCAGCGGGAATCATCTCGGGCGCCATCCTGAGCTGGGTAACCATGATCAGCGAACTTTCCACCGCAATCCTCCTGTACGTCGGCAGGACCAAGACCCTGACCGTGGAGATTTATACGCAGATAATACGGGGAAACTACGGTATATCGGCGGCGCTCTCCACCATACTGACCCTGCTCACCGTAGTATCACTCCTGGTGTTCAACCGGATCAGCAAGGGTGAAGACATCAGCATGTAGGCGGGTGGCATCCCGGAGCGTGCATCTCAAGTATCAGACTTGTGAATTTGGCCCTAGAGTCCTTCGACAATTTCCAGGGGAAGCCCGGTCGCTTCAACGATTATTTCCTTGGAAACACCCAAGGCTTTGAACTTCCGGGCATCCTCAATCCTGGCTTTTTCCATGCCCTTCTCCATGCCCTTCTCCATGCCCTTCTCCATGCCCTTCTCAAGGCCTTCCTGTTCGGCGGACCACATCCTGTTGGCTACGTCCCGCTGGAACTTCTCCCGGGCAAGGGCCAGGTTCCGTAGTTCTTCATCCTGGGTACAGCGTTCAAATTGCTCGTAAGCCCTGGATATCATTTCGTCGCCTGAAAATAGAACTTTCATGTCTGCCCCCTCCCTGCCGGCATTTTCAAGCAGTCGTATCCACTGCTTCAGTTTCGCATCACGCGGAGATGCCTTGGTCAGCTCCACATAATGGATCTGCAAATCTGCTGTCAGTACGGATTCCGGATTTTTTACGTCGCTCAACATGAAGCGGTGGTGGTTTTCCTGCGTACCCTTGAAAAGCACGAAGTCCATCAAGTTGATGCCGACTACTGGCCGCAGGATGCCATACGTGCTGCCTTTTTCCAGCTGTTTCGAGTATTGCTGTGCCCAATAGTACAGGGTCCGGTTGATGAAACCTTGCTGGTAATTCATTTGCATCTCGATGTCGAACTGCCGCTTGTCTTCCCCGGTTGCGCAGATGTCCAGTACCGTTTCCTTTGCCCAGGATGCGTCTCTGAGCTTGACCGGATTCTTCAGTTCAATCGACCGCACCGGTCGGCAATCCGCGTCCAGGAGCACCGCGTTGACCAAGTCGAGCAGGAGATCGGTGGTCTCTTCCCGCCCGAAAACGTAGAGGAAAACAAAATCATTGACCAGGCGCAAACCCATGTCACCAATATACTTCATCCGTACCTCCCTGTCAGTACAGCATGGCACCTTCCATCCCTGACAAGGATTTCCTTGAAGGCCAGGCCAACTGTATGGGGTGTACCTATGCGGGAGCACCGGCGCTTGCGTCCAGTGCGGTGATATCGACGATCGGAAATGGCAATCCTGTCATTTTACGGGGGGTAAGCCGGCGCTCGGCCGCTTCATGAAGCGGTAGGCGAACTGCGCGGAAAGCTCCGGACCGAACAGCCAGCCGGCAAATCGGCGGAATCTCCAGAGCGGGCGGGGCATTGATATCCATCGTCCCCGTGCCGCGTCGCGGAGACACAGCGTAGCCGTCTTGTCGGCAGACCAACCGTGCTTGACCGTAGCTCTGGCTCCGCCAGACGCCACAAGCGCAAACTCGCTGTCAACAGGTCCCGGGCAGAGAGCGCATACCGTGATACCGCGGCTTTTCCATTCGGACGCTATGCCCACAGACAAGCTGAGCGCGTAGGCCTTGCTGGCCGCGTAAACGGCGAACCCGCCCAGTGGTGCAAAGGCAGCCAGGCTTGCCACGTTGATCACGACAGAACCAGGTGCAAGTAACGGGGAGAACCTGTGGCACGATTCGGTGAGCGCACGACAATTGATGTCAATCTGGCCTAGTTGCCTGTCTACATCGACGTGGTCAAAATCACCATAGGTTCCGTAACCGGCGTTGTTGACAAGAATTCTTACCGGACGCCCTACCTCGGCGGCTTCAAGCGCTATACGCTTTACGTTTCCTGGTACAACCAGGTCAGCAGCTATGATTTTTACGCGGATGCGAGGAGCCTGCGCGCGCAATTCACCGGCGAGCGCTTCAAGCCGGTCGGCGCGACGGGCGACCAGCCACAATTCGTCGAATACCGGCAAACCCCGAAAACGAACTGCCTCAGGATCATTTGCGGCCAAAGCGGCCCTGGAGGCGAGCTGGCGCGCAAAAGCTGCACCGATGCCCGATGAAGCACCAGTTACGATGGCTATTCCCTGTGTGGAAATCATATCGGGGATACTAACCGGGAGCTCTTTGGCTGTCCAGAAGCGCCAACGATTCCAAAACTAATGGATTTTATGGTACGTGCCGATATACTGAAAGGAGAGTTCTTGATTTCGTACTGATTTCGTTCTGATTCTTTCGGGGGAAGCTGGATGGCCAAGAGGAGCCTATTGCAGATTGCCGCGGGATTCCGGAAAGCCTCCGGTTCGGAGCTGTCCGTCCCGGACGGTTTTACTTTTGATAAATCCTCGGGAATTTCCAGTGAAGACCAGCGCGACATCCTCATTCATATCGACAAGGTTGCCAAATCCAGCAGGATACTTGCTGGTCCGGACACCTGGAAAGTACGACCCAAGAAGAGGGGATTCCTTCTTCCGGTACTGGTCAATATTGTCGGGCTTCTCGTGCTTGCAGGCGGAATTCTGGGTCTCAGGATGCTGTTCAGCGGAGAAGCAGAAGCCGATGCTACCGAGTCTGTAATGCTTTCATCGGCCGAGGGCCGCCTGCTCCAGGAAATCAAGCGGGAAGCTGAAGGTCAGATACAGGAAAAAGACAAGGAAATCGCCGACATACAGGCACAGATGGCCGCACTGGACCGTGAGAAGGAACAACTGCTTTCAAGCGTCGAGACACGGATAAAAGCCAAGGAAGCAGAGCTGCGTGACCAGTTGAATGTGGAGCTTGAAAAGGAACGCCAGCGCCTGCAGGCAGAGGGCTTGTCGGAGTCAGCCATACAGGAACGGCTCAAGGAATTCGAAAAGAAGAAACAGGCTGAGTACAACGCCGCACTCGATGTATTCAGCAAAAAGGCCGAAGAAGAGCGAATAGCGTTGCAGGCCAACCTGGACAAGGCTCGTGACGAGTTCAGGAAGAGCCTGTCCGATGCTACAGCCGAACGACAACGCATCCAGGATGAGGCAAGAGCGCGCGAACAGGCGTTGCGGGAAGAGCTGAGCCAGAAAGACCAGGCGCTGGAAGCGGAACGTGCCAGAACTGCCGACAGCCTGCGGACTGCACAGGCAGAGTTGGCAAAATTCAATGAAGATGCTGTGCGCACCAAGGCTACCGAAGATAGGCTCCTGGGCTTGTACGTTTCCGCCCGTCAGTCTTTGCGCGATGGTCGCCTGGATGACGCTGCCAGAACACTGGAAGCGCTGCGGTCGTATCTGCTGGAACCACAGGTCAACGCTATTCCCGCGCTGGTAGCCAGGCGCGAACTCGACCTCTTCACCACGGATCTTATAGAACGCACCATATCGGCAGAACGCGCTAAAACGGGATCGGACGCTACCAAGGTCAACGACGCGCTCAACGCCCTGGCAGCCGTGCGCGCTGAAACCGAGCTGGCACGCCAGGCCCTTGCAGCCGGCAAACCAGACGTTGCCGCGGAAGCATACCGCAAAGCCCTGAAGGCTACGAAAGAACTGGAGGAAGCCGGAACGTACCTGGATGAATACTGGAAAGCTGCCGTAGACGCTCAGGCAGCCAACGCCAAGACAGATGCAGGAACCAGGCTGGCAGCGGCGCAGACCGCGCTGTCAGCCATCGACTCTGCCGGCACCGATGAAAAAGCCATGGCAGCAGCATTTTCCAGCCTGATGGCAAGCATGCCGGTTGATCCCGTGCTCGCTGCCCGTGCCTATGCGCGCATCAAGGAAACCGGCTCGTTTGAAGCCGATTCCTCGAAACGAGCCACCGATACTGCGGCCGCCAGTTCCACATTGAGGACCGCGTCTGCCGACCTTTCGGCTGACCGCTACCTGGAAGCGATATTGGGTTATACAAACATATTATCACGCTACCCATCGGCTGAGCAGACAGCCCAGGCAGCCGACGGCCTCCGTGAAGCGGGCCGCGGTCTTGCTGCCGCATTTGATGATGCCCGCGCCAAGACCGCTGCCAGGATAGCCGAACTTGAAGCCAACCTTGCCGTCGCTCAAAACAAGATTACCGCGCTGGAAACAGCGGCCAGGGAATCATCCACGCGCACAGCTTCACTTCAAACCAACCTGGCCGACTCGAACGCCCAAGTTGCAGAACTGAGCGCAACCCTGGATCAATCGAAAACGCAGATTACCAACATCGAAGCGAGGATAGCTGCGGTGCAGGCGGAGAATGCAGAGCTCAGGTCAGCTGCCGCGCGTACCGCCGAAACGGCTACCGCTGCTGCACGGACTGCATCGGACGGTCCGTCATCTGAGGAATACAAGGTGTTGCAGGCTGAAAAAGAGAGGATCGAAGCTGAACTCAAATCAGCCATCAGCCGTTACGATTCCATTACAGCGGCCTACAGGAACTACGCTACTACAGAAGACCGCATACTTGGCGCTGGCGGTGAACTGGCCCTCGTCAACGGCAGGGCCGGACTCGACGCATTCCTGGCCAGTGCTCCCGTTACCGGCGTCATGCCAGGCATGCGTGACAGGATAGCCACCTACTTGTCAGCGTTCCAGACAGCAGGCCAGAAAGAGGTTCTATTCAACGCAGCCGACATAGTTGACGGGGCGGCACGAATACAGGATCCGGCTGTGCGGACGCGCTATTTTGCCGACCTGGAAGCACGGTACGCGGGGGACGAGTCGATGCTTGAATTCCTTGCCAGTGTACGACAAAGTTTCAGATAATCATTCCGCCAGGCTTGGCAGTTGCAGGGTAGGCAGTTCGAATACTTCGATCATGAGCGTAACTCTTTCATAATACGATGTAGGAAGTATCAAGGTACGGCAGAAAACGACAATCCATTCCGAGCTTTCATAATCAAATCGCTCGTGGACGAAACGGAGTGTACCGGCTGTGAATGAATTCAACTTTGCTCCATCGGCGGAGTAGGTCGTAACCGTCATACCGTCGCTTCCCAGCAGGGTGCCATCACTCAGCACGGCAACGACCGGGATTGTCACGCCAGTCAACTCGGCCGGGTTCGCTAGATCAGCATCCAGCCACCGGTATGTTCTTGGCATGCCGTCAATGTCATGCGCCGACAGATACCACCAGGCACCTGCGCGAAAAGCATAGCCAGCTTCATCCATGTCGAGGCTGGATGGCAGGGTGATGTCCCTTGCCGGCTTCAACAGAGGCATGCCTGTGGCATACGAGAACTGGACGGCCCTGTAGGTGTTGGTTGCCTCGTCAAAGTACATGGCGCAACCGATGTCCTGCGACGGGCTTGCGGCATCCACGGTAAAACCAATACCCGCATACTGCCCGTACCCCGGAAAGTCGGGAGCAGACTGGTCGAGCATGATGCCCTTTTGCGGTTGCATTGGATCCTGGTACAATCGCACAAGCCCTCTGGCGGCAAAATCCTTCTTGATTGCAAAACCGAGTGCCTGCATGGACCCCGGAACTGCTGCTGAAACTTCGTGTGCCAGGCTGATGACAGGAGGCAGGCGCGGAGCCGGAGAAAATGAAGTTTTCTCCACCTGGCTGTATTCATACCAGGAACCTGGGGCCAGATACACGGGGGTAGCCAATTCATACGAGTAATTTATTGTTCCCCAGCCAGAAAGCCAGAAACCATCAGCGGGAGATTCCACACGACGCGGGATAAAAAAGCCCGTTGTCACATCCCTGCTGTTTATGTCCGTAACCTCGAGAAGTGCAACCGGTGTCATTTTTGAAATTGTCCTCATCGCCAGCGATAACGTTGGGTCGAAGGCCGGGTGCCAGCACGATACCGTACATACCATAGGCAACAACACGCTAAAAAGCTGACCGAGCCGAACCCGCTTCATAAAGTAACCCTCGCACCGAACCTGAGAAGCGGAAATTCCAGGAACCAGTCCTCACCATATGCATAACCGCCTGAATCGAAACTCTGCTGCAACCTACTCACAACCATCAACGCGCCTGATGGACAAGGGTAGAGCGTCAAGCCCAGCTCCAGGAAAATTCCCGTGCGTTCAAAAACCTTCCACTCGGCACCGGCCATGGCCGAAAATCCCAAAGGCGCGACAAGGTCGAACTGGACAGGAAAACCCTTGGCTGTTATCAGCCGTACAAAAGTAGCAGACGAGAGATACGGTCTGAGCCCGGCATCCGGAGGCAGAAAATAAGTCCCAAAACCAAGCCCGGGCTGGACCAGCGGCAAACTCATGAACAAAGGTGGTGTAAGTATATCATAACTCGCGTCCACGAGGTAGATGCCAGCCAGGAACTGGGTCAACCCCAGGCGGACAAAAAGGTAGTCGGAGTTGAATCGCCATGAAAACCCCAGGTCAGGAAACTGTGCCATGTACAAGCCGCTTTCAACCACAAAACGGCGCAGCTCGCGGCGTTGGATGACCAGTGAAATTCCCTGTTCCATGGCAACGAGGTGGCCACTTTCTGGATAGGCTCCCGCTGATGTAGCCCGCCATTCGTAGGTTCCCGGGATTCTCAGGGGCAGTTCAATGATACCGGATTCTGGAACCTCAACCGCGTCGGCACCCAGGCCGGTTATCCTTGTTCCCGGCGTTGCTTCGATTCTGACCAACGTACGTGACACAGCGGGCAGGGCTTTTTCAGCGGCCTCAACGACCGGCAACCACCAGAATTCCGCCAGGTCGCGTTCAGTCGGGGCCAGACCTTCCACAGTGCCTTCTGCCAGAGTCCTGCCCGATAGCGGATCGAGAATTTTCCAGTCTGAACGCGCGTTGCCATTTTCAGCTGTAATGCTTGAAGCGTACACGGCTAGTGCGCAGGAAGCGCGCGTGGCGGCTTCCAGCAGATCGGTTCCATCCACGGCCAGGAGAACCGCGTCAAGTTCTGCGGAACGTGCCAAAACACCAGCAAGCGATGAAGCATTTGCGGCGCTACCGCTTCCTTCAGACCTGACCATGACCCTGACACCAGTCTCCTTCACTTCCGGGCTCTGCGAAAATAACCGGGCAACGGAAGCTACACAGAGGAAGGTAAATATCAGGTGTCGCATCGCCAGAATACCGCGCATCACCACCACGTCCTCAGCTTGTACAGGTCGCCCGTCCATGAATCGAACATGAACCACCAGGTTCCACTTGGGTCAAATGACAGGATATTCAGGCTTTCCGTGTCTCCTGAAAACAAGAATTCATCCTGTATCGTACCGGAAGTTCCGTAATCATAGCGGATCAGCCTGAAGCCGGATGACTGCTCGAGCGTCACCACCCCATCGGCCGTCAGCCAGGCCGTCTCATTGTCCAGCCGAAGAGGTCCGGTTACTTCCGGCCCGACAGCTGGCGTTCCATCGGCAGCAAAAAATGATGCTGTGGACATAAAACTGGCTTCGTCCCCGAAGGAGAACACATAGGCGCTCGGCCAGTTTTCCAGGGGCTTCTGCAATACAAACAACAAACGATACTTACCTCCCGCATATTCGGCGTCCAGCAACCTGAAGAACGGAACATCAAAGCCTATCGGATGACTCAGGGGACCAGCAGACCCGATAAAATCCTCATCGTACGATGTTACATCGATATAATTTTTTTTTGCAATATCATCATACCTGTTAGTCACCATAAAATTACGTACGTTTTCGCCACCGCTGAAAACCAGAGCACTCCACGGCGGGGATCCAGCCGGCACCGGGGAAGGATCAGCTGCAAGGTTGGTGGGGTCCAGTTCCCACCCTCCCGATAGAAAGCCACCAACTGTCTCCTTGACAACCTGGCCCAACTCGTTGGGCCAGATACTCCAATCACCGCGGTTCCAGGAGCCGGCCGGTTCAAGGCTGACCGGTTTGAGGGCAAACAATGTTTCACCCTTTTCACGGTAGACATATACAAGGATGCTCGACAGATCTACTCCATCTTTTATAAAAGAGGCGTACTCAAGGCGGGCGATGCTCTGAAGCGCTCCGGATTTAACCGTTTCTTCCAGATCGGCCGCAGCTACGACTGCCTCAAAGTCAACCTTGTTCTCGATCAAGACCAGCCAATCGGGGAACACACCCCCACCCCCATCGGATTGACCACAGGCAGCAACTATTGCAAGTGCTATGAAAAGTATCATTGGTCGCTTCAACGCGTAAAGGTAATATCGCTTCATGGCCATTTGAACATTACCCCTGCTGACATCAGCATGCGACCGTTGCCGGAATCAAGCCATCCTGATTTCAACAGTCCAGATTCCAACCCAAAACCATAGGTGATCCGTTCATCGATGAATAAGGCCATCCGGGGCCAATGCCATTCGAACGAAAACCATAGTGCATCCAGAGCCATATCCACGTACAATTTTTGCGCAAGCGCATCGGGAAACATGAGTGTCGCGATACCCGAAACGCCGCTGCCAGCCGCGATGCGGAGGTGTGCATCGTGTGCTTGCAAGAGGTAGGCACCAATACCAAGACGTATTTCATCATGGACTACAGGTATCGCATCGAAGGCACCACTGCCCTGTAACCAGATATGATTCCCGGCTCTCAGAAACAGGGCATCCTCGAAAATATAAAAACGATAATTGGCAGAAATGCCAATCAGACGGTCAGTGCCAAGGGCTATCGCAAGCGCATGCCTGGACTTGAGCATCAGAGGCTTCAGCTCGATGGCAAGATCGGACACCCCTGGCTTGATTTCTACGGTACGGGGCCAATAAGCCTCGCTGGATACCTGGAGCGTAATGGGCTGATCGGCTACAAACGCCACGAATGGCATGACCAGCTGACCGCCCTCGATGGAACCTGCCATCCTGGCATCAGGCCCCGAGCCAAAGTCTACCCGTGCGCCTTCGTCCGGTGAAAGCAGGCGGATCCGGTAATCTATGAAAGCAGCGGGAAGTACGCGGTTCCGAAGGGAATCGATTTCCAGGGCGATGCGCGCCGCGCTTGCTTCCAGCTCCGGCATTACAGAAAGCCCGGCAAATGCCGACCGCGATTCAGAAGCAACCAGCGCACCGTCGATCGCATCGTAGACGGAAACCCGCCACAGAAGGCGCCTGTTGTCGACCGAGCAGCGGAGAATTGCCGCCCACCGCATACCGTCGCTGAATACGGCAGTGGCAAGGTTAGCATCATCTGCATCACCACTAACCCTACTTGCTCCAGCGGCTGCGGTTTTTTCAGCAGGTGATCCGATGGAAGAAGTCCCTCCAGAAGGCGTGCGGCTGTAATCCAGCCCGATCCCCGATAATTCAGCCTCCAAAGCCGTTGCAAGCGCTTCCGCAAACGATGCCGCTTCTGCATCGGTAGAAAGAGTAATGATGGCCACTGTAGCGGCGAGCCTTCCAGCAGCTGCGCCCGAATCCTGGGATGCTGCTGGCAACACTGACACTGCCAGGAGCAACGCAAGCATGATGGCAACCGTAACACGACGTGTCGGTAAAATTCTCATTTCTCGTGCAATACCTCGACGCCATCCCAGTTTTCCGGCGGAGGATTGGCCATGTAGCGGGCGCTCCGTTCAGCCATCGACACGGAAGCAAAGTCGTCGCGCCCGAGTGCAGCCGTAACATCGCGGAACGCATCCCGGGCTTCTCGGAAGCGCCTCTCGTAATAATGCTCCATCGCCGTTTCGTGCTTGCCCCAGGCTTCGGCTTCGTGGGGCCCCAGCGAGCGGCGGGCTGTGTAGATGCGCACGCCCTTGGTTTTACCCTTTACGGCTACGGAATCGAGCAGCCTGCACGGGAATGCGCCTTTGACGTGCTCATACAGGAACTCCGAGAAAATGAGCGGCTGGTGGTATGGCTTTGTCAGCCCTTCGATGCGCGATGCAAGGTTGACCGCGTCTCCTATTACCGTGTAGTCCATCTTCTTGTCGCAACCTATGTTGCCGACGGTTACAGTGCCGTAGTTTATCCCTACGCCAATCTTGAATTCAGGCTTGCCCAGCTTGCGCTGGTTGGCGTTGAAACGGTCCAGTTCCTCGGTCATTTCCATGGCAGCCAAGACCGACTGCACCGCGTCGTCGTCGTGTTTTACCGGAGCCCCGAAAAATGCCATGATCGCGTCGCCGATGTATTTGTCTATGACCCCGTTGCGGTTCATGATGATGTCAACCATGGAGCCAAAATAACGGTTGAGCGAGTTGACAAGGTCGTCGGGTGCCATCGATTCTGATATCGTCGTGAAGGAGCGGATGTCGGAAAACAGGATTGCCAGCTTGCGGTTTTGCCCGACAAGCATTTCCTCCGGGTTCTGGAAAAACTTGTCGATGAGCTCCTGCGGGACAAACTTCTGAAAAATGTGCCTTATTTTTTCTTCTTTTTTCTGCGCGAGAACGGTCTCAAAAGCGTACCTCTTTATCTGCTCGTATGCTTTCTGGAGCTCGTCGAGCATGATGTTGAACGTATGCGACATGGTGCCAATCTCGTCGGGGAACTGCACATCGACGCGCTCGGAAAGATCGCCTGAATCGATGATGCGGCGCATCGCGGTGACCATGGACGACAACGGGCCAGTCATGTAACGCACAAACAGAAGGACGAGTACCGTAGCTATTACCAGCGAGGCTATCAGGATGGTCAGGGTGCTGCGCGTTATCGATTCAACGTCGCCGTAAAACGCCGCGCGATCCTCGGCTACGAGCATGTACCAGCCGAATGGCCCGAATGAAAAGCCTGAAACCACGCGCTCCACGCCGCCGATGGTGACGCTCTGGAAGCCGCGCTGTCCCGCGGCAAACAATCCAGCCAGCGCGACAAGCTCATCCGCACCCGCCTCGATCGCCGATGTCCGCGAGACGATGCTTCCATCCTGCTTCACCGCGATGATTATCTCTGTCGAACTTCTTATGATTGACCGGGCAAAGGATTCAACCCCGGCCTGCGCGGCCGCCACCATGTCGGGTCTGTCAGCCACATTGTTTTCTACGAGCAGGTTCCATTGGCTCTCAGCATACTTTTCAAGCTCTGAAGCCTTGAAGTCAAGGAACTCGGTGGCGATGCGCGTAACCGCCCTGGTGGCCACTATCTGGCTTGACATGCCGGCAAGCACCACTGCCACGAGGAGTATGGGAAGTACTACCAGGACGATCTTCAGGCGTATGCTCACGGCTTAACTATATCCAAAACCCATGGTTCTTCAAGCTCTGCTTGTTCAAGCTGCGACCGCATGTTTCAGTTTTCAAGGATCGTTATCTCCACGCGCCTGTTGCGGGCCATGCCCGCCTCGGTGGAATTATCGGCTACAGGCTTTTCCGCTCCGTAACCGAGCACCGTGATGGCTTCGGGCTTCCGCGCGCCAAGCCGTATCAACTCCTCGGCCACGGCTCTGGCGCGCTCTTTTGACAGCTCCTGTCTGGCGGCAGCCGTACCTGCCAGCGCCGTATGCCCGGTAACGAGGATGTCCCTGCCAGGCACTTCGGCAAGCACTCCTGCAATTGCCTTTATTTTTGCCAGTTCCGAAGCCAGGAGCCTGGAAGAATCGGCGGTAAACTGGATGTTCTCGATGCTGATGGTAACGCCCCGTTCGTCGCTCGTGACGCTTACGTCCTTCAGGTCGCCAACCGCGTCGCGCACGTCCTGCTCGAGCCCCGCACGGTCCATCAGTTCGGCTTCTACCACTTTGGCGCTTGCCACGCCACGATACTCCACGGTGCGTCCATCGGACAGCTCGAACAGGAATTTGAAGCGCTCCTCATAGGCGGCCAGACTGCCACGTGCTTCGTCCCAGTACAGAAGCTGGTCAGAATAACCAGCTATCTGCGTGGGGTACGCCACTGTCCATGTCCGCGGCCGCCCCGGCTCGAAAAAAACGGTGTACCCAGCGCGGATCAGCTTGACCGGCGCGCCGTCCA
>JFJP01027483.1_pt1 | contig 11903 bp, 8 predicted proteins | sample 431651 | NCBI WGS metagenome assembly JFJP01 (sample SAMN02602958, study PRJNA72255) | Microbial mat metagenome, whole genome shotgun sequencing project. | biome: fresh water; feature: sink hole; material: water; isolation source: purple microbial (photo- and chemosynthetic) mats found in... | reverse complement strand
CAATGGGAAATCCAATGGGAAATCCAATGGGAAATCCAATGGGAAATCCAATGGGAAATCCAATGGGAAATCCAATGGGAAATCCAATGGGCAATCCAATGGGCAATCAAATGCCAGGTAATTCTCAAATGGGAAACCCTATGATGAATCAAATGGGAAATCCAATGGGAAATCCAATGGGAAATCCAATGGGAAATCAAATGGGAAATCAAATGGGAAATCAAATGGGAAATCAAATGCCAGGTAATTCTCAAATGGGAAACCCAATGGGAAACATGGGAATGGCACAAAATCCGAATATGGGTGGACAAACTAATCCTCAAGGGATGCAAGGAAATTTGGTGACGAGCATGTATGGGAATCAAGGGTATCCTCCAATGCAACAAAACGCAGCACCGATTCAGCCTATGATGCAACAAAATTCTGCCAAGACACCTTTTGATGACTTAATTTAAATTTTAATGAGGTTTTAATGAAATGAAATATTCTTTAAAAGATGATAGAAAAACTTAAAACAAATTTTTATTTTTATTATAATAAAAATTAAGTGCAACTATGCAATTTCTATAAAATTTAAAGGTTTTTCGTCCTTTAAATTAAAAAAAAAAAAAACATTAATATTTTTTTCAAATAAATTGAGGCTGAAATATTGGTGGAAAAAGCGAATATCTCATCGAAACATTTGAAAAGAGAAGGAAATTTAAATAATTGAAGTTTTTTGTCAGATTATATGGCGAAATTTGCAAAGGTTTTTCTATTTGATTCTGATTGGAAGGTTTTAAAGGCTGCAATTTGCTTAAATTTTCTTTATAAAATTTGATTTTATGATGGTTTTCTTTCTTCAACCACAATTTTCTTTGATATCCAAACCAATTTTTCACATTTTTTATATGACAATCAAGTTTATTTGAACTTTTATTAAAATAATAATTTCAATAGAGTGAGGAAAAATCTTACATTTCTTTATAGATTTGCTTTGAGGGATAGCGATTTTTAAAGTATTCTTCTTGAAGAAAGTTTTTTTCCTCTTCTGAAAACACTTTTTTTATTCGCTAGTTTCAATTTTTGTTATAATTATTTAGAAATGATTGATTTTACTAAAAAATTTGTTGTCCCGTTCTCAAAATCCTTCTTACGCTGAGTTCTGAACCAATCTCTTATTTTAACATTTTTTTCTGAGATTTGAATCGAGAGCTTTTCTATTTCATGCTTCTTTGGATAAGGGTTCTATTTATTTGAATATATTACATAGAATAAATATAATAACTTCTAATATTTTATTTACAATTCAATAAAATGCGTTGTATTATCGACAAAATTCAATAAAATGCATTTTTTGTATATATAATATATATATAATATGTGTATATTTAAAAAATTACTAATTTTTGAAAACATTTGAATAGAAATAATACATCATATTATTGTTTGGAACTGAGAAAAAAATAATGAATTTTATCAATTATCAATGATAAATATAGAGAGGCAAAAAATTTTAACAAAAAATTCTTTAGAACCTTTAAATAAGACTCTTTCAAAATAGGAATTTGTTTATTTTTGTCTAATTTTATATATAGTCTGGACTCTTGCGATTTGATGACATTGTTTAGCTTTTTTCGAAAGAAAAAATAAGAAATTATAGCGATATTTATAAGAATTTTACTTCTTTATCATTGTTTTCATCACAAATAAACTCCATTTTTTATTTTTTGTTGGAAAGTTTTTAAAGAAAAAACGAATTCTTTGATTTTTTATACATTACGATATTTAAGGTTTTTCGAAATGTCTTTTTTTTAGAAAAAGTTCTTTTGTTTTTTAATGAATGGACTTTATTTGGAAAGCCAAATGGAAAAATCATTGAATGAATAAAAACCTAAAGAAAAATTTCGTTTTGATTTGCAAAATTCAAAATGAGGTCATAAATTTTTAATGTTTCATTACGATTCATTACGCAAAATTAATTATTTGCAATTTTATATTTTTAGATATTTAATTTCCAAAAAAAATTTCAAAACGAAAAAAAATTTCAAAATCATAAAAAAATCGAAAAAATGTTCAAAAACGATGAAAAATAATCAATTTGAACAAAAGTTTCAAATTTTGATCCAAATTTTTTTTACTATAAATATCTAATTTCGTTTTTCTCTCTCCTTTTCACACATATTGATAAATTGGCATACTTTACGACTAGTTTGAGGCATAGAAGCATACATCCGAATTAGTCTAGTTGGTTAGGATAGAAGCCTCTCACGCTTCGGGCCCGGGTTCGATTCCCGGATTCGGAATTATTTTTCTTAAAAAAAATAAAAAACTTCAAAAATATGAAAAACGAGGAAATATTCAAAAACTGAATGAATTTTTGCTAAAAATCAATTTCTTTATAAACCTTACTATCTTATTTTGTTTCCTTCAATTAATTGTCATCCTTTAAAGCTATTTTGATGGCGTAGAAACATTCATTAGGATTATTCGAGGTGGATAGCAGAGAAAGCTATCCAGCTTCATCGACTTAGACCTCTGAATTATTTTTCTTTCCAAAATTTTTCATATTTAATTTTTCTTTTCATTTTTCATTTTATCACAAAATTTTTATCCAAAATTTCAATAAAAAAACAATGGAAAAAACTGATAAAACTTCAATAGATCTCCAAAAACCTCGCATTCACACGCCAATTTCTCATGAGATTCTAAAGAATTTCTTTGAGGCTTATACTATGATTTCCTCCCCGAAAACTCAAGCCAAAATTCCTGATTCTATCAAACAAAAGCTCAATTACCTTGCAAATAGCATCTTTAATTCTGAGCTTTTGGCCTTGCAATTGAATAATTCAAAGGAAAATACAAAGGAATTTACAAAGGAATTTACAAAGGAAAATACAAAGGAATTTACAAAGGAAAATACAAAGGAAAATACAAAGGAAAATACAAAGGAAAATACAAAGGAAAATACAAAGGAAATTACAAAGGAAAATAATAATGAAAATTCAAAGGCAGTACCCTTTGACCTGAAAGAGTTTTTCCTGATGAAAAAATCTGCTTTTCCTGAGGATTTTTGGATGAAAGAGCCGATTTCTGATGAATTCTCCAATCTTTCGAACCTAAGTCTTGAAACAAAACTTGAACTTTTCATTAAAAGCTCCTTACCGATAATCCCTGAGCTTCAGAATTTGATCACAAGTCCTAACACAAAGAAGGGTTTTCTTCAGATAAAATACTCCGGAACGTTGAAATCATGGAATAATCGATTTATCATCTTAGATAATTCAAGGAAATTTCTTTTGATTTTCAAAGAAATCAAGAGTATAAATCCTGAAAAAGAGTTAAAATTAGAGGGTTATGCGTTAAGATGGATAGGGAAAAAAAACGCAAGGTTTTGCTTCAGTCTATTAGCTCAGAACATCAAGCCGAAATGCTTATTATTAGGGGGAGAAATGGAGAATTATGTGAAGGAATGGCATGAGGATTTGAAGAAAGTCATGAATACACAAGGTATTTTATATATTTACATAGGTTTTATGTAGTTTTTAATCGTTTATCAAAGAATCAAGCAATATTTCCTTCGGACTCTCATATATAAAACAAGAGCAAAACATCAGCAATTCTGATGAGGAAAACGAGGAGATCAATGAGCTTCAAGACCCTAATGAAGGCTTTAAGAGCGATATCGACACAAAACGAAATAAAAGAAAAAATAACAATAGGTCAATGAACTCAGATAACGATGAAATCTTAGATTTTGACCGAAATAAAAGCTCTTCTTTTTCTAGAATAAAGCCAAAACAACAAAAAAAAACCTTCAATCCGATAGAAATCCTCGGAAATCAAAAGGAAAATTTCCAAAGTTTTGTAGAAAACAGAAGAACTGATGTTTTCAGCAGCATAATCATCAATAAAGATCCATCAGAATTAAAGGAAATCGATAGAGTTTCTCACCATTCTCACGTTTTTAATGAAGTTCGTGATGGTTTGGAGGAGAATCCTTGTGATATTCCTTATGAAATAGAGGATTTACGAGCGAATAAATCGCGATACCCCCCTTTAATCGAATCCCTACTAGGAAAAGTGACTATTTCTGAACTAACAAAAGAAATAGGTTTTCATTTGATCAAAAGTACTAAAAACATGCGAATCTTACAAGATGATTCAAAGGGTAATACCTTTAAGGCATTCATTGTTTTAAACTATGATCTCCTTACCATTTTAAGCTGTTTTATTGATGGAAATAACTATAGAAATTGGAATAATACCGTCACTGAACATAGGATGGTTCAGATGATTGAACCTATGAATTCAATGATCATACAGGAAAAGAGAGATTATGGACTTTCTCTCTATAAAATGAGAAGTTTCTATTATTCAAGAACTATGATACCTTTGAATAATATGTCACAATTCATCATTATTGATAAATCAATACCTACAGGGGCTAATGCCAATGCAGGCTTCTGGGAAAGTATGGCTACTATTCATTATAATATCATTGCTATCTTACCACATCAACATAATAGCCAAAGCCATTTGGTTATTGCATGGACACAGGTGGATAATCAAGGTTTTTTGCTAACTGGAAATCAAAATAAAGAGCTAAATATCAAGTTTTTGTCACAATTTGCCAATTTGGACAATTTTTTGGAACAAAGGTCGTTTTTCCAGAATAATTTGAAAAATGAGATATATGGAAGATTTTCATTTTTAAAAGGGAATTTTTCGCAATCGAGTATTCAGTTAAATAGTGAAAATAACGTGATTTTAACCCCTCAAAATACTCAGTTTATCAACCAGAAAACACTGGAAAAATCACAGGAATTTGAGCTTTTATTCGAGAAAACTGACGAATCCCAGACAAAAGACAAAAAAAACCTTAGTTTTCTCATCGAAAATCCTCTAAATGATCAAAAGATAATTACAAATGGACAATTTACTAAAGATGAAGAATTCAAGGAAGAAGAGTTTAAATCAGCTCGATTAAAGGTCCCTTTTGAAGAGTTAAACCCCTCTTCTAACCTGAAGCAATCTCCCCCACCCCCCTCTACAAATCTCCTCGAATTAATGCGAACCAACCAATACATAATCCAAATTCTTCACCATTATTACCTTCAATCTCCTATAAATCTACCTCAAAACTCTATAAAATACCAGCAAATTTCTTCGGAAACAGGTCATTACGCTATAAATAAAGACTGGTCTCATGCTAAAGAAGGTGGACTTCTATGGTATAATAAAAAAGAACTCGAAATTCAAGGTAAAGTCATTAGTTATTTACTCAAACGTCTCGGTGCGAACCTTTTACAGGGCAAATCAGTGATAAATATCTCATTACCAGTAGTTTTATTCGATACAAAGTCCTTTCTAGAAAGAATTGCGTATTCCTATACCTATGCTCCTTATTTCCTTGAGCCCCAACCTATGAATCTTGACGCTAAATCTCATGATTTCCAAAGGCCAGGGCTCTATCAAATATACCAAGTCCTTTGTTTTATTCTGTCGAGCCTACATTTGACCATAAGCCAGAAAAAACCATTTAATCCGATCTTAGGAGAGACTTTTCAAGGCTGGATCAAAGGTTCTCCAATATATTGTGAACAAATATCACATCACCCGCCCATTTCATCGTTTCTTATGATTGGAAATGGTTATAAGATACAGGGAAATTTCGAGATCACTGCCTCTATGAATCCAAATACTGTTATAGGGAAACAATTAGGCTTAGGACAGGTGGTTTTCACTGAGAAATCTGAAAATTCTAAGATGATTTTCTTCTCTTTTCCACCTTGTATGGTACATGGAATAGCTTTTGGGAATAGAATCGTGAATTATGAAGGGAAACTGTGGATTTTTGATGCTGTGGAGAAGCTGGCGATGGAATTAACGTTTAATCCTGATAAAAAAGGCATGATTTCAGGCATGTTTACAAGACAAAAGACTGCAAATGATTACTTTAAAGGGGTGGTTTATGAGATGAAAGATACAGGGATTGAGAAAATGATGAAGGGAATATTGAATAAAAAGTATAATGGCATTAACTTCAAAGAAGATGTCAGCAGTATGGCGGAAGTCAGTGTTTGTGAAGGAATTTGGCATGAATATATGGAAATAAAAGGGAAAAGATACTGGGAATTTAACAATTTTATGGCTTATCAGCTAGAATATGAAGAGAAAGCCTTACCAAGTGATTGCTTGTATAGAGAGGATTTGATTGTGTGGAGGAGTCAGGATGTGGAGGAGGCTCAGAAGATGAAGGAGAAGCTAGAAGTTGTACAAAGGAATGATAGGAAATTGAGGGACAAGGGTGGTGGAGGCAAAAAACATTAGTATTTTTGTTATTTTTTGTGAGAAAAAAAAAAATTTTGCTTATAATTAAAAAAAAATTAATTTTTTTTTGGGTTTTTTACTTTTTTTACAAATTCAAAAAAAAAGTTTAAATTTCTTTTTTTTCTCTTAATAATTCATTTTTCTGCAATCTCCGCTTCCAAAACGACAATTTGTTCCTTAATCGTTTTATACACCTTATAATCCTCCTCGATTGGAGCGATATCCTGTGCATATTTAATCTTTCTATTATTATTTTTCCAGAATTCACTATGAAATTTTTGGAATTTTGCCCTAAGTTCATCTCTTTTTTTCTTTAAATCATTTAATTTCTTCACAATCTCATTCAATTTCGTATTATTATTCGTAATCGACTCTTTTTTAGTCTTGTCTTCAGGCATTTTCTTCAATCCTTGTGTCAATTTCATCAGTAATTCTTTAACAGTTTTATAGTATATATATAAAGGCCTCATAGGTTCTTTCTCAATTTTTAAAGGAAATCGTTTAAAAGTCGCTTTAAATACCAAATCGTAATTTTTAAGCTCGATTTTTATCTTTTTTTTCTCAATGTTTAATTTCTCATAACTCATTTTCTCCATTTCTTTTCTGCTCATTTTGTTCAAATCTATCTTTATTTTCTTCATTGATTCTTGATATTGTTTCGGCCCTTCGTTTATTACCCAACAATCCAACAAATCCATTGAATTCTTTCTAGGTTCAATTTCTTTTATTGGCTCATTTTTCGCGTTTATTTTGACTTTTTGATTGTTTTTTTCAACAATATCATTGAGATAGACGTATAATTTCGGGTTTGACTTGAGGGGGCTTTTAGAAGTGGGCGCTTCAAATAAAAAACCTACTGATGTTGTTAAAATTTCGTTGAGAAGTTGATTTTCCATTTATAAAATTATTTTATTTTTCAATAAAGAACAAAAATAAAATTTATTTTCTCAATTTAGAGGTTCGTACCATTCAAATTTTCAATTTTATAAGAGAAAATTTTCGATTTTTTTGTAAAATACTTGTCAATGCATAAAATTAATACATTTTATTTCGTTTTAACACATTATTTTACCATAATCATCACTAATACTCTTTTATTGTATTATTTTCCATAAAATAAAATCTTTTATTTCTTTTCATTACCTCTCTTATTATTAATTAAATTATTATCATTGCCCTCAATCAAAATTTCTTCCTCTTTTTCCAACCCCTCTAGTTTCCCTGATATTGAGAACCCAGTGAACAATAGAATAAAACATCCACTGATAATCAAACATATAAGAAAGACATATAAAACTTTCCATAAATTTTGTCCCAAAAGCTTATTATAATTGAAGTTCTCTTCAAAAAAATTTTCTTCAAGAAGCTTCAAAGTCTCAATTCTTTTGTTCTTTAGTTTCTCATCATAGTTCTTAAAAACCCTTTCAATCTCATCTATTTCTTGTAACGTTTCTTTATCAGATTCAGATAGCTCAAAGGCCTGGTATATATCGTCATAATGAAGCTCAGGGTTCATTAATTCATTGTATTTTATTATCTCAATCCCTCTATTTTCCATCCAAGCATCAATAATCTATTGAATAAATTATAATTATTTCAATAGTTTCTAATAAAAACTTCTGATGTTTCTTCAAATTTCATGGTGTTTTTACAATAATTGAATGTGAGAACCAGCAGTTTTAAATAGAGTTTATCTTGTGAAAGATTTAATTCAGCAAATGAAGTTTCAGTGTCTTTTTTCGAGGATTTGATATAATGTTTAGAAATGTAAAGACAAGCTAAAACTATCGTGTTTTGCTCGATTTCCTCTATTGATTCAGCCTCTTTTTCTTTTTCACTTCGACATGAAACTTCATTGTCGATAACATAACTTATAAAGAATATTGTTAATAATCCACAGCTTATACGCATTTTAAAGAAAAAACTAATAAAATACCTTGTTTTTTTTGTTTAATTTTTGAATTTTATTTAAAATTTGCATATTTTTATTTTTCTTAATTTTCTTCCAAAAAATGGATTTCACCTCTATGAAATCCCTTCAGTCCTACCTGAAAGATGAAACCCTTCTCTTCAACAACCTTCTCCTCCTAGGGCTCGACCTCATTGAATTAAAAGCAAAACACAAGCTAGATTTCCAACCCAACACCTTCGAAATCCTTCGTATCAACAATCAAAAAATTACTGCACATCTTATACATTTTCTTTTGAGCATAATCACTGAAAGTGAATCAGATCGAAGATTAGTGGCTTTTTTTCCAGCAAGAACTTCTTCAGATTATTCATCCTTTAAAAACGAAGTTTATTCAATCTTACAAAACCTAGACAAACAAGGAAAAATCCCTAAGAATTTCATGCTTTCGAAAGCAATTCTAGAAGTTTTCTCAGGCAATGAACTCATTAGTTTTTTAAGAAATTTAAGCGAATTCACAATAAGATTTGTCTTGAATAAAAAATTCCCTTTAGAAAAAATCGAGCTTTTTGAGCTGAATTCTGAACAAAAATCCATTGAAATTAGTCAAATTTATGAGCTTTCATCAAATATGAGTGAAAATTTACTGAGGAAAAAAATTAGAAAAGATTCTTTATCAATAGCGATTAAAGGGTGCTACCTTGCTATAATTAAACAAAGGAAGAAATTCTTAGAACATTGGAGGAAATTCGATCGAAATACAGATATATGGAGCGATATTGCGAAGAATTTCATTGAAGAATTCAATTTAATGAAAAAAAAATTCAATGAATTGACAAATGAAAACAATTTAATCAAAGAAAAAGTACCTGCGAATTTCTTAAAGGAGTTTAGAGCTTTGGATCGTATTCAATTGATTGATTTGAGTCGAGCTTTTTATAAAGAAATGAAGAGAGTTTCTGAAGAAGCTTCAGCAAAGAATTCTATTGAAAAAATTGAGGATTTCTATCAAGATTCTAATGAGAATAATTTATTGAATAAAATCACAAAGGAAAATTTAGGGAAAAAAAATGAAAAAATGATTGATTTGGATAAGGTTTATGAAAAATGGAATGTTGTTCTTGAGAAAACAAAGGAGGAAATACCTGATGAAGAGAATGTGGAGAAGTTGCTTGGGAGATTGAGAGAAGTGGCGAAAAAAACGAATGATGGGAAGGAGAGAATTGCAGAGATGAAAAGGAATTATGGGAAAATAAAAAATAAATGTTTTGTTTGAAAATGAATTTTTTTTTTTTTTTTATTTAAATTTTTAATTTTTTCAACAACAACTAACAAAAAAATTATTTTTTCTCAAAATTAAATACACTAAACATCAAATTATTCTTTATTTTCAGAGACTTCTTTCTTTTGTGGATGGCAACACAAACAACACGACAAAACCATGATCAAAAACAAGATAATCGCAATAACAATAGTCACTGTTCCAATTTGTTTCGAATACTTGAGCAAAGTATCCATTAATTTTTGCGAGCACTCATCACTAGGTTTCCCTCTATTCACATCGCTGAACATGTAAAAAGTACTAGAAGTGCAAACCCCAGCACAATTGAAATGTTCTTCTAAATATTTCATCACATTTACATTATTGCTAGTTTGGTTATAATACGGGCAATCCTGAACCTTAATTGGGCCGACATTCAAACTAAATACCAAAGAAGCATTAGTTGTGATCCATGTGGAAGTTACATTGGCTCCACAAGGACACAAAGGAGAACAAAGCAATTTATGAGCATCATTAGCATAATTATCTAAAGTTTGTAGCCAGGTTTGTTCTTTACAAAGGTTCATTGCTTGTACATCTTCAGAGGTATATTTCTTAAAAACCGCAAAAGCTGCTATAGCTATTGCTAGAAATATCACAAAGAACACTGCTATTCCTATGTTGTAGAGGGTCAAACATAAAGAGGATTTTTTCCAGGAACCAATTATGCCGAAAATGGCAAGGATTATGAGCAAAACACCGAAACCGATGGTTACACCCATGATTATTTTCTTGCTATTTTCAACCTCTTCCACAAAAACTTCATCACTGCCAAGAGTTGCGCCACATACTATGGCTATCACACCGAGGGTCATAGTTATGAGAGAACTGATTCCGATGATTGTTTTTAAGGCACCTATAGAAAGACACATTTTTTTGAGATGAGTTTATTTTTCTTTTGCTAAATTTATTAAAAACAAATGTTTTTGAAAAATTAATAAATATTGAGACAAAATTATTTTGTATTATAATTTCTGATGTATTTTTTATAAAGGATAGATTTCCAAGCAAGTTTTTTGATTTCATTTTTAAAAATATGCTTTTTTTAAAAAAATGCTCTTTATGAAATTTTTTGTTTGTTGCAAAAAATTCCAACATAAAAAGAAAACCATATTTTTGTTTTTCCTCATACTTTAAAATCTTAATCCCGCCAAGTCACCAGCACCTCATCAGTTCTAAATCTTTGTGTGAATGTTGTTTCTTTCAAACTAAACCCCAATTTATATTTATCATGCATATATTCCAGCAATCCTGCATATCCAATCATCGCTCCATTATCAACACAATACCTATCATCCATACTTCCAACCTTCCCACCTCTTTCTTCAGCCATTTTCCCAATCATTTCTTGCAATCTTACATTGCATCCAACCCCTCCTACAATGATAACTTCAGTGCTATCACAATGGGCCATAGCTCTTTCAGTTACTTCAGTCAGCATCGCAAAGAGAGTTTCTTGTAAGGTAAAGCATAAGTCTTCTTTTGTTAGATCTTTAGGCAAATTCTTTATTTTATTGTTCACAGTTTTCTTAGCAATTTTTCTTTTTCGGTTTGAAAGTAAATCGGGTAGTTTTGTCTCATTATTATTATCATTATTCTCACCTTTTGCTTCTTCTTCAGTCAGATTTCCACATAGATGAGGGTATGCAGACATAATATCTTCAAAATAGTTCAAAATTCCAGAAAAACTTAAATCCATTCCTTTGACACAATAAGGCACTTCTATGAAAATTTTTCCATTTTTAGCTAATTGTTCAATATTATATCCAGGGCTAGGATCATTTGACAGCCCTAAAATCCTTGCAAATCTATCAAGACAATTTCCAATTGCTATATCGATGGTTTCTCCGAATATTCTATATCTTTTATTATTATAAGCTATTACCTGTGTGTTTCCTCCGCTGACATATAATATGGTTGGATGGTTGATTTGGGTAACTAATCTTCCCATTTCTATATGTCCCACACAATGATTTACCCCAATAATAGGAATTTTATGCAAAAGACTCAAGGTTCTTGCTACTAAAGCACCTACTGATAATGGAGGACCCATGCCTGGTCCTTTTGTATAACAAATCAAACTGATTTGTTTCAAGGTGATGTTTGCTTCAGAAAGTGCTTGTTTTAATAAAGATAATATGTGTTTTCTATGGTGTTCGGCTGTTTCAGAAGGCAGGAAACCAGTTCCTGGTGGAGTTATGAAGGTTTTTCGAGGATTGGAGAGAATTTGACCTGTTTCTGTTACGATTCCTATACCGATTTTATTGGCACTTCCTTCAATACCTAATGCGATCAATTGATTCATTTATAAATTTATTATGTTTTTTAATGAATTAAAGAAATTAAGAAAAAAAAATCAAT
>JFJP01002281.1_pt1 | contig 11903 bp, 11 predicted proteins | sample 431651 | NCBI WGS metagenome assembly JFJP01 (sample SAMN02602958, study PRJNA72255) | Microbial mat metagenome, whole genome shotgun sequencing project. | biome: fresh water; feature: sink hole; material: water; isolation source: purple microbial (photo- and chemosynthetic) mats found in... | reverse complement strand
CCGGCAACCTTGGGCTGGAGGGCGGAACACCGTTGGTGTAAAAGACGCGCCCGTCTCCCAATCCTTAAAGGCATTGGCCTGAAGGCGAGGCTACCTGCGAAGAGAGATCGCATAGCCTCTGTGGCCGCAGGCTTCTCGTCATCAGTGCCGTATTTCGTCAATTGGCGGCAAACGTCCCACGAATAAAACTCCCGGTCTGCCAGCACAAGATCAGCTCACTGCTCGTCGTCAGGCTTCCCTCAAGCACCCGACGTTTTACCTGCCTTGAACCACCAAAGCAACAGACCGGACACTACCGCTAGACAAGCGATCCACACAGGCCACTGACTAAGCGTATCGCTTTCCACCGATTCGATTGGTGGCGCGGTCCGCCGGACACTTCTCGATGGCGCAGATGGCGATGCCCGAGGATCAAGACGCATCGGCGGATGCTCCACCCATTTGTCGTTCTCAAACGTGAGTTTCACCCATCGAAGATCACGCCGCTCAGGGTCGACGATGCGGGCGGACCACTCCTCGAACGACTCGGGCACTTCCAGCGGAGTGAATTTCCACGGCACTATCGGCACATCCACGGGAGGTGAATCACTACCCGGAAGGAACTTTGGCTTTGGAAGTGGAAGATAACTTCCCGCGTGAGGCAGCGGCACAACATCGTTCCATCGCTCAGCGAGAAATGCCTTCTCGTTGAGTATCCACCACTCGACGAGGAATTTTGATTTTTGCGAGAGGTCGCTGATGTAGCCTTCGCCATTCCCAGACTTAACATATTTCAACCACTCTCTTGTGGCTTCAGGGAATTCTTCAATTTCGCTCAGATTGCTCGCGACAATCTCCGTCGCCGCAAATCGAGTCCTACCATAAGAGACATGCATTAGGTTACCGCCGAAATCCTTCATGTTTCCGTGGGCGACATCTTCCATCAGATATGGAATTACCTGACGGGCTGGACGCTGCTTGAGGATTTCCTCTGCCAACCAATGGCCCTGTTTCAAGTTATAGATAACCCGGAGGATTGCCTCTCGATCACCAGCTTGTACCAAAATCTTCGCTGCTTCCTGCTGCTCGAAAAAATTTCCGAATGTCATGATCGCTCTCAGTTCTGAGAAAGACTTCTCATAAATGGTGGTTTCTTCGTTCAAGTGCTTCTGGAGATCTTCCTTCCCGAACGCCAAGTCTTCCTTGTTGAACGAAGGAAATGTGTACCGGTCTGCGACGCATGGAAGCGCAACAACTAAAAACATCATGCTGATCATTGTTATTTTCATCACAAGAGCTGTTTAGTGGCCATAACTATCTCCTTTTGCCTTGGTATTTGCCTCAAACCAGTCTTCCCGCCGCATCCAGCTAGTTCCACCGGATTTTCTCCTCATAAGTGGTTTAACTCGGTTTGGACCTTGTACACTGTCCATTTCGTGAGCTTCGCCGCCTGGGGTGGGTACGGCGGTCAAACCCAAAGCATGCCCTGCTTCATGGCTATACACCCTTACTGAAGCATCTTCTGCCATAATTCCCCAACTTCCAGGCCGTAGCGCTAGGCCAACAATCGGTCCCTTGCCCGGGTCGACGACACCCTTGACCACGAACAGCTTGAGATGTTTGCCCGGCCCCGGCGGCTGGGCGCCCGCGCCCGCCTCTGAAGCCTTTTTCGTCAGCAGGACGGTGTCGTTTTCGGTCCGTCCAGTCCTCGTCCGAGCATAAACCTTCCCATCAGCCGAGATCACGTCCGCGCAGTTATCGAACTCCTCGATCTCCGGTCGGCACAGGTTGAACGTGATGTTGGTCTGATCGGTGAAGGTCTTGTTCAGTTCCTCTGTGATGGCGGCCAAGGACGGTAAGGCTGCGGTAAGTTTGCTGGCCTCGATGTCCTCATCCCACGCGTGGTAAACCGCGAAATTCACGACGCGTGCGGGAAGGACATGCACATTGAGCGGCTTCGAGATGTTATCGTGATTCGCCTTTTCCCGGACGACTATCTGACACCCCGCTACCGTCGGTGTGGCGGCGATGCCGGTGATGTCGAACTTGGTCTCTTGCCCTTCGATGGTGTGATTTTGGAGGCTAATGAAATTCTCGCTGCCAGCTTTGGGGACAAGTTCCAGCAGCGTAGCGAGTTCCGGGGTAAAGCCGATAAGATTGAGCCTGACGATAGTCTTGGTCTTGTCCACGCCGACGGAGACCCAAGGCTGCGCTCCGGTGTCGTCCCACCCTTTGAACACATCCACCTCCTCGTTTTCGTGCCGCAGTTCGAAACGGTAGGGCTGGAGCAACAGGGACTTAAATACGCCATTCGGGTCTTGCGCCGCGATGAGATAAACGCCGTGTTTATTGCTCTTGAGCGGCCAGAGTTTCCAGCCTGCATCGAGGAGTTCTCCATAACGTTCGCAGAGATCGCGCAGGGGAATGAGCTTTCCGTTGCGCCAGAGTTTGTGGTCGCGCGTGATGGCGGAGCCGTCTCCGGCGAAGCGTTCGATTTTATGGGCGGACAGGCTGGGAACAGCCTTGTATTGACCCGTGGCGTCGGGGAGGAAGGCGCGACCGATGTAACCCGGCCCTCCGCCTGTGCCTCCTATCAAAGCCACTTTACCGTTCGGGAGGTCTGTCACGTTGACGGGGTATCCCCAACTGTTCGCCTCAGGAGGAAGCGCGACTGGATTGTTAGCGGCGTCCCACAGTCCCAGTCGGTAGGCCGCAGGCTGGGTCTCGGTGGACGGTCGCTGGAGATTGGATGCGACCCAGCCGGATGGGGTCATGGAGCCGTGGCCGGAGCTCTGACCGCTTCCACCGATGGGATAATAACCTCCCGATCCACCCATCCGACCGGCCGAGGCACCCGCCGCATCGAAACGGTCAAGGTAATCATTCCAGCCGGTCGACATGCGGATTACCACACTTCCGTTTGCGGCAACCCCGAAAGGCACGCCAAAGTATGGAAATGATTCCCAGAGATCGGCCGTTTCGATGAGGAAACTTGGTGAAGATTGATTGGCCGGCCAAATGGCAGGGAAATCAACTCTGCTGTCACTGTCTTCATAATGGAATCTCGAATAACCCAATAACATCCGGTCATTGTTGAAGTTCACCCAGCCACCAAATTCGACGTCGTACGGCGATTCATCCGGTGTGGTCCCTGTGATGTCGGCGGCATCGAGCTGAAGACACTCACCGCCGACCCAAATCCCACCTGGGACAAGCACTTCTCCCTTGTCATTCAGGTCGTACGCTAACATGTCCTCAATGAGTGTGGTAATTTCGAACATCAGGTACGACGACTCGGGAGTTTTTTCCCAGTTGACGAGGATTTCCTTCGGATCGGCATCCTGGCTATCTAGCAGCCCGTCGCCGTCCGAGTCGGAATTACTGGGATTGGTGCCGGAGTCGCTTTCCACACCGTCCAGGAGACCGTCTCCGTCGCTGTCCGGATCGTTGGGATCTGTGCCACATGCCATTTCGCCGGCATTGCTCAGGCCGTCTCCGTCGGGATCTCCAGTGGGGCCACTGTCCGGATCTGTCGTTCCGTCGTCGTTAGGATCGAGACCATGAATTCGTTCGTAGCCGTCCTTCATCCCGTCAGCATCAGTGTCGTCATCGAGCGGGTCCGTGGCATCAATCGCACTCAGAGGCGCGGGCGGATCGATTTCATCGATGTTGGAAATCCCGTCGTCGTCGAAGTCGGCAGTTTCCAGAGATTCGCCTGGGCCGGGGACTTGATCAGTGTATTTCAGGCGGAAAAAGCCTTTTGCGGCGGTGCCATCGACCTCATAGCTGATTTCTTCATTGTTTCCCGATTCGATAATCGGCACCCATGACCACTTTTCTAGCGGATTAGCTGCATCGGAAACCTGGAGGAAATAGCTTCGGCCCAAGTGACCCTGCCAACGGAGGAATTTATCGCCAGTTGGAATGACAAGGAATTCGGAAGATTGGGGGATACCGTTATTCTGCGCCGGGATGGATGCGGAGAAGAGTAGAAGACCGAGCAGGAAGATGAGAAATGATTTCATGAAAATGGGGTGCAAAAAGATTATCTCGCGGCAGCTTCAGGATTAGGATTGGCGAGATAACGGCTACCCCGGTGCGGTTTGAACCAGAAGGTCTCGTCGCGTGGCACCACTGGATGAGCTTTCTCCCACTCGGCGGCGGCCGTTTGGTATTGTCGGCGGGCAGCTTGATAGGTGTTCAGCTTCGATTTTTCACTGGAGATGAGGCCCCGGACCATAGTGATCGGGGCCATGCCGACAGGATCATCGGGATTTCCTTTCACCACTGTGATCGAACCTGCCGGGATTTCGGAAAAATCTGGTGGCCACTTCTGAGACAGCTGGCGGATTTTGGATGTGTCACAGTCGGAATGCATCAGCATCAGAGTGTAGGATTCGTTCTTGTGTACGAACCCACCTATGCCCGCCAGCAATCCCACATCGAATCCGCAAATCACCTCGTAAGACTCGCCGGTATCGGGATGCTGCCATCGGACCTGGCTGTACTGGTGGTCGTAAATGGTGGCTCCAAGATTGAGTTGGTGCCTGCGAGCGATCTTGGCTTTTTCGATTTCTTCAGGTGACAATTCACGCGATGCCTCTGGTTTGGATACGACAGGCAACGGCAAATCGGGCAAAGTGGAGGCTTCACCGCGAATGATGGTTAGCGTTCGTGAGCTTTTCGTGGGGACTGTGACCGTAGAGTCCACCCGCATTGCAGGGACTTTTTTCTCCACCGGGGGGGTGGGCGGTTTGAAAGCTGGGACTTCGAGGGGGGAGGGAATGTGGTTGGCGTTGGACTCGTTGGTCCCTCTGTTGGCCAGCTCGGTTTGCCCATAAGCAGCAATCACCGCGCAAGCATTGCAAATGATGAAAAGATTCAGCTTGGTTTTCATGGCTTTGGAAAAGTGGAATTTCTGTTGTTCATCAAATATGATCAAACTCAGCCGGATCAGCAATAATCAGTCGAATCCAATCTCCACAAGATAGAACCCACAAGAACAAAAACGATCCAAGTGATCGTGTTCCGATTTTAGCGAGAGTGGAAGCTGCCATCAATTGTGCGGCAGCCATCGGAAAAACACCTCAAACAGTTCGGGCAGAACGTTATCCGCCTGCGGAACGAGGCTGGCCTGACCCAAGAAAAGGTTGCGGAGAAGGTTGGAATCAGCTGGCGCTATTTCCAAAGTATTGAAGCGGGCAAGCGTTGGCCCAGCATCGTTGTGCTGGTGCGCTTGAAAGATGCATTAAGTAGCGATTGGGCCGCCATGTTCGACGGTTTAGACTAGCGCAGTGCCGCTCAACCGGCACCCCGTTCGCGATTCCACCGCCGCATATTCTAAGACCTTGCACCCGCGGCCGGGTCTGGCGATTCTCCTGTCATGAGCCAAGACGTCGTTTCCCTTCTCCAGCAACTCGTCCGCATCCCTTCGGTCAATCCCGACAACGCACCGGGCACCGATCACACCGGCGAGGAAACGCTCGCGGTCTTCCTCTCCGGCTGGCTGGAATCCATCGGCGCGGAGGTTTCCCTCGAGGAAATCAAACCCGGCCGGCCGAACCTCATCGCCCGCTTCGCACCGCTCGACGGCAGGCCGCGGATTTTGTTAGGACCGCACCTCGACACCGTCGGCGTCGGCGGCATGACCGTGGACCCCTTCGGCGGCGAGATCCGCGACGGGAAGCTGTGGGGCCGCGGTGCCTGCGATACAAAAGGCCCGATGGCCGCCATGCTGTGGGCGCTCCACGAACACCGGGACGCACTCGCTGACCTGCCGGTGGCCGTCGATTTCGTGGCCTTCATGGGCGAGGAATCCGGCCAGTGGGGATCGAAGGATTTCGTGAAACGCCACGGCCGGGATTACACCTTCGCGCTCGTCGCCGAGCCGACGTCGATGCAAGTCGTTCACGTCACCAAGGGCTCGCTGTGGGCCACCCTGCGGGCCACGGGCAAGGCCGCGCACAGCTCGCTGCCGGAGCGCGGTGAGAATGCTATTCTCAAACTCGCCCGCGCGCTCGACCAACTCGACCACCACCTCGGCGCCCAACTCGCCACCTACCTCCATCCCGTGCTCGGTCGCTCGACGATGAATGTCGGCATGATCCGCGGCGGCGCCCGGCCTAACATCGTGCCGGACCTCGCCGAGGCGGAAATCGACATCCGCATCACTCCGGCGCTGGCGGCGGCGGGCGGCGCGCTCCAGTTGCTCAAGGACACCCTCGAATTCCACGAGCTGCCAGTCGAGATCGTGAACCCCCACGAAAACCCGCCGATGGAGACCGCGGCGGATCACCCGATGATCCAACTGCTGCTCGCCACGGACCCACGCACCGGCCTGGCGGGTGCGCCGTGGTTTTCCGATGCCGCCCATCTATCAAGCGGCGGAATCCCGGGCATCTGCATCGGGCCGGGCTCCATCGACCAGGCGCACACCGTGGACGAGTTCATCGAAATTTCCGCGCTTGAGCACGGCGCCCGCTTTTTCACCGCCTTCATCGGCGGCCTGAAACAGGCGTAAAACCGCCGATTGCGCGTCCCGAAATGCCGTTTAACATCGGCCATGTCTTTCGATTGTAAAAGTGGCCGCTGCGAGACCCCGTCCTGGATGCGGACCGTCCTCAGGGTCGCTGGCACTTATCATGCTTTGTTCGCGGCGTGGGCCGTCTGCTGGCCGAATCTTTGGTTCGACTGGAATGGCTTCGAACGACCGAACCACCCGATGCTCTGGCAATTGATCGCCGCGATCACCGGCATTCTCGGGGTTTTCCTGTTGCTCGCCGCCCGCAATCCCATTGCCAACTGGATGACCGTGCTGGTCGGCCTGATCAAGTTCACGCTCGCGGGTTTCGGATTCGGCTTCGCAATTTATGAAGGGGAAGTTCCCTTCAATTCGATCGGTCTCCTGATCGCGAACGACCTCATCTGGTGGTTTCCCTTTGCCATGATCCTGTGGGCCAGCCTGCGCGCTCACGCCGGAGTGCCGCCGAGCCGTTCGGAACCGCTGAGCATCGCCGAGGCGGCCGCCAGCTACTCGCTCTCCAACGGAAAATCCCTGGCAGAAGCCTCGCAATCCCACCTGCTAGCATTGGTCTTCCTCCGCCACTTCGGCTGCACCTTCACCCGCCAGATCCTGCGCGGATTGGAAGGAATTCAAAAGGAATCAAACGCCCATGGCGCCGAGCTCGTCCTGGTCCACATGCTCCAGAGCGGCAAGGAAACCGAGTATCTCGGCGAGCGCAGCGGCGTCACCCGCATCGCCGATCCGCGCTGCGAGCTCTACCGCGCCTTCGGCCTTGGCAAGGGCGGTTTCCTCGAACTCTTCGGCCCGCACGTCTGGTGGCGCGGCGCGGTTTCCATTTTCAAAGGCTGCGGCCTCGGTCACCTCGCCGGAGACGGCATGCAGATGCCCGGAGCCTTCCTGTTTCTCGACGGGAAAATCATCTGCTCGCAGCCCGCCCACTCCGCCTCCGACTTGCCCGACCTGCCCGGACTTTTCCAAGCATTGCCCTTGCCCGCCGGACCTGACACGGTATCCGCATGACATCCCTGCATGGTAAAACCCTGCTCGTCACCGGCGCGTCCAGTGGCATCGGCCAGGCGCTTTGCGAACTCCTCTACGACCGGGGTGCCAATGTGCTCGGCGTCACCCGCCGACCCGCGGAACTCCCGGATTACATCTCGCCCATCATCGCGGATCTCACCCAGCGCGAGCAGGTTTCCTCCATCTTCCAAGGACTCGGAAAAATCGACGGCCTCGTCAACTGCGCGGGCGTGGCCTACCTCTCGCGCATCATCGACGGCAACCCGGCCGACTGGGAGGAAATGTGGCGGGTCAACGTGATGGCACTCACCCTCTGCTGCCAGCTTTCCCTCAAACACTTCCCTAACCACGGCGGCCGCATCGTCAATGTCTCCTCCATGAGCGGCCACCGCGTGCCGCCGTCCGGCGGATTCTACGCGCCCACCAAGTTCGCGGTTAGAGCCATCACCGACGCGCTGCGCGCCGAGCTCAAGTCCGTGAAGTCGCGTATCCAGGTCGCCTGCGTGTCCCCGGGCTTCGTCGATACGCCGCTGCTCGACTCCTACTTCCGCGGCCGCGAGCAATCCCTCGTCCAGACCCGCGCCGCCATGAAGATGCTTGAAGCCCGCGACGTCGCCTGGGCCATCCTCACAATCCTTGAGGCGCCCGCCCACGTCGAGGTGGGCGACATCCTCATGCGCAGCGCCGACCAGCAAATGTGAAATGGATTTCCCACGGTCCATCCTCCGTCTGCTCGCCTGCGCCGCCGCCGGTTTGTTAGCATCGTGCATCGACGGCCGCGAGGAAATCTGGGTGAACGCGGACGGCAGCGGCCGGGCGGATGTCGCCTATTCCCTGCCCGCCGCCGCAGCACGATTCCAGGGCGGTGAAACCGGAGTCCGCCGCATGATTGAAGGATTCCTGAAAAGCACTCCGGGAATCTCCACCTCCTCCTGCGAAGTGACCACCGAGGGAGACCGCATGAAAATCCGGGTGCGCACTTCCTTCGACTCCGCCCTCGCCCTCAAAGAGATTTCCCAGGGTGACGCCCTGCACCAACTCCCCTCCTCCGCCACCGGGCTAACCGGTGATTTCAAAGTCGCGGTGCAAGGCCTGTCCGTGGATTTCGCCCGCACCATCAAGGCGGGCGACGCGTTGCCGGGATCCTCCTTCATGCCCGTCTCGCAATTCAAGGACCGGCTGCTCACCTACATCATCCACCTGCCGGCGGCTGCGACCTCGTCCAACGCCACCCGCACCGAGAACTCCGGCCGCACCCTGGTCTGGGATTTCCCCCTCGCCCAAGCCATCCGGGGCCCGGTCACCACCCGCTTCACCGCGCCCATCCCCGTCCCCCGCTGGGCCGTCGCCAGCGGTTGGAGCGTCGTCGCTCTCATCGCTGTCCTGGTCGCCAGGAAATTAATCCGCCCGAAGCCGTCCGCTGCCTAGACACCCGCTTCATTTCCGTCTTAAATGCGAGCCATACCGTCATGTCCGCCGCATTCAAAGACTACTACGAAATCCTCGGAGTCCCGCGCGACGCCAGTTCCGCCGACATCAAGAAGGCGTTCCGCAAAATGGCCCGCAAACACCATCCGGACGTCGCCAAGGACAAAAAGGCCGCCGAGGAAAAATTCAAAGAGATCAATGAAGCCAACGAAGTCCTGAGCGATCCCGAGAAGCGGAAAAAATACGACCAGCTCGGAGCCGACTGGGACAACCCGCAAGCCGGCTTCGGCGGTCGCCGTGCCGCACCGTCCGGCGGTGGTCGCGAGTTCAACTTCGGGGGCACCGGCTTCAGCGACTTTTTCGAGCAGTTCTTCAGCGGTGGCAGCCGTTATGGATTCCCGGAAAGCGGCCAAGGCCCCGCCGCCGCCCGCGAGCGCAAGGGCAACGACGTGGAGGGCGACATCCTCGTCACGCTCGAAGAAATCATGAACGGCGACATCCGCCCGATCTCGCTGCAAATGACCAACCCGCGCACCGGCCAGGTCGAGACCCACACCTTCCAAGTCCGCATTCCCGCCGGTGTCATCTCCGGAAAACGCATCCGCGTCCCCGGCCAAGGCGAGCCCGGCAGCGGCGGCGCACCCGCCGGCGATCTCTATCTGCGAGTCCGCCACGCCGCCCATCCGGATTTCCACACCGAAGGCTCCGATCTTTATTACGACCTCGATCTCGCCCCGTGGGAAGCCGTGCTCGGCACCGAACTCACCGTGCCGACGCTCGATGGAAACATCAAACTCCGCATCCCCGCCGGCAGTGAGAACGGCCAGCAGCTCCGCGTCCGCGGCCGCGGCCTGCCCAAGGGGAAAACCGGCGAGCGCGGCGACTTCCACGCCACCCTCACCATCCACCTCCCCACCAAGCACACTGCGGAGGAAACCGCCCTCTGGGAGAAACTCCGCAGCGTCTCGAAATTCAACCCTCGGACCAACCCACCCCCATGAACCCCGGGAACGACCCGCCGCTCTATGACCCCGACGAGCAGGCGACCTACACCCTCGAAACGGTCGCCGAAATCACCGGCGTCTCCTCGCAAACCATCCTGCACTATCAGGAACACGGCCTGCTCCAGCCAGCCGCCTTCGACGACGAAGCCGTGCACACGCTCCGCCGCATCGACTACCTGCGCAGCACCTGCGAGGCGAATCTATCCGGGCTCAAGCTCATCCTCGACCTGCTGGACCAAGTGGAGCGACTGCAACAGGAACTCCGCACGAAGCGCTGAGGAGATGCGCCAAGGAGGCACCACACTCCTGTGGTGCTGGCGGATGAGAGGCCTTTGAAGCGCGCGAAGCTCTTCTCAAAGACTTTCCATCCTCATCCACGACAGTTGATCGCGATCTCGCCAAAACACTCGAAATGCCCCGAACACGTGGCGAAGTTCGTAAACGGCATTTTGTTTTCGTGATGATGGTGCATTTTTTTCCTGTTACGAACCGATCCTTTGTGGCGACAGGATTGTCGCCACTCCTCATCCGATGTCACCCGAGCACCTCCCTTTCCTCACCCTGGCAATCCTGGTGGTGGCGTTTCTCTATTCCTGCGTCGGCCATGCGGGGGCGTCCGGTTACATCGCGGTGATGACGCTTTTCAGCCTCGCGACTGCGGACATCAAACCGACGGCACTGGTGCTGAACATCCTGGTGGCGGGCATCGGCACCTGGCAATTCTGGCGGGCCGGATATTTTTCATGGTCGCTGTTCTGGCCCTTTGCGCTGTTAGCGGTGCCCATGGCGTTTCTTGGCGGCTATCTGAATCTACCGACGCATGTCTTCAAGGTGCTGGTGGGAGTGGTGCTGTTATTCTCGGCGGCGCGGTTTTTCTGGCGGCCGGCCGATGATTCGGTGGCACGCGAGCCGTCGCGTGCGGCAGCGATTTCCCTTGGCGCGGGCTTGGGCCTGCTGGCCGGCCTGACAGGCACCGGCGGCGGAATATTCCTAACACCGCTGTTGATTTTCATGCGCTGGGCGAAAACGAAAAACGCGGCGGCGGTGTCAGCGCTGTTCATTCTGGTGAACTCGGCTTCAGGGCTGTTGGGAAATCTGAGCAACACGCAGCGGTTACCGGCGTTCGCCATCGCACTGGCGGTGGCGGCGATCGCCGGTGGCACGGCGGGTTCGTATTATGGCAGCCGGCGTTTCGATCATGCGCTGATCAAACGTCTGCTGGCGGTGGTGCTGCTGATCGCGGGCGTGAAGTTGATTTTCACGAAATAAAAAAGCACCGCCCGCTTACTTGGCGGGAACGGCTAACAATTTGGCAATTTCCTCACCCACGCCGGTGGCGGAGGCCGGATTCTGGCCAGTGACGAGACGCCCGTCCACGACCACCTTGGCCTCGAATTTCGGGGGCGGGCTGGTGTTTCGCGCCGCGTTCGGTGAGCTTGTCCTGGAGTAGGAACGGCACCACCTTGTCCAGTTCCACTGCGCGTTCCTCCTCGTTGGTGAAGGCCGCGACCTTCTTGCCAGCCACCAGATAGCTGCCGTCGGCCAGCTTGAGATTCACCAATCCGGCCGGGCCGTGGCAGACCGCGCCGACGACTCCGCCGCGGTCATAGATGGCAGCGCCGATGCGGGCGAGTTCCACGTTGTCCGCGAAGTCCCACATGGTGCCGTGGCCACCGGCGTAGAAGATGGCGGAGTAAATGTCCGGCTTCACCTCCTCGGGGCGCAGCGTGTTTTCGATGGCTTTGACGTTGGCGGGATTCCCCATGAACGCCTTGTTGATCGGGTCGCTCATGTCATTTCCATCGATGGGGGCCTTGCCGCCCTTGGGGCTGACATAGTCGATGGTGAACCCCGCCGCCCATGCGCGTCAAGTTAAGGGCTTTTCCCCTTTAACCACGGGCTTTTTCGGCTTGATGCGGCGTAGCACAAACGTGTTCCGGTCTTCCACC
>JFJP01040874.1_pt1 | contig 11904 bp, 13 predicted proteins | sample 431651 | NCBI WGS metagenome assembly JFJP01 (sample SAMN02602958, study PRJNA72255) | Microbial mat metagenome, whole genome shotgun sequencing project. | biome: fresh water; feature: sink hole; material: water; isolation source: purple microbial (photo- and chemosynthetic) mats found in... | reverse complement strand
CACAGTTCGAACTTCTGGTCAGGCCCCTGTTATGCAAAATGATGGGATACGATTTTAATCCTCTTGTCATTCAATTGCCAATGGAAGTCTCTTTCACAAGAAGACTTGCTGACAGGCGCGCTTTTATTCCTGTAAATTTTACAAAAAATGGCATGGTGTCACCTGTTGAATATCATGGTTCTGCACACATTTCTGCATTGTCGCAGGCCGACGGAATAGTGTCACTTGATGCCGGTAAAAAAAGTATTGAGAAAGGAGAGATAGTAAGTGTACGACAGGTTTAACAGAAATATCAACTATCTGCGAATTTCAGTCACAGACCGCTGTAACCTGCGATGCACCTATTGCATGCCGGAAGAAGGTATTCAGCTCCTCAGACATGCCGATATTCTTACTTTTGATGAAATAACAGGTTTCACTAAAGTTGCGGTTGAGAATGGAGTGACTAAAGTACGACTGACAGGAGGGGAACCTCTTGTCAGAAAAGGCATTACTGCACTTGTGAGGATGATTTCAGATATTCCGGGTATTACTGACCTTTCAATGACAACAAATGGTATTCTTCTTAAACAATATGCTGCAGAGCTTAAATCAGCAGGTCTGCACAGGGTGAATGTCAGCCTCGATACAGTTGATCCTGTGAGGTTTGCATCGATAACCAGAGAGGGAAATGTATTTGATGTTTTTGAGGGCATTGAAGCTGCTATAAGAGCGGATCTTCTTCCTGTAAAAATCAACTGTGTTATATTGGAATCAAAGGAAGAAGAAGATGCCAGGGGAGTAACAAAGTTTTGTTCTGATAATGATCTTGAAATCAGGTATATCCGTCAGATGGATCTTGTACGGGGACACTTCTCCACAGTTGAGGGAGGTACCGGAGGTGATTGTGCAATGTGTAACAGATTGAGGCTCACAGCAAATGGAAAACTGAAACCCTGTCTCTTTGATAATATTGAATTTGATGTCAGAAAGCTTGGATATGAAGAAGCAATCAGACTTGCAATAGAGCTTAAACCTGCATGCGGATCTGTAAATGAAACAGGTGCATTTTATAATATTGGAGGATAAAAGCTATGAAAAAACTGACACACACTGACAACCATGGCAAGGCTATAATGGTTGATGTCGGAGATAAAGAGCCTCAGCTGAGAATTGCCAAAGCCACCGGGCATATTACTCTGGCAAATGAAACGATTGAGCTGATTATAGAGAACCAACTCAGGAAAGGTGATGTGCTAACAGTAGCCCAGCTGGCAGGAATCAGTGCAGCAAAGCAGACCTCATCACTTATACCCTTATGCCATAATATTGTCCTTGATAATGTAAAAGTCGATGTAACAACCGACAAAACCGGAGTAATTGTAAGAAGTGCTGACTGTTTATGACATGTGCAAGGCAGTAGATAAAAATATGATTATCGATAAGGTAGTTCTCACTGAAAAAATAAAGAAATGAATCTGCCGGATAAGTTCAATGTACTTATAATCACACTTAGCGACAGAGCCTCAAAGGGTGAATATGAGGATCTTAGCGGTCCGAAAGTGAAGGAGCTTTTATCGGCTTATTTTTCATCAATCGGCTGGGAATATAGTTTAGATCTGACACTTATTCCGGATGATGCTGCAAGACTCACTGAGCTTCTCACTGATGCAGCAAAACAAAAAAACTTAGTCATTACAACTGGTGGTACCGGTATTGGTCCACGCGACATAACAGTGGAGACTGTGAAACCACTTCTCAATAAAGAGATTCCCGGAATAATGGAATTTATACGAATGAAATACGGCTCGGAAATGCCCAATGCTCTGTTAAGCAGGGGGATAGCCGGGCTAATGGGACTATCTCTTGTCTACACACTTCCTGGTTCAGTAAGGGCAGTTGAAGAGTATATGACCGAGATCTTAAAAACTCTGAGGCATACTGTTTATATGCAATACGGGATTGATAAACACCAGAAGCTGTAATAAATTTTCATATATCTTCCTGTAAAAATTCTGAAGAATATTTGGTGAAATGTTAATTATACTTTACATTTGGACCAATAAAGTGTAAAGTATGGTTATATGGTAACTCGTTCGTTCTGGTTAAGAAAACTGGATCTTGGTTGGAGGAAGCGACAGCTTATCTGGCTATCGGGGGTAAGAAGATGTGGTAAGACCACACTGTGTAAAATGATTCCCGATGCAATAGTAATGAACTGTGATTTACCTTCAGTAGGGCGGCAGCTTGAAGATCCTGAATATTTTTTCCGTAATCTGCCTGCAGGGTCGACTGTGATTTTTGATGAGGTCCACAGATTGGGAGACCCTGCAATGGTATTAAAGATCGGGACGGATGAATTTCCTCATCTTAAGATTTTGGCAACAGGTTCATCCACCCTTGAGGCAACTAAGAAATTCAGGGATACATTAGCAGGCAGAAAGTTTAACATTTTCTTACCACCTGTTTTATGGTCTGAATGTCAGGATGAATTTGCTATAAATGATTTTGATAAAAGACTGATTAATGGCGGATTACCTGAATTCCTCCTGTCGGATACCAAAACCGGTGAATTGTATTCTGAATGGATTGACAGCTATTATGCCCGTGATATTCAGGAACTGTTCAATGTAAGAAACAGGATTGGATTCCTGAAATTAATGAATTTGCTGTTTATGCAGAGTGGCGGAATATTGGAAATAACATCATTGGCTAAAGAAAGCGGATTAAGCAGGCCTACTGTTATGGCGCATATCGAATCTTTAACTTTAGCTCATGCCATAGCACCAGTGCAACCGTTCTTCGGTGGAGGGAAGAAAGAAATCGTTAAAAGACCAAAAGTCTATGCTTTTGATACCGGTTTTGTAACTTATGTCAGGGGCTGGACAGATGTTAGGGAAACTGATAGAGGGCTTCTTTGGGAACATCTGGTTCTTGATATGCTGAGAGTTGAGTTTGGTTCTGTTTGGTATTGGATGGATAAGCAAAAAAATGAAATCGACTTTATAGTAAAAGGGGAAGGTGGAGAAATTCATACTATAGAATGCAAAATAAACCCTGAAAAGTTTTCAGTAAACACAATTAAAAGATTCAGGGAGATATATCCGAAAGGTAAAAATTACTGTTTTTGTCCTCATATAAAAAATCCATACAAGCTGCTTTTTGGTGACTTTGAGATAAAATTTCAAAGCACTATTGAAAAGCATTAGTTGGCCATCCGGTTAAGAGTATTTGCTGTAACATTCCCAAGAACCCTGTCATATCTCTCCCGTGGATTTCTGTAGTACATTAGAATTGTGTAGTCATTTTCGGTTTCATAATGGCTTCCCTCAAAAATGCCCGCAACTCCGTCTGAAGAGCCATTCTTAACAAATACATATTCATAATTATACCACCCCTGTTTTAGCAGCATTGTGCATTCATACTGTTCCCTGTCCTGATTGTAGTTCATGAGGTTATTATTGTCGGATACCCAGTTATTCAGTCCGCCTGAAACATACATTTTACCTCCTGCAATTTCCTGTTTTGACGGAAGTGTGAAGTATACGTAAACATAATCAGCATCAATATCAGGTTTCTGACCCTCCTGTATTGCTATGAAATATTTTCCGTTGAAATCCTTCCAGTAGAAATATGGTTTGAATTCCCTGTTTTCCGAAGGAAAGAGGTATACATTGTAATAAGGTATTACAAAATCGATCTTCTTTACATATTCAGTCTGATATCTTATACTTTTTATATCAAAATATCTGAATTCATTTCCTCCCTGAAAAATATTTTTATCAGATAAAGAATTGTATTTGAGTTCGTTATTGCCGTAAAAATCAGGTTTCAGATTTTGTTTCGCGTTATCCCATCTTCCATTCTGAAGTATAAACGCATATGTATTCCTGTATGGATCATTTATACCGGGTCCGGAATAACTGACAGTAAAATCCACCTGCTGATGAGTGTTGTTGTCTTTTGTCATTTGCGGACGGTGTGCAGTTACGTTTATCTTAACCGCATCTTCAGAAACAATAAATCTTTGCGTAAATGCGGGTTCTTCAGGTTTACCCTGGGGGTAAACAATAAGTATATAATTACCTGATAATGATAAACTTATTCTATCATTAGGGAATGAAAGCTTATAGTGGTAATAGTCAACGGTAGTGTTAAATGAGCTTTGGTAATCTTCAATTGGATTCTCTGTATAGCCACTCATATAATCATTCGGGAAAATATCTGACCTTTTCCAGTCTTTATCACAATGGATAAATGTATAATAGAAAGTTTCTGCCTGATCATCAATAAGATCGAAGTGCAGATTCAGTTTCTCATCGCTGTTTAGTTTAATAATCGGATTCGAAAGATTCCATCCTTCTCTATACAGCTGAACTGTCTTGATCTTCGGGTTGAAAATCTGATTTGAATATACTTCTGATTCGAATTGATTGTGGAGTCCGTAGGATGATACAGATACCAGAATAAAAGAAAGAGATATTAATAATTTCATTTTGATTTCACTCTTATTAACCACAAAGTACACAAAGCAGGTTTTAAAGTTCACAAAGTTAATACTATATTTATCAGTCCTTTGTGACCTTTGTGAAAAACCTTTGTGACCTTTGTGGTTAATTGATTTCATTTATTATAACTTAGATAGTTAATTTTTGTTGCATCATATTTGGCACTTTTGTTATAATGTGCGCAGGTATTTATACTTTTGTACCCTGCTGTTAATTTATTAACAGTTCATGAAAAAATATTTATAAATTTAAGATTTACAATGTCAATAACAGTCAGATTAAAGAAGGGTCTTGACATAAAGTTAAAGGGAGGGGCAGCTAAAGTCCTTGCCGGTGAGGTAGTTGCCAGCCTCTATGGAGTTAAACCTGTAGATTTTCCGGGACTGACTCCTAAACTGAATGTGAGAGAAGGAGATAAGGTTATGGCCGGATCTCCGCTTTTTCATGATAAGCTTCGTCCCGAGATTTTATTCACTTCTCCTGTCAGCGGGGAAGTTCTATATATTAACAGAGGCGACCGCCGTAAATTGCTCGAGATTGTAGTACAGAAGGAGGGAGAGGAGTCTGTTGATTTCGGTAAAGCCAATCCTGAAGGATTAAGCCGGGAGAAAATCAAAGAGACACTTCTCAAATCCGGATTATGGCCGTCAATCAGGCAGAGACCATATAACGTTGTAGCCAATCCTAAAGATATCCCGGCAGCCATCTTTATTTCAGGTTTCGATACTGCACCACTGGCCCCCGACTACAACTTTATAATTGATAATTCATCAGAAGCTAGTTACAGGTACGGTATCACTGCACTTAGTAAGCTTACTGACGGCAAGATTGATCTGGTCCTTAATGGCAGGGGCTATTCTTCAGAAATTTTGAAAGAAACTTCCGGTGTTGAGATTTCTTACATTTCGGGTCCCCATCCTGCTGGTAATGTTGGGGTACAGATTCATCATATCAGGCCAATAAATAAAGGAGATAAAGTATGGACTGTAAATCTTCAGGATGTTCTGGCAATAGGCAGAATATTTGAAGAAGGGATATACAGGCACGACAGGATTATTGCCCTTACCGGATCAGAAGTTCTGAATCCACAATATTACAGAATGCGCTCAGGTGCCTCGGTATCTTCAATTGTTAAGGATAATGTAAAACCGGGAAACCTTAGATATATCAGCGGAAATGTTCTTACCGGAACAAGGATCACAGCTGATGGTTTTCTGGGATATTATGATTCTCAGGTTACAGTTATCCCTGAAGGAGATTACTTTGAATTCTTTGGCTGGATGCTGCCCGGACTTGATAAATTCAGTTTCTCAAAGACTTTTGCATCGAGTATTATTCCCCGTAAGAACTATAGTCTCGATACTAACCTCCATGGCGGTGAGAGGGCTTTTGTTATGACCGGGATGTATGAGAAAGTAGTACCAATGGATATTTATCCGATGCAGCTATTAAAAGCTATCCTTGCCGAGGATATTGAGATGATGGAAAATCTTGGAATATACGAGATTGCAGAAGAGGATTTTGCTCTCTGCGAATATATTTGTCCTTCCAAAGTTGAGATCCAGTCAATTGTACGAAAAGGGATTGACCTGATGATCAGGGAGATGAGTTAATAATATGAGATATTAATATATAATGGATTCCTTACGAAAGAAGATAGACAAGATCAAACCCCATTTTACAGAAGGTGGGAAGTTTGCAAAATTGCGTTCGGTATTTGAAGGATTTGAGTCTTTCCTTTTTGTGCCTGACAAAGTAACATTCAAAGGTTCGCATATCCGCGATAACATTGATCTCAAAAGGACAATGACAGTAGTTATAATAGCTCTTCTGCCAGCATTTCTTTTCGGTTCCTATAATGCAGGTTTGCAGCATTTCAGATCAATTGGTCTTGAAACCGGTGTCCTGCAGAGTTTCTGGTTTGGATTTCTCAGAATCCTCCCAATGGTAATTGTGAGTTATGGCGTAGGACTTGGTATCGAATTTATTGCTGCTCAGATAAGAGGACATGAAATAAATGAAGGATTCCTTGTTTCCGGATTGCTTATTCCAATGATCATGCCTATAGACGTTCCTCTATGGATGGTCGCAATTTCCACAGCTTTTGCTGTAATTCTTGGTAAAGAGGTTTTTGGAGGAACAGGCATGAATATATTCAATCCTGCCCTTCTGGCCAGGGCTTTTCTGTTCTTCAGCTACCCGGCGTGGATGTCGGGAGATAAGATCTGGACGGAGGGACTAACAAAAGGACAAGGCGTGATTGACGGATTTTCAGGAGCAACTCCTTTGGCGATCAGCGCTGCAGGAGAGACTACAAAGCTGCCGTCGTTAATGGACATGTTTATAGGCACTATTCCGGGGTCTTTTGGTGAGACTTCAACCCTGGCAATTTTACTGGGTGCACTAATCTTAATAGTTACCGGTATCGGCAGCTGGAAGATTATTGTGAGCGTATTTGCCGGCGGACTGGGAATGGGACTTCTCTTAAATGCTGTGGCTGTAAATCCTTATATGGAGCTTCCTTTCTATTATCATTTTGTAATGGGAGGTTTTGCTTTCGGTGCAGTTTTTATGGCAACTGATCCTGTTTCCGGTTCTCAGACAGAAACTGGAAAGTGGATCTACGGATTCCTTATCGGAGTACTCTCAGTTCTTATTCGTGTGTTGAATCCAGCTTATCCTGAGGGAGTTATGCTTGCAATCCTGCTTATGAATGTCTTTGCACCGCTTATCGACTATTATGTTATTCAGTCGAGTATTAATAAGAGATTGAAACGGGCTAAAATCGCAACAAATAATATAGCAAAATGAAAGAATATAGTAACAGGTATATATTTATCTTTTCAGCTATTATGGTAATTGCTGTGGCAACATTACTCTCGCTGGCTGCCACACTGCTTCAACCGCGTCAGTTGAAAAACCTTGAAATAGAAAAGAAGAAAAGTATGCTCGAATCAATAGGTGTTGAAGCTACCGCTGAAACTACAGAAGCTTTGTATGAAAAGTATATAAGGGAAAGCTATGTGATCAATTCCAAAGGCGAAAAGATTGATGGTGTCGATGCATTTAATGTAGTACAGAAAGTTGAACAGAAGAAGTCAATTGACCAGCAATATCTTCCGGTATTTGGTGCAACTTCAGAAGATGGGGAAAAAGTAATTATCATTCCTGTTGAAGGAAAAGGATTGTGGGGCCCTATCTTCGGATATATATCGCTAAAAGCTGACATGAATACAATTTATGGTGTCACTTTTGATCATAAAGGAGAGACTCCCGGACTTGGAGCAGAAATTAACCAGCCGGATTTTGAAGGAATGTTCCCTGGTAAAACTCTTTATGAAGATGGACAGTTTGTCTCAATCGGAGTTATTAAAGGTGGTGCAAAAGATAATGATCCTCATAGTGTTGATGCAATATCCGGAGGTACAATAACGAGCAAAGGTCTCGAGAAAATGCTCCAGGATTGTATTGTAAAGTATAATGATTATCTATTGAAAAACAGAAATTAAGATATGAGTAAACAGGAAAAAGAACCAGTGTTCTCGGCAAAGAATCTAAAACTTTTAACTTCACCTTTGGGCAGAAATAACCCAATAACAGTTCAGGTTCTGGGAATATGCTCTGCCCTGGCAGTAACTGTCAAATTGAAACCTGCTATCGTAATGGCAATCTCAGTTACTATTGTTGTGGCTGTTTCAAATCTGGTAATTGCTGCGATGCGAAAAACCATTCCTGACCGTATAAGGATAATTGTACAACTTGTGGTGATTGCAACCATGGTAATCCTTGTTGATCAGTTCCTTAAGGCTTATGCGTTTGACGTTAGCAAGCAGCTGTCAGTATTTGTTGGACTTATTATCACCAACTGTATTCTGATGGGCCGGCTCGAAGCTTTTGCAATGGCAAACAAACCATGGCCTTCCTTTATTGATGGACTGGGAAATGGGGCAGGGTATGGAATAATACTGATAATAGTTGCCTTTTTCAGAGAGTTGCTTGGATCAGGAACTATCTATGGTTATCCGGTAATTTCAAAGGCTGGCATCTATGCTACCGGTTATGAAAATAATGGAATGATGATCTTGCCTCCCATGGCCCTAATTTTGCTGGGCCTCATAATCTGGTATCAGAGAAGTAAGGATAAAAGTCTCATTGAAAATAAATAGAGAAAGGAACTATGGAACATTTGTTAAATATATTCATAAAGTCAATTTTTATTGATAATATGATTTTTGCGTTCTTTCTGGGTATGTGTTCATATCTGGCTGTGTCAAAGACTGTTAAGACTTCAGTAGGATTGGGTGTTGCAGTTATCTTCGTATTGCTTATCACTGTCCCTGTTAACTTTCTCCTCGAAAATTATATTTTTAAGAAGGGTGCTCTTGCCTGGCTGGGAGAGGGGTTTGCAGATGTCGATCTGAGCTTTCTTACATTTATGGTCTTCATTGCTGTTATTGCTGCAATTGTCCAGCTTGTAGAAATGGTAATTGAAAAATATAGTCCGGCTCTTTATAATTCTCTTGGAATATTTCTTCCGCTAATTGCTGTAAACTGTGCAATTCTTGGAGCAGCTCTTTTTATGCAGGAGCGGGAATATGAAACACTTGCAGAGGCAACTGTTTTTGGTGTAGGATCAGGTGTCGGTTGGATGCTTGCAATTGTAGGCATTGCTGCTATAAGGGAAAAACTCAGGTATAGCAATATTCCGGACCCTCTTAAAGGTTTGGGTATAACATTTATAGTTACAGGACTGATGGCAATAGCTTTCATGGGCTTTATGGGTATTAAACTCTAACGGAAAAATTTATTATGATTTTAGCAATAACCACCATAGGCACAATATTATATAGTATTATTATTTTTCTGCTAGTTATCCTGCTTCTTGTAAGCATATTGCTCTTTGCAAGAGATAAACTGGCTCCAAAGGGAAAAGTCAGTTTGAAAATCAACGACAGGGAGATGGAGGTTTCTCCAGGTTCAAATCTTCTTTCCACACTTTCTTCAAATGGTATTTTCCTTCCATCTGCATGCGGCGGCGGAGGTACATGCGGGATGTGCAAGTGTCAGATTACTGAAGGAGGAGGGTCGATTCTTCCGACTGAAACCGGCTTCTTCACCAGAAAAGAACAACATAATGACTGGCGCCTCGGTTGCCAGGTAAAGATCAGGGAAAATATAGTCGTAAAGGTACCTGAAGCAGTTATGGGGATTAAAAAATGGGAATGCGAAGTTGTCTCAAACAGAAATGTTGCAACATTTATTAAGGAGTTTGTAGTAAGGCTTCCTGAAGGTGAATCGATGGACTTTTTACCCGGAGGGTATATTCAGATTGATGTTCCTAAATATGAGGCAAATTTCAGAGATTTCATTATTGAAGAGCAGTTTAAAGACGATTGGGAACACTATAAAATGTGGGATCTTAAAATTAAAAACAATGAAGAAACCTACAGGGCTTATTCTATGGCTAACTATCCTGCAGAAAAGAACCTGATCAAGCTTAACATCAGAATCGCTACTCCACCATGGGATAACGTTAAGAAGCAGTACATGAATGTACCTCCGGGGTTATGTTCAACTTATATCTTCTCCCGTAAACCCGGCGATAAAGTTGTTATCTCAGGTCCGTATGGAGAGTTCCATATTAAAGACACAAATAGTGAAATGATCTATATTGGAGGAGGAGCTGGAATGGCACCTCTGAGATCTCATATTTTCCACTTATTCAAGACCTTGAAGACTGGTAGAAAAGTATCTTACTGGTATGGTGCAAGATCCCTGAGGGAAGTTTTCTACGAGGATGAATTCAGGGCAATTGAGAAGGAATTCCCGAATTTCAAGTTTAACCTCGCCTTATCCGAACCTCTGCCTGAAGATAACTGGACAGGTTATACCGGATTTATTCACAAAGTTTTACTTGAGAATTACCTCTGCCAGCACGAAGAGCCTGAAGATATTGAATACTACTTCTGCGGACCACCACAGATGAACAATGCTGTTGTTAAGACACTTGATTACCTGGGTGTACCGAAAGAGAATATCGCATTTGACGATTTCGGTATATAACAATATGAACAACAGGATTTTATCATTATTTACAATTACTCTGCTAATTGTATCTTCCTGCAATGAAAAACCGGCTGAAATTGAAAGTTTTGCTGGCTTTGCCCAGGGTACAACTTACAGTGTAGTATATGATAATAACAGGAAGGTAAGTCCTGACGTACTTAAAGCTGAAGTTGAAAAGATACTTGTCGATTTTGACATGTCTCTTTCACTTTACAAAGACTCCTCTGTAATATCCCGGCTTAACCGCAACGAGGATGTAATTCCTGATGAATATTTTACTGAAGTATTCAGACAGTCAGTTATTATATCTGAAATGACCGGCGGTGCTTTTGATATCACCGTAGGTCCTCTTGTTAAAGCCTGGGGATTTGGCCCTGATTCGCATAAAAACTTTTCTGAGCAGAAACGCGACAGCCTGATGAAGCTTGTAGGAATGGACAAGGTTTCAATAGTAGATGGCAGATTTGTCAAAACAGATCCTGAAATAAAGATTGATGTAAATGCAATAGCCCAGGGATATTCAGTTGATGTGATCTGTGCATACTTTGACAAGAAAGGTTTTAAAAATTACCTCATTGAAATTGGTGGTGAGGTAAGAGCTAAAGGCACCAAAGCAGGTGCTCACTGGAGAATTGGAATAGATAAGCCAGTGGATGACAATAATTCACCCGGAGAAACGCTACAGGCAATAATAAGAATATCAGATAAAGCCCTTGCAACATCGGGCAATTACAGGAAGTTTTATGTTGAGGAAGGGATAAAATATTCACATACTATTGATCCCCGAACAGGATATCCTGCAAAAAACAGATTGCTTAGTGCAACAATTATCACCGATGAATGCGCCACAGCTGATGCGATTGCAACCGCCTGTATGGTTATGGGAAAAGAAGCAGCTATAGAATTTATTAATAATCATCCCGAGTTCAGCGCCTACTTCGTATACTCCGATGACTCCGGAAACTTCAGTACCTGGTATTCAAATAGTCTCAAGGATTTTATTTCTGAGGAGAATTAAAGAGAAAATCTCGCAAAGACGCGAAGACGCAAAGGTTGTTACTTTATCTTAGCGCCTCTGCGCCTTAGCGAGGGAAAGACCTATATCCTATTACTCCCACATGATGCGCAGCCCGGGAAATCTTCTGTTGAGTGACAGCCCGTATCATTTTGCTGGGCACATGAAATCCCTCTTTTTCTCATTTCCGGATTTCTGGATATGTGTGTTTCAGGAAATTTTCCATTCGTTTTAAGTAGCATCCTTATTCCCATGCCCACTGCGGCAAGTGCCAGGAATATTACGCTTATAACCAGTAGCTTAAAAAACATTATTGTTCTCCCTCGTTAAATTCCG
>JFJP01040100.1_pt1 | contig 11904 bp, 9 predicted proteins | sample 431651 | NCBI WGS metagenome assembly JFJP01 (sample SAMN02602958, study PRJNA72255) | Microbial mat metagenome, whole genome shotgun sequencing project. | biome: fresh water; feature: sink hole; material: water; isolation source: purple microbial (photo- and chemosynthetic) mats found in... | reverse complement strand
TTTTTAGTGTTACCACTTCCCATTCGGGTAAATTGGATGGTTTACTAATTACAAGTGCATCGGCCTGCTGGTTCCATTTCAGCTTTTCTTTGCTGCCAAGGATTTTTACCGATGCTACAGTTTTTCCGCATACTTTTGAATCTTTTCCCAAAGAAGCAATTTTGATGTCACCCGCTGGATTTTGCATGCAAAATGCATAAAGCGTTTCATCTTTTGTTGTAAAACGGATATCTGAAGATTCATATGGCCGAACATCTTTTACCCCGCCAAATACACCCTTTTCCTGATTTTTTGTTGATGGGCCTTCACCATAAATTTTCCAGGGACGGGTTCCGTAAATTGCTTCGCCATTGGCAGGAATCCATTCTGCAATCACCTCCAGAATATCCAAAACATCCTGTTCCAAATCACCTTCAGGGGTTTGAACCACGTTAAGAAGCAGATTTCCGTTTTTGCTTACAATGTCAACCAGCATCTGAATTACTTCAGTTCCAGTCATGTATTTTTGCCCGGTGCGGTAATACCAGTCGCCAATAGATGTGTCGGTCTGCCAGGGATCAACACTGATAGAATCCATTGCGCCGCGCTCAATATCCATCACCCATCTGCCTTTCGAAACCGAATGTTTACAGGTATAAACAGCATTCATCACTCCACCGTTTTTTTCCAAATCCTGGTTATAAAAATGCGAAACCATAGTTCTGCCAACTTCCCCAAAGGGCAACTCACTGTCAGAATAAACCAGATCGGGCTGGTACATATCAATCACTTCAGTAATGCATTTCAGCCAGTTCTGCTGGTTTGCAGGATCTTTTGTAAGCCATGCAAAATCGTCGGCAGCAGTTTTCGGGTGGTACAAATCCTGATATTCAGGTTTGGCTCCATCGTATTGTACGCCAGCTTTTACACCTGTCGGATCGGCGCCATGACTGGGCTGAAACCAAGTGTAACTTGCAGCCAGATGTTCGGAAATACCAAACTTAAGTCCTTCTTTTTTGGCTGCTTTTTGCCATAAACCAACAACATCTTTTTCAGGACCCATTTTCACCGAGTTCCAGCGGTGAATTTTCGAATCCCATAAAAAGAAATTATCGTGGTGCGTAGCCATACTTACAAAATATTTTGCACCTACTTTTTTATACAGTTTCATCAGTTCTTCGGGATTCCACTTTTCAGCTTTCCAGAGCGGGATTATGTTTTTGTATCCAAATTCAGACGGATGGCCATAATTTTCAACATGATAACGGTATTCACGGCTTGATTTGCCCGTTGGCTGATTGGTCTTTCTGTCACGAATATCCGATTCGTACATTTTGCGCGCATACCAGTCGCCTTGTCGCGGAACAGCCTGAGGGCCCCAGTGCGACCAGATTCCAAATTTGGCATCACGAAACCATTCGGGGTACTTGTACTGTTTAAAAGATTCAATGTCGGACGTAAATTTTTGCGCTTTTAATGATGTGCCGGTAAAAATTAAAATCATTAAAAACAAGATTGTTACTACTTTGTAAGCGGTGTTTACTTTTTTCATTATAAAATGTTTTATTGGTTTATTTTATTATCAAGTATCAAATATCAAGCATCAAATATCAAGCATCAAGTATCAAGCATCAAGCATCAGGATCAATCAGTAAGTTACTTTGTCAGTTCAATGTTTGTAGCCTGTTTTTCTTTCTTGCTGATTTCTTCAAGAGGTTTAACGAATTCAAGTTTTACAACCATTACCGAATTGGCAAATTCCCCGACCGGAAGATTGCGCAAACGCAGATACGGTTGCTGGGAAGCGTGGTCGCTTGGGCACAAATTAACCACAAAATCAACCTTTTTACCTGTATTCAGCAACGTTGCTTTTTGAGGTGCAAAAGTTATTGGTTTCAGTTTAATCCCGTTTCCAACTGGCAAGCGGTTTAGGTGAACGTAAACTGTTTTTTCCTTTTTTGTTACCAAAACTCCCGGAGAATTTATCAACTCAGCATCGGTTTGAACGTTGGTAAATGATTCGTCAACCGACTTTTTCCAAAGGCCAATGCGTTTTAGTATTTCAGCCGATTGGGGTGGAATAATTCCATCACCTGTTGGGCCAACATTCAACAAATAATTGGAATCGCGGGCCAGGTAACGGTCGATACTGCTTATTAAATGACGATCGGTATAATAATCTTCGTCCTTTTTATATCCCCAACTTTCCATTCCAACCGATTGACAGGCCTCAGTCATTCTTTCGAATCCTTTTGCCTCGGCGGCAACATTGTCGTAATCGCGTTCGGGTGTTCCAAAATCACCTTCATCAAAACCGCGGTTGTTTATCACAGCTTTTGGTTGAAGTTGACGAATCATCGCGTTTATTGACGGATCTTTGAATACAGGCACATTCATATCCCACCAGAAACCATGAATTTCGCCGTAATTGGTGCAAAGTTCACGAACCTGCTCTTTCAGAAATTCCATGTATTTGTCCCAATCGGGCGAGTCATGCGGTTGCGGTTGAAGTTCGTGGTGTCGGCCTTCGTTGGGGTAATTCGGGTGATTCCAGTCGGCAATGGAATAATAAAGACAAAGCGGTATTTGCCGCTTGTGACAGGCTTCAGCCAACATTCCAATTGCATCCTTTTTATAAGGTGTGTTCATGGTGTTGAACGAAGTTTGCTTTGTGTCCCATAAACAGAAACCATCATGGTGTTTTGTTGTAACTGTAATGTATTTCATCCCGGCTTCTTCCATCAAATCGAGCCACTGTTCGGGGTTGAACTTTTTAGGGTTCCAGTGGTTGGCCAGTTTCACATATTCAGATCTTTCCACCCGCGCGCGCCACTGGTGCTGCTCGTGCCAGCCCGGAATTGAATACAAACCCCAGTGTACAAACATGCCGTACCGCCGTTCAAAAAACCAGTCGCGGCCATCGCCAAACCTTTGAATTTGACCTGCTGATGATTTCTGTGGATGATTACTTTCCAGTCCGGAAAAATCATTTGTCCAGGATGTTAAAAATGGAGCGGCTGCAATTACTGAGGCAGATTTTAGTAAATCTCTTCGTTTCATATTTTTGTGAATTTTAGATCAGTTTTTCGATTTCCTGACAAATATTGTCAATATTTATCGAATTTCAAACGATTCAAATTCAACGAAATAGAATATTATATTCCGCAAAGCTTTGCGTAGCGAAGAAATTGTTTTAAAACATTTTTTTGGTAGGTATCGCTGTTCATTTTTATAATGAACGAGAAAAAGAAGATTTTTTGACAATTTAAAAATGGTCGCTGAAAAAGCGGAATTCAATAATTACAGAAGAGCTGAAATTAAGACTGAATCGTTTTCTTAAACCACTTTCTGATATAAAATACCTGAACAAAGAACAGGCGCAATTTTGCTTTTTGGAATAAAACTATGTGCGCCCAAATGAACTATGTCAACCGGAATCTGTGGGTTTGTTGTATCAGAAACAATAACCACGGTAGCATCCGTTTTCTTTTGTTTTATACTTTTTAAAAGCTGGCTTCCGTTTACGCTGTCCTCCAAATAATAATCTGAAAAAACAATTAATCTAGATTCAGTAAAGTCATTGTTTTCCAAATAGTATAAAAAATCGTCACCCCTGTGAAATCGTGAAAACTTAATGTAAATATTTTTTAAATTTTGAATGGTATTTATGGTTGAATTTAGTTTTTTGCATAATACCAAATTAACCAGATGATTGTCTTCTATTACAATAACTTCTACTGATGGTTTTTGATTTATTTCCGGGTTAAATTTTGTTTTCGCTACTACACCTGCTTTTCCCTTCACTTTTTCCATTTTCAAATATTATGAAATGAGGAAACAAGTGATATGCCAAAAATTTATTCTAAGAATTTAGTAAAATAACATGTTAATTTGATTGTACTTAAGCTTAATTCTAATTTATTCTAATTATTAAGTATTTTTTCAAATTGGGAAAAACAAAACCAGAATGGTTATTTAAAGGAATTACAGGTTCAACTCAGTTTATTATAATTGAAAATTTTAGATTTTACAAAAATCAGAATTATCAGATATTACCTGGTAAAACATATGGTTTCCGGTATTCTTTGGAGAACATTCCGTTGGCTTCCTCATCATTGATTACAATTAATTTTTCGGGATCGATGTTTAAAGTCCGTCCTAACCGATACGAAATATTGGCAAGGTGGATTAAAACACATGAATAAAAACCTTCCTCAATTGGTGCAGTTAATTTGCCGGGGTTATTTGCACGTATTGCATCGATAAAGTTCTGGTAATGATTTCCTTCACCGGTTCCCGATTCGCCGGATTTTCTATCTTTTCCCATGTAAGTCTGCCATCCGGATACGTCTTTCAGCATGTAACCTTTCGAACCGTAAAAAATATTACCAACAATATTTGCAGCGCTTGTCATGTATGTGTTCGATAAATTCTCCCGGGAACCCAGGCTTTCTTCTGGATTGGTCATCCAATGCCGCACTTCGAATTGCAGGATTTTTTTCTTATCACCACCTCCGTTTTTATCAGGAAATTCAAAAACTGCCATCAAAACATTGGGCGTATTCTGATCATCGTCGAACATTACATGTCCTCCGATTGCACTCACTTTCGAAGGAATTTTCACTCCAAGTCCCCAACGGGCAACATCCATTTCGTGAACTCCCTGGTTTCCCATGTCGCCATTTCCGTAATCCCAGTGCCAGTGCCAGTTGTAGTGAAAACGGTTCCGGTTGAATGGTTTTGCAGGCGCAGGTCCCTGCCACATATCGTAATTCACCTTGCTCATATAGTTTTGTGTGAATGGCCCAATCCATGAAGTACTGTCAATGGTGCTGGCGTATTTTTCATTTTCGGACATCAATCCGTCAGGATATTTTCCTATTGAATCGCGCCATTTGTAACAGATTCCCTTTGCCATATAAACTTCACCCAACTTTCCATCGCGCATAAACTGTACCGCCGACTGTGCTGATGGATTGCTGCGTTGCTCAGCCCCGTCCTGAACCACCCGGTTATATTTTTTTGCCGCCTCAACCAACATCTGGCCTTCGCGAATGGTATGGCAAGAAGGTTTTTCGATGCTGGCATGTTTACCTGCCTGAATTGCCCAGATACCGGTCAGGGCATGCCAGTGATTCGGAGTGACAACAGAAACTGCGTCAATAGCTTTATCTTCAAAAAGACGGCGCATGTCGTTGTACAATTTTGGCTCCCGCAAATTTTTATCTGTGAAATGCTTTTTAACTCTTTCGGCAAACAAATTTTCATCAACATCGCACAGGGCAGCCACTTCAACGTTTTTAAGTCCCTGGTATCCCTGAATGTGCGACTGTCCCATTCCGCGAATTCCAATAACTGCAACATTAACGCGGTCGTTTGCACCTTTCCAGTTCGAATTGGAGAATACCAGTGGCATTGTTCCAACAGCGGCAGTACTTTTGGCTGACATTTCTATAAATTTTCTTCGTTCCATTTTATTTTATCAAAAAGGTTAAAATTTCGATTCAAACTCATTGTAATATTTCTCAATAGCGGTATCGGCGAACTCACTTCCTGAATAAATAATCACCCGGTACCTGAAAGTTGCGGATTGCCCGGCGGCAATGGTAAAATTAAGATTTTCCTGTCCTTTGGTAAAATCGCGGACTCCAAGCGGATTGGCCGAGAAAAGTCCGTAACCACGGGCATGCCAGTACGTTGGATAATTGGGATTCTCAGCGTGATCGCATATCACCACCGAAATATTTTCATCACCAATACTCCCATTCAGTTTCATCCAACGGGCACGAGTACCCCAGACCGCTTCTCCCGATATGCCTTCGGAACTCGTGTAATTTCCAGTTATTCCAATATTTAGGGTATCTTTCAGTTTCGAAACAGTACCATCGGTATTGACCATTTCGATTTGGCCTTTCGAAGGTAATTCCAGTTGCCTTGCCACCCTGATGGCAAACATTCCTTCCTTTGTATCGGCTAAAACCACCTCTTTTTCAACGGCTGTAAGCGTGGTAATGCGGTCAATAATTCGTATTGTTCCTGTCGCAATAAAATGATATTCAGTAATTTCCTTTAGCAATTCCACACCCGACGAATCAATCCAGCTTTCTTCAGAAACCAGTACACCCCTCCCCTGTCCTTCTTCAGTTTTTTCGATTTTTACGTGCTTTATAACACCACCATTGCTGTTTCTGGTTCCCAATCCCTGCGAACCATTTCCCCAGAAATCGGTTCCGTTTACGTTTCCGTAAGTCAGCCAAACACCAATTTGGTGAGGATGGTCGGCCCTTTCGCCTGTTTTGGGCTGTAACGGAAAACCACGGGTTACCTCGGTTCCGGAAGCAGCAAAAACCGGATAAAGAACTGGCTTGCAAATATTATCAGGCCACCTGAAAGTTGTAAAAGGCTTTCCGTCAGCAAAAACCTCAATCGTGTTATTACCGGTGTTCTCGATAAAAGTGATTTTCTGCGCTACAGAATTTTTTTCCTTCCCGTTCTTTGCATTTGAACACGACAGATTAAAAAGTACCGAAAGGATGAATGCAGCAATTGATAATTTTTTCATATTTAAGTCATTTAATTTCAATATTTTATGATATTTTAAATATCTCAATGATGGCAATATTTTTTCAGATTGATTTTGTAAGTTTCAGCATAATAAAGAAAGTAAAAAAGTTTCAAATTGCCTAAAATCAACAATCCGCCTGTTAAATTATGGTATTTTAAATAAAAAACTAATTTTGTCGGCAGCCTGAAATACAGATAAATTTTAGAGAACTCAGAAATAGATCTGTACGTATTAATTTTAATTAAAGTTTGACTTATGACTACACCTATAGATTACAATTCCAACTGGCGCAAAGTTGCTTCCACCATTTACAAAAAACCAACCGATTCGAAAATATTTGGTATAGTTGAACTCGATGTAACCGAACTCGAAAAATATGTTGCTCAAAAACGAAAAGAAGGTGTAAAAACCACGTTGACTTATTTGATTACTTTAATCATTGGTCGTGGCATCAGACAAGATGTACCTGAATTGAACACGTATGTAAAACGTGGCAGAATAGTGCAACGCAAACAGGTTGATGCCACAGTAAGTGTTTTGTTACCTGGCGGCCAAATGGGTTCGGTTAAAGTTGAAAATGCCGACCAAATTACCACCGCCGAAATTTCGGAAGTAATTGGAAAGAACATTGCCAATTCGAGAAAAGGAAACGAAAACGATACCATGCAGTCGAAATCGCTGCTGGCTAAATTACCGTGGCCTTTCAGAAACTGGCTTTTCAAAATTTATAAAACCATTACCATCAACTGGGGAATTTCGGTGCCGGGAATTGGATTGGATTCAAATAGTTTCGGGTCATTTATGGTTTCGAACATTGGAACTGTGGGACTCGACACAGGATTTGCATCGCTCCTGCCTTCGTCAAATATCTCGTTTGTATTTGTTTTAGGAACGGTCAATAAAAAACCGGTGGTTGTTAACGATGAAATTGTGATTAGAAGAGTAATGCTGATGTCGTCAACACTCGATCACCGGGTTGTTGACGGGTCTCATGGAGGCACACTTTTCAGGTTTATAAAACAGATTGCCAAAAATCCGGAAATTCTCGATTCAAAACCCGACCCATCAAAATCACTGTTTTAATTGGCTTAAAAATCATTAAATGTTGCAAAACATTTTGAATGTTATTTTTCCGTGTACGAACACGAAAATTAAAATATTTAAGTAGTTTTGTAACAGGTTTTGATATATAATAGCAATTAAACAATTTAATTTCAGAATATTACGAAAGAAAATAATCAAATACGAATCAAAGATATTGCCGAAAAAGCAAAAGTTTCGATAGGCACGGTTGATCGGGTTTTACATAACCGCGGAGAGGTTTCGGAATCAACAAAAAATAAGATTCTGCGTATTCTTTCCGAACTCGATTATAAACCTAATATTTTTGCCAGCAACCTTGCATCGAAAAAACCGTCGGTTTTTGCAACACTACTTCCGCAACCACCCTCAAAAGAAGGATACTGGACCAAACCTTATATTGGGGTGCAAAAACGAATAGCTGAACTAAAGCATTTTGGTATTCAAATTGAGCCTTTTACATTTAGCCAGACCGATCGTTCGGAATTTGTCAGAGAAGCAGAAAAAATAATCAAATTAAAACCCGACGGAATTGTTATGGCCCCCTTTTACAAAAAAGAATCGCTTGAATTTATTGAAAAACTAAAAAAACATAACATCCCGTTTGTATTTATCGATTCGGAAATCAAAAATGCCGGGCAAATAAGTTACGTCGGCCAGGACTCATACCAAAGTGGCATTGTATCAGGCAAACTGCTCGACTTAATGTTGCCCGAAGGAAATATTTTAATCATTCATTTTGCCAGGGAAATGGATAACCAGAATCACCTGGTTGAACGTGAAAAAGGTTTCTACGACTGGTACAGGAAAAACAATCAGAACCTGCACCAGCTTTTTACTGCCGAAGTTCCGAATACCGAAGATGAACTTTGGATGGATAAAATAAAGAATTTGATAGAAGAGAATAATATCAAAGGAATTTTTGTCACCAATTCGAAAGTGTTTTTTGTCGGAAAGTTGATTGAAAAGTATAAACTGCAAGATATAAAACTAATTGGGCACGACCTTGTAAAATGGAATGTTGAGTATCTGAAAAAAGACATTGTACAATTTTTAATTTGCCAGCAACCTGAAGAACAGGGATATAATGCCATCAATAAGTTATTCAGACATGTTGTGGAAAAAAACAAAATTTCTGAGCAGAATTATACTTCCATCGACATTATAACAAAGGAAAATATTGACTATTACAAAGAATTTAAATAAATATTTATGAAACCAATATCATTTGATGACCTGAAAGGAAGAGTGTGTGTAATAACCGGCGGAGCTGGTGTGCTTGGCCATGCCCTGGTAAAGGCGTTAGCTTCGGTAGATATGAAAATTGCCATTGCCGATATCAATAAAGAAGTGGCAGATAAAGTGGCGGCAGAAATCGGAGCCGAATGTAAAGCCACAGTTATTGGTGTTGAAGCCAATGTTTTGGACAAGGAATCGCTGGAAAAAGCAAAGTTGGAAATCAACGAAAAACTGGGCGACATTGATGTGCTTATTAATGGCGCCGGAGGAAACAGTCCGCAAGCCACAACCAAAGTTGAACAAATGACCGAGGAAAACATCGACAAGCTGGAAGATACTTTTTACGGTTTGGAAATGGAAGGATTCGACAAGGTTTTTGCCCTGAATTTTAAAGGAACGTTACTTCCAACAATGGTTTTTACAAAAGATATGCTGAAAAACCGCAAAGGTGTTGTACTTAATATTTCGTCGATGAACTCCTACAAACCATTAACAAAAATACCTGCGTATTCGGCAGCAAAAGCTTCTATTAATAATTTAACACAATGGCTGGCTGTACATTTCGCCAAAGTAGGAATTCGTGTTAATGCCATTGCACCTGGCTTTTTTATTACCAACCAGAACCGCTTTTTGGTAACCGACGAAAAAACCGGCAACTTCTCACCACGCGGACAAAAAATCGTAAACAACACACCGATGGGCAAATTTGGTGATCCCGAAGATTTGCAGGGTGCCACTTTGTTTCTGGTTTCTGATGTTTCAAACTTTATCACCGGAATAATTATCCCGGTTGATGGCGGATACAGCGCATTTGGGGGAGTATGAAAAATAATTGCTGCTGGCTATTAGCTACTGGCTTTTTGCCAGGAGCAAGTTGCCAGAAGCCAAAAGCAAGTTAAATATCTTAAAAAGAATAAAATGACAATGAAATTAAAACAGAATTGTAAATACGCCATGCTTGTGCCAACAAGTATGGGCGTTAGAATTACCCCTGTAAATGGTCAGCCTGTTCACAGCAGCGACACGTACACCATGTATGCAACCAGTGCCGAAACCAACGTGGCAAGTATTTCGTCGTACCTTGGATTGCCTGTGAAAGTCCTCACTACTTTTGTAAAAGGCAGCCCAATTGCACAGTTCATTAAAAGCAACCTTAACAGCCGGAATATGGATTTTGAAGGTCCCGAAGTTGAACAGGGTGATCCGTGGGGATACCGCCACCAGTTTAATATTGCCGACAGTGGTTACGGTTCACGTGGTCCAAGGGTTCATAACGATCGGGCGGGCGAAGTTGGCCGTACTTTGAGTGTAAAAGATTTTGATCTCGAAAGAATTTTTGGTGTTGAAGGGGTTCAAATCGTGCATCTTTCAGGACTAATTGCTGCACTTTCTCCCCAAACCAGCCAGTTTTGCCTCGAAATTGCCAGAGCAGCTAAAAAACATGGAACAAAGATTTCTTTCGACCTTAATTACCGCGCTTCTTTTTGGAAAGGCCGCGAAAAAGAGTTACACAATAATTTTAACGAAATTGCCTCAGTTTCTGATATTCTGATTGGTAATGAAGAAGATTTCCAGCTTTGCTTCGGAATTGAAGGCCCACCAGCAGGTGGCGAAGGACTGCACGCAAAAATCGACGGTTTTAAAGGCCTTATTATGAAAGTTAAAGAGACTTTCCCGAATGCTTCGGTTTTTGCAACTACACTTCGCGAAGTCATCAGCGTAAACGAACATCTTTGGGGAGCAATCATGCTCGAAGGAGAAAACTGGCATGTAGTTGAACCGCGTCAAATCCACGTTCTCGACCGCATTGGCGGCGGAGATGGTTATGTTGGCGGAATGTTGTACGGAATTCTGAAAGGCTGGTCGCCGGAAAAATGGCCACAGTTTGGCTGGGCAACCGGCGCTTTGGCAACCACATTCCTCACCGATTACGCCCAACCTGCGGACGAAGAAATGGTCTGGAGCGTTTGGAAGGGAAATGCGAGAGTAAAGAGATAGTAAATAGTGGCAGTGGTTAGTAGGCAGTAATATTTCAATTATGAATCAAGGTTTTAAAAGTTTAAAGGTCTATCAACTGGCTTTTGACGCTGCAAAGGAAATATTTAGAATAACAAAATCTTTTCCTCCTGATGAAAAATATTCGCTGACTGACCAGATAAAAAGGTCCTCAAGGTCAGTTTGCACCTGTATTGGAGAGGGCTATAGAAAAAGAAAGTATCCAAAATACTTTTCATTGAAAATGACCGATGCAGATGGTGAAGCAACAGAAACTTCAATTTGGCTGGATTTTGCTCTTTCATCAGATTACATCGATAAAGAAACGCATAAGAAAATGATAAATGTTTATGATGAAATTGGAAGAATGCTGAGCAGCATGGCTGATAATCCTGAAAAATTCATACCAAGAACTTCAGAACATTAAGTTAAGGTTGAAAATTTCTATTGTTACAGCAAAAACTGCCTACTACATCCTGCCGCTAAAAAACTAAAAATATGATTTATTACGAAACTGGATCGAAAGATACCTCCCTTACTGCAGATGATTTAAAACATGGATTGTTTGACGCCTTCAATAAAATGGGCTCGAAAAATAAGGTTCTTGCCATTCCGCCCGATTATACGCGATTTCCTTCGCGGGCAGGTGAATTGACAGAAATGGCATGGGAATATTTTGGCGAAAAGCTGACTGATATTTTGCCGGCGCTGGGTACGCATACTCCAATGACAGATCCTCAAATCAGTCACATGTTTGGTAAAACACCGCGTAATCTGTTTCGCGACCACGACTGGCGTAATGATGTGGTTACTCTTGGAACGGTTCCGGCTGAATTTGTTAAAGAAGTTTCTGAAGGCGCCGTGGATTACAACTGGCCGGCACAGGTAAATAAACTACTGGTAGAAGGAAATTTCGATCTGATACTTTCTATCGGTCAGGTGGTTCCTCACGAAGTTGTTGGGATGGCCAATTACAACAAAAATGTTTTTGTTGGAACAGGTGGTTCCGAAGGAATCAATAAAAGCCATTTTATTGGCGCTGCCTA
>JFJP01040099.1_pt1 | contig 11904 bp, 8 predicted proteins | sample 431651 | NCBI WGS metagenome assembly JFJP01 (sample SAMN02602958, study PRJNA72255) | Microbial mat metagenome, whole genome shotgun sequencing project. | biome: fresh water; feature: sink hole; material: water; isolation source: purple microbial (photo- and chemosynthetic) mats found in... | reverse complement strand
TTTCGAGACCGGCAATTATCTTCAGAAGTGTTGATTTTCCAGATCCGTTCAAACCGATTATGCCGATTTTGGCTCCAAGGAAAAATGATAGTGATATATCTTTCAGCACCTGCCTGTGGGGAGGAAATGTTTTACCGACACGGTACATTGAAAAAATGATCTTATTGTCGTCAGCCATAGTTTTACAGATTAGTCACCTTACAAAAATAAGCAGAGACGCCCGATTTGGGCGTCTCTACATTAATATTTTTCAAAAAATTATTTCTTCTCGAACAATTTGAGTGTTTCATCCTGCATCAACACCCATATTGAGTAAACACCTTTCAATGTACCAATTGGAATATTGAGGCATCCAAGCACCGCAACAACCATAACCAGATATCTTGCCCACGACTGATACGAAAGAAGCCCTAATCCGCCTACCAGACCCAATGTTGAAAGAAAGCCTATTAATAAAGGGACACTAAGTGACAAAAACCTAAGCACAATAACACCTGTCTCATCATTTTCAACAAACCCGCTGGCAAATCTTAAAGCAAAAAATGCTGCTACAGCACCTATTAAACCGAGGATTCCGAAGCCGATATGAATAGCTCCGACCACAGTTACATGCTTTCTCATTTTTGAATCTTCCATGATATTATTTTTTTTTGCAATTTATAAATATTTTCATTCCTGATACAATGACTAGCAATTTTAGGGATTGCTGCATGCAGAGAAAAGAGAATTAGTATCTTTGTATCATAAAATAATACAATATGAAAAGGAAATTACTCTATGCTGCCGGATTTTTATTGGTTGCTTTTTCGTTTAATGCCTGCGAAGGATTGACATGTAAAGTTTGTTCACAGAATACATATAATTCTTCCGGATCACTGATTACAGCTGGCACAGAAACAGAGTATTGCGATGCAGATCTTGTACGTATTCAGGCAACACCGGATGTTACTGTTTTAGGAGTTACAACTAAATGGGTTTGCAGGTAATTAAAACCTGACACCAATCATTGTTACGTCGTCAACCTGGGAGTTGTCTCCGCGCCACTCTTCAAATATTTCATTTAAGCGCTCACCCTGCTTAAGCATTGGTTTCCCTGCCATCGCAACAAGCGTCTCCTTTAATTGGGCCGACATGAATTTCTTTTCTTTCGGCCCGCCAAACTGGTCACAATATCCATCAGAGAAAATATACATGGCATCACCTTTCTGCAGGTCAATTTCATTAAGCGTAAAAGGAGTCATCTTATAATGGATAGCTACCGGCATCTTATCAGCTCTGTAATGAATCAACTCATTTCCCCTGATAAGATAAAGCGGGTTATTTGCACCTGAAAAGTAAAGTTTGTTTTTATCAAAATCAATTACCAGGACGGCAATATCCATTCCGTCTTTTATACTCTCCTCTTCAGCAACCTGTTTTAGTGCCTTTATTATACCACTACGGAGTTCTTCAATTATCTGGTCGGGCATAAGGACATGCTTCCCATTTACAATTTCATTAAGCATTGTTACTCCCAGCATGCTCATAAAAGCTCCCGGGACTCCGTGACCAGTACAGTCGGCTGCAATAATAACCTGAAGGTTCCCCTGGGAAGTAACCCAGTAAAAGTCACCGCTTACAATAGCCAGCGGTTTATATAATACAAAGTGTTCAAGTTTATCGCTGAAGAGCTCAAGAGATGGGATCAGAGCAGTCTGTATTCTTTTTGCATACATAATACTGTCCGTGATATGTTTCTTCTGATATGCAATCTGGTCACGCTGTGCTTCAGCAAGATCTCTCTGCTGTTCAATCTCATCCTTCTGTGCCGATATTATGCGGTTTTTCTCCTCGAGCCTTATATTGGCCTCTTTCTTGATCTTATATCCCCTGTAAATGTAGTAGCCGAGAAAACTGACAAGCAGTAAGGCAAACAAGACAAAATAGAGTATAAGTTTCTGCTTTTCTATTGCTTCCAGCTGAACTTTGATCTTGTTGTCCTGATCTGAAATTCTCTTCAACTGCTCATCGATCCTGGCTAATTGAATATTTATCTTCTCTTTCTGATTTGACAGGGTATCTTTTTGTACCTGCACCTCTTTCTGCTGCAAAACAATAGTCTGTTTCTGGACAGTGATCTCCCCCTGTTGTTTGCTTATCTGTACAAATTGTCTGTCGAGGACTTTTTGCTTTTCATTCAGTGTTTTTTCTTTAACAGCAATCTCCTGATTAAGGCTGTCGAGATGAGCTTTCTGTCGTAGAATTTCAGCTTTCTGATTATTGATCATTTCAAGCTGCTGGCGAATGGTATCGCGCTGTATAACAATCTGTTCGCTGGCTTTCCCAAAGAGGTTTTCCCAGTCTTCCTTTGTTTTAATCGCCTGGGCAAGCATATGGGGGTTAACACTCATCCCTGCCTTTTTGATCATGTCTTCATTAACCCCATAGTTTGGCATTTCTCCCTGAACACCCATAAAGTTGATCATAGATTCCCTGAATTCATATCCTTCAGTAATCAGTAATGTCTGATGACCTTCAAGTTTAGCTTTAACTTTATTCAGGTTAAACCCCTTTGCTTTATTAATATATAATACCTGAGTATGAACAATGTCCTCTTCTCTTCTGAAAACAACAAGTTCAACAGGTTTATCCTGAATCGTCTTCCGGGTTTTTGCAAGGTTTCCCATTTCCCAGAAAAGCTCAGAGGTATTATCAAGAATCCCGATGCGGAATATTGCTGAGTCTGCAAATCCGGGTCCATAATCAATATACTTTGAAATATCAAAAATAAATACAGAACGAGTCCCATCGTCCAATCCACCCTGGCTGTAACCATTACTTATAAACAATAGCAATCCTAGAGACAGGATTGAGGCTCTGATAAAGCGAATCTGTTTTAACATGTTATTCAGGTATTATTAATACGAATTTGCACATTTTTATTTTAGAAACCAAATCTGCTGGTGCCATAACAATCCGGAAGTGTTGATAAAATGTTAATAACTGCGGTGTTATCCCTGTTCCTGCTACTTTTCTTATAGTAATTTTATACAAGTCTAAACAAAAAACCAAATGACGTTGAATATCAGCAACTTGGAACTTGAAGGAAAAAATTTAGTAATTGTAGAAGACGACCTGCCCTCCATAAAATACTACGAAACTCTGCTAAAAAACTCCGGAGCTAATGTTAAAATCTTTCGTACAGGCAAAGAGTTTGTTGAATATATAAATCATGGGAATCCTGTAATTGATCTCGTCTTTATGGATTTCCTCATTCCACTGATTAATGGAATTGAGTGTATCAGGATTTTCAGGAAAGAACGAAAAGGAACACCGATAATAATGATAACTGCATATTCTTCTGAACAGGCAAAAACAGATGCCTACATAGCGGGGTGCAGTGAATATGTCCTGAAGCCTATTTATCCCGAGAAGATATTCTTCCTTATTGAAAAATATCTGAGAACATCCACAACTGTTTTCCAACAATAGTAATCAACCATACCTTTAGCTAACCACAAAGGGCACAAAGGATTTTCACAAAGGTCACAAAGGATTATTATTAATTGGGACTATCAAAATAATAAAATGACTTTGTGTACTTTGAGTATCCTTTGTGTGCTTAGTGGTTAATGGATTTCGATTTCTAATTTCCAGCAGGCTGAATCATCTTAACATAATCAGCATAATACCCTTCAAGCTTACTGGTTATCTCCTGACCAAGCTCGCTCTTACCATAAGCTTCACATGCATTTGCAACTCTTGAGGTGTATTGGATAGCAGTCTGTATCTCAAACTCAGCTGAATTGATTATATGTGGTCTCTGCTTAAGATAATAGTCAAGCTGTTCAAAGTAATACTTACTAAAATCATTTGTCATTCCAACAGCTTTATCGGTAGCTCCTGAAGCAAAATAGGCTTCAATAATGTCGGCCACATACGGATCATATGGTACATTTTCCAGAGGCAATGCATTCATACAATAATCAAGCACTTCAATTGCCTTTTCATTCTTTCCTTCAGCAACAAGAGATTTTGCAAGTCTCGCATGGTTAAGTCTGGCCTTGATAACAATTATTGTACGCTTATGGTTATAATCAATATTAACTTCCGGATCGTTTGCGCCTCCCCATGCAAATTTCTTAATCATATTCTCGTACAGAATATCAGAATCTATCCTCCCATATTCAAGCCAGTTCTTATTCTGCGATTTTATCGGGACCAACCGGAAAGTAAGTCCTTCAAGTTGAAAATATTCCTCAAGGCCAAATGCGTCATTGTGGTAACCTGTAACAAAATATACAGGACGTTCCCATTTATTATGAGCAAGAATATCAAGTACTATGAGCTGGCTTTTAAGAATTGAATTTCCCTTAAGCTTAATGTCGATATAAGGAACAATTTTATCAGCGTCTTCAGGCTTAACTGTTCCGGAGGCAAGTACTTTTGCGGCATCAACAGGGATCCTGATTGTTTTTGTAGGAATTACATCAAGCATTTCAGTTGTAGAAACCTGAACTTTTGTCCCTTTGTTATCGCTGTTAACCCAGTCTATCACTGTCGATATGTCAACAGGGTCCTTTGTCTTTTCAACAATAAATACCTGATTGTTAATTCCATCGTAATATTTCTTTACAGGCAAGGTAACAGGAAGGGGCGCAGATTCATATGCTCTGTTTTTCATCTGGTTGATATACCAGTCGGTATTGAGCAGCATCAGATTACAAACCCTTATATCGGTGCGTGTTCCTTCAACCTCCTGGGCATACCATAAAGGAAAAGTGTCGTTATCGCCGTTAGTAAACAGGATTGCGTTTGGGGCACACGAATTCAGGTAGTTTTTTGCAACATCCCTTGCCAGGTAGCGTCCGGAACGGTCATGATCATCCCAGTTCTCCGAACCCATAAGGAGAGGTACTGCAACAAAACACAGAACTCCTGCAGCCGGCGCTGCAATTTTCTCACTTGTGGCTCTTGACAATAAATCGAAAAGAGCCAGTACTCCCAGCCCTATCCAGACAGAAAAGAAGTAGAAAGACCCCGTATAGGCATAATCTCTCTCTCTTGGCTGATTCGGATACTGATTCAGATAAATCACAATTGCTATTCCGGTCATTACAAACAGAATGCTTATTATACCCCAGTTCCTGTTATCGCGGTTGAGATGATAAAACATACCTGCCATACCAAGAAGGAAAGGGAGGAGAAAATATTTATTCCTTGAAGTATCATTTTTCAGAGCTGAAGGAAGGTCAGATGTTCCTAGCCTTGGCTCATCAAGGAACTTTATCCCTGTGATCCAGTTACCATTAACTGCACCTCCTGTTCCCTGAGTATCATTCTGTTTCCCTGAGAAGTTCCACATGAAATATCTGAAGTACATATACCCGAACTGGTAACTAAACATAAACCGAAGATTCTCTCCGAAAGTAGGACGTCGTATCACTTTTTTCTCCCCTGACTGATCAGTTATCTGTATCGGAGTTCCCTTCACTTCTCCCCATTGTTCGTAAACACTCACATGATCATCCTGATCGCTCCACATTCGTGGAAAAAGGGTAATGAAACGCGGATCATAAACCCTTTCAAGATTTTTCCCGGTAATGATATATTTCCCCTTTTCAACAGCATACTTAGGCTTGCCATCTTTGTAATCAGTAACAGGTGCGTTATAATATGCCCCTCGGAAAAGCGGCCTCTGTCCATACTGTTCCCTGTTAAGAAAATAGAGCAGATTAAAAGGGTTCGAAGGGTTGTTTTCATTAAGGGGGGTATCGGCTGTTGATCTGATAACGATAATGGCATTTGATGAATATCCGATCATTATAACCATAATGGCAGTCATGGAAGTATTGAGAATAATTCTGCTCTTCCCTGCAATATACCAGATAAGGCCCGAAACCAAAACCAGAACAATAATATTAAGTATGGCAGAGCCTGAAATTATCCATATGCCAACAAAAAAAAGTGCAGCAATGGCAAACAGGGCATTCTTTGTTGTGTTATTTGATGTAAAAGAGAACCTTACTGAAAGTAAAAAAAGAACTGTCAGCAGAATCATATGAAATGTCATTCCGCTGTTGACAGGAAGACCAAGAGTGTTTACAAAAAACAAATCAAATTTTGATGAAATAATCACTACTCCGGGCATGATTCCATACATCAGAAGCGCCAGAAGAACAATAGATGCTGATACTGAAAAAAGAAATCCCTTCCATGAAAATTCAAACTTCTTGAAATAATATACAAGTACTATTGCCGGAAAAGCAAGAAGGTTGAGAAGGTGAACTCCTATTGAAAGACCCATCAGGAATGCGATAAGAATAAGCCATCTGTCGGCATACTGTTCATCAGCCACATCTTCCCATTTCAGGATGGCCCAGAAAACACATGCAGTGAATAAAGAAGAAGTTGCGTATACTTCCCCTTCAACAGCAGAAAACCAGAAAGAATCTGAAAAGGTATATGCCATTGAACCGACAACACCTGCAGCAATAACTGCAATGAGCCGCCCCTGACTAAATTTATTCTCGTCATTCAGCAAAATCTTTCTTGCAAGATGTGTAATTGTCCAGAACAGAAACAGAATCGTAAAGGCACTTACCAGAGCCGACATGGCATTAACCATTACTGCAACTTTTGATACATCTCCTCCGGCAAAAAGAGTAAAGAAACGGGCCATAACCATAAATACCGGGTTCCCGGGAGGATGCCCGACTTCGAGTTTAAAGGCGGAAGCAATAAATTCCCCGCAATCCCAGAGGCTGGCTGTGGGTTCCATTGTCATAAGGTATGTGGCCGCCGCAACTGCAAAAACAACCCAGCCTGAAATGTTATTTATGAGCCTGTAATTCTTCATTTTATCTAATTGTATTTCCCGGAATGTCAAATATAAGATCCGCTGACGAAATTACTTATTTTTTTCAAACTACCGTCAGAGGGTTACTGCTCACTTATTTTACTATTTTTGATCAATATTTGTTTGATAAATGAGATCATCTCTTTTCTTAATAATTATATTACTGTTCTTCTCAGGCCATTTTGTTTCTGCCCAGTTTTATGATACCGGCCAGGATCCGGCTTCACTTAAATGGATGCAGATCAAAACAGGCAGATTTACAGTTATTTATCCTGAAAAATATGATGAAGGAGGCAGGGCTTTCGCAAAATCACTTGATGATGCGTATTCAAAATTAGTCACTCTCTATCCGGAAAAGAAATTTAAGATACCGGTTGTTATTCATAGTTATTCCACACGTTCAAACGGATATGTAGCATGGGCTCCCAAACGGATGGAAATTTATCCGACTCCCGAACAGAACACAATACCTCTTGACCCGAACAAACAGCTTGCAATACATGAACTCGCCCATGTTTTTCAGATGGAAGCACTAAACACTGGTTTTTCAAAAATTATGAGAATCCCCATGGGGGAGCAGTTTACAGGTATTGTAGCATCTCTTCTGCCTCTCTGGTTCCTTGAGGGGGACGCTGTTTTTGCAGAAACATATCTTACAGGTTCAGGCAGAGGCAGAAGTCCTTCCTTCCAGAAACAGCTTAAAGCACTCACTGTTGAAAAAGATGGATATTACAGTTACGATAAAAGCCTTAATGGCTCATACCGTAACTTTGTGCCTGATCATTACCAGTATGGTTACCAGATGGTTGCATGGTCGCGGGCGAAATATGATTCCCAGATCTGGAACAGGGTACTGAAATTTACTGCAGAACAACCATTTTCAGTTGTACCTGTAAATATAAGCCTCAACAGAAGTGCCGGACTTACAAAAAAAAGACTTTACCGGGAAGCATTTGATTCACTCAGGAGTATATGGACTGAAGAATCAGGTGAAGGAAAAACAAGAAAGTATGAAACCCTGAATCCCGACAAAAAGGGAAAATTCATAAATTACTATTCGCCTGTTTTAGCCGGGAAAGACAGTATAGTTTCAATTAAAACATCTCTTTCAGAACCTCCGGTATTTGTGCTATTAAATCCTTCCGACAGATCAGAAAAAAGAATACATGTACCCGGACAAATGTATCCATGGTATATTTCGTGCGGTAACAGAAAAATTGTCTGGGTTGAAACAGAGGCTGATCCCAGATGGGAAAACAGAGACTACTCTGTTATTAAGATACTTGATCTGCAAAGTGGTATTACCAGAAAACTGTCCCGAAAAACAAGATATCTGTCAGCATCAATATCTCCCGACGGGAATACCATCTGTGCAGTTGAAAACACCGTCTCAAACATTAATAATCTTGTCCTGATAGAATCTTCCACAGGAAATATTCTTAAAAGCATCCCGTCGCCGGATAACTTATATCTTCAACGGCCCCAATGGGCTGATGGAGGCGGAAAAATCACTGTTATTTATTTAACAGAAGACGGGGAGGGAGTTATTTCCTATTCTCCGGCAGAAGATGCCTGGAAAACACTTTTGGATTCAGGAAATGAAGATATACAATCCTCACAGCTCAGAAACGATTCGCTGTTTTTCATTAGCTCACAGTCAGGGACTGACAATATCTTCCTCCTTACGCCCGACGGGAAGAAAACCGGAATTACAAGATCGAGATTCGGTGTAAGCGACCTATCTTTTTACGGCAGCAGGATGGTATTCAGCGACTATTCATCAGACGGGAACTCAGTGTGCAGCGCCACAATATCAAATTCTGAGGAACCTTTGAATATCAGCTCAACCTCATTTCTTATTAACAGCATAAATGATAAATCAGAAGAAAAAGATAACGTTGAGACCAATGATTATAAGCCTGTCCCATACAGAAAGTGGCAGCACCTCTTCAGATTTCATAGCTGGCTGCCATTTTATGCCGACCTGGAAGAGATAAAGACAGATCCGACCACCCTGAGACCGGGAATCTCCCTGATGACACAGAATACTTTGAGCACCCTTACCTCAACAATCGGATACGAATATTCTCAGGAAAAAAATCATGTAATACACTCCAGGGTAACATGGAGTGGCTGGTTTCCTGTTATAGAATCGCAGCTCGATTATGGTGATGATCCGCAGATCTTCAAAGCCGGAGAAACGGTAGGCGATCCATCTGATATTCAACCAGGAATAAGGTTCTCAAATGCAATTTCTTTCCCTTTTCGATTTTCATCAGGCAGATTCACTGAGTTTCTTCGTCCCTCATTTACATCGGAATACCATAACAGATACGTATTTCTCAAAAACATTGGCAGTGGTGGTCAGTATGATTTCGGGCAAACAATATTTTCAGGACGAGTATATTTTTCAAATTACAGCCGTTCAGCCCTGAGAAACATATATCCAAAATGGGCTCAGACAATTGATCTGAATTATTCCTTTGCCCCCTTTGACAGGGAAATATACGGAACAGGTTTATCGTTAAAGACGTCGTTCTTCTTTCCCGGATTATTACCTGATAACGGAATAAAAATCAGGCTTGAAAAAGAAAAACAGGAAGTTGAAAAATATCTGTTTAGTAACAGGGTGTCCCTGCCACGGGGATATAAGAACATCGTTTCGAAAGATCTTGAATTCCTGTCTGTTGATTATGTGATGCCACTTGTTTATCCCGATTTTAATATTTCCAGTATCCTGTATTTAAAGAGAATTCGTGCAAGCCTGTTTTTCGACTATGCTTCAGGAACCGGAAACTATTTTTTGGACAATGACCCTGATGGCATTTCAAACAGCTACTATCATAATTACAATGAGAGCTTCAGATCCTTTGGCTTCGAACTGCTTGCAGATTTTCATATTCTGAGGGTCCCGTATCTGATTTCGGGAGGGATCCAGACAGCCTGGAAGGATGCTAAACAGAAACCTGTTGTGGAGTTATTATTTAATATTGATCTGTTCGGGATGACCCTCGGAAAGAGGAATTTATAATCTCTTATAATGATAATCCCCTGGCAGTGGATTTAATGTTAACCCATGCTCTTTCAACATGCTCAAGTGAAACATTAGTCTGAGCGGTAACCATTCTAAGAGTGTATTTGCCATTTAAAAGTGTATGACTCAGATAGAGTTTTCCGGAATCATTCAGAAGATGATTCAGCTTTTCATTTAACTTATTTAATTGTTCCTCACTAAATCCGGCCGGACAATATCTGAAACAAACCACGCTTATAACAACAGGAGCAAGTATCTCAAAATCAGACTCATTTGAAATCATTCGGGAAAGTTTTGCAGCAATATCAACATGGTAGCGTACTTTCTCTTTTAGGCCATCTGTTCCGTAGCTTCTGATCACACTCCAAAGTTTAAGTGCCCGGAACCTCCTTCCCAGAGGTACTCCCCAGTCGCGATAATCATTTACTTTTCCCCTTGTCCTTGTCCTGAGATACTCGGGAAGAACTTCGAAAGTCCTGATCAGCGTACCAGCATCTCTTACAAAATAGGCTGTACAATCGAAGTTCGTAAACATCCATTTATGAGGATTAAATACAAAACTGTCGATGTATTCTTTCCCATCCAGCATCCATTGAAATTCAGGCAGAATAAGGGCTGTTCCGGCCATGGCAGCATCAACATGGAGCCAGACACCATTTCTGCTGCAGATCTCCCCTACGGCCCTTAACGGATCGACAGCAGTGGTCCCGGTTGTCCCGAGAGTTGCAACAACGCAACAGGGAATAAATCCGTTTTTTATATCATTGTTTATTGCTGACTCAAGTTTTTCAGTATTCATTGAGAAGTCATCTCTGACCGGGATCTTAATCAGATTTTTTCTGCCAATCCCGCTTATCTTAACAGCCTTTTCCACCGAAGAGTGTGTCTGATCTGAACAATACACTCTCAGAATTCCTGCGTTTTCAGCTCCTTCAGCATTAACTGAAAACGCTGTAACTTTTTCGCGGGCAGTAAGAATCGCTGCCAGGGTAGCAGTTGAGGCTGAGTCCTGTATTACACCTTCAAATCCGGCAGGCAAGCCGATCATATCCCTCAGCCAGATCATCATTTTCTCTTCCAGCTCGGCAGCAGCAGGAGATGTTTCCCAGATCATACACTGTGCCCCGAGTGTGGATATCAGCATCTCGGCAAGAATAGACGGAGGACTTGTGTTGGCAGGGAAGTATGCGAAGAAATTAGGGTTTTGCCAGTGTGTGATACCCGGCATGATAATCTCCTCAAATTCCTTCATCACAGCACTGAAAGGCTCTGATTCAGCTGGCGGATTATCGGGAATTTTACTAAATATTTCTCCGGGGGCAACTAATGATTTTACGGGATACTTTTCGACATTTTCCATATAACCTGCCATCCAGTCGACAAGTTCATGGGCATGTTTCCTAAATTCATCAGGGCTCATTCAGTATGGCTTATTTCACCGAATCGGCCAGCAGGATTATCTTGTTGGCTTTTACTTCAATCACACCACTGCTGATTTCAAAAATCTTTTCTTCACCTTCCTGTTCTACCATTATTACGTTCCCCTGCTCAAGGGTAGAAATTATGGGTGCGTGATCTTTTAAAACCTGGAAAGATCCCTTTTTTCCGGGAACCCTCACAGATTTAATGTCTCCCTCGTATACTTTTTTATCAGGTGTGATAATCTCTATTTTCATCCGAAGATATTTTTATTTTGATTGGGCAAGGATCTTTTCACCCTTTTCAATTGCGTCTTCGATTGTCCCTACAAGCATAAATGCTGACTCAGGATACTGGTCAACCTTTCCGTCCATAATCATATTGAATCCCTTGATCGTATCTTCAATAGAAACAAGGGCTCCCTTTATACCTGTAAATGATTCAGCAACAGTGAAAGGCTGTGACAGGAATCTCTGAACCCTTCTTGCACGGTGAACAACCAGTTTGTCGTCTTCCGATAGCTCGTCCATACCAAGGATTGCGATAATATCCTGAAGTTCGTTATATCTCTGTAATAGCTCCTTAACACGCTGTGCGCAGTTATAGTGGGCTT
>JFJP01040096.1_pt1 | contig 11906 bp, 9 predicted proteins | sample 431651 | NCBI WGS metagenome assembly JFJP01 (sample SAMN02602958, study PRJNA72255) | Microbial mat metagenome, whole genome shotgun sequencing project. | biome: fresh water; feature: sink hole; material: water; isolation source: purple microbial (photo- and chemosynthetic) mats found in... | reverse complement strand
CAGTTTTGGTTAAATACTTCCGACGAAGATGCTGAACGCTACATAAAAATATTTACACTTTTGCCAAAAGATGAAATAAATGCTTTAATCGAATTGCACAAGGAAGCACCACATGCAAGGGTACTTCAGAAAAAACTGGCCGAAGAAATTACAATCATGGTTCATTCGGAAAAGGATTACAAAATGGCTGTTTCAGCTTCAGAAATTCTTTTTGGAAAAGGTACAGCCGAAGAGCTCAAAAGTTTGGATGAAACTACATTTCTGGCAGTTTTCGAAGGAGTGCCTCAATTTAAAGTTTCGAAAGTTGAAATTAATAACGGTATTAATGTTGTTGAATTGCTGGCTGAGAAAACAGGAGTTTTTGAATCGAAAGGCGAATTGCGCAGAACTATTCAGGGTAATGGTTTGAGTATTAACAAGGAAAAGGTTTCAGGTCAGGATTTAGTGATTAACAATTCATTTTTAATAAGTAATAAGTATATTCTTGCACAAAAAGGGAAGAAAAATTATTCGCTTATTATTGTTGAATAATTTTAGAATACTCAATTAAATCAATAATACTCAAAACAGATTTAAAAAGTTGAAATGAACATGAATAATTTTTTTGACAACCAGCGAATCCTTTCATTGATTTGGAATCGCAAAATTCATTTTATAGTTGTTGGTATTATTGCCATTTTTTTAGGGGCAATTTTCTCCGGACCAACATTTATAAAGCCAAAATACAAATCTACCGCCCGTATTTATCCTTCTAATCTTGGAGAAATGAGTGAGGAGTCGAAAACAGAGCAAATGCTGGAAATTATTACTTCGAATGCCGTAAAATTTAAAATGTTTGATGCATTTGAGTCAAAGGATATTTTCAACATTGACAAGGACGATCCGCATTACCTGACTTATATTCTGGACATTTATAACGAAAATATTAAAATGTCGAAAACCCAGAATGAAACCGTTGAAATAAAAGTAATGGCGTATGATCCGCAAATGGCCAGCGATATGTGCGATTCAATAATCCATTTCTACAATCTTGCAGTTGGTAATATGTATAAAGCAAAGAATTGGGAATTGGCTGAAATTTCATTGAAGCAATTGCAAGCTAAGTATGTTGAACTGGATTCATTAACGTTTGCAATAAACACTATGAGAGCAGAAACTGGTATTATGGATTTTAAAAACCAGGTGCCCGAAGTTACACGCGGATATGTAAAAGCACTGGTCGACGGACGAGGTTCAGCTTCAGATGCCGACATTAATCGCATTAAAGAGTTGTACAGTAGTATGTTGAAGAAGGGAGCTGAAGCATTCTCACTGGAAATTAGCTATAATAATGTAATTGATCAAATTACAAAGATAAAATACCAATACGAGGCAAGCTTGAATGAATTTCAAAAAACAATAACATACAGCCATGTTGTTGAAAAGCCTTTTGCGGCTGATGACAAATCGTTTCCTGTGCGTTGGATGATTGTTGCATTTTCTGCTTTCTCAGCAGTATTTTTGGCTTTTTTGGCATTTCTTATACTCGATTACCGAAAAGAAGAATAAAATAAACGGTGTTTCAAAAAGCAGCCATAAAAATTTATCTGTTTTATCTTATTTCAATAAGCTTTGTTTTATTGAATGTGTTTTTTATGGTGAAAAGAAATACGATGTTGGTAAATGCGTTACCCGTAATTCTGGCAATACTGCTTGTCGTTATTTATTCGTTTGATAAAATAATTTACCTTGTTGCATTTTTTGCTCCTCTTTCATTGCCGCTTTCAGAAATCATACCTGGTTTTGGGTTCGATATGTATTTACCCACCGAACCACTTTTGGTTGGATTGTTGCTTATTTTTCTGATTAAACTTATTTATGAAAGGGGATTTGACAGACAAATTCTCACCCATCCTGTTTCGTTGGCCATCTATATTAATTTGCTCTGGATTTTTTTAACATCGTTAACCAGCACAATGCCGATAGTTTCGTTCAAGTTTCTGTTGGCGCGCATTTGGTTTGTAGTGGTTTTGTATTTTTTAACTGCAAAAATGTTTTCTGAAGGCAAAAACATGGAAAAATACATCTGGTTGTATGTAATTTCATTGGTAATAGTTATTGTTTACACGCTCAACCGTCATTTGGGTTACGGAATATGGAATAAGGAAGTCGCTAATTTTGTGTGTAACCCGTTTTACAAAGACCATACTTCCTATGGAGCTGCACTGGCCATGTATATACCTTTTCTGCTGATGTTTTCGTTTGGCCGTTTTGTTACCCGCAAAGAGAAAATTATCGCAATCATTGTTTTGGTTATTCTGTTAACAGGTTTTGTACTTTCATATACACGTGCTGCCTGGTTAAGTTTAATAGGTGCCGCTGTAATATATATAATTGTAAAACTAAAAATCAGGTTTAAACCGCTTTTTATTACATTCATCACTGTGCTTGTATTGTTTTTTACTTTTCAAAATCAGATATTTATGAGTCTGGAACAGAATTCGGAGCAATCGTCAGCCGATTTTAAAACACACATTTCTTCAATGTTAAATATTACGAGTGATGCTTCAAATCTGGAACGAATCAACCGTTGGAATTGTGCAATTCAAATGTTTGAAGAAAAACCCGTTTTTGGTTATGGCCCTGGAACATATATGTTTAAATATGCACCATTTCAGATAAATGCAAACAAAACTATTATCAGCACCAACTCGGCAGACGGTGGAAATGCGCACAGCGAGTATCTCGGGCCTTTGTCAGAATCGGGAGTTTTGGGAATGCTTACTTTTTTGCTGATTATCGGTACCGTTATTTATACCGCAGTGCATACTTATATGCGGGTTACCGACCGACGGTTGAAATCGTTTGTTTTGGCATCTTTTATTGCATTGGTTACGTATTACATACACGGATTTTTAAACAATTTTCTGGATACCGATAAACTTTCAGTTCCGTTTTGGGGATTTACAGCAATGATTGTGTCGATCGATATCTATTCAAGAAATCAAATCAGGTCGCAAAAAAATCCGGACTGAAAACAGCCCGGATTGAAATATTCAATGTGTTTATTTTCTTTTTCTACTCCTCCCCTCGGGGAGGTTGGGTGGGGCTTCTTTTTACTGTCTCACTCTCTCGTTGTATGACCTGTCAATAGTGCTAATTCTGACAACGTCACCTTCGTTGATAAACATAGGAACCATAATTTCTGCACCTGTTTCAACAGTTGCAGGTTTAAGTGCATTCGAACTGGCAGTATTTCCTTTTTCTCCTGCAATGGTTGAAGTAATCATAAGTTCAACAACTGCCGGCATTTCTGCTGTTAACGGAATCTCTTCATCGGCATGAAACTGAATTTCTATGATTTGGCTTTCTTTCATTAAGTCAGCATTTTCTATCATCGTTTCAGGTATTGAAATCTGCTCGAAAGTTTGGGTATTCATTACGTTTAATCCTGCTTCATCTCTGTATAAATATTGATATTGACGACGTTCAACCCGAACGTCTTCAACTTTAACTCCCGAGTTAAAAGTATTCTCGATAACTCTGCCTGTTTTAATGTTCCTGAGTTTAGTACGCACAAAAGCAGGGCCTTTGCCGGGTTTTACATGCAGGAAACTTACAATTGTGTGAATTTCTCCCTTAAACAGGAAACACAATCCATTTCTGAAATCTGATGTTGAAGCCATGAAATTTTATTTTCTTATTATTTAAGGCGCAAAAATAAATAAAACAGTTAGAAATCAACTTTTTCTGAGATCTTTTTACTAAAATATCTTGTTTCTGGGTATGGTTGCCACAAAATTTTTAAGGTAAAATGGTTCAAAATAAGCAACATCTTCAAATTCCTTTTTACTGAATTTTTCTTCGGCAATAACATGCATAAACTCAGCCGAGGTTATAACCGGCCCCTCGAAAAGTGCATTTTTGTGTTTAATCAGGTTTTTACATTTTTCGGCGCCATTTCCCAGAAAAAATATTTTATGATTTTCAAATATGTCCGAAAGGAAGTTTTCGTCAATAATTTCTGCAAAAACTGGTCGTATTTCTTCTCCCGCAGAATTATATAAAGCGGTGTAAACTTCCATTCTGCGCGCATCAATCATCGGGCAAAAAAGTACTGTTTTTCCATCATCCGTTAAATCAGATTTTGCCAGGTTTCTGGCGGCGTAATTCCCTAAAATTTCAAGAGAATTGATCGAAATTAAAGGAATATTTAATCCGTAACACAATCCCTTTGCTACCGAAACCCCGATACGTAAACCTGTGTATGAGCCTGGACCCTTGCTTACTGCAACTGCATCAATCGTGTTAATCAACATATTATTTTCAGCAAAAAGTTGTTCAATAAAAACGGTTAACAACCTGGAATGATTCATCCCATCTATACTTTCCTTTTTAAACAAAAGCTGACCATTTCCGGCAAGCGAAACCGAACAAACTTCGGTTGATGTTTCAATATTTAAAATAAGTGCCATTGTACAGGTGTAATTATTTTAGGCAATATTATCTAATTGTTTGGAATATACTGATTGCGCTTATCCGTTAAAAATCAATTTGTCGGCAAATTGCATAAAAATAGCCGTTCCCAAAAGAAGTGTAAAAAGTAGTTCTCTCCAGAATCCCGAATCAATTGAAGTAAAGAGATTTGATATTAAGAAAGTTACGGGGAGAACAGCAATAACCAGCATTTCCTGCGAGGTAGCCGGAATAAATACAAAACTAATCATTGAAAAAACAAAAATGAAAAACAAAACCATATAGTATTTACGGTTACTTACTTTTCTTGAATCGTATTGCTGAATAATTTTAATGCTGCCAATTATGGTCAGAAGAACAAGCAAAGCCAGAAATCCTTGTAACAGATAATTGGTTTTAAAATGGTCAACACGGGTAAAAATATTTTTCTGAAAAGTAATAAACACATCGTTTAACTGATCAGTAAAAAAGGCATAACTAAAAGCAAATATAGATGGTACAATAAACCCAATAATAAGAATTAGAAATTCGCGCCATTTACGTTCTCTGCGCAAAATTGAAATGGCGATTAAAAAGGCAGGCAAAACGATAATTAACCCGAAGTAAAAAAAAGTACCGATTGCGATAAAAAGGCCCGCATTAAAAATATCGGTCTGTGGATTTGGATTGTTGAAAATGGAAAACAAACTATTAATGGCAAACAGCAGGAAAAGGGCACCGAAAAAAACCGGGTGCAAGGTGTGCATGGTTGTAAAACCGCCAATAATAATAATATAAATTGCGATTGGCAGATTTGTGCGGGCCTTTATAAGTGCGTAACGGCTATTAATTTGCTGAACTAAAAAAGCAAGAAAAAGAACAATTAATAACGAAAGTAAAACCTGTATAAACGGGACTTTGGATGTAATTTTGAAAATAGGGGAATATAAAATACTATTGCTTTCACCATCAAAAAAATCGTATGGAAGCGGGGATATTAAACAACTTATCCAGAATAAAACGCCGGTAATTACGAAAAGAATATAATTAAGAGGTCCAGTGGTTTTAAATAATCGTAAAATCATGTTTTACAAATCGAATCCTAAATCTTTCCGGTAGTATTTTTTATCGAACTGAATGTTTTTTGCATTTTCATACGAAGTTTCCAATGCACTTTTCATATCTGTTCCGTAAGAGCTAATTGCGATTACACGACCGCCGGCAGTAACAATATTATTATTTTCGTTTTTTGTTCCGGCATGAAAAATAATGCTGTTTTTTACATTTTCAAATCCGGTTATCACTTTACCATTTTCATAATTTCCGGGGTACCCGCCCGAAACCAGCATAACAGCAGTCACCGATCGTTCATCAATTTCAATGGTTTTATCTTTCAGCGTTCCGGTGGCTGCACCTTCCAGCAAATCAACAAAATCTGTTTTTATGCGCAACATCACAGCTTCTGTTTCGGGGTCGCCCATTCTAACATTATACTCAATTACATACGGCTCTTTATTTACACTTATTAATCCAAAAAAAACGAATCCATTGTACTCGATTTTCTCTTTTTGAAGACCCAAAATTGTGGGTTGAATGATTTGCTTTTCCACCTTTTCCATAAAAACTGAATCGGCAAACGGAACAGGAGATATTGCCCCCATTCCACCTGTGTTTAAACCAGTGTCACCTTCGCCAATTCGTTTGTAATCTTTTGCTTCTGGAAGTATTTTGTAGCTTTTGCCATCGGTAATTGCAAAAACAGAAACTTCAATACCGCTTAAAAATTCTTCGATAACCACTTTTCGGCTGGCGTCGCCAAATTGTCCGGCCAACATCTCTTTCAGCGAATTTTTTGTATCTTCAAGCGATTCAATAATCAGAACGCCTTTCCCGGCAGCCAGTCCATCGGCTTTTAAAACATAAGGCGCCTTCAATGTTTCTAAAAATGCAAAACCTTCGTTCAGGTTTTGGTTGTTAACGGTCAGATATTTAGCTGTGGGAATGTTGTGCCGCATCATAAAATCTTTGGCAAAATCTTTACTTCCTTCCAACTGAGCTCCTTCTTTTTTAGGACCAACTACTTTAATTGATTTTAATTCAGTGTCGCTGGCAAAAAAATCGTGTAATCCTTCCACCAGTGGCACTTCGGGGCCAATGAGCATTAAATCGATTTTGTTGTGCAGCGCCAAAGTTTTAATTTTCTGAAAATCGCTGACATTCGCGCTGAGGTTGGTTCCAATTTGAGAAGTCCCTGCATTTCCGGGGGCAAAAAACAGTTGATTAACTTTTTTGCTTTGTTTTAATTTCCAGCCAAATGCATGTTCCCTGCCACCCGAACCGATAATCAGAATATTCATTTTTAAAACGTTAGTACTGATTTTTATATTGAATTAAATTTCGAGAAATAGTTCTGCATTGTATCTCCCACCTTTTTTGCAAATTCGGGTTGATTGTTCTCTCTTGCCGATCTTTCAATAATCTGAAGGAAGAAAATGGTACGTTGAATCTCCTCGTTCACACTTTTACTTTGAATAAATTTACTTTCCAATGAGAAATAGTAACTCAAATCATCATTGAACGATTCGAAAGATTGCTCCAAAACCTGTTTTCCTTTTTCAGTTGCGCCTGCCCTGAAATAGTTGTTTGCCAGTTCAATCGTAAAATATCCGGGAGGAGCAACAGTTATTGGTATCAGTTCGAAACAACGGTCGATTACTGTGATGGCAGAATCTATTTTTCCCTCATCTATTAAAGTGGTTGCCAAACGGTTAAAACTGTTGGTAACATTGGTCATCATTCGCATGTTGTTTTCGTCGATATAAACTTTTGGATCGTTCATGTTCCCCCATTTGAATTTGTTCATGATGTTGTCGTACATAATGTCGGAAGCAACAGAACCAAACATCAGACGGTCGGGTTGACTTTGACTTTTAATGGGTACCAGGCGGTAAGCAAATCCTTCAACCTGAAAATAATTTTCCAGATTCATATATTTATTGCGTCCAACAGTTATTGCCCAGTAAATGGGGCGTTCCCATTTGTTGGTAGCCAGTAAATCCAAAATCATCATTTCGTCTTTCGAAAGATAACTCCGGTCGGATAAGTCGATGGTAATTGTATCTACAATTTTATCGTAATCCTGCGGACGAACTACTTTATTTCTGATAACGGCTTCTTTATCAACTTTAAAGCTTAATACTTTTTTTGGAATGTAAGCGGCATTGTCGGCCTGTTGCAGTTTTGTTGCCGGATTTTCATCGGCTATAAAATCAATTGCTTCTTTTAGTCCGATGGTTTCGCGGGCAATTCGCGGATTATTCATCAGATAAACCACATCGCGTGTTCCCTGAATGTATTTATCTGCCGAAATCGAAAATGGCATTGGCGCCGATTCATAAGCTTTACGCCTCATTTGATTAATGTACCAGTCGGTTTGCAGATAACTCAGGTTACAAACCCGAACATCGGTGCGAACTCCTTCAACTTCCTGATTGTACCAGAGCGGGAATGTATCGTTATCGCCATTGGTAAAAATAATGCCGTTGGGTTGACAAGTTACAAGGTAATTAGCTCCAAAATCGCGGGCTGTATAACGGTTTGACCGATCATGGTCGTCCCAGTTTTCGGCTGCTAAAATACCTGGAACAAGTGCAAGTGTTAATACTCCCGCAATTGAGGCAGAAACTGTTTCGGGCAGAAACTTACGCAATCCCTCGGCAATGGCAAGAACTCCAAGTCCAATCCAAATGGCAAAAGCATAAAATGAACCCGCATAAGCATAATCGCGTTCGCGTGGCTGGTGCGGATATTGGTTCAGATAAATTACAATGGCCAAACCTGTAAGGAAAAACAAAAGAAAAACCACCCAAACTCCTTTTTTACCTTCGGCTCCCTTGCTGTACTGAAAAAGTATGCCAAGTAAGCCAAGTAAAAGCGGCAGAAAATAATAGGTGTTTTTTGCTTTGTTGTTAGCCAGACTTGCCGGCAAATTATCCTGATCGCCCAACATTGCATTATCAATAAATTTTATTCCGCTAATCCAGTTCCCATGAATTATACTGCCATGACTTTGGATATCGTTTTGCCGCCCCACAAAATTCCACATAAAATAGCGCCAGTACATGTGGTTAACATGGTACCTGAAAAAGAACCGCATATTTTCGGTGAACGTTGGTTTTACAATAATTTCGTTTTCGCCCTGTTCGTTTTTATGCTGAATGCGTTTGCCCTTTATTTTTCCCCATTCGATATAGTCATCCGCATGAAAAGATTCCATTGTACTCCACATTCGTGGGAAAAGCATGTTGAATTTCTCGTCGTAATTTGGGATAACGCGGTGATTGGTAACCACATATTTATCGTTAATTGGCGAATAAACAGCTTTTCCCTCACTGTAACGGTTTTGAGGATCGAGCGGTGAATTATAAAAATGTCCGTATAACAGAGGATTTTCACCATACTGTTCGCGGTTTAAATAACTTAATAATGAAAACGCATTGTTTGGACTGTTCTGATCCATTGGTGGTTCCGCAGCCGATCGGATGATGATAAGTGCGAACGAAGAATATCCGATTAAAATTACAGTAACACCAACAATAACAGTGTTCAAAATTACCATTTGCTTTTTTGTGGTGTACCAGATTCCGTAAACAACCGCAGCTATTATTAACACTACATAAAATAACAGTCCCGAGTGAAAAGGTAATCCGAATGTATTCACAAACAATAATTCGAACCAGGAACCAATGGTTACTACTCCCGGAATAATTCCCCACATAATAGTGCCAAGAATAATTATCGATACGGCAAGTGCGGTAATGATTCCTTTACGTGTTACTTCGTATTTTTTGAAATAATAAACAAACACAATAGCCGGAATGGCCAGCAAATTCAATAAGTGTACACCAATTGAAAGTCCGATGATGTAGGCTATAAAAATAAGCCAGTGGTTGGAATAGGCTTCGTCGGCAACATTTTCCCATTTTAGAATCGCCCAGAAAACGATGGCAGTCATTAATGATGAAAAAGCATAAACTTCGCCTTCAACTGCCGAAAACCAGAAAGTATCCGAAAATGTGTAAGCCAAAGCTCCAACAAAGCCGCTGGAAATAATGGAGATGATTTGTCCGGTTGAAATATTTTCTCCGGTTGAAACCAGTTTTCTGGCCAGGTGTGTAATGGTCCAAAACAGAAACATAATGGTAAAAGCACTTGCCAGCGCCGACATGGCATTTACCAATACTGCTGCATCTTCAGGCCCGCCAAAAAGCGTAAAAAACCTGCCGGCAATCATAAAAATTGGCGCTCCCGGAGGATGGCCAACCTGGAGTTTAAATGCGGTGGTAATAAATTCGCCACAGTCCCAAAAGCTGGTTGTTGGCTCGATAGTTAGCAAATAAACAATGGCTGAAATAAAAAAAGTTGCCCAGCCAAAAACATTGTTGTACAGTGTATATTTCTTCATTTGTTGTTGATATCAATGAAATTGAGTTTCAATTTTTAATAATAATAGTGGCGAAGATAATGGTTTTGTTACAAACTGATTAACAGGGTGGGTTTTTTAAGAATAATTAAAATGGAATATAAAACTCAAATGGTAAATAAATTCAAACATGGTCCGAAGTCCGTGTGATCTGACACATTAAATGGAAAACATATTTCGGGCTACTGCAATCGGTAGCCGAGAACAAATTCATGTGTATTCAATCCTTCTGTATTCATAAAATGGTTAAAACTATAACTGTACCCAATTCTAAACTTCATCATAATATCAACACCAAGGTTTATTGAATGGAAATCCTTAAAATCAAAATTCTGATAACCTGCCCAAATCAGTTTTTTATATTCTATCTGAAGTCCGGGGATTGAATAAAAATCATCGGTAGAATAATCTGCCATAAAATTTGGGGTGATTATAAGAATCTCATTATTAATAACCCGGTAAGCCACCACTCCTGTAAGCTGAGTTGGAAAATTCCGGTTTATATTTTCTTCACCACTTATTTGTTTTTCGAATGTAACACTTAACCCGGTACTTAGTTGGGTAGAATGTAGAAATATCCCGGCGTTACCATTAAATGAGTTGAAGTTGTAATCGGTAGGTGGCGTATAACCAGGACCTGGGTAGATTTCATATAAAGAATAATCGGTTTTGTAAAAAGTTGTACCGGCAGAAACGCCAAAACTTAATAACGTTGAGTTTAGAATCCTTATATCGTAAGCATAATTGGCTTTTATTAAAGTAGCAGATTCATTTTGATATTTCAGGTAATTAATATCCAATCCGATGGATCCGATTTTTTGTGAGATTTTGAAGTCAAAAGAACTTGTATACGAGTTAAATGATTCTTTTCCATATTGGTTTAAATCATAAGCAAGATGAGAGTAAATTCCATTAATCCAATCCGACGGAGTTGCGATAGCGGCCGGGTTTTTTAACGAAAGTCCCAACCAATAAGTTCCTTCCTGTGCCCGCAAGTTCGAATTGACTACTAAAATTAGTATTATGATTATTGTTCTGATGTATGTTTGTATAGATCTTTTTTTCATTTTGTGTCAGTTTTAATTAACGCCAAAAGTAGAAAAATTAGCATAAATCCGGAATTTTAAAGCATCATTATCCCCGAAACCATTCTTCCGGTGTCAATTCCTTCTTTTCGGGCTGAAAAATATTTGCTGTCCTGGGTAAAAGAACATTCACCTAAAATTTCAATATGTTTTTCTGAAAGTCCGTTTTCGAGCAGAATTTGCCGGTTGGCTTCCCAAAGGTTGACATGATATTTCCCTGAACTGTTTTTATGCAGCAGAAGTTCAGCATTGGGAATCGATTTTTTTACTTCCTCAACAACTTCATTGCCAACTTCATAAATATCGGCGCTGATGGATGGTCCGATGGCAGCAACAATATTTTCGGGCGATGATTTGTATTTCTGAACCATTTTCTGAACGGCAATTTCAACTATCTTTTTTACCGTTCCGCGCCATCCGGCATGAACCGCTGCAATTACATTGTTTATGGGGTCGAAAAGCAAAATAGGCACACAATCGGCGGTTTGCACACACAGGCAAATACCGGTTTTGTTGGTTACCAGAGCATCGGTTTCTTTGATTTCATTTTCAGGAATATCAGAAATTTCGGCCACACAATTGGTATGTGTCTGGCGCGGAAAAACAAGCTGATCGGGTTTTATCATCAGCTTTTCTGCCAACAAAATGCGGTTGTTTGCGAAAATTTCGGGAGAATCGCCTGTAAATCTGGGGTTCTGTGTTTTAAAAGTTTGCTTGGTACTTGTAAATGCAACCACATTTTCAAATCCTGCAAAGATTTTATAATAAATAAGTTCGTGATTCTTATGCATTGTTCATCAATTCGTTTAACGCTTTTTTATCGAGCAGTGATACTGTTTTATTTGCAATTCTGATTAATCCCTCTTTTTGCATTTCACCAAAAACACGGGCGAGAGAAGGGCGGG
>JFJP01033496.1_pt1 | contig 11907 bp, 9 predicted proteins | sample 431651 | NCBI WGS metagenome assembly JFJP01 (sample SAMN02602958, study PRJNA72255) | Microbial mat metagenome, whole genome shotgun sequencing project. | biome: fresh water; feature: sink hole; material: water; isolation source: purple microbial (photo- and chemosynthetic) mats found in... | reverse complement strand
GCTGCACAGTTGAGTTCACAGATGTATACCGCGACACCCCCGACTTCGATCTCGCGGCCTACACCACCAACGGCGGCATCCGCTCAGCCACAGGCCAGCTGTTCTGGCAGGAAGGTAAATCCAAGCTCGACGGATACTTCACCGTCAACACCCCGGCAACCAAAGCGGTTATCGGTTTTGCGCAGGGAAAGAAATGCGTGCTGGGCGATGTCACCATCGAACCCGAATCCCGTTTCGGTGCCATTTACGTCTCCGCGCAGGAGATGGATAAAACCATCGACGATGCAGAAAAAATTCTGGTGACCGCCATTGCCCGCGCACGCAATACCGGCACCAAGGTTCTCGCCGACAGCCTGCTACTCGAAAAAGGTGCCGCACCGCTTGTCATGGAGCCGGTCAAAGCGCGCATCACCCTGAAACGCAACCCAGCCAAAGTCTCGAAAAAGGTGCCGCACCGCTTGTCATGGAGCCGGTCAAAGCGCGCATCACCCTGAAACGCAACCCAGCCAAAGTCTATCTGCTCGACCACGACGGCATCCGCACCCAAAAGGCCCTGCCGATTGAAAATAGAAGCTTTGAAATCGACGGAGCCCGCGATAAGACCTGTTACTACCTCATAACCTTCAATTAAGGCGCCGGAAATTTATGGACAGCACCATCAAAGACCCGATTCAGTACTGCATCCGCAACCAGCTTTGGGCTGAGTTGCCGGAACTGCTGTCCAAATTGCATCCGGCCGATAGTTGCCGGAACTGCTGTCCAAATTGCATCCGGCCGATATCGCCGACATCATTGAGCACTCCCCTGATGACGATCAGCCTTTGATTTTCGACATCCTCTCCGATGAGCTGAAGGCCGACGTCCTCTCCGAAATGGCCGATGCCACCGAAGCGGAAATCCTCGAAGATCTGACCGCCAAAGAGATTTCGGAAATCGTTGAAGAGATGGCCCCGGACGATGCCGCCGACCTGCTCGGCGATCTCGAAGACAAAAAGAGCGCCGAAGTTCTCAACCTGATGGCGAAAGCGGATTCCGCAGAAGTCCGCGAACTGCTGAGCTACGGCGAGGACACCGCCGGCGGGATCATGAACGAAAGCGGATTCCGCAGAAGTCCGCGAACTGCTGAGCTACGGCGAGGACACCGCCGGCGGGATCATGAACACCGACTTCGTCGCCCTGCACGGCACGCAGACGGCGCAGCAGGCGCTCGACCATATCGGACGGCTGGATACCGACGAGCCGGTCTATTCTGCGTATGTCACCGATAAAGAAGAGCATTTAATCGGCAGTGTCGGCCTCTGGATACTCCTGAAAAATGAAAACCGCACCAAGACGCTCAGTGAACTGACCGAAGACGTGCCGTTTGCCGCCCATACCGATACCGACCAGGAAGACGCGGCGCAGATGATGTCCAAGTACAACCTCAACTCGCTGCCGGTGCTCGACAGTCAGAACCGGTTGGTTGGGCGCATCACCATTGACGACATGGTTGATGTTCTGCAGGAAGAAGCGTCCGAAGATATTTTCAAACTCGCCGGTTCGACCGAAGCGGAATTGGAATATTCCTCGCCGTTGCAAGCCTGCCGCGCCCGCCTGCCGTGGCTGCTGATCACTCTCGCCACCGGATTTGTCACCAGCTCGATCCTCAAAGCCTTCATGCACCGCATTTCAATTCTGGAGGTGCTGGCGCTCAGCTTTTTTGTTCCGATCGTGATGGGAATGGGCGGCAACACCGGCATCCAGTCCTCCACGCTGATCATCCGCGGTCTGGCGGTCGGTTCATTCAACGAGAAAAAACTATACCGTCTGCTCTTCCGTGAAACGGCCACCGGCATGCTGATGGGTATTATCTGCGGCACCGTAATCGGCTTATGGGCGAGGTTCATCATCGGCCAGAACGCCACCGCCTTCCCGCCCGCCTATCTCGCTCTCACCGTCGGGCTGGCACTCTTCAGCGCCATGATTTTCGCCGCGATCTTCGGGGCCTTCGTGCCGCTGGCACTCAATCGCTTCAAAATCGACCCCGCCGTTGCCTCCGGCCCGTTCGTCAGCGCCTCCAACGACATCATCGCCCTGCTCATCTATTACGGCACAACCTTCCTGCTCCTCGGCATGCACACCCCCGCCTGACGGCGGCCAGAGATCAGGAGTCAGGAAACAGGAGTCAGAAAAGAAGCATGATTGTCAAAACGTCAGCGGTGCCGCTCTACTGGACGGATGTCTCGAACACCTCGCGCATCGTCACCTGGCTCATGATTGTCAAAACGTCAGCGGTGCCGCTCTACTGGACGGATGTCTCGAACACCTCGCGCATCGTCACCTGGCTCACCGCGCACTACGGCAAACTCTCCACCACCATCAAGGGCGATCAGCGCAAAAACAGCCTCTTCCGCGGACAGTACGATCTCTTCTCCACCAGCGAGTTGCTTTTTTATGACCGCACCGAGCGCGGCACACACATCGCCAAAGAGTGCTCCATGATTCATTCGCGCAACCTGTTCCGCACCGACTGGCGCGCCTGCGCCGCCGCCGGTTACATCTCCGCCCTGTTTGCAAAAACCACGCCGCGCCACGGCCACGAACCGGGCCGCTTCGAGTTTTTTGAGGAAATGCTCGGTTATGCCGAAGAACACGGACGCCACCCCGCCTTCCTCGTCTGGTTCGATCTGAAATTCGCGGAATTCCAGGGGCAGCATATCCTGCTGGACGACGGGGGACAGGGGTCAGGAGTCAGCGAACAGGAGTCAGCGAACAGGAGTCAGGGGGCGCGAATTGCGAAACGCTTTTCGGCGGATCATGGCGGAATCATCAGCCCTGAATATGCAAAACGCTTCCGGATACCCTCCACACCGCTTGCTCCGGAAACAGTTGAATTGCTCAAAGCGTGGCAACAGGCGGAAACTCCCGAAGAAGTGCTGACTGAAAAATATCATCCGGCACACATGATGCAGATTGAGCGCGTACTGGAAAAATTCGTCGCCTGGCAGTTCGACCTGCCGCCGCACGTCCGCAAAACCGCCGCCGAAATCCTCCGCGCCGCATAGTCCGTCTGTTTTTTCAGACCGTTCAGGACTACCGCCGCTTACTTTTTACAATCCGGCAGAGATTGTATTGAACGGCTCCTGCCGTTAGCATGTCTGTCTGTAAAACTCCGGAGCCTTATGAAAAAACTTTTTTTGACTGCTTTGCTTGTGCTGAGTGCCAGCCTGACTTTTGCACAACTTGACCTGTCGGCGGAACTGATTGCCAAAGAAACGCTCACGGAATCTGTTCGCTCCGCAACAGCCTATCCGGATGCCGATATGCTGCTGGTCGACGATCAAACGACCGTCCGCTACGAAGCCGACGGCTCTTATTCCTATATCAGCGACATGGCCTTTAAAATCCTGACGGAAAAGGGTCGGCAGGAAAAATCGAGCATCAGCATCGGCTACAGCACCGACTACGGCACGATGCGATTCGTACGAGCCGAAGTGGCCAAGCCTGACGGACGGATCGTTCCGGTCGATCTCGCCGCCCAGAGCCGCGAAGCGGTCAATCAGGGACAGATGAACGCCAACATTTACGACCCGAGCCAGAAAGACATTAAGCTGACTATTCCAGACCTTGGAATCGGCGATGTCCTGCGCTACACCGTCGCCAGCGAACAGACCAAAACCGTTGTCCCCAATACCTGGAGCGACCTGTTCACACTCGAAGAAACGTTCCCGATCCTCCACTCGGTTTATACGGTGGATGCCCCCGCCGCCCTGCCGCTGAAGCGAATTGAACTGAAAGACGAGATTCCCGGCACCGTCCGTTTCCAGACATCGGAAAAAGGCGACCGCATTCTCTACACGTGGGAAGTCAGCAACGTCCCGCAGATGTTTGACGAGCCGAAAATGCCGGAGCGCTACACGGTCGTACAGCGCCTGCTCCTCAGCACTCTTCCCGACTGGGAATCGCTGTCGACGTGGTACTGGGAACTTTCCAAGCCGCGCCTTGACGCCTTTAACCCGGCGATGAAAACCAAAGTCCGCGAGCTGACAGACGGCCTTACCAACCGCCAGGAAAAGATCGACGTCCTCTTCCGTTTCGTTTCTCAGGACATACGCTACATGGGACTGACCGTTGAGGACGAGGCCCCCGGCTATGAGCCGCACAATGTTGCGCTCACGTTCGACAACCGCTACGGCGTCTGCCGCGATAAAGCCGCCCTGCTCGTCTCCATGCTGCGTCTGGCCGGCTTCGATGCCTGCCCTGTCCTGATTTACGTCGGCCCCAAAAAAGATCCTGAAGTCCCTCAGCCGTGGTTCAACCACGCCATTACCGCCGTACGCAACGAAGACGGAAGCTGGCAGCTGATGGATGCCACCAACGAAAATACGCGCGACCTGCTGCCCGCCTATCTTTCCGACCGCAGTTATCTCGTCGCCAGTCCCGAAGGCGAAACGCTGAAAACCTCGCCGGTCGTCCCGCCCGGGAAAAATCTGCTCACGATTGATGTGGATGCCGAACTCGACGAAGCCCGGCTGATTACCGCCAAGGCGGTTCTCTCGTTCGACGGCATCAATGACACCGCTTATCGCGGACGCCTCGCTGCTCTCAAACCCGAAGAGCGTGCGCCTTATTTTGAAGAACGTCTCAAACAGGCCTGCGGGAACGCCCGTCTGCTGAAGCTCACGATCACGCCTGAGGAAGTCCGCGACACCACCGTACCGCTCTCCGTCATACTCCACTTCGAAATTGAAAACGCGCTGGCCGACGGAACGGAGGCCGCTCTGATGCAGATACCGACCCTCATCAACCACTTCGGCCTTTTCGGGCGCGTGCTCGGCGACGGTACCGGTCTCGATCAGCGCCGCTATCCGCTCAACACCGGCTTCACCTGCGGCATTGCCGAAACCGTCCGGCTCAATCTTTCCCGGAGCGGACTTCGATCCGCCGCACTGCCCTCCTATGAAACGGTCGACACGCCGGAACTTTTCATCCGCCGCGCAGTCAGCGCGACCAATACCCTGCTCGTCAGCCAGGCCGACATCCTGCTGCGCACGGTCGAGTTCAGCCCGGCGCAATATCTGACACTCAAACAGAACCTGAAAGCTTCCGAACGCAACGCCCGCAAACGGGTCGTTCTGGAGCGCAGCGGCTTTCCGTCCGAAGCGGATCTCGCCACGCTCGAAGAAACCGTTCAGTACGCCCTGCACGACGCTCAAAACTGGGATGAAGAACGCACCGTGAAGCAGCAGGTGCTCACCTACGCCGGCAAACGGCAGGCCTCGGATATAAAATTCACATACAACCCCGCCGTGCAACGCATCAAACTCGTCTACGCCACCGTCACCGCACCGGACGGGAAAATAAAGTACATTGATTCCGAAAAAGAGATCAACGTCATGGATGCCCAGTGGGCGGGCGAAGCTCCGCGCTATCCGGCAGAAAAAATTCTAGTGGCCAATCTGCCCGGCGTTGAAGTCGGCAGCACCATCGAATACCAGATTGTCCGGGCCTGGCGAGGAATCCCGTTCTTCTCTGCCGCAGAATATTTTGCAGACAACAATCCGCTGGCCAGCAAAACCGTCCGCATTGAAGTACCATATAAACTCGACCTGCGCGTCAACAGCACCGCCCCGCTCACCGTGCGCAGGCGCACGTGGCACGGTAACGGCACAATCGGTCACGAGTGGTCCACAAAAAACCGTGACATGATCCGAAAAGAAGAGAATCTGCCCCCCGACTGGATCTTTAAACCGGCCGTGCTGCTCTCCTGCGGCGATGTCAAAGACTACGCCGCGCGGGTTGAAAAAACGCTGACGGCCGCCGCCGGAAAAGACAAAGCCGTCAAAGCCAAAGCCCGCGAGCTGACCAAAGGCCTGAAAACCCGGAGTGATAAAATCATCGCGCTGCGCGACTTTACCGACCGCACCGTCCGCGAAGCCGGCCCGGACTTCGCGGCCCTGCCGCTTTCCGCCGTCACGCCCGCCGATCAGGTGCTGGCCGAAGGCTACGGCAATACCACTGACCGCGCCGTGTTGCTCTACGCCCTGCTCAATGCCGCCGGGCTCGATCCTCGCTTTGTTCTTTCATCCAGCCTGCCGCGCGCCGAGGGCTTCGGCGTACCAGTCATCCATGTTTTGCAGCGCAGTTTTTTCGACACGGTTCTCGTCGCAGTGACGGGCGATAAAAAAGAAATTGTCTATCTGGGAGACAGCGGACAGTACGCGCAGCCGGGCACGCTGGCCCATGCCGGGCAGCCCGCTATCAACCTGAGAACCGGACAGATCCAAACTCCGCAAACCGCAATTCCGGATGCCACCGCAACCTCCTTCACTCTGAAGTTGTCGGAAAACGGCGATGTCGCTCTGACCAAACAAACCGTTTTCTCCGGAACGGAATTTGAAAAATTTCATAAAGAGTTCGCCCAGTTCACGCAGGAAGACCGCAAACGCGAACATCAAAACCTGCTCAGTCAGATTTCACAGTCCGCCGAAGCATCCGGCGAACTCACAACCTCGTTCACAAATCCGGGACAGCTTCAGTTCTCCGCCAGCCTGCCGGCCTACGCTGTGAATAACGGAACACAAATCTACTTCAATCTGCCGGAAGGTCTCGACGATTTGCTGAGCCTTCAGGCCAGCCGCCGCGAAAACCCCTTTTACATCGAAAAGCCGATTTCGAAAGAACTCTTCTATGAAATCACTCTACCCGAGGGTTGGGAACCCGTTCTGCTGCCTGAGCCGTTTCGCATAGAACTGCCTGCCGGGGCTGGAATTGTCGAAGTAAAAGTTTCGGCAGAGTCTGGGAAAATCTTCATCCTGCAACAGGCGCAACTTCAGGCCGCCATCATCCCGCCGGATCAATACGACGCTCTGTTATCGCTCAACAACCGTCTGACCGAGCCATCTGCCAGCGCCATCCTCCTGCGCAAAAAACTCTAAGATAAGTCCGCCGGATTTCCGGCGGGCGTATTGATGAAATTGGAAATATTTTTGAGTATTTTATCACCTGTCCGTCATTCCATACCTCTAGAGGTATGGAATTCAAAATTTACAAATAATTCATTTCTCCCTGTTCAAAAACCATGTACGGGTGTACTTCCATACCTCTAGAGGTATGGAAGTCCTGGGAGCCCCTATGAGAAAGCTTCATCCAACGCTATGGAGAACCTGTAGAATCATTGCAAATCAAACCCGGCTGAACCTTCTTCGGGAACTGTTCCAAACCGGCGAATTACACGTCGCCGAACTGGCCCGCCGAATCGGCACATCCGAGCACAACGCCACCACCCAACTGCGCGCATTGAATGCCCGCGGACTGATTGTGTTCCGCAGACAAAAAATGCGGGTCATTTACCGGGCCGAAGCCAACAGCGAGGTGGATTTTGCGCCGGAACTGCTGGAGGCCCTAAGGATATCCTTCCAGCAATCATTGCCTCTCAAAACAATGATCCGGATGACAACGGCATTTACACACGAGCGACGCATCGAAATCGTCAGGGCTCTGGATGGTTCAAAGAAGCCCTGTCATGATCTGCTGGAGACGACCCGCATGTCCGCACCGTCCCTTTCGCGCCATCTCAAAAAGCTGGAAGCACGCGGATTTGTAAAAAGAACAAATAACGCGTACCGGCTGACCCCTCCAGACAATGCTCTGGGTCGAACCCTGCTGAGAATCGCCCGAACCCGGTAACAAACTGGTCGCAATCGCCCCGGCGGAGCTGTGGAAAGAGCACTGGATGTTTTATCAGAAATTTCTCCAGCCATTAGCCGCTGGTTTTGAACAAAATAAAATGTTAGTATTCTAATCAGCAAAAGGAGTCGTTATGAAAAAGTTAGCCGTATTGTGTTCAATGATACTGTTTGCGACGGGCGCGGCGTTTTCCGAAGAATGCGCAGGCGGTGTGTGTCCCCTGCCCGGAGCCGGTGACAAACCGGTCGAAATCACCACGACCGAGCTGGATGGTTTAGTCAATTCAGGTGCCGTCACTCTGATTCTGATTGATGCCCGGCCGGGTGCTCAGACAGGCCTGCCGGGTGCAAAATCGCTGACCGGTACTCCGGGTGCGGAGGAAGCGGCCAACGTGATTCCGGCAAAAGATGCACAGGTTGTGACCTACTGCGGAAGCACTCACTGCCCGCTCAGCGGAAATCTGGCGAAGCACTTGAGGACGCTCGGTTACACCAACGTACGTGAATATCCGGAAGGTTTTGCCGGATGGAAGGCCTCCGGAAAACCGGTAACCGCTCTCAAATAAGGTAACTCTGCGTACAAAAGCCGGTTCTTCCAGCCATTGGAAAAACCGGCTTTTTTTTCAACCATTGGAAAAAATCCAGCGGGCGGGTCTACCGTCCCTGTTCGAGAAAGCCTTCAAGCTTCCGGATACGGGTCGGATGACGCATTTTACGAAGTGCTTTGGCTTCGATCTGCCGAATGCGCTCGCGGGTTACATTAAACTGGCGGCCCACTTCTTCGAGAGTGCGCGGGTAGCCGTCGGCGAGACCGAAACGTAATGTGAGAACTTCCTGTTCACGGGCGGTAAGTGTTTCGAGAACGTCGCCGATTTTTTCGCGCAGGAGGCTGAAGGCGGTCATTTCGGACGGATTTTCGGCCGACTTGTCTTCGATGAAATCGCCGAAGCTGGTGTCGTCGCTGTCGCCGATCGGTGCCTGCAACGAAATCGGCTGCTGGGCGATTTTGAGGATGGCGCGTACGCGCTCGACAGGCAGTTCCATTTCGTCGGCCAGTTCTTCCGGCGCGGCTTCGCGTCCGAATTCCTGCAGGAGCGTTTTCTGAACGCGCAGCAGTTTATTAATCGTTTCGATCATGTGCACCGGAATACGAATGGTGCGGGCCTGGTCGGCGATGGAGCGGGTAATGGCCTGACGGATCCACCAGGTGGCGTAGGTGCTGAATTTATAGCCGCGGCGATATTCGAATTTTTCGACCGCCTTCATCAGACCCATATTACCTTCCTGAATCAGGTCGAGGAAGGAAAGGCCGCGGTTGGTGTATTTTTTGGCGATACTGATCACGAGGCGCAGGTTGGCTTCGATCATTTCGGTCTTGGCTTGCAGCCCTTTGCGCAGCCAGGTGCGCAACAGACGGTGGTGCTCGACAAAAACAGCGGCTTCCATGTGGACGATTTTTTCAAGTTCGTGAACCCGTTTACGGGCATCGCGGATTTTTTCGTCGGCGGTTTTCGAGCGGCTCTTTTCGAGTTTACCGATTTCGGTCAGCAGGTCGCTGAGTTCTTTATGATACGGATCAACCTGCGGGACAATATCTTCAATGGCCTTCTGCTTGAAGTGCAACTGGACAAAGTATTCCGCCAGACGGGCCTGCGAGCCCTCAAAGAGCTTCTGGCTTTTTTCGCGGGCGGCTTTATTGTGGCCGTGTATGGATTCGAGGAAGTACTTGCCTGCCAGCTCCTGGTTGCGGTGGATGCCCTGCAGAACCTTCGGCAATGCGCCGAAATAGTCTTCGCGGCATTCAACGTGTTTGTCACTGACGACCCGGTCAAAACGCTGTTTGCCGGTTTCAATCTTTTCGATGACACCCAGATAGGCCTCGGTCGCACACCCGATCCGGTTGAACAGGCTGGTGGTATTGAGTTCGGCCTCTTCGATGCGCTTGGAAATTTCCACTTCCTGCTCGCGGGTGAGCAGCGGCACCTGCCCCATTTGTTTAAGGTACATGCGAACCGGGTCGTCAAGCACGTCGCTGCGGGCGCTCTGTTTTTCGCGCTCCTCTTTTTCCATGCGCGCTTTAAAATCTTCAACGTCGTCTGAACGGATGATTTCCACTTCCATGCTTTTCAGCAGAGCGACGACTTTTTCCGCGTCTTCAGGGACCACCAGATCTTCAGGAAGAGCCTCTTCAATATCCTCATGTGTCAGAAAGCCGTGTTCCTGAGCGAGGGCGATCAGCTCCTTGATCTTTTCGTTACGTTCTTCGCGCAGCATCACCGAAACCGGAAGATCCTCCAGTTGCGGAGCCATAGCGTCCAGTTCCGGATTTTCGGGAGAGTCCTCGTTCGGTACGGAAATGGCGGGAAGACGCACCTTTTTTGGTGGAACTTTCAAGACCTCGTCCGCCGGCTTTTTTACAGTTTCTTTAACCTTCGGTGCTTTTTCAGCCGGGGTCTTTTTGGCTTCGGCCTTTTTGGCGGGCGGGGCTTTCTTGATTGCCGCCTTTTTGGCGGCCGGAGCCGGTTTTTTCGTTACCGATTTTTTTGCAACAGCTGCTTTTTTCTTAACCATGAAACACTCCGATTCCTGAGGAAGATACAAAAATTCCATTTTGCGCGAAAGGCAAGCATTAATCAGCAAAGCGGCGGTTCAGTCAAGGTTTTCCCTTCTTTAAAAACGGCAGTTTTTTATACTGTTTTGGAATGCATCCTGCTATTTTACAAATTGTTACAACGAAACGCCGCGCCAACAGGAGTATAACGTGAACAGACTTGATGAACTGCTGAAACTCACCGTGGAGCGCGGCTCCAGCGATTTACACCTTTCTGCCAACCGCAATCCCTGCATCCGCGTAGACGGCGAAGTTCGTTTTCTTACGGACATGCCGACGGTCAGCCCGGAAGATACCGAGGCGATGCTGAAGGAAATCATGCCTGAAAAGAACCGGTTGGAACTCGATAGCCTATGGGATACGGACTTCGGCTATAAGATGGACGGGGTCGGCCGGTTTCGCGTCAACGCGTTTCGTGACATCCACGGAGCGGGCGGGGTGTTCCGCGTCGTTCCGGAAAAAGTGCCTTCACTGGAAAGCCTCGGCATTGGGTTTTCGGGTGTGCTGCGCGAGCTGTGCATGCACACGAAAGGACTCGTGATCGTCACCGGGCCGACCGGCAGCGGGAAATCCACCACCCTTGCGGCCATGATCGACCTGATCAACCAGACCCGCACCGAACACATTATCACCATCGAAGACCCGATTGAATTTGTGCATCAATCTAAACGATGCCTGATCAATCAGCGTGAAGTGCACCGCCACACCCGCAGTTTCGCCGGAGCCCTGCGGGCCGCCCTGCGGGAAGACCCGGATATCGTCATGCTCGGCGAAATGCGCGACTTGGAGACCACTGAAATTGCGCTGGAAACAGCGGAAACCGGACATCTGGTCTTTGCCACCCTGCACACCAACACCGCCACCTCCACGATTGACCGTATTATTGACAAATTCCCCGGCGACCGCCAGAACCAGATCCGCACCCTGCTGGCGAACACCCTGACCGGCGTGGTGGCCCAAACGCTTTGCAAACGGGTTGACGGAGGGCGGGTTGCCGCAGCTGAAATTCTGCTGGCGAATAACGGTGTTCGCGCCAACATTCGCGACCAGAAAACCCACCAGCTTCCGACCGCTATTCAAACCGGTTACAGCATCGGCATGCGCTCCTTTACCGACAGCCTCTTCCAACTCGCTCAAGACGGGATCATCACTTCGCGAGAAGCCTATCTAAAGGCCGTCGATAAGAGTTCGATCGAACAGAAATTCACCTCGGCCGGCATTCCGCTGGATAAATCGCATGCGGACATCCTGCCGGCGGACTCCAGTGAGGCCGAGTCGCCCCATCGGCTTGCAGAACGTGCGTGGAAGCTTTCGACCGACCGTAATTCGCAGACACGGGACGGGGTCCAAGCGATCGAGCTGATCCAGCAGGCGATCCGTCTGGGGGAGAACGATGCCCGAACGTTCATGATTCTGGCGGCGGCACAGGCTGAATCCGGAAATTATAAAACCGCCGTCGAAACGGTAAAAAAAGCGTTGCAACTCGCTAAGCAGGAAGGCGACGCCAATTGTCTGCACGAACTGCAAGAACACCTGAACTGCTATAAAAAATCGCGCCCCCACCCCGGGGCTTCCGCCTGACCGTCGTCACGCATGATCTTTCTCCGAGACCCGGCTGACAAGACCGCG
>JFJP01024679.1_pt1 | contig 11910 bp, 11 predicted proteins | sample 431651 | NCBI WGS metagenome assembly JFJP01 (sample SAMN02602958, study PRJNA72255) | Microbial mat metagenome, whole genome shotgun sequencing project. | biome: fresh water; feature: sink hole; material: water; isolation source: purple microbial (photo- and chemosynthetic) mats found in... | reverse complement strand
AACCCCGCAACGCACATTATAATTGATAAGATGGAAGAAAAGATTCACGTCCCGCAAGAAGAAACCTTCCACAAAGGCCCGTTCAAGCTCCTCGTCGACGCCAACAAAGCCAAAGAAAACATCTTGGTCTCCTGCCGCAACAACCGCAAGCTCATCGGGAAAGTCAAAGCCTTCGACCGACACATGAACCTCGTCCTCGAAGACGTCTGCGAAATGTGGGTCGAAGTCCCCCGCGCCAACAAAGGACGCAAAGCTAAAGCTGTCGCGAAGGAGCGCAGGTTCAGCAAACTCTTCGTGAGAGGCGACTCGGTCATCTTGATCGTCAAAAAGCCCAAATAATTGAAGTCGTTGTGCGTTGTTGACTGAGGTATTTTCCTATTACAGGACACGAAGACGCATCGCGTCGCATAAGTAAGCGAGAGTTTTCCCTGCTAGATTCGGGTACTTCCATACTCCTCCGAAAAAGCCTGTCCAGCGATCGATCGATCGAGCAGCAGCACGTCTGCCGCACCGATAGCAGCCACAGCGAGCAGTTGATCTTTTTGATTAAGTCCCGCTCATTTGCGAGTTTGAATGCGGTCGGCGGGAATCGAGTTCTTTAAAGCCCGGGCAGGGGATAAATTTGAATTTGAAGTGGATGATGTTGGCGCCAGTCTCTTTCGTGCCGAACCTCGGAGTGGTGCTGGCTCCCGGCACGCAGTTCTTCCTGTCTGCGGGGGGGCTCGCGATGCCGAAGCCTCAGTTCGGGCAGAAGGCGAAGCCGAAGGGCCGTGCACAGGCCTGCGAGACGCACAGGGCAGGCGACTGGGTCTGCATCTTGTGCCACAACCTGAACTACTCTTTCCGCAAAGTCTGCAACAGGTGCCAGGTGCAGACCAAGCGAGAAAACCTCCTGCAGAGTCTGTCGATGCTCGGCCGACGGGACGACGAGTCGCAGGGAGACACGCCGGAGAAGCCCGCGAAGCGCTCGACCCTGGACTCGCCTCCAGGCCTCGACGGGGAAGACGCGGACGCGGAACACGACGAGCAGCTCCGACGCACCTTCGACACACCAACGCACAAACCCAGCCTCGACGCGCTCTCCACCAAGCCCAGCTCCGCGCAGCAAGAATCCTGGACTGCCAGACGCTCCCCGGACTCGCCGCAGCCTCGAATCTTCGACTTCCTGGCCAGCCCGGCCAAGCCCTTCCGCCTCTTCCACGCAGACAGGCCGCAGCCCCAGCAGGACCCGGCCATCGGCGGCAAGCCTACCCGCCCAGCCAGACTCGCAGGCCTCGAGACAGGCGAGCAAGAAGACCTGAGCATCTTGAGGAGCGTCCACAGTCTGCTCGACGAACAGTAATAAGTAACCACGAGTTGAGAGTGTTCATTTGAGTCCATTTTTAATTAACAACCCTGGCTCCTGGTCAATTCTAATATGACTGACGCGCGCTTCAAAGGCATCAACCTGCTCAGCGATATCGACCTGTCCGGCGATCGACTAGTCGGCAAGTACAACGAAGGAGAGATCATCTCGCTGCCGTTCTCGAAGATCCACAACACAGCCATCTACAACGGCAACGAAATAGAGATCGACATCCCCTTCGAGGAGTACAACGAGCAACACGACGTCTTCTGCGGCATCCGACTGTTCATCCCCAACAAAGCAGAAGTCCCCGAGACCGAGCGACAAGAGCCGACCTTCGCCGAGACCGTCCACGAAGAGATCCGCAAGAAGTCCAAGATCGAGGAGAACGTCGGCGACCTGCTCTGCACCCTGCCCGACCTGCCGCTGGTCGTCCCGCGCGGCAAGTACACGGCAGACCTCTACCGCGACAACTCGCAGTCCAAAGGCGAGCTGCGGCTGCACGGCTCGACCTTCTCCTACAAAGTGAACTTCAAGAACATCCTCAAAGCCTTCCTCCTCCCCCAAAACGACGACTCCAACACCAACCTCGTCATCGGATTCGACAAGCCGCTGCGGCAAGGCAACACGAGCTACCCCTACATCATCTTCCAGTTCAAGCGGAACAAAGAGATGAAGGTCGACATGAAGCTGCCCAAAGAACAGCTCCAGTCCATCCACCCCGACCTCCAGGAGTCCATCGAAGGCCCCTACTACGAGATCGTCGCCAAGCTGCTCAAGACCGTCATCGGCATCAACGTCATCATCCCCGGAGAGTTCAAAACCGCTGGCGGATACACCGGCCTCAAGTGCCACATCGGCAACCAAGAAGGCCTCCTCTTCCCCCTCAACAAAAGCCTCATCTTCATCAAGAAACCCGTCATCTACATCCGTCTCGACGACATCGCCTGGGTCGAGTTCCTCCGCATCTCTGCAGGAGGCGTCGTCCGCGGCTTCGACTTCGTGGTCGCGCTGAAGAGCGGCCACCGGACGATCTTCTCAGGCGCAGACAGACGCGAGTCGGACAACATCAAGGCATACTTCGAGAAGAACAAGGTGGAGGTCAAGACCATCGACGACAACAAGCAAGTCAACGAAGAGATCGGAGACGAGAGCGAGAACGACCTGCAGGGCATCGACGACGGCGAAGAAGAAGGAGACGAAGAAGGCGACGACGACTTCGTGGCCCCAGACGACGACGAAGGAGAAGACGACGACGGCGACTACGGAGACGCGAAGTAGCGAGTCACATAATTAATTCGAGAGTATATTTATAATGCAATTGGGAGGAAATTCAAAGAAACTCGTAGCCAGAAATGACCACCTTATGAGGCAAACCAAGTTCACCAAAAAGACCTCTTCGACAGACTCCATCCAAGAGCTCAAGGAGATCTTCAAAGACTTCAAACAACGCGAAGCTCGACTCATGCAAGAGCTCGACCGCGGCTGGGAAGACCTGCCGAACAAAACCAACGAGCGCAGAGAGCTCTTCAGCACCAAGTCGCAGCTGCGCAAGAAAAGCGCGATCTCGGTTATGAAGACGCCCAAGCAGAGCCAGTCGAACACCATCGCCTTCAAAAAGCAGCCGGAAAACCCGCTCAAGCCTCCACCGGTCACCTGCCGCAACTGGGTCTGTCTGGACGCGGACACGCTGGACGTGATATACGGCCTGCGGGCCAACGAAGAGCGGGAAATGGCCAGCGTGACCAAGGTGATGACCTGTCTGCTGACGATCGAGTTCATCAACCAGTACAGAGTCGACCTCGAGAAGACCTGCTACCTCGTCTCCAAGCGCGCAGCCAAACTCGGCGGCACCACCGCGAACCTCCGCCTCGACGACTACGTGTGCGTCAAAGACCTCCTCTTCGGCCTCATGCTGCCCAGCGGCAACGATGCAGCCCAAACCCTCGCAGAGAACGTCGTGACGCATAAACTAATTCTAGACAAGCACGATGGCTGCGACCCCAACACCCTAAACTACGACGAAGAAGTCCCGCGCGAAGTCAACCTCGAAGAAGAGTTCTACAAAATGATGAACCAGAAGGCGCGCAAGCTCGGCATGTTCCACACCAACTACGACTCTTCCCACGGCCTCGCCAACGAACTCAACTACAGCTCCTGCATCGACCAGGCGAAGCTCGCAGTCCTCGCGATGAAAGACTCGCTCTTCCGCGAGATCGTCAGCACTCCAGTCTACACAGGCATCATCGAACGCAACGGCAGAGAAATCGAACTCGTCTGGCGCAACACCAACAGACTCCTCGACCGCAGAGGCTACCTCGGCATCAAGACCGGCATCACCAACTCCGCAGGCGGCTGTCTCTGTTCTGCCTACCAGAACAAAGGCATCAACGTCGTCACGGTCGTCTTCGGCTCGCACGACCACAACACGCGCTTCTCCGACACCGAAGCGATCCACAACTGGGTCGCCCTCAACCACAAAAACCTCACGCAGCTGGCCCCCGAGGAGCGTCTGCTGGACAGCGCACCTGCTTTGTAATCGTAATTAAGTTTGCTTCAACTGACTGAATTTAAATTCAAGACGAATGAGCAGGCCAGAGACGTGCCACAGGATTAAAGGACACAGGAGAGCCACCAGCTGCTACGACTTCGACTTCCTCACGCACACCACAGAAACAGCCGACTCCAGGCAAACCGAGAACAAAACCGTCCTGTCGATCCCCGCGCCGCAAAGCAACCTCGACTACTTCGAGTACTTCCAACTGCCTCGCCCTGCTGACGACAGCGAAAAGTCCGTCGTCGTCGACTGTCTCGAACACGATCGCGAAGACCGGAAGCGCAAAGACCTCGGCCTCAAGTTCAGCGCGTCGCTCAGAATCCTCACAGAAAACAACGACCCCCAAGAACTCGTCTGCGAAAGTCCCAAAAGCCTCCAGTCGCAGCGAAGGCTGGCCAAAATCCAGGTCAAGTACGGCACAGACCTGGGCAAGATCGAGGAAGACGCACACGAAGCCAGTCTGGCCAACTCGCGGAACTCGATCGTCCTCAAACACTCGGCTCAGAAGGCTCTCGCGAGGATCGTGCGAGGCAGCGGGTCCGGCAAAAAAGACTTCGCAGAAATCTACGAGGTCCCCGAGAACAAGCTCATCCTTGAGGAGTTCGACGTCAGCCGCGAAGAGAAAGAGAACCAGCCCTCCAACAACCGTCTCGACCAGCAGACCACGAAAGCGATCATCATCCAGCAGAAACCCAACCCCCTTGCCAAAGTCTCCACTCTCCAGACCCTCGCTGCCAAAGGCCGGCAGGACAGCAAGCCGATGCCCATCAACACGCCGCTCGGCGTCGGCGGATTCTTCCTCCCGCTCGGCTACCAGTCTTCGACGCACACGCCTCAAACAGCCGCGAGACAAACCCAGGCCAAGCTGCACACAGGCTCCTCCCACAGCTCAGGCTTCGCAGAAAGGCGCAACCAGTTCCGAGGCCTGCAAGAAGCTTCCGGCCGCGGCTGCCTCACCTCGACGCTGCAGCGACTGCACAACGAACGAGGCAGGAGACAGCTGAGCATCTCCGAGAAAGGCCACGGAGACTCCCGAGACTCCAAGTCCAAAACCCCGCTCCGCAGCAAGTCCAAAAACGACCCTCCACTGCTCTTCGAAAGCGTGAGTCCGCTGGCCTGCGCAAGGACAGGCAGCAGCCAGTCGGTCCTCGGCAAGTTCAGGCCGAAGAAAGTCGCGAGGCGAGGCAACTCGACCTCTTCAATCCCGAAGACCGAGAACCTCAAGCATAAAGTGCTGAAGAAGAGCCCATCCAACGCAGAGCACTACAATCGCACCCAAGACCAGCCCAAACCCGACCTGCACCACCCGGCGAACCTCGAGTCCATGCTTTCCTCCCAGCAGTCGCTCATCCGCCAGCTCACGACTCGCGTGAACGCCCTCGAACTCGAGAACCAGCTCATCGCGAACCACCACCTTATGCTGCAGAAAGAAAACTCGCTGCTCAGAACCGAGATCGAGTCTGCCTGCGCAGTCGAAAGGAGCTACCACGAGCAGCTCGACGGCATCGGCAGGCGCGTCTCGAAGATGCTCGAGGTCAGGTAAGCGCGCCGCGCTCGAAGTTTGCATACAATTAGCTAATTAAGTTGTGACTCTGCTGCGAACTACTTCTCCAGCTGTCTCCTGGCCACCTTCGCGATGCGGCGTGGCGTCGGTCCGATGACTGTCTTCTCCAAGAAGCTGTGGCTCTCCGGCCCCCCTCGCTCGAGGAAGCTGCTCACGTTGGTCACCTTTACCGAGAGGATCTGGTCCAGCTGGTCCAGCTCCTCCGCAGACAGCAGTTCGGTCAGCAGCTGAGGCAGCTGGTGGTTCGCGGTCTTGAGCTCGCGGTAGATCGTCTGCATGTAGCCGAACAAGTTGATGCCTGAGGAGTAGTAGTCCATGTGCTTGTGAGCCGGGATGTTCCTGAAGAGCAGGTGCAGGTTCGACTCGGTCACCACATCGCGGATCGACTCCATGTTCGTGCGAGATGCTTTCGGCTTCTTGCTGCGGTTGACCTTCCTTCCCAGGAATCCTTCGCTCGAGGCGTCTTTCCTGCTCGATTCCTCCAGCTCGGAGTAGAGCTGGCTGATCACCAGCTTGAAGAGCTCGATTAGCGTCTGGTCGTTTAGATTGAACTGCGTCCTGCTTCCAAGCAGCCTCAGCAGCGAGAGGTTGAACATCTTGGACAGCAGCTGCGGGAATCCTTCGCTGGCAGCGAGCAGCCTCGAAATGCCTTGGGGAAAGAGCTCGCGGACGAAGCCACTGGAGATGAAGGCTTCATAGACTTCTTCGAAGTAGTAGTGGAGAGCGTTGAGCAGTCCGAGACTGAGCCAGACGTACTTCTCGAGGTCTGCCTCGTTGACCGCAGGGGCGAAGCTGTCGACGGTCTTCTGCACTTGGATGAGGATGCTGAGCATCTTGTCTAGCAGGTCTTGGAAGACGGAGACGAGGCCTGCAGAGTTGTAGACCTGCATCTGCAAGATGATGAGCATCAGAGCCATGGTGAAGGACTGGCTCGAGACGGACTGGTGTTTCTCGAGCACTTGGAAGAGGATGCCGTTGATGACTCGGAAGGGCGAGTTCGTCTGTCCTTTCGGCTGGGGAGTGTCTTGTCGCTGGCCGAGGCCTTGCGTGAGGCCGGTGTCTTTCTTCGCTTCGAGGAGCACGAAGCTCTCGTCGGAGAGGACGTACGAGTAGCAGACGTCGTAGATGGTCTGCAGCTCGCAGCGGTCTGCCTGGAAGATGGGCAGCAACGCCTGGACGACTGGCTCGAGCATCGCGACGTGTCTCTTGGTCTTGCGGATGAGCTTGCTGCCGATTTGGAGGATCTCTTCCTCGAACTCGATGCGCTGCGGTGCGCCGAGGTAGAAGAAGATCTTCGCCAGCTCGGGTTCGACAGCTTCGTACTCCTCGCCGAGCACCTGGGGGATCTCCACGATCTGCAGCACCAGCGAGAGACAGCTGCCGATGACCATCGCACTGTGCGGTTCCCTCCGAGTGAGCTTCAGGTACTCTTTCTCGATGCGAGCAGTTATCAAGTTGAGGATCTTGCCGGAGTACTTCGAGTAGTCTTTCGCCAAGTTGGTCTGCAGGAGGGTTGCGAGGAAGCGGTAGTAGCTCTCGAGGTCGCAGGTGGCCAGCAGGTCGAAGCTGGCGAGCGTCTCGTAGGCATGCACGCGTAGCCTGTTGTTCAGCGGCTTGCTCTTGACGATCTGCTTGAGGATTTCGTTCGCGAGGTTCGACAGCCTCGTGTGCTCATGAGTCTGCAGCGACGAGCTGTTCGAGGCGAAGAAGCCGACCAGGTACTTGTAGATGCGGAGGAACCCTTCGGCCGAGACCTTGTCGAGGCCGCAGAGGCCGGTCTCCAGCAGGAAGAGCAGTCTGTACATGAGACTGGCTTTGCCTGCGAGCTGCTGGGCGAAGAAGAGGAAGTTCTCTTCGAAGAACGCGCAGACGACGGAGCTGGTGAGCTGTGCGTACTCGGTGTAGCTGTCTGAGGCGAACTGCTGCGCGCAGGTGTTGAAGACGATCAGAAAGCCTTCGACTATGCTGTCCTGGCTGACGACGGTACCTGCAGGCAGGAAGCGAGCCAGGTTGTCGTCGTGCAGTTGTCGCTTGCCCGAGATGTGGTTTGCGAGACACTCGACGAAGTCTCCGATCTTCTGTCTGAGGCCGCAGGTTTCGAGGAGTCGGTAGAGGATGCTGCAGGCGCTCGAGACGACCGAGTCGTAGTTCTCTCGTGAAGTGAGACTACGTTGCAGTCGTAGAGACTCTTCTCTGCCTCGTAGAACTGCTTGGGGTCCTCTTCGGAGTGTGCCGAAGACTGCGCAAACAGGAAGATACTCGGGGAGACTGCTCGGAGGAAGAGTCTGGATCATGCGATGCTACTGCTCGCTGTTCTTCTGGATCTCCAGTGACAGCACTGGCAGCTCCAGTGCGCGGCCGACGCACTCGAGTGACAGCTTGAGGAACAGCAGCGCGTAGTCGGGACTGCCTGGGCTGATCTGCGAGGCGAGCACCAAGATGTCTTCGAACACTTTGTTCCCCCAGAACGCCATCACTTGGAATGAGTCTCTCAGGTTGAACTGCTGGATCAGACTGTTGATGGCGGTCTGGTGTTCGGGTGCTTCGTCTTGGATGTTCTTCTCGAATCTGCGAGCGATGCTGAAGAGGCTGTTCAGACAGCTGAGCAGCGGAGTGCGCAGTCTGATGGCTGCTTCGACCGGCAGCTCGGTCACTTCTCTAGTCTGCAAAAAGTTTTGAATCTAATGAGCTAGTGCTACTTTGGTCAGGTAGAAACAGAAGGTGCTGCTGGACATGACTTCCAATCCTTGTCTCGAGTACTTCGGGAACTCTTCTTCGAGCGTCGAAAGCAGCTTCTCGTTGATCGCGTTGATGGCAGTGATGCACTCGAAGGTGTTGATGAAGTTCGCTTGTTGGAGACTTTCGAGCAGCATGTTGCCGCAGGAGGAAAAGGCTTCGACTGCGTCAGGGACTATTTTCGGCAGCGCAGAGACGACGAGGAGCGAGTCTTCCTGCAAGAGCACTTCGCAGAACATGATGGACAGTCGCAGCTGCTCTTCGTTGTCGTTGCTGGAGAAGAACTTCTTGACGAACCTGTAGTACACTTCGTCGGAGAACTGGGCGTCTGCGAAGAACTCGTTGTGGCTGAGGAGTCTCGCGAAGGCGATCGTGACCTGCTTCTGGTTCTCCGGGTGCTGGTCGGTTCTAAAGACTCCGTAGCTGAGCTTGTTGAGCAAGCGGACCATGAGACTGGTGTCGTCGGGGGAGTCTGAGTCGAGACAGACTTGAGTGATGTAGCTGGCGAGGGTGATGCAGAGGAACTTGAAGGTGGCAGGCTGGATGGCGAGTCGCGCTCTGAGGCAGGCGATGTTGATGAGGGCTTCGATCATCTTGCGCAGGTCTGCAGCGGCGATGTCTCGCAGCTCTTCGGTGGCCGCGATCATCTCTGCGGGGTTCGGCGAGGTGTGTTTGTCGAGGATGGCCAGGATGCCTCGGTAGTCTCGGACGGTCGCTTCGTCTGCGGCGAGGGCTTCGAGCTTGAGGACGACCTCTGCTTCGTTGTCTAGCATCTCCACTTTTATTACTGCTGGGAGTCCGATGTGATGTTCGGCCGGCCTCACTGCGATAAGTGATATGCTCCCAACGAGTCGGTCTGCATCGAGCACGAGGAGCTTAGGTCTTCTTCGAAGTTAGTTTGCCGTGTGCGAGGACTACCGCTACATACCTGATCATATTATAGTTCATGTTGCTTTTAACTTTAATTACAATTTATCTCGCTGCTGATTATCGCCTGCTGGCCGGACACCGCTTTCTATAATTCGCATGGCGCAGTCGCTCGAACAAATCGACAAGAGCATCCAGGCAGACCTCGACTACATCAATGAGCAGGTCGGACCCAGGTTCCGCAAGCTCGCACCGAACGAACGCGAAGCCAAAGTGAACCAGCTGCGCAACAAACTCCGAGCAGTCAAGTCGATGCTCAGCACCTACGACATCGACCTGCAGACGGCCAACGAACGAGACGCCCAGCCGTACATCCCCAAGTACGAAGAGAAGATGAAAGAGCACAAGCGACTCGAAGAAGTCCTCAAGAAGCTCAAAGACGAAGCTTTCCGCGAGCAGGTCAACCCGATGGGCACCAACCAGAGCGCCGAAGAACACAAAACCATCGAAGAGCTGGACAAGAACCAGCTCATGAAGCGCGGAGACGACCTGCTGCACCGTGCAGACGCTCGACTGGACGAGGCGACGAAGATGCTGGTCGACGCGAAGACCCTGCAAGACGACATCTCGAAGGAGCTGCAGCGCATCGAAGAGCAGCTGATGAAGACCTACGAGACCGCGAAAGACACCCAGAGCATGCTCAAGCGATCGAAAGAACTGATCAACTACTTCTTCCGCGCGGTCCAGACCGACAAGATCATCATGTGCTGTCTCATCATCGTCGTGATACTCGTCCTGGTCGTCATCATCATGGGCTTCGCTGGCGTGAAGAACAAAAACTTCAACTCTAAGGCAGTGCCGAATCAGAGCAAAGCCTAACTAATTTATACTTGTTACACGAACATAAATAGGCTCATGGAAGACGACGACTTCAAGAAGCGCGAGACCGGAGGAGCAGACATCGTCCTCAACCTCCTCGAACGCAGCAAGAAAAACCAGGCAGTCGAAAAACGGGTGCTGGAGTACAACAACAAAGAACCCGAGTCGACCCTCGAACAGGTCATCCTGCCCAAAGAGCGAGTGACCCGCAAGAGCGAAAACCCCGACTCCGACGACCTCGAGTTGTAAGCCTCGAATCACCAGCGACCTCAGCGAGCTCGACGCAGACGTGCTGCGCAAAATCGAGACCAACAAGTTCGACGAGTACACCCGCGAGAACGTCTTTCCGCGCAGCTTCTGGGGCAAGAAGCTCACGCCGGACCAAATAATGAGCTACTCGAAGAGCATCCACGGTCCGATCCTGAACCTCTCGAAGGAGGTCTCGAGTCTGGCGATGAAGAACTTCAAGAGTAGCAGCGCGTGAGCAGGGGTCGTGGCGATCATCAACGAGAAGGTCACGAAGACTGCAGCGGTGAACATCATAAAGCGCATCATCAAGATGGCCGTGAAGAACTCCGCCGAGCTGCGCGACGAAGTCTTCTTCCAGATCATCAAGCAGGTGCGCTTCAACTACCGCCAAGAGTGCTGCTACCAGGCCTGGGACCTGCTCTGCGTCATCAGCTGCTACATCACGCCCAGCGAGACCGCCGTCTACCCCATCCTCAACTACCTCAAAGGCACCATCGAGACCAACCGCGACGAAGAGGTCCGCAGGTGCGCTCGCTTCTCGCTCGTCCGCGTCATGCGCGGCTTCCTCACCAAAGGCCGCGGCGTGCTGCCCTGCACCTCGGAGATCGAAGCGATCAAAAAGAAACAGAAGCTGTCCTGCAGGATCTACCTGTTCACCGGAGGCTTCCTGACGGTCTACTTCGAGAACTACACGGTCGTCTCGGACATCTTGCGACAGATCTGCGAGATGATGGAGATCGACCGCGACCACTTCGCGAACTTCGGCCTGGTCGAGGTGGCCACGAAGCAGGGCGGCATCGTCGAAGAGTGCTTCGTGGAAGACTTCATCAAGGTCGGAGACGTCATCGCTTCGTGGGAACACGAGCGGCTGTTCTACCAGCGCAAGCTCGGCACCTCGATCGACGTCAAGTTCTGTCTCTACTTCAAGGTCCGCTTCTTCTACCCGCTCGACAGGACAGACCTCAACCAGTCGCTGCTCATCTACAACGAGTGCTGCTACATGTTCAAGAACTGCCACTGCAACATCAACGACGAAGAACTCACCGAACTCATGGGTCTGCACCTCCAGATCTTCTTCGGAGACCACAACGACGCCAAGGCCGAAGAGATTCGCAAGTACCTCTACGAACAGATCCCCAGACACGAAGCCAAGTTCGCCGCCAACAAAGAAGACATGGTTCTCCGCATCCTCGCCAGGTACGTAGAGAAGAAAGGCACGAAGAGAAACGACTGCAGAATCGCTTTCGTCGGCATCCTCTCCAAACAAGACTCATACCTCAGGAACTACTACAGGTGCAAAGTCGACTCGCTTTCGCAAGACCTACACGAACTGAAGGACAGCTTGGTGTTGGCACTGGGCGAGAAGAACATGCGGGTGCTGACGGACAAGTACGTAGACGCGCGCGTGAGCAGGTCATGTCGAAGGACATCGAGTACATCGACATGCAGAAGTGGGGCTTCTCCGACGTGCTCTTCACGCTGCTCTTCGGCAAGAAAGAAGAAGTCCCTTCGAAGCTCGTGCTGCAGACCACGCTGGTAGGCTGAGCTGAGCAGTCCACCTGCATCGCGCACTCGCTGACCACCTACGCAGAGAACATGATGGGCATCTCGCCCAAAGAGAACAACCTGGTGGCCTCTGCGACCTCGAAGATGATCATCGCAGCCACTGAGTTCTTCAAGCGAGTCAACAAGTTCGAACTGGCTCGCCTCGAA
>JFJP01005871.1_pt1 | contig 11910 bp, 4 predicted proteins | sample 431651 | NCBI WGS metagenome assembly JFJP01 (sample SAMN02602958, study PRJNA72255) | Microbial mat metagenome, whole genome shotgun sequencing project. | biome: fresh water; feature: sink hole; material: water; isolation source: purple microbial (photo- and chemosynthetic) mats found in... | reverse complement strand
GCATGCTGAACAGGTCGGGAAACAGCCGCATCATCATCTTGCGGTCTTCCAGCATGTAGCTGACACCGCTGGGCACGCGCAGGTTGTCTTCAAGAACGTAATACTCGCCCTCGCCCGCCGCATTTGGGGCACGCACGATGTCAATGCCAGAAATATTGGAGTAAATCTGATTCGGCAGCGACACGCCCACCATTTCGGGGCGGAATTGCGCGTTGTTCTCAATCTGTTCGCGCGGCACAATGCCGGCTTTCAAAATATCCTGATCGTGGTAAATATCGTGAATGAAGCGGTTCAGGGCATTGACGCGCTGCGTCAGACCACGCTCCATGCTGGCCCATTCGTGCGCCGGGATGATGCGCGGAATCAGGTCAAACGGAATCAAGCGCTCGGTGCCTGCGCCCTCCTCGTCTTTTTCGCCATAAACGGCAAAGGTAATGCCGACCCGGCGAAAGATCATCTCTGCCTCTTCACGGCGCTTGGCCATCATGTCGCCGGGCTGGCGCGCCAGCCACTCGTCGTACATCTTGTAGTGATCACGAATTTGCGCGCCCTTGCTGAAGAACTCGTAGGGCAAGCGGGTGTACATCTCGTCGAATTTCTGCATGAATATTTACTCCTAGATTAAGCATAGCAAGCTTTGGGCCACTGTCGGGTCAGTAGCCTGCATCAAAATTGATGCTGCCAGTAACGTCGCTGCGTCTGGCGCTGACATTGCGGTGCATCGGGCAGCCACGACTGCCAGGTCACTGCACCACAATGAGGCGTATCAAGCACCTTGATGTGCCGTTCGGCATAACGCACCAAAACCGGGCTGGCTGGATGACCAAAACGGTTGCGATAACCCGCCTGCACCACGGCGATACGTGGCTGCACCGCATCCAAAAACACGCCACTGTTGGACGACTGGCTGCCATGGTGCGGTGCCAGCAACAAGTCAGCCTGCAAGCCAGCGGCACCAGCTGATGTGGGACTGCGACCTGGTGCTGCCAGCACCGCCTGGCGCTGCACCAGGCTGGCCTCTTGCGCCTGCGCAATGTCGCCGGTCAGCAGGACCGCTTGCTGGCCATTGGAAATGCGTAGCACGCAGCTCAGCGCGTTGGTTTTTTTCACTTGCGCGTAATCGGTCGGCAGCGGGTGCAGCAGCTCAAAATCGACCCCATCCCAACGCCAGTGCTGACCCGACTCACAGCGCCAGGGCGTCGGCGCACCATTGCCGGGCACACCGTCTGCCGCAAACGAGGCGATCCACTGCGCCTGCGGCTGATCGGCCAGCACCGCTGCCGCACCCCCCATGTGGTCGCTATCGCGGTGGCTCAACAGCAACACATCCAGCCGCACGCCCAGCGCGCGCAACAGTGGTAGCAACACCCGTTGTCCAGCATCGCTGTCGTGGCTGTAACGCGGGCCGGCATCAAACAGCAGCGCGTGGCCACGGGTGCGCACCAGCACGGCGCTGCCCTGACCAATGTCTGCTGCCAGCAGCTCAAACTGCCCCATGGGTGGCAGCGATGCCTGCCACAGCGCCACCGGCAACACCAGGGGCCAGCCCAGCAGGCGCAAGCGCCAAGGCAAACGCAGCACCAGCACCACACCGCCCAATACCGCTGCCCCAGCGGCCCACCAGGGAGCCTGCGCCACCGACAGCACCGCCCCGGGCGTTGCTGCCAGCCAGCGCAACGCAGCCATCATCAGCAACACCGCCCACGCCGCCATGTCCCATAAGGCAGGCAGCAACGCACCCAACATGGCCAGTGGTGTGATCAGCAGTGTGACCCACGGAATTGCCAGCGCGTTGGCTGCCAACCCAACCAGCGACACCTGCCCAAACAGCACCAGCGACAAAGGTGCCAGCGCCAGCGTGATCACCCACTGCTCGCGCAACATGGAGGTAAATCGGCCGGTAGCCCTTTTTTTACAATCGCTTGCAGCTCCTGAATCTGAAGCAAACAGGACACCCACTGCGACAAAACTAAGCCAAAAACCCGCCTGCAGCAGCGCCCACGGGTCAAACGCCACCACCACCGCGCACGTCAGCAACCAGGTCTGCGGCCAGGGCCAGCGCAGGCCACTCAGGCGCAGCAACGCCACCGTAGCCAGCATCAGCACAGTGCGCTGCGCCGGCACGCCAAAGCCACTGAACAAGGCATAGCACAGTGCCAACAGCACACCGCCCAGCAGCGCCGCATTGGGCCCCGGCCAGCGCAGGCACAAGCGGGCAGAGCGCCGCCACAGCCAGCCCACCAGCGCCGCAGCCATCCAGGCAAACATGGTGATGTGCAACCCCGAGATGCTCATCAGGTGCGACACGCCGGTGGCGCGAAACAGCTGCCAGTCAGCCGCAGCCACGGCACCTTGGTCGCCCACCACCAGCGCCGCGATCAGTCCGGCCGCTGCGGGGTCGCTGACGTGCTGAAAAATGTGCCCGCGCAGCTGCTGGCGTGCGCGGGTCAGCGGATGGTGCCCACTGTCACCCAGCCACAACATCGGCGGGTCTTTGGGCCCGGCGCGCACATAGCCGCTGGCTTGCACGCCGTGCTGCCACTGCCACAACTCGTAGTCAAACCCATGCGGATTGACCTGGCCGTGGATGGCTTTGAGCCGCACCGCCAGCCGCCAGCGGTCACCAGCCTGCCAGCCTGGCTGCGTGTCTTGCTCAGTGGCATACCAGGCGAGTGCCAGCTTGGGCGGCAAGGCCACCGGTTGCCCGGCCAGCTGTGCCGACTCCACAGCAAATTCAAAACGCTCACCTTGTTCAAAACGCTGCGGCAAGCTGGCCACCACACCGGTAACCAGCACATCACGCCCTTGCAACGCCGGATCCAGCGCGTTTTGCGCAAACAAAACGGCACGCGCACCGGTCAGGCCAAAGGCTGCCAGGCCAAACAGCACCAGCAACCAGCTGGCGAGCGCCTTGTGACCCACCCCTATTGCTACATTTTTAATAGCTGCCAGCGCATATCCCATAAGGGCTAACAGCATAAAACATGCATAAATCCAAATGGGCCACAAATCGGACTGCTGCAGCTGCCAGGCGCTACCGGCCAAACAACCCAGCAGCGCGGGTGTCAGCCAGCGCAGGCGTTGGTGGGGCGCAGCAGATGCCGGCAAATCAGGCATGGCGCTACACGGACAGGTGTTGCAGCGCTGCGCAGTGCATCATGCTGTTGATTGTTCAGACAACAGCAACTCCAGCTGCGCCAGCAGCGCGTCACGCAGCAGCTTGACTTGCGGCAATTGTTGCAATGCGGCAACGTTCTGGTTTTGTTCCTTGAGCTGGCACAAGCGCGCTCCCAGCGCATGTATTTGCTCATGCAGCCTGACCACCTCTTGCACTGCCTGCTGATTGCGCTGGTCAGACAAGCCACCGCCATCAATCCATCGGCCAACATTGCAGCGATGGCGGTCCAGCGTCAACGTGGTGTCTCGTTCCCCCGTGAGGTAAGCCTGTAGTACCAGTACCCAGGCGCGGTGCTCGGCACTGGCAAACAGCAGTGGCATGTGCTGGCGCGGCACTACTGCAACACCCTGCCACAGCGGGTCGCCTTGCCAGTTGGCAGCCCAGCCGGGCAAGTCGTGTGCCGGCATCGGGCGGGCAATGCCGTAGCCCTGCGCCAGGTCACAGCCCAGCCGCAACAGCATCTGGCCGTGCGCCACGGTTTCAACGCCTTCGGCAATCACCTGACGATGAAATGAGGCCGACATGTCGAGAATGCTCACCAAAATCGACAAGTCATCCGGGTCGTCGAGCATGTCACGCACAAAACTCTGGTCAATTTTGAGTTGCGACACCGGCAAGCGCTTCAGATAGGTCAATGACGAATAGCCGGTACCGAAATCATCCAGCGCAAACTGCACCCCCATGGCGCGACACTGTGCCATCGTCTGCGTCACATGCAGCATGTCTTCAAGGGCACTGGTTTCCAGCACCTCGATCTGCAAGTCCGCCGGATCGACTTGCGGGCAGGCCGCCAGGCTGACCCGCAAATTTCCGGCAAAGCCACTGTCTTGCAGCTGGCGCGCGCCAACATTGATGCTGACCGGAATGTGGGTGCCTGCTGCCAGCCAGGCACTCATTTGTGCCAATGCAGTGTCGATGACCCACTTGCCCACATCGACTGCCAGCGGGTGGTCTTCGATCAGCGGCAAAAACAGCGCCGGTGGCAGCAGCCCGCGCTCCGGGTGCTGCCAGCGAATCAACGCCTCGGCACCCACCACCAAACCGCTGCGCATGTTCACCTTGGGCTGGTAATACAGCACAAATTCGCGTTGCAACAAGGCGGCGCGCACGCGCTGCAGGCCTTCGAGCTGATCGCGCTGGCTCAGGTCGTGCTCGGCATCAAAAAACTGGAACCGGTTTTTACCGGCCTGCTTGGCCTGGTACATCGCCTGGTCCGCCTGGCGCAGCAACTGCTCGGCATCCACTTCTTCACCTTGTGGGTAAAAAGTGACCCCCACACTGGCTGACACTTGCAACACACACCCCAGCGCGCTAATCGGCGCGTCAGCGGCAGCCAGCAAGCGCGTCAGCAAAGGCACCGCGTCCTGCGGCCCGTTCAGGTCCATCATGACCGCCACAAACTCATCGCCACCCAGCCGCGCCAGGGTATCGCCCTCGCGCAACGCCTGCTTCATGCGCACCGCCAGTGCCAACAGCAACTGGTCACCGGCATCGTGACCATGCGTGTCATTGATGTATTTGAAGCCATCCAGGTCAAGGTAGGCGACACCGAGCTGCTGGCCGCGTCGTTGGATTTGTGCCATGCCCTGGCGCAACCGATCAGCCAGCAACACCCGGTTGGGCAATGCCGTCAGCGCGTCAAAATGTGCCAGATACTCCAGCTCGCTCTCGTGTCGGCGCGATTCGGTGACATCCATGTAGATGGTGACAAAACCACCCTGTGGCAACGGCGTGCGAATGATTTCCAGCGAGTTGCCATTGGGCAGCACCCGCTCAAACCGGTGCGGTTTACCTGATCGCACCTGCACCAGCCGGTCTGCCACCAGCTGTTCGACATCCACCGGGCCGTAATCACCGCGCCGGGCATGAAAGCGCAGCAAATCCTCAAACTTGAAGTCTGGCTGGCGGGTCAGTTCGTCAGGCAGCCCCTGCATGCTGCTCAATTGGGTGTTGAAGGCCAGTACGCGCAAATCAGCGCCGACCACCAGCACCCCCCCCGGAAAGTGCTCGATGATGGTTTTGAGCTGCGCGTTTTGCTGCTGCAAGCGGGCCTCCGCCTGACGCAGCGCCGCCACCTGCTGGCTCAGCGTGAGGGCGCGGGCATCCAGCTCTTGCTGGTTGCCACGCAACGTGGTCAGCATGCTTTGCTGGCTGCCGACCAAGGCCACAATTTCGGCAATCTGGCTGGTAGTTTGCACCTCGCCTTCAAAATCAAGCTGCCCGATGCGCCGACTGGCCAACGCCAGCGACTCCAGCGGCTGCGACAAAATCAGCGTGCCGGCGCGCACCAGCCCAAAGGCCAACGCCATCAATAACAGCAGCGCCAGCGCCAACGCCAGTGCAATCGGTTGCCAGGCGGGTGCAAAGTCACTTGCCGGTGCCAGCACCACGTTCCACAAACGCTGCTCACCGAGCTTGTAGGGGCGCACGCTCACCAGCCACTCGATGCCGGCAGATTCAAAAGCCAGCACGTCACCGCTGGGCCGGTCAGCTGCGCGCCAACGCTGCAAGCCATTCGTCACGGCAACCATGCCCAGACCTGCGGCGGGTTGCAGCAAACGCTTTTGCCAGCTCGCAGCATCAACGCCAGCCGGCATGGCAGGCAACGCCAGCACCCGCTCGTCATCGGTGACCACCAGCGCCAGACCATCCACGCCAACATTGGCACCCAGGGTCAATTTGGAGAGGTCGCGCAGCGTCAGGTCAAAGCCCAACACAAAATCCCGGCCATCGTTCAATCGCATACGGGTCGAGGCAGTGATGCCCGGGTCGCCGGTGGTGAAAAACGTGTAGGGCACCGTCCAATGCACGCCACTGTCTGATTGCAGTGGCAGTGCGCCCAGGTACCACGGACGTTGCCTTGGATCGTAGTTTTGCTCGCTCCAGAACTGGCGCGTCTGGCCATTGGTTGCGTGCTCCAACAGCAAATGCTTTTGTGTACCCCATCGGCCAATGTCGGTCAATCGGTTGCGCCAGGATCCGCCCTCCTGCTGTAGCAGCAACCAGCCTTGACCATCCGAACTCCCCGCCACCACAGAAGTCAGTTGTTCGTATTCCATCAACACGGGTTGAAATATGGCGTTGAACGCCTGCGGCGACACCAGGTCGGGGGCGGTGCCATTGATCCAGCTGCGGCTCATGGCCAACAAGCGCACCGGCGGTGCAAAGAAAGCACTCAGACCGGCATCGACCCGCGCGGCGACACTGTCAAACTGTTCTCTGGCCAACTGCTCAGCCATCGGCCGCATGCCAAACCAGAAAAAACAGGCGGCCACCAGCAATGTCACACAAACGATCAACACCCCAACCCGGCGCAGTATCAGCTGTCGCAAGGGTTGCACGGTGTGTTGAAACAAGGGCATGGCTCAGGCTACCGGTTCAATCAATGGCCGCCCAGGCAGCTGTGCCGTCCAGTCGATCGGGTCTTGCTGCAGCACCATGTCAATGTCAAGGCCCAACACCTCGGCAATCGCCGCCGGAAACGTCACCGTCATCTTGTTTTGCGTCAGACTGGCCTGACGCACGCGCGAGCGCCAGGCGGCAAGATGGATAACCCCGGCCAGCGGCTCATACACATCGTTGTCAAACGGGGCTGCCTGGTATTGCAATGCGTCTTCAATCACTTTGGGGAAATGCCATTGTTGCGCCAGCCAGGCGCTGGCCTGGGTGTAGCAAAAGCCAAACGTCTGGCGCTCCAGCCGCTCGCGCTTGAGTTCCAGCGGGCCGGCTTCTGCGTCCAACGCCACCGCTTGCGGCATGGCAGCACGCATGGCCAGCGCACCCACCGCATGGATCAGGCCGGCCGTAAACGCCGCCTGCTGGTTTTGCCGCAACAAACCGGCCAGCGAGCGCGCCACTTTGGCGCAGTCACAGCTGTAAGCCCAGAACTGCGGCAACGACAAACCCGGCATGGCGCGGAACGAGGCCTGCGATGCCGCCGAGCTGACCATGGTTTGCACCTGGCTCAAGCGCAGCAGTGCCAGCGCCTCGCTGACACAAAATACCTGGCCGCTGAGCTGGAAAAAGCTGGCATTGGCGGCTTGCAACACGCGGGTGGTCAGGGCCGGGTCGGTGCTGATGAGCTGCGAAATGCGGCGCAGGTCTGGCTGCGCGCGACTCAGTTCCGCCGACAGCAAAGCCACCAGCCGAGGGGCGGTGGGAATGACAAAACGCGGCGACAACAACGCGGCCAGTTCCATTGAACCTAATTTCCTGAACCTTTGAGTTTGGCAAATGCTGATGACATGGCTGTCGATTGTGGCGCATACGCGCCCTGCCCTGCGCCATTTCCCGCTGTAGCGTTGCGGCCACGCTGCTGCGGGCTGGCACCCTGGAAGCGGTTGTCGCCAGCACTACCGTGGCGCGCCGGTGCAGCGCCCAGCTTCATGGTCAGGGCGATGCGCTTGCGCGCCACATCCACTTCGACCACCTGCACCTTGACGATGTCGCCGGTTTTGACCACCGCGCGCGCATCGGTGACGAACTTGTGGCTGAGCTGGCTGACATGCACCAGCCCGTCCTGATGCACGCCCAGGTCCACAAACGCGCCAAAGGCGGCCACGTTGCTGACCGTGCCCTCCAGCACCATGCCTTCTTTCAGGTCGCGGATGTCTTCAACATCGTCATCAAAGCGCGCCACCTTGAAGTCCGGGCGCGGGTCGCGGCCGGGTTTTTCGAGTTCGCCCAAAATGTCCTTGACGGTGATCACACCAAACTTGTCGTTGGCAAACAGCGCCGGGGCCAGGGTTTTGAGCAGGTCGGCGCGGCCCATCAGCTCGGCCACGGCTTTGCCGGTTTTGACCATGATTTGCTGCACCACCGGGTAGGTTTCGGGGTGCACACCGGTCATGTCGAGCGGGTTGTCGCCACCGCGAATACGCAAAAAACCAGCACTTTGTTCAAACGTTTTGGCACCCAGGCCGGTGACCTTGAGCAACTGGGCGCGGTTGGCAAATGCGCCGTTGGCCTCGCGCCAGCGCACCATGGCCTTGGCCACGCTGCCCGACAAGCCCGACACGCGGCTGAGCAAGGGCACGCTGGCGGTGTTGAGGTCAACGCCTACCGCGTTGACGCAGTCTTCCACCACGGCATCGAGCGTTTTGGCCAGATCGCTCTGGTTCACGTCGTGCTGATACTGGCCGACACCGATGCTTTTCGGATCAATTTTGACCAGTTCGGCCAGCGGGTCTTGCAGCCGCCGGGCAATGCTGGCGGCACCGCGCAGGCTGACATCGACATCGGGCATTTCTTGCGAGGCGAATTCGCTTGCCGAATAGACCGATGCACCGGCTTCGCTGACAACTACTTTTTCAATAGCTAGCTGCGCTTTACCATCAATGGCTGTAGCCTGTTTTATTAATAATTTAATGAGGTCAGCGGCGAGTTTATCGGTCTCGCGGCTGGCGGTGCCGTTGCCAATGGCGATCAGGTTCACGCCGTGTTTGACGCACAAATGGCTCAGCATGTGCAGCGCGCCATCCCAGTCTCGGCGCGGTTCGTGCGGAAACACCGTGGCGGTATCGACCAGCTTGCCGGTGGCATCCACCACCGCCACCTTGACGCCGGTGCGAATGCCGGGGTCCAGCCCCAGCACCACGCGCGGACCGGCCGGTGCTGCCAGCAGCAGGTCGCGCAGGTTGTCGGCAAACACCTTGATCGCCACTTGCTCCGAGGCCTCGCGCAGCCGGGTGAACAGGTCGCGCTCGATCGACAGGCTGAGTTTGACGCGCCAGGTCCAGGCCACGCACTTGCGGATCAAATCGTCCGCCGCGCGGCCCTGGTGCTGCCAGCCGAGCTTCAGCGCAATACGCGCCTCGGCCAGCGGCACCACCTGTGGCGCTTTTATTTTTGTAGCTGGTAGCGCACTGCTGGCGGGCGCTACAGGCTGATTTGTTATTAAATGATTGGGCACAGCCAAGCCAGACTCAGCCAGCGTTTGGAGCGCTTTTGATTTTGTAGCTGTTGGCGCACTACTGACGGGCGCTAGAGGCTGATTTCTTATAAATTTATCTGCGCTAGCCAGTGCGGGCTCGGGCAGCACCAGCTTGGCATCCAGAATGTCCAGACTGCGCCCGCGAAACACCGCCAGCGCGCGATGCGATGGCACCCGGCCAATCGGCTCGTCATAGTCAAAATAATCACGGAACTTGGCCACATCAGGGTGGTTCTCGTCCTTGCCGTCCATCAACTTGCTTTTGAACAAGCCCTCGGCCCACAGCCAGCCGCGCAGATCTTGCAACAGCGCGGCATCTTCGGCCCAGCGCTCGCTCAAGATGTCGCGCACGCCGTCGAGCACCGCTTGCAGCGTGGTGAAGTCATCACCGGCCTCGTTTTTTTCAAGTCGCACAAACGGCTGCGCCGCCACTGCCGGGTCAAGCGCCGGGTTGGCAAACAATTGGTCGGCCAGCGGTTCAATGCCCGCCTCGCGCGCGATCTGGCCTTTGGTACGGCGCTTTTGCTTGTACGGCAGGTACAGGTCTTCCAGCTCCTGTTTGGTGGGGGCTGCCACCAGCGCCGCCAGCAGTGCCGGTGTCATCTTGCCCTGCTCTTCAATGCTGTGGATGATGGCGGCCAGCCGGTCTTGCAACTCACGCAGGTAGCCCAAGCGGGTATCGAGTTCGCGCAATTGAATATCGTCAAGGCCACCGGTGGCCTCTTTGCGGTAACGCGCCACAAACGGCACGGTGGCACCGCCGTCGAGCAGTTCCACGGCAGCGGCCACCTGGCGCTCTTGCACGCCAAGCTCGTGGGCGATTTGGCCAATGATTTTTTGCATATGTCAGGGGTGCAACCAGCAGCGCTGGCGCAAGAATTTCAAAGGCCGCGAGTTTGCCATAGGCGCACGGACCGATAATTTCGGCCAGATGCGCAATGTCAAGTGATATTCGGGGCGAGACACTTATGCTTGCGTGTTGGAGTTACCCGTCTATTTATTAACCCCTCATGTTTGTTTGTTCTCAAATGAAACCATTCAGCCAATCCGAACTGCGCGTTGACCTGGAACCCCTGACCTTCTCGGTGCACGACATTGCGCCCGACAGCGGCATTTACGGGCCGGTTGACTATGGCTGGCGCGCCTACGCGCAAGACCCCAGTGTGCTGACATTTGGCGAGGGCATGTTTGCCACCAGCCCACTGAACGGCTCGCGCCGCCTGGTGTTTTGCGGCCACAGCCCGCAATGGGAAGGTTTTTATATTTCGTCGATGGGCGGGGCCGCCTATGCCTTCAAGCATGTGGGGGTCAATTACGTGCGCATTGCCGGGCGCGCAGCAACCCCCAGTGTGCTGATGCTCAACAACGTGGACGATCAGGTCCGGGTGCGGCTTGAGCCGTTGCCCGACTTTGAGTCGATCTGGCAGGGCTACCCAGGACCTGGCGGCAACACCTTGATCGGCATTTTTGCCTTGCAGCAGGCGCTGCTGGAGCGATTTGGTGCCGAGTACCCGCCCAAGCAGGTGCGCTCGTTTGTGGTTGGCCCGGTCAGCCAGGTGACTGGCGAAGGCGCGATTGTTTCCAACCCGATCGACAAGGGCGTGGTCACACATGTGACCGACTGGTGTGGCCGTGGCGGCATGGGCAGCCACCTGTTTCAGCAGCACAACCTGGTGGGTTGCATGTTTGGCGGCCATTGGTCCGAGCCGGATGTGCCGGGTGTCAAAGACTATGACCCGTACTTTGTCGAGCATTTTGGCGACCGGGCGGTCAAAATTGACAAGGCGATGACGGCCAAGTACGCGGTTGACCCCAAAACGCTGACCGGCGGCACCTTCGGCTCCAACTACCACGGCATGGGCGACAAGATTCTGAGCTTTAACTACCGCTCGGTCTATGCCAGCAAGGCCGACCGCCTGAAGCAGCAGCAAACCTTTGTGGTTGACCATTACCTCAAGCAGTACAACGAGGAAACCATCGCCACCAAGAGCTTCAAGCATTGTGGCGAGCCCTGCGGTGTGGCCTGCAAAAAGATGCATGGCCCGTTCAAAAAAGACTATGAGCCCTACCATTCGCTCGGGCCGCAGGTGGGCGTGTTCGACCAGCGGGCGGCCGAGATGCTCAACGACTACGCCGATGCCATGGGTTTTGATGCCATCCAGATTGGCGGCACCCTGGCCTGGATGATGGAGTGTGTGGCCGACGGGCTGATCGACCCGGCAGAATTTGGCTTTGGGCCGCGTGACGCTCTGCGTTTTGACCGCTTTACGGCGGAGCGCGACGAGTTTGACGTGGTCGATGACAGCATGATCAACGCCCGCTACGCCATGGGATTGATCCAGGCGCTATTGCAAAACCCGGCTGCCGAGTTGTTCCGCGCTGGCATTCGCAGTGCCGCACACGCGCTCAATGCGCGTTATCCGCAGACGCTGCCGGGTGAGCGCGCGGTGTTTTTGTCGCACGGCAAGGCTGGCTGCATGGTGCCGAACCAGTATTACGTGCCGGGCATGGCCAGCCCGATGCCGATCATGGGCAAGTATTACGTGTTTTACGGTGCCAATGTGCTGACACCGCAGGAGCTGGGCGGCCGCAATGTGGAGCGCATGGTGTATGAGCTGTTCAACGACAACATTGGCATGTGCCGCTTCCACCGGCAGTGGGCTGAATCGCTCATGAGCGAGATCGCCAAGGGCATGCTGGATTTGAAGCTTGATTTCAAACAACACCATTTCGAGCTGGCACGCCAGATCAACGCGCTGGAAACCAGTAAAAGTGTGCCGTGGGAGACCGAGCGCATGGC
>JFJP01005870.1_pt1 | contig 11910 bp, 13 predicted proteins | sample 431651 | NCBI WGS metagenome assembly JFJP01 (sample SAMN02602958, study PRJNA72255) | Microbial mat metagenome, whole genome shotgun sequencing project. | biome: fresh water; feature: sink hole; material: water; isolation source: purple microbial (photo- and chemosynthetic) mats found in... | reverse complement strand
GTGCAAGCCGGTGTGTATGACGAGTTTGTAGCCAAGTTTGCCGCCAAGGTCAGGACCGCCAAGGTTGGCAATGGTTTCGACGATGGCGTCAACCAGGGGCCGCTGATCGAAGAAGCTGCGCTGCAAAAAGTAGAGCGCCATGTGCAGGATGCGGTTGCCAAAGGGGCGCGTTTGCTGGTGGGCGGCAAGCGTTTGCCAGGTCAGTTTTTTGAGCCCACCGTGGTGGCAGACGCCACGCCTGAGATGCTGTGTGCCAAAGAAGAAACCTTTGGTCCGTTTGCCCCGGTGTTCAAGTTTCACACCGAGCAGGAAGCCGTGGATGCCGCCAACAACACCGAGTTTGGCTTGGCCAGCTATTTCTACAGTCGCGACATCGGCCGCATCTGGCGGGTCAGTGAGGCGCTGGAATACGGTATGGTGGGCATCAATGTGGGCATTCTGGCCACGGAGCATGTACCCTTTGGCGGGGTCAAACAATCGGGCCTGGGCCGCGAAGGTTCACACCACGGCATCGACGATTATGTGGAAATCAAATACCTGTGTATCGGCGATATTCTGAAACAAGCCTGAAATGCTTCTGAATAGGTAGCTGATCGCCCAATCTGGACAGGGGCTACAGGTTTGTCATGCTTCAAACCTCAACGCAAAGACAGGTCGGTACCTGAGGGTCTCTATAATCCGGCACAGTGCGGGTGTAGTTCAATGGTAGAACGGCAGCTTCCCAAGCTTCATACGTGAGTTCGATTCTCATCACCCGCTCCAGTTCTGGATGCTCATCCCGCACATTTTGGTCCCCGCTGCACTCTGCATGCGGCTCCTGCATCAGGTCGGTGATGCGTAATTCCATATTTACTCCACATCAAGTCCTACAAAAAGATGCGGTCAACCGAGGAATCTTGATACTGAAGTACCCGTAAACCACGCTATTTTTGCGGGTGCTGCGGCGCATGCTTGCATGGCATTCACTCTTGGGCGTTGGTGTAATTCCATTTCTAAATCATCCGTGTCGTTGTTGCTTCGCCTTGTCCTCCCAATGCCTCTGAAGATGCATTGAGACAAGCGTCAGCACTGCCTGCGGCTTCGCGCCTAGACACAAATGATTTAGAAATGGAATAAGGTGTTGTTGTTCCCGGATTTATTCGACTACAATAAGAATAATTCTCATTTGGGCAGCTCGTATGTCGTTCAATCAACTGACTTCTGATGTCGATCATCAGCCCATTGGCTTGCATCAACTGGCCTGCCATGTCAACGCCGAGGTGGTTGGAATGAATCCGGCGCAGGACGATGATGCGCGCAGTGTGACGCTGCGTCTGCTGGAAATTGGCTTCTTGCCAGGCGAATCTGTTCGGGTGATCGCAAATGGTTTTCCTGGCCATGATCCGCTGGCCGTGCGTGTCGGGCACACGACCTTTGCGTTGCGCAGTCATGAGGCGGCATTGGTTCAGGTGCGCCCGACGGGCTTGGTGTCGGTAGCCCGGATTTGACATGACGCATCCCAAAGAGTCTGCCTTGGAGCCCCTGCGCATTGTTTTGCTGGGCAACCCCAATTGCGGCAAGACAGCCCTGTTCAATTTGCTGACCGGCAGCCACCAAAAGGTAGCCAACTACGCTGGTGTCACGGTCGAGCGTAAAGAGGGCAACTTGCACACTGCATCAGGCCGCCATGTGAAGGTGCTTGACTTGCCCGGTGCCTATAGCCTTAACGCCATGAGTGCCGATGAGCAAATCACCCGCGATGTCATCACCGGCCACCAATCTGGCGAACCCTGGCCCGACTTGGTGGTGTGTGTAGTGGATGCCACCAATCTGCGCCTGAATCTGCGTCTGGTGCTCGAAGCCAAAGCGCTGAATCTGCCGCTGTTGCTGGCGCTTAACATGGTTGACTCGGCGCAGCGCGAAGGCATTGAAGTTGATTGCACGGTGCTAGCGCGTGAACTGGCCATGCCGGTGATCGAAACCATTGGTATTCGCCACAGTGGTGGTCACGAGCTGCTGGCCTACCTGGACCAGGTGGTTCCACTGCCGCCGGCCCAATCCAATGTGGTCTGGCACGGTTCGTCGGTCGATCAGGTCATGAGCACGCAACAGGAGGTGCGCCGCATCGTCGGGCTGGCCGTGCGAGAACCGACTGACAGCCTGCACGCGGACGATGCCATTGATGCGGTGGCGCTGCACCCGCTATGGGGTATGTTACTGCTGTGCCTGACGCTGTTTTTGATGTTTCAGGCGGTGTTCAGCTGGGCGGTGTGGCCCATGGACGGCATCCAGGCGGTGATGGATTTTTTGGCAGGTGCGATCAACGGCCACATGGCCGACGGACCGTTGCGTAGCTTGCTGGTGGACGGCGTGCTGGCTGGTGCTGGCAGTGTGCTGGTGTTTTTGCCGCAGATTCTGATTTTGTTCTTCTTTATTTTGCTGCTGGAAGACTCCGGTTACCTGCCGCGTGCCGCATTTTTGCTGGACCGGGTGATGGGCTCGGTCGGGCTGTCGGGGCGCTCATTCATTCCGCTGCTGTCGAGTTTTGCCTGCGCCGTGCCGGGCATCATGGCCACCCGTACCATTACCCATTGGCGTGACCGCATTGTGACCATCATGATTGCGCCGCTAATGACCTGTAGCGCCCGGCTGCCGGTTTACGCGCTGTTGATTGGTGCCTTTATTCCTCAGCGCAGCGTGCTGGGGGTTTTCAACCTGCAGGGGCTGGTGATGTTTGCGCTGTACCTGGGGGGCATTGTTTCGGCCATGGCAGTGGCGGGTGCATTTTCGCTGTGGCATCGGCATGGACGGCCAACACCGCTGGTGATGGAGTTGCCCTCGTACCGTTGGCCCAGTTTGCGCAGTCTGGCGCATGGTTTGTATGAGCGTGCCAGTATTTTCATCAAGCAGGTGGGTGGCATCATTTTGGCGCTGATTGTGCTGCTGTGGTTTTTGTCAAGCTACCCGGCACCGCCCGAAGGGGCAGTGGGTGCGGCCATTCAGTACAGCCTGGCGGGCCGGCTGGGGCACGCGCTGGAGTGGCTGGTGGCCCCGATCGGGTTCAATTGGCAGATTGCCATTGCGCTGGTGCCGGGCATGGCGGCGCGTGAGGTGGCGGTGGGCGCGCTGGGTACGGTGTATGCCTTGTCGGCTACCGGGGATGATGTGGCACAGCAGCTGGCTCCCTTGATCAGCCAAAGCTGGTCGCTCGCCACGGCGATGTCGTTACTGGTCTGGTACATGTTTGCACCCCAGTGCGTTGCGACGCTGGTGGCCGTGCGGCGTGAAACCAACTCTTGGCGGTATCCGCTGATGCTGCTGTTGTACCTGTTCGCCCTGGCTTACCTGGCCAGCTTTGTGACCTATCGTTTGACGCTGTTATGGACGGGGACCTGAGATGCTGCAATTGTGGATCGTTGGTGTGCTGGTAGCGCTGGCTGGTCTCTACAGCCTTTGGTATGTGCTACCAGCATCTGTGCGCCATTGGCTCGGTCGGGGCAATCGCTGGCTCGCCGGTGCGCCAGCGGTTGATTCGTGTAGTCGCTGTGGCAAGTGTTCAGCGATCTCACAGGTCAGCAGTTCACCGCTGGACAGTCAGGGTCAACCTCTTGTGTTTCACCGCAAGCCTTGATGGACTCAGGGCGCGCTGCGCCATAACATGTACATTTGGCTCGTCCGCATTGGGCGCATTGTGCTGTTGCAAATCGCTAAGTTGGCATAGCCACATGTCGCGCTTTGCGCCCATCATCGCATCCCAAGTCCGATGGCCAAATACAAGGCATATGACGCAACGCGGCCTTAACGATTGCTGCGAATCGGTGAGTCCTTGGTAATGCCCCAGGAGTTGGTCGGTTCTTCGACTCCAGGCGAGTAGGTGTTGAATTTGGCGGTGTAGTACAGCCCTAGGCCAATCAGCGCGATGAACACCACGGCACCGAGCACCAGTTTCAAGACCGTGACCCACAGTTTGGGCTCTTTTTTCTCATTCATCATCCCACCTTGTTTTTCAAGAATCAATCAATTTTCCCCAACAGGAGATATTCCATCAGGGCCTTTTGGACGTGCATGCGGTTTTCAGCTTCGTCCCAGACCACGCTTTGGGGTCCGTCAATCACGTCGGCATCCACTTCTTCACCACGGTGAGCTGGCAGACAGTGCATGAACAAGGCATCGGGTTTGGCTGCTGCCATCATGTCGGTGTTGACGCGCCAGGTGGCAAAGGCCTGCTTGCGGATCTCGTTTTCAGCTTCAAAACCCATGCTGGTCCAGACATCGGTGGTGACCAGATCGGCATCTCGGCAAGCATCCATTGGGTCGCTATATGTTTCATAGCTTGAAGCGCTTATTTCAAGAGGGCCAGTGGCTATTTCTTCATCAACTTCGTAACCCCTGGGGGTGCTCACGTTGACTTTGAAACCAAGCAGCGCAGCCGCCTGCAGCCAAGTGTTTGCCATGTTGTTGCCATCGCCCACCCAGGCCACAGTCTTCCCCTGAATGGGTCCACGATGCTCAATGTAGGTAAAGATGTCCGCCAGAATCTGACACGGGTGAAACTCGTTGGTCAGACCGTTGATCACGGGTACTCGTGAATACTCGGCAAAGCGTTCAATCTTGGTCTGCTCGAAGGTACGGATCATCACCAGGTCGGCCATTCGGCTGATAACACGGGCGCTGTCTTCGATCGGCTCGGCACGACCCAACTGGCTGTCGCCGGTGGTCAGATGCACCACACTGCCGCCGAGCTGGTACATGCCGGCCTCAAAACTGACCCGGGTGCGGGTTGAGGCTTTCTCGAAAATCATCGCCAGCGTTCGATCTACCAGCGGTTGATGCCGGGTGAAGGTTTTGAACTTGGCTTTGATAAAGGCGGCCCGCGCCAGAATGTAGCGGGTTTCGTCGGTGCTTAGGTCTGAGAACTGAAGGTAATGCCGCACCGGTGGCGCGCCTTGAGGGATGGTGCTGGGGATGCCCAGGTTGGCCGGGTTCATGTGTTTTCCTTAATAAGTGCGGTAATCAATGGGCAGAGAATGGCGACGACCTCGTCGGCTTCGGCTTGACTCAGAATCAGCGGCGGCACCAGACGCACCACGCTATCGGCGGTGACGCTGATCAACAAGCCCAGGTCAGCGGCCTGCTGCACCAGTGCGCCACAGGGTTTGGCCAGATCAATGCCGAGCATCAGGCCCTGACCACGGATTTCCCTGACGCTGCCGACCGCCAATTCCGCAGACAAGGCGGCTTCCAGTGCAGCCTTCAGACGTGCGCCCACCGTGGCGGCGTTGGCCAGCAAATTGTCCTCTTCCATGATGCGGATGGTTTCCACACCGGCACGCATGGCCAGCGGGTTACCACCAAATGTGGAGCCGTGGTTGCCAGGCTTGAAAATATTGGCAGCCTTTGGTCCCGCCACGACCGCACCCACCGGCACACCAGAACCCAGGCCCTTGGCCAGCGGCATCACGTCGGGCACAATTTCAGCCCACTGATGGGCGAACCATTTACCGGTGCGCCCCATGCCACACTGCACTTCGTCGATCATCATCAGCCAGTCGCGCTGGTCGCAGATGGTCCGTAACTCGCGCAGATAGTCCAAATGCATCGGGTTGATGCCGCCTTCACCCTGAATGGCTTCAAAAAAAACGGCGACGATGTTGGGGTTGTTGGCCGTAGCAGCTTTCAGGCTGTTGATGTCGTTGATCGGTACGCGGATAAATCCTTCGACCAGCGGCTCAAATCCGGCCTGAATTTTGGGGTTGCCGGTAGCACTGAGCGTCGCAATGCTGCGGCCATGAAAGGCCTTTTCGTAAACCACGATTTCGGGTCGGTCAATACCCTTGTCGTGACCAAACTTTCGCGCCAGCTTGAGCGCCGCTTCGTTGGCCTCTAACCCGGTGGAGCAGAAAAACACGTTGCTCATACCCGACAACTCGACCAGCTTCCTGGCCAGCACCTCCTGGTGGGGTACATGGTAGTAGTTGCAACTGTGAATGATCTTGCTGATCTGATCCTGAAGGGCCGGCACCAATCTGGGGTGATTGTGGCCCAGCGTGTTCACGGCAATGCCACCGAGCGCGTCCAGATAACACTTGCCGTTGACATCCCATACCCGGCAACCCTGACCATGCGACAGTGCAATCGGCAGCCGCCCATAAGTATTCATCACGTGGGGCGAAGCGGGTTCAATAAGAGGGCTGGCAGTGGACATCGCGTGGGTCTCCGGAAAAAACAAAGCGGCCCAACGCAGGTTGGGCCGTTGAAGCGAGATTTTAGACCGATTGGTGCGTGTTGTTGGTCGCAGTGGCACGGACATGCGAGGTGCTTGGATCGGTGGAGCTGTTCAAGACAAATCGGGGCGGTTTGAAAACAAGTCTTGTATAAGACATAAGATTAGGATAAGATCCGGCGGCGTTGCAACATCCCGCTCGCGCCAATTGATGGACCCCTACCCGATGGTTTCACACACTTCAAAAAAAGTCTATATTTTGGGCATCGCCCACAGTGGTCGCGTGTTTCGTCCGAGCGACTGGGCGGAACGACTGGCCGGTGTCATGAGTCAGTTTCGACCTGGCCTGCCCCGCCCTGGCAGCCACATTGCCTATTCACCCTGGTGCGTTCCGAGCAGCGTCAACGGCATACGCTGTGTCATTGTGGACGAAAAGTTGCGCCACCATGAGGTGATGGCCTGGGACTTTTGCATGAACTTTGCCAAAGACAATGAACTGCAGGTGTCGCAGGGCGCGCCGCCCCGTGCCGAAAATGCGGTTCGTGTACCGACCAAGGTCTGATCTCGTCAGCGGCCGTATGTCATGGAATTGACACGGTCAAAAGCAAAAAAGCCGTTCAGTTGAACGGCTTTTTTGCTTTTGCTGACAGCGCACCCGTTACAAACGGCGCATTGCTGATTTTTCAGAAATGCGTGCGATTTGCCTAAAGATTAGGCGGTGACGGCCAGGGCCTTCACCTTGGAAGACAGGCGGCTTTTGTCGCGAGCGGCCTTGTTTTTGTGAAAAATACCCTTGTCGGCCACGGTGTCCACCACGGCTTGCATCTTGGCAAACAGTTCAGTCGCCTTCGCCTTGTCGCCAGTCAGCACTGCTTTTTCCACATTTTTCACCGCAGTGCGGTATTGAGAGCGCAGCGAGGTGTTGGCTGCATTGATTTTGATGTCCTGACGGACGCGCTTGCGACCCGATGCCAGGCGCGGGTTCTTTTTCTTGGGTTTTCCAGATGCCATATAGAGTGTTCCTTGAGTCTGTGGATGTTGTCAGCAAAGCCCGACATTCTAGCAGTTTGAGCGTTACTAAATGCCGTGCGCAGCCATCTGAGTTTGACGCAGCTACACTTTACGCCGTGAGTCTCTTCAAATCCGCCTCGGTTGTTTCACTGTTCACGCTGCTGTCACGCATCACCGGCCTGGTGCGCGAGCTGCTGATCGCGTCTACCTTTGGTGCATCGGCCATGACCGATGCTTTCAACGTGGCGTTTCGCATTCCCAATCTATTCAGGCGATTTTTTGGTGAAGGTGCTTTCAGCCAGGCCTTTGTGCCGGTGCTGGCAGCCTCCAAGGCGCAGCACGGCGAAGAGCAAACCCGCTTGCTGATAGATCGGGTGGCCACGGTGTTGGCCTGGGCGCTGTTGGCCTTGAGTGTGCTGGGCGTGCTGGGTGCATCCGGTCTGGTGTGGGTCATGGCCAGTGGCCTGAAGCAGGAACCCCATGGCTTCGATGTGGCCGTGGTGATGACGCGCTGGATGTTTCCCTACATTGCCTTCATGTCCCTGGTGGCCCTGGGTGCGGGTGTGCTCAATACCTGGAAGCGTTTTGCGGTGCCTGCGGCGACACCGGTGTTGCTCAATGTCTGCATGATTGCAGCCGCCTGGCTGGGTGCGCCCTGGTTGAAGGTTTTGGGATTGGAGCCGATTTACGCGCTTGCCGGCGGTGTGTTGGCCGGTGGTGCCTTGCAATTGATGGTGCAGTGGCTGGCCCTGAAACGCCTGGGTTTGCAACCCCGCATGGGCTGGCGCTGGTCAGCCTTGCGCGCCGCCTGGGCCGATGCCGGTACCCAAAACATCTTGCGCCTGATGGGCCCCGCCTTGCTGGGTGTCAGCGTGGCGCACATTTCCATGCTGATCAATACCCAGATCGCGTCGTATTTGCGCCCGGGCAGCGTCAGCTGGATCACCTATGCTGACCGTTTGATGGAGTTTCCCACCGCCATGCTGGGGGTGGCGATGGGCGTGGTGCTGATGCCGCAATTGGCGAGCGCGCGCGCCAGTGGTGAGGCGGCCAAATACTCGGGCATGCTGGACTGGGGTTTGCGCTGGGTGGCGGTGCTGGCGGTACCATGCGCGGTGGCTTTGCTGGTGTTTCCGACACCCTTGGTGGCGGTGCTGTACCACTACGGTGCCATGACCGATTTCGACGTGCAGCAGGTCACTTTCGCGTTGATGGGTTGGGGTGTCGGACTTGTCGGGATTGTTGCCATCAAGGTGTTGGCCCCCGGTTACTACGCCAGCCAGGACACCAGAACCCCGGTACGGGTAGCCATCGGCGTGCTGGTATTGACTCAGATTTTGAACTTTTTTTTGGTGCCAATCTTTGCCCACGCTGCCTTGACGTTGTCGATCGGCTTGGGTGCCATGGTCAACGCGGCCTGGTTGCTGCTCGGGCTGATCCGGCGCGGCAGCTACACACCAGAACCCGGCTGGTGCATCTTCTTGCTGCAGGTGTTGGCTGGCTGCGCCTTGCTGACGGTGTTCCTGATGTGGGCCAATGGTCACTTTGCCTGGACCGCAATGCGGGTCGAGAGTTTTAAGAGAATTTGGCTCGTGGCCGGTATACTGTTTGCGTCAGCAGCTATATATTTTGTAGCTTTATGGGCTGCTGGCCTGAAATTGCGTCAACTTGTGCGGCGCTAGATAATGACGACCATGAATCTTTCCTTGAATGTTCCGACCCCGCTGGAGTATTTTGCCTCTCTGGTACACACTGATGCCGACTTTGCCCTGTTGGAAGCGGCCGTGAGTCTGGGACAGGACGAGTATCCTGAGCTTGGTGTTCAGCAAGTACTGAGCGATGTTGATCAACTGCTGGCACGACTGTTACGTCGTCTGCCAGCAGATGCTGGCCCACTGCAAAAACTGCGCACGCTTAACCAGTTTGTTTATCGGGACCTGAACTTTGCCGGCAACTTCAATCACTACAGTGACCCGGACAACAGCTATGTGCACGTTGTGTTGCGAACCCGTTTGGCGATTCCGATTTCTCTGGCCGTGATCTGGCTTGAGTTGGCGCAGGGCGTCGGATTAAAAGCGCGCGGGGTGTCGTTTCCGGGGCACTTCATGGTGAAAGTGAACTTGAGCGAGGGGCAGGTGGTGATTGACCCCTTGAACGGGCAGTCATTGAGCCGCGAGGAACTGGCCGAGCGCCTGGAACCTTACCGGAGCCTGGCCAGCCTTGTGGGTGAGCAGGAATTGCCTTTGGGTCTGTATTTGCAGGCCGCACCGCCGCGTGAGATGATTGCCCGCATGCTGCGAAACCTGAAGGAAATCCACGCCACTCAGGAGGACTGGACCCGCTTGATTTCGGTGCAAGATCGGCTTGTCATTTTGTTGCCGCAGGCCTGGTCAGAATACCGTGATCGGGGTCTGGCCCATGCCGAGGCTGGCCACGCCGGGCGCGCACTGGAAGACCTGGAGACCTACCTGGTCAATGCGGGTGCCGTGATTGACCGCCCGGCCATTGCGGCGCGGGCTGAGGAACTACGTCAGGCACTGCACTAACGCTGTCAAGAGCTTGGCAATTTTTCTCTTTCCCTGCGATCACGCTTGGTCGGGCGGCCTTGAGTCAGCGTCAGTGCCGGCTCGGGGGCCAGGCGATGCTGTTGGGCAGCTAGCTGTCTTAGCATCAGCGATGCTTCAGTTTCACTGTACAGCAGGGCGGCCTGAGGTGCCGGACCACGTTGGTGGCTGATGGCCAGCACGGTCAAGGTGCGCACCACAGGGCCGCAGCGCCATTGCACGCTGTCACCAGGCTTGATTTCGCGCGCTGGCTTTGCTGCGGCACCGTTGACCTGCACCCGCCCTTTGTCAACCTCAGTGCGGGCCAGGCTGCGTGTTTTGAAGAACCGAGCCGCCCATAACCATTTGTCGATGCGCAGCTTGTCCATGTGATCTACAGCAGCTTTTCGATGTGGTTCACCAGGCTGCTGCTCTGCGGGCTGGTCATACTGTTGTAACTGTCCACCACCTTGCCTGATCGGTCAATCAGGTACTTGTAAAAATTCCACTTGGGGCTGGTGCCGGTTTCTTTGACCAACTGCACATACAGCGGATTACGCCCGGGCCCGGAGACCACGGTCTTGGCAAACATCGGAAACTTGACGGCGTAGGTATTGAAGCAAAAATCAGCAATTTCCTTGTTGCTGCCGGGCTCCTGTTGGCCAAAGTCATTGGATGGAAAACCCAAAACCACCAGTCCTTTGGCCTGGTATTTGGCATACAGCGCCTCCAGGCCCTGGTACTGACTGGTGAAACCACAATAACTCGCGGTATTGACCACCAAAATCACCTTGCCTGCGTATTGACAGAGGTCTTGCGGCGCATCGTCTTGCAGGCGGTTGAAGTGGTGCATCAGGATGGCCGGGCAGCCCGTAGCCGCTGCCCCGGCGGGTGTGACCGATTTTGTTGATTGAGCCATGACGTTGCAGCACAGCGCGAGCGCGCCGCCAAGCATCAAACTGCGAGCCAGTTTCAAGGTCGGCGAAGATGTTTTCATGATGCGATGTGATGTGATGTGAGGGAACGACAGCTTCAATTGATCTGCCTGGCCCCATTTGACACAGGTCGATGGGGTGCCTGTGGAGAGTGATGGGCGGCCAGTCGCCACAGGGATGTGACCTCTTTGGCGCGTGCCAGATGCAGTGCATCGGTGGCATCACTGGCTTTGGCGTGCGTCGGCCTGGTATCGATGCGGCTGATCACTCGCAAGCCATTCTGGGCGAACAAGTCCAACAGTTCCTCGTGGGTGCGCAGGCCCAGGTGTTCAGCCAGATTCGACAAAATCAGCCAGCCTTCGCCCCGGGGCTCCAGGTGCGCGCACAGGCCCTGCAAAAAACCCTTCAACATCTGGCTACCTTCATCGAAGACCGCACGCTCCAGGGCCGAGCCCGGGCGTGCCGGAAGCCAGGGTGGATTGCACACGATCAACGATGCCAGTCCCGCTGGAAACAAGTTGGCCTGAATCACGTCGACTTGTTGCGAAAGGCCAAGCTGTGCCAGATTGGCCCGTGCGCAGGCCAGGGCGCGGGCATCGAGGTCGGTGGCGATCACTTGCCCGACACCCCGGCGGGCCAGTACGGCGGCCAGCACACCGGTGCCGGTGCCGATATCAAAAGCGGTCAACTTGTCCTGCCCCCTGGGTGGTTTGGGTAAATGGGCAGTGGCCACCAACTGGATGTATTCACCACGCACCGGTGAAAACACGCCGTAATGGGGGTGAATCCGGTTGTGTGGTGGCTCTCCCAGGGCGCTGATCTCGAGGCCCACCCGGCGCCATTCATGGGCACTGTTGATGCCCAGCAAATCGCGCAGTGAGACCACTGACGCATCACTCGGTTGATCCGTGTCGGTGTCGGCTGCTCCCCAGGCTTGCGCACAGGCCACCTGCATATCGGGCGCACGTCGCAGCGGGATGCTGTAGTCTGCGTTGAAGCCAATCAGCAGCATGCCAAGGATGCGCGCTCGCTGTGACTGCGCCAGGCGGTAGTGGTTAAAAATTTCGGCTGTCGCCAGGGTGACCTGGGACTTTTTGCGCTTGCGCCTGGGTACCTGATCGACCCGTCGCGCCATGGCCTGCAGCAATTGCCGTGCGTTCTGAAAGTCGCCTCGCCAGAGCAGGGCGGTGCCCTCGCAGGCCAGTTTATAGGCTGCATC